>Ga0209554_1000360_pt1 | contig 38406 bp, 30 predicted proteins | sample MarorgKNORR_S2LV_5_FD_188221 | JGI IMG/M metagenome (GOLD analysis project Ga0209554, IMG submission 188221) | Marine microbial communities from the Southern Atlantic Ocean, analyzing organic carbon cycling - Bottom_A/KNORR_S2/LV (SPAdes) (version 2) | ecosystem: Environmental > Aquatic > Marine... | reverse complement strand
TCTCTGGGTTCTCGCCACGATGAAACGACTGGCCTGATCGAGAGCTTTCCTGGCTTCTGGCACGATCCCGTCAAGCATCTGCCAGCCGTGGAAGACGCCGTCAGCGATGAGGAGTTCACTAGATCCGCCGGCCGCTACGACACCATCGTGCAACAGCGTGGCGTCGTCGAGAAGCACTTCGTCGGCGCCGACCTGGATATGCAGCGGAGGCAGATTAGCCAGGTCGCCAAACAGCGGTGATACGTACGGATTCGTCCACTCTGACTGGGGAGCATAGCATGCTGCAAATGCCTGAATATTCTCCGTGCGGAATACGGGGTCCCGGCCATCATTCCCTTTCACAGACTCACCGCTCCCCGAGACATCAGTCCAGGGTGAGAACAACACTGCACAGGCAGGCACCTCGAGGCCGTGGTCTTTGAGCCGATGGAGCAACGCCACGACGAGCCCGCCGCCAGCCGAATCGCCCGCCAAGGCGATGTCCTCCGGCATCGTGCCTAGGGACAGAAGCCACAGGTACGTGCGCTCGGCATCGTCGAGAGCCGCCGGATATGGGCATGCGGGCGCGAGTCGATAGTCGGACGAGAAGACCCGGGCCGGCGCGAGGCGTGCCAAGGCAGCGGTGATCGGACGATGGGTTGCGGCGGAGCAAGCGACGTATCCGCCACCGTGGCAATAGAGAATCGTCCGACGCACGGCTTCGCGCGGAATCACCCATTCGCCGGGCGGGTCTTCGGGCCGAGTGCGGCGGATCTCAACTTGGAACGAGCGTAGCCACTGGTGAGGGCGGGGAGCGCCGAAGAAGAACCTTGCCCGCCGGGGCAGAGCCTCAGAGGACCCCCAGTCGCGGCGCCGGACCACCATCCGACTAAGCCAACGCAGGCACCGCGACTGAATGCTGCTCATGCACACACATGGAGACGAGCCAGGGCTACCCGCTCAGCCCACCGGAAGATAGGGGATCGTCCCTGCAGCATCGGTCCCGTCGATGACGTGGAAAGTGCTCACGCTCCCTGCCCGCCGGGCCTCGCCATACGGAGCGTATTCGGGGTCGCTCGCAAATGCTTCGACTGCTTCCATGGACGGGAACTGCAGGAGGGCAATCAAGTTGGCCGCCGTCGCTTCCCCTTCGACAGTCGTGATGTTGCCGCTACGTGACAAGTATTTGCCCCCGTGCTTATGAACGATGTCGTGGACGTTTCCTGCGTAGTCCGGAATCCACTCATCATTCGTCACCTCGATGATCGCGATCAGATACACCATGGGTCCACTCCGTTGTGTGGGTGATTCTCAGCCCGATGTCCGATCGAGCGCCGACAGTCGCTCGCGCGACTGTGTGATTCACTCGGAAAACGCGAGGCGATCTTGGCGCAACAGCGAGCCCCTGACAACCTGAGGGACGTACCTGACACGATGGCGTATTGGACCTTGATCAGGAATTGATTGGACTCCTTGAGCCACCGATCCCCGACATCACGCAAGTTGTGGTTATGCACGAGAAAGACGTCGCCCCGCGGTCGAACGTCCACCGGAGCCTCGTGTGCGCGTCCACCGTGCCCGACTCGTTGTCGTACTGCACGAACGCATTCAGCTGCAGATCCGGGGAGGCGTTCACCTCGACGCGGGCGCCGACGAGTTCCCGGAGAAAGTCGCTCTGAGGAAGTCGGCCGCTGTTTCGGGTACCGCTCAGAGTCAAGGAGAATGTCGCCGAGGGCTTCCAACTCACCCGTCCCGTGAGCCGGTCGAGCTTCCCCGTGTAGAAGTCGCCGATTCCAAGGGCGGTCGCGCGGCCGAGCCATTGCGCTACGGTCCCCGCAGCGCTCCCCGCGCCCGAAGGCCTCCGCAGTTACCGCGGTAACTGAGCTCGCTTGCGCATCGGAGTCTCGGCATCGGATAATGACACCCGTAGAGGCGGAACCGCGGTACGGACGCCGAGAACTCGAGGGGGCAAGAAATGGCTGAGAGAAAGAAGGCGAGTGATTTCCCGAAAGAGGTGTTGGCCCTCTTCGACGGGTACATACACGGGTTCATCGATCGCCGCTCCTTCCTAGAAGGCACCGCGAAGGTGGTCGGGGGCGGAACCGCCGCAGTGGCGGTGCTCGATGCGCTGCAGCCGCAATACGCGTGGGCCGCACAGGTCCCGGAGGCGGACGAGCGTATTCGGGCTGAGTACGTGGAATACGCATCGCCCAACGGTTCTGGCACAATGCGTGGTTACATGGCCGAGCCGGAAGGAGCTACGGGGCCTAAGCCGGCCGTCCTGGTCATCCACGAAAACCGTGGCCTAAATCCGTACATCGAGGACGTCGTACGGCGCTTCGCCGCGGCCGACTTCGTCGCGCTGGGTCCTGACGCGCTGACGCCGCTCGGCGGCTACCCCGGAAACGACGACGACGGTCGCACGATGCAGCGCCAGATGGACCGCGACGTGATGATGGAAGATTGGGTCGCCGCATTCGAGTTCCTTCGTACGCACTCCACTTCTACCGGCCGCGTTGGAGCCGTGGGGTTCTGCTACGGCGGTGGCGTGGTCAATCAGCTGGCGGTACGTCTGCCGAACCTCGGAGCAGGCACCCCCTTCTACGGTTCGGCTCCCGCGTCCGAGAGTGTGGCGCAAATCCAGGCTCCCCTACTCATCCACTACGCCGGACTGGACGAACGAATCAACGGGCGGTGGCCTGGCTATCAGGAGGCGCTCGATGCGTCCGGGAAGGCGTACACGATGCACATGTATGAAGGCGTGAATCACGGATTCCACAACGACACTACGCCCCGGTTCGATGAGGACGCGGCCACGCTCGCGCAGGAGCGCACGATCGCCTTTTTCGATCAGCACCTACGCTGAGCTGATTCCCTAGCGAGGTACCCAGATGCGCACCTGGCAGATAGTGGGCTGGCTGACGATCGTCGGCCTCGGTTCGTGGCTTACGGTAGTCGCAGGTCAGCAACGCCCCGTGCTCTCGCCCGAGCAGGAGGCGCGGCTACAGATTCGCGAAATCATGGACGGCCTCTACGTCATTCCTGGCTTCGACGGTGGGCAGTCGGGTGGCAACGTCGCGGTGCGGGTGACCGGCGACGGCGTCATCATCGTCGACGACAAGTTCCCCTACAGCTTCGACTTCATCACCGAGCAGGTTCGCAGCGTCACCGACCAGCCCATCAAGTACGTGCTCAACACCCATCACCACGGGGACCACGCCGGCAGCAATCCCGACTTCATGCAGTCAGCGGAGGTGATCGCACACAAAAACGCCCGCGCGAACATCATCCGAAACAACCTGGCCGGGGCGCCGCGCGTCATCTTCGCGGACGAAACCGCGGTATTTCTGGGCGATGCCGAAGTCCAGATGCACCACTTTGGGCGCGGCCATACCAACGGGGATGCCGTGGTCTACTTCCCCGACCTGCGCGCGGTGCACACCGGCGATCTCTTCGTCTTCGGCGAACGGTTGGACGGCAGCACCCTGTCTCCGTTCTGGGACTTCGGCAACGGGGGCAGCGTGCTCGAATGGCCGGCCACGCTGACCGGTCTGCTAGCGCTCGACTTCGACACGGTGATCCCGGGGCACGGCCCGGTCCTGAGCAAGGACGACATCAGGATCTTCCGCAGCAAGCTCGAGACCGTCATCGATCGCGTGCGCGCTGAAGTCGCGGCGGGCGCGACCCGCGGCGACATCGCCTCTAGGGTCGAAACCGCCGATCTGGACTGGCCGCTCGCGCCGGTCCGACTTCAGAACGTGTTCGACGAGGTGAGCGAGGGCCGGTAGCGATCTCACGGCTGGACGGTCGGTCGCGATACGTCTAGCCTCCAGCTCCGCGCCGTAGCTACCTTGCTCGCTCGACTCTCCCCGCATCCACCCCACGCATCGGCCCCTGATGCCAATCTGATCACGCCCCACGGCGGCGTGCTGCGCAACCTCATTGTGTCCGACGGCCGCGCCCAGGAGCTAAAAGAGTCCTCGCGGGATTGGCCGTCCTGGGACCTCACCGAGCGCCAGATCTGCGACCTCGAGCTGCTGCTGAACGGGGCCTTCTCGCCTCTCGCGGGCTTCGTGGCCAGCGAGGTCACGAAGAACGGCGGCATCGCCTTGTGTGCGCCGATCGCGCCGTACGGGGCGACGCAGCGGGAGGTGCGCGCCTTGGTCGAGTCTGGCGGCGGCTTCATTCTGGTACACGTCGCACACCGCTGGACGTTTGCGAGCAACGGGACCGCAAAGACCTTTACGCAAAGACTCGGGCGGGCATCATCGAGGGGTTCACCGGCATATCCGATCCCTACGAGGAGCCCACCGACGCCGAGGTCGTGATCGACACGAGGGAGGTCAGCTCCGAAGAAGCCGTGCACCGTCTGGTTCTGCACCTGGAGAACGAGGGCTACATAGGGAACGCTTAACCCTAGAATCCGTTGGCATCTCCGCCGCCCCGGGAGTACAATGCACCCCATGAGAAACGGGACGCTCAGGACCCTCCCGCTCGTCACGGTGCTTTCTGCCGCGTTGGCACTGAGTGTATCGTTTTGTCTGCAAGCTGAGCTCTCCGCGCAGGCGCCCCCGTCCTCATCCAGCAGCCGTGAGTTGATCCACGGATACTGCGTGGCCTGCCACGACGCCCGGCTCGAGCGAGCGGGCTTGAGGCTCGACCTCATCGACGCGGCCGAAGTCGGCGAACACGCCGAGGTATGGGAGAAGGTCGTGCGTAAGCTCCGCACGGGTCTCATGCCGCCTCCCGGCAGGCCGCAGCCGCCCGTTGACGACCGGAACGCCATGGCTTCACGGCTAGAGGCATCGCTCGACGCGGTGTCGGCGGCGGATCCGAATCCTGGCCGCACCGAGACGCTGCGGCGTCTCAACCGTACGGAGTACCAGAATTCCATTCGCGACCTATTGTCTCTCGACATCGATGCCACGTCGCTGCTCCCCTCCGATGAGAGCGGTTACGGCTTCGATAACGTCACGGTGGGCGACCTTCCGCCGGTCTTATTGGACCGGTACATCTCGGCTGCGCAAAAGATCAGCCGCCTTGCGGTCGGCACTACCCAGACGTCACTGCAAAGCGATGTGATCCGTGTGCCGGCGGACTTCACGCAAGAAGAGCATGTGGCCGGCCTCCCGATCGGAACGCGCGGCGGTGTGTCCTTCCCCTACACGTTCGCGCAGGACGGGGCGTATGACATCCAGATCCGGCTCGCGCGCAATCGGACCGGCAATGTCGGGGGCTTGAGGGGCTCGCAAAAGCACAAGTTGGATTTGCTGCTCGACCGCAAGCTCGTCGCGACCTTCCCAGTCGCGAGGCCCGACGGACCCGATCATTCCGTAGTGGACAAGTACCTGAGGATTCGCACCGGCGTGACGGCCGGTCCCCACGAAGTGGGCGTCGCGTTCCACAAGCAATCGTCGTCGCTCCTCGAGACCGAGCGGCAGCCGCTGCAATCGCATTTCAACGAGCAGCGCCATCCGCGCCTGACGCCCGCGGTCTATCAGGTATCGATCACCGGACCGTACGCGCCGGGGGGCGCCGAACTCACACCGAGCCGCCGCCGAATCTTCGGATGCCAGCCGACCGAGTCCTCCGAGGAAGAGGCGTGTGCGAGGGAGATCCTCTCCACGCTCATGCGGCGCGCCTACCGTCGACCCGTCTCCGACGCGGATGTGGCGAGCTCGATGGCCTTCTACCGGGAAGCCCGGGCCGAGGGAGATTTCGATGCTGGCATAGGGAACGCCTTGAGCGCCGTGCTCATCAACCCGGAGTTCCTGTTCCGGGTGGAGCTGGATTCGGACGCGGCAGCGTCAGGCGCAGCCTACCGGATCAGCGACCTGGAGCTGGCCTCCCGCCTGTCGTTCTTCCTGTGGAGCAGCATCCCCGACGAAGAGCTGCTGGATGTGGCAATCCGAGGAGAGCTGAGCGAGCCACGCAAGCTCGAGAGGCAAGTCCGACGACTACTCGCCGATCAACGCTCTTACAACCTCGCCAGCAACTTCGCTGGCCAGTGGCTCCAGCTGCGCAATCTGGAGTCCTTCATCCCCAACATCCGTCTCTACCCGGACTTCGACGACAACCTTCGTCGCGCGCTGCGTGAGGAGACGGAGCGGTTCTTCGACCACGTGGTGCGCGAAGATCGAAGCGTGCTCGAACTGCTCAGCGCCGACTACACGTTCCTCAACGAGCGCTTAGCGAGGCACTACGACATACCCGGCGTGATCGGCAGCCGCTTTCGGCACGTCGCGCTTGCGAACGATAGCCAGCGCGGCGGCCTGTTACGGCACGGTAGCATACTCGCCGTGACATCCTACGCCACGCGTACCTCGCCGGTGCTTCGCGGCAAGTTCGTGTTGGACAAGCTCTACGGCGCACCACCACCGCCTCCGCTGCCGAACGTGCCTGCGCTCGACGACAACTCGGTATCCGCAGCTCTCGGCATGCGAGAGAGGCTCGCCGAGCATCGCAGCAACCCGGTGTGCGCGAGATGTCACAGCACCATCGACCCAGTGGGGTTCGCCTTAGAGAATTTCGATGCCGTGGGTCGTTGGCGGGACAACGAGGGAGAGAGCGGGCCCATCGACGTTTCGGGCGGCCTGCCCGGCGTCGGCGAATTCGAAGGCGTAGCCGGCCTCGAAGCGGCCTTGCTGAGCCGCCCGGAGCTGTTCGCGGGTGCCGTCACCGAGAAGTTGCTCACTTTTGCGCTCGGACGTGGAGTCGAGTACTACGATGCTCCGGCGATCCGCCAGATTCTGCGCGAGGCCGAGCCCGGTGGATATCGACTCTCGTCGCTCATTTTGGGTATCGTCGAGAGCGTACCGTTTCAGATGAGGGCAGCACGATGATCATCACCAAGAAGGCCCTACCGCGGCGCACGTTCCTGAAGGGCATGCAGGCTACGCTGGCGCTGCCTCTGCTCGACGCGATGATTCCCGCGGCGACCGCCCTAGCCAATACCGCGGCCAGCCCCACGCCCCGGCTCAGCTACGTGTTCATGCCCATGGGGACGGACATCGCCCGCTGGACACCGCAGGGTGGGGAGATTCTCGGCGAGCTGCCGCCTGTGCTCAGCCCCCTGGAGAAAGTGAAGGACCACGTATCGGTCGTCACCAATCTGGAGCTCCAGAACTCCTACCCAGGCACGCACGACACTTCGAACTCCGGATTCTTGAGCGCGGCCTTCGCCAAGCACACCGAGAGCTCGGACTACCATTTGGGAACCACCGCCGACCAAATCGCGGCGAAAGCAATCGGTCAGGACACGCAACTACCGTCGCTCGAGATGTCGATGGACCTGAATCCGCTCGCGGGCGTTTGCAACAACGGATACGCGTGCGTCTATACCAACAACCTCTCCTGGTCTTCACCCACGACACCGCTTCCGTCCGAAGCGCATCCGCGCATCGTATTCGAGCGCCTATTCGGCGAGGGCGGAAGCCAGGCCGAGCGTCGCGCAGCACTCCGGAGTCGCGCCAGCCTCCTCGATTCGTTCCACGAGGACATCGCGCGTCTCAAGCGGTTGGTAGGAGTGGGCGACGGCGCCCGCATCGACCAGTACCTCGACAGCGTGCGAGAGATCGAGCGTCAGATCCAGCTTGCGGAGGCAGCGGCCGAGGAGAACCTGGAGGGACGCGATTTCGATCGTCCTGTTGGCGTACCGGCGGGGTTCGCCGATCACGCCGCGCTCATGTTCGACCTGCAGCTGCTGGCGTTCCAGGCCGATATCACAAGGGTCAGCACCTTCCAGCTTACGCGCGAGCTCAGCAACCGTACTTATCCCGAGATTGGCGTCCCGGAGCCTCACCATCCGACCAGCCATCACGGCAACGATCCGGTGAAGGTCGAGAAGATCGCCCAGATCGGCACGTTCCATGTGTCGCTGTTCGCCGATTTCCTCGGGAAGCTGCAGGCCACGCCGGACGGCGAGGGCTCTCTGCTCGACAACACCGTGCTCTTGTACGGAAGCGGGATGGGCAACCCCAGCCTACACGACCACATCAACCTCCCGATTCTCGTCGCGGGGGGCGCCTCGTGCGGCATGAGAGGTGGGCGGCACATCGAGTACGAGAATGGCACACCCTTGGCCAACCTCCACATGACGCTGCTGGACCGGGTCGGAGTGCAGCTCGACTCATTCGGCGATAGCACAGGCAAGATCGAAGATCTCTTCGATCCTGTACCGGTCTAAGGCGATGGCTATCGGGAGAATCGTGCTTCTGGCCCTGGTCAGTACCACCGTGGCTGTGCAGGCCCAGGAGACACCGATCGCATCAGCGGCCGAGCACGGTGATCAGGCGCTCGTCCGCGGCCTGGTGCACGAGGGTGCGGACGTCAATGTGCCACAGGTAGGTGGCATGACCGCCCTGCTCTGGGCCGTCTACCGTGACGACGCAGATATGGTGCAACTGCTCGTTCGCGCGGGCGCCGACGTCAACACCGAGAACGACTACGGCGTACCGCCACTCGCCCTGGCGTGCACCAACGGCAGCGCAACCGTCGTGGACCTCCTGCTCGACGGGGGCGCCGATGCGAACGCGTCACTAGCAGGCGGGGAAACCGTGCTCATGCTCGCCGCCCGTACCGGCAGCCTCGAGGTGGTGCAGCAGCTGCTCGCCCAAGGCGCCGACGCCAACGCGCAGGAGGGACGCGATCAGACGGCGCTCATGTGGGCAGCGGCCGAAGGACACCCATCGGTCGTCAGGGCCCTCATCGACGCCGGTGCCGACGCGCACGCCACGCTGGGGTCTGGGTTCACCTCAATGTTTTTCGCGGTGCGCGCCGGCCACATCGACGTGGCGCTCAATCTGCTCGAGGCCGGCGTGGACGTGAACGCGCTTCTAGAGGCCAAGAAGAATGTGGGAAATCGGGGGGCCAACAACGCCACATTCCAGCCTATCGACGACGGCATGAGTCCGTTGCTCATGGCGGTCAGGAACGGCCACTTCGAGCTAGCGATCGAACTCGTGAAAGCCGGGGCCGATGTGAACGACGAGCGCACTGGATTCACGCCGCTGCACACCATGAGTTGGGTGCGCAAGCCGGATGAAAGCGATCGAGGCGATCCAGCCCCAGTCGGATCGGGGAACGTGAGTAGCCTCGACTTCGTACGGACGCTGGTGGCGCTGGGAGCTGATGTGAACTGGCGCTTGGCGGAAGGCGCTCGTCGCCAGCCGAACTCGGCGTCTCGAATCAGATCGGGAGGCACCACCCCCTTCCTGCTGGCCGCCGACCGGGCAGACGCCGCATTGATGCGTCTACTCATGGAGTTGGGCGCTGATCCGTTCATTCCAAACACGCGCGGCACCACGGCTCTGATGGCGGCAGCCGGCCTGGGTACGACCGCCCCGGAGGAAGAGGCTGGGACGGAGCCGGAAGCGCTGATCGCCACACAGCTGATGCTCGAGCTGGGTGCGGAGGTCAACGCGATGAACGACGAGGGCGATACGGCGATGCATGGCGCGGCGTATGGGAGCTTTCCGAGCATCGTTCAGTTACTCGCTGACCATGGCGCCGACCCGCTCACCTGGAATCAGAAAAACGAGCAGGGATGGACGCCGCTCTTCATTGCCGAGGGCTACCGGTTCGGACTTCCCAGACCGTCCCGCGAGGTGATCCAAGTGCTCGAGACGCTTCTCTTCGCGGCCGGGATGACGACGGAAGGCGAACGACCTGCCATCGTGGATATCTATGAGAGGGGACGCCGAATCCCGTAAGCAGCGGCCGCAGCTGGGACCGCCGCTACCGCAGCGCCAGCGCAATCAGCTCCGGCGCGGCATTCCTGCGCCCGCCGATGGCCACCATGATGTACTGCTTACCCTCGTGCAGATAGGTGATCGGGTTCCCCTGCGGCACTGCGGGAAGCCTGACCGACCCGAGGTACTCACCGGTGTCCTTGTCGTAAGCGGTGAGCGTGGCGGCGACGTCTTCGATGCTGGGCACGTCCCGAGCGCCCGAGTTCACGATCAAGAGCGTCTTGGTGACTAGCGGCCCCCCGGCGTTCGGCCCCAGGTGGCCGCCCAACGCCGGCAAGTCGAGGCCCTTCAGCGCCGGATGGTTCCTCGGTCCGTCGCCATGCGCGGTCATCCAGACGTGCTCCCCGGTGTTCAGGTCGATCGCGGTAATGCGCTTGTACGGCGGCTTGACGATGGGCAGCCCCTGCGGCCCCGGGATCGCGCTCGCCCAGGGATCGGTGAAGTACCCGGTAGTGGCGGGCGCCTCGTAGGGGACCAACTCGACCGTGCGCAGTCTGGTCTGCGACGGAATGAAGATGCGACCGGTCTCGGGATCGACCGCTGAGCCCGGCCAGTTCACGCCGCCACCGGTGCCAGGTGCCTGGATGACCGGCTTCCTGCTGCCGCGCAGCACCGGCGGTTCGAAGAGCGGCCCCAGGCGTGCGCTCTCGGCGACGATCTGCAGCGCTTCTGCGCGCAGCTCGGGCGTGAAGTCGATGAGGTCGTCCTCGGTCACGCCCTGCAGGTCGAACGCGGCAGGCTTGGTCGGGAACGGCTGCGTGGGCGAGTACCACTCGCCGGGCACGTCGCCCTGCGGGACCGGCCGCTCCTCGATGGGCCAGACCGGCTCCCCGGTCGCTCGATCGAGAACATAGACGAACGCCTGCTTACTGGTTTGCGCGATCGCCTTGATCACGCGTCCGTCGACCGTGATGTCGAGCAGGTTGCCCGCGGTCGGAAAGTCGTAGTCCCAGAGCCCGTGGTGTACTGCCTGGAAGTGCCAAACGCGCTCCCCGGTCTCGATGTCGACTGCTACGATGCTCTCGGCAAACAGGTTGTCACCGCGCCGCATGCCGCCGTAGTAGTCGTTGGTGGGCGTGCCGGTAGGCAGGTAAACGAGACCGAGCTCATCGTCGACCGCCAGCGTCCCCCACACGTTGGTGTGGCCGCTGTAGCGCCAGGAGTCGTCCTCCCAAGTGTCGACGCCCAACTCTCCTTCCTGCGGGATGGTGTGGAAGATCCATTTCATCTCGCCGGTCCGCGCGTCGAAACCACGCACGTGTCCCGGTGACGCTTCTTTGAGCGTCAGGTTGGTGTCCTGAACGATGCTGCCGATGACCACGACATCCCGCGCGATCGCGACCGGTGAGGAGTGGGTCAATCGCACAGGGTTGACCTCGCGCCCCAGGCTGCCGCTGAGGTCGACCAAGCCGGCGTCGCCGAAGTCGGGATAGAGTTCACCGGTCCGGGCGTTGAGCGCGAGCAAGCGCAGGTCGTGCAACGCGATGAAGATGCGCGCGTCATCGCTCTGGTCATCCTGCCAATAGGCTACGCCTCGATGCTGCCACCCCATGCTGGCCGGGGGAAACTCCATCCTTTCGTAGCTGCGGGGATCGTAGGACCAGACCAGGTCGCCCGTGCCGGCGTCGAGCGCGGCCACCTGGCCGACCGAAGTGCTCAGGTAGACGAGCCCGTCCGCCATGAGCGGGGTGGTCTTGAACCCGTTGGGGCGGACCGATTCCAGTCGGTCGGTGACATCGGTGGAGATCGAGGTCCAGCGCCAAGCGATCTCCAGATCGGTGAAGTTCTCAGCCGTGATCTGGTCGAGCGGTGAGTACTTCGTATTGGTGTGGTCTCCTCCCGTGGCGTGCCACTCGCCTGCCGGCCTGGCCGATTGCGCTTGGGCGGAGGGCGGCGCAACCAGCGCCACCGAGACGAGTGATAGCGCACCCAGCACGAGAAGTCGCGGTGACGAGCGTGTGACCATACGATGCCTCCCTGATGTTCCGGCCATCATACGCCTGCGGAAGCGCCACGTGAAAGACCCGCTCCCCAATAATGTCATCTGAAGCATCGTCCTCCGCCGATGACCGGAGGCTGATGTGGCGCCCTTCGCCCGAGCGCGTCGCGACAACCAATCTCGTGCGCTTCGCCGAGCAGGTCGGCGCCCACCTGGGGCATGAAGCGACCGAGGTGATTGAGTCCGACTCCATCGCACCTCTCCACGAGTGGTCGATCCGCGAGCCATCGGAGTTCTGGTCCGAACTGTGGGACTTCTGCGACGTGCGGGCTTCGCAACCGGCCACCGAGGTAGTCGACGACCCCACGCGCATGCCGGGCGCGCGATGGTTCAGCGGCTCCCGGCTCAACTTCGCCGAGAACTTGCTCGCGGATCGGCACGTCGCCGAGCGTCGCCCACAAGCGATCGTCGCCTGGAACGAAGACGGACCGACCACCTCGGTCACGTGGGCGGACCTGAGGGTACAGGTCGCGCACTTCGCGGCCGGACTCCAGCGGGCCGGTGTCGCCCCCGGTGACCGAGTCGCGGGCTTCCTGCCGAACATTCCCGAGGCGGTCATCGCGATGCTCGCCACCTCGAGCCTCGGCGCGATGTGGTCGTCTTCTTCACCGGACTTCGGCGTCGACGGCGTTCTGGATCGTTTCTCCCAGATCGAGCCCAAGGTGCTCGTCTGCGCGAGGGGCGCGATGTGGAACGGATCCTGGATGGGCTCGCTAGAGCGTGTGCGAGCGATCTCCGAGCGCCTACCGTCTTTGGGCGCGGTCGTCGTCGCCGACTACGGGGGCAAAGCTGGATCCGGTGACCTAGTCGGTATCCCGCACGCGATCCCGTGGAACGAGTTCGCGAGCCCGTCGGACCAGCCGACGCCCGACTTCGCCCAACTCCCGTTCGACCACCCGCTCTACGTGCTCTACTCCTCCGGCACGACGGGCATTCCCAAATGCATCGTGCACGGACAGGGCGGCACGCTCATCCAGCACCTCAAGGAGCATGTGCTGCACTGCGACCTGCGGCCCGGCGACACGCTGTTCTACTACACGACCTGCGGCTGGATGATGTGGAACTGGATGGTCTCGGCGCTCGCATCCGGCGTGAGCATCGTACTATACGACGGCTCTCCGTTCCAGGCGACGCCGACACGCATGTGGGACGTGGCCGACGCCGAGCACGTGCACGTATTCGGGACGAGCGCGAAGTACCTCGCGCTGGCGGAGAAGGAGGGGTTGTGCCCGAGGGAGACGCACGATCTGTCTTCGCTGCGCACGATCCTGTCAACCGGCTCACCTTTGCTGCCCCAGTCGTTCGACTGGGTCTATGGCAGGGTCAAGGCGGACGTGCACCTCGCGTCCATTGCCGGCGGCACCGACCTCGTCGCGTGCTTGGTAGGAGGAAACCCAACCGCACCGGTCTACCGCGGAGAAATCCAGGCGCCCGCATTGGGCATGAGCGTCGAGGTGTGGGACTCCGAGGCGGTCGAGCTGCCGCCCGGCCAGCAGGGTGAGCTCGTCTGCACTCGAGCCTTCCCCTCTGTGCCCGTCCGCTTCTGGAACGATCCCGATGACATGCGCTTCAGAGCGGCGTACTTCGAGCACACGGCGCGTCCGGCCTGGCGTCACGGCGACTGGATCGAGAGAACCGCGCACGGTGGCTTCGTCATCCACGGCCGTTCGGACGCCACGCTCAATCCGGGAGGAGTCCGGATCGGGACGGCTGAGATCTACCGGCAAGTCGAGCGACTAGACGAGATCGTCGAGAGCGTAGCCGTCGGGCAGCAATGGGACGGCGACGAACGCATCGTCTTGTTCGTGGTGCTTCGCGCCGGAGTGGAGCTCGACGACGAACTCCGAGCCCGCATCCGGAGCGAGATCAAGTTGAACAGCTCACCGCGCCATATACCGAAAGTCATGCTCGCCGTACCCGCGATCCCGCGCACAATAAGCGGAAAAATCAGCGAGATAGCTGTGCGCCGAGCAATCCACGGGCTCCCTGTGGAGAACGCCGATGCGCTCGCGAATCCGGAGTCCCTCGCCCACTTTCAGGACCTCGTCGAGCTGCAAGGCTGACGGCTGTCGCGACCCCTCGAGACGGAGGACATCATGCCGCAGCGTCACTCGCGATCGACTGGTTCGGCGAGTATCTTCGCCAATAACACGAGCTTAGGAGACTGACTGTGAAACGCCTCTGCCTGATCCTCACGCTGACAGCGATGGTCGCCACCCCGGCATTCTCACAGCAGTCCGCACCCGAGATTCCGTTCGAGTCGCTTCCCCGGCCGCTCAAGTACTCCCCTGACATGAATCTGGGCGAAATCCTCGGTATTGCAGTGAATTCCGTGGGACACATCGTGATTCTCAATCACCCGGGTAGTGCAAATCAGGGTCCGATCTGGTCGAATTCCACTACGCAGCTGCTCGAGTTCGACCAGGACGGCTACTACGTGGGAGAGATCGGGAAGGGCGTGTACGGCATCGCCTATGCCCACCAGGTGCGCTTCGATGACGAGGACAACCTCTGGGTCGTAGACAAGGCTGCCAATACGGTCATCAAGTTCGACCCAGATGGTTATGTCAGCATGAACCTGGGGCGCCGGGAAGAGGGGTACCATGGCGACGTCGAGCTTCCCAACCAGCGCGAAGCGAGGGCCGTCGGCGGCTACTTCAACGGGCCCACCGATGTGGCCTGGGATCCGGACGGCAACATCTTCGTCAGCGACGGCTATGTGAACTCGCGCATGGTGAAGTTCGACATGAACGGGAACTTCCTGATGGACTGGGGCTCCTACGGCTCGGACATCGGCCAATTCAATCTGCCGCACACCATGCAGGCTGACCGCGAGGGTAACATCTACGTGGGGGATCGCTCGAACCGACGAATTCAGGTGTTCGACTCCGACGGTAACTTCCTGCGCGTGCTGCTCATGAACGTGCCCTACCCCGCGGACTATCAGCCGCCTTACACCGCGATCAACCCGAATCGGCGGCTCCCGGATGCCACCCAGCCCTGGTCGATGTGCATCACCGACTCGACGCCTCAGGAGATCTGGGTCTCAGACAACGAGCCTGGCCGCATCTACCAGATGACGCTGGATGGCGAGATCAAGGGTTGGCTAGGCAGCTCAGGTCGCGGGCCGGGTCAATTCAACTGGGTGCACGGTCTGGACTGCTCGCAGATGGACGAAGGCATCCTCTGGGTGGCCGACATGAACAACTGGCGGGTGCAGAAGCTGTTGATCCAGTCTCGACGAATCACGTCGGACGGCAGCTGAGGCCAGTCGACTTTACCGCTGAGGCAAACTAAACGCGAGGAATTGGGCAGGTACGTCCCGACCGTTCACCGCCACGACGATGTACTGCCGACCCTCGTGCATGTAGGTCATGGGCGCCCCGGTGGTCCCGGCCGGAAGTTCCATCTCCCATACGACGTCACCCGTCTCCTTGTCGTACGCGCGGAACCACGGCTCACCGTAGTTGGTCGAGATCTCGAGCGGCATCCCTTCTGGGACTCTCGGCCCACCGACGAGATCGGAACCTTCGCCGATGAAGAGTAGGGTCCCGGTGGCCAGAGGCGACGGGCGACCCGGCGAGCCCAGCCGGTCCAGTCCGAGATGCCTGATGGCGGGATGATCGCGGGGCCCGTGTCCGTTCGGCACCTGCCAGAGGATCTCGCCCGCGTTCATATCCAAAGCGGTGATGCGCCCGTAAGGCGGCTTGAAGAGAGGCAGTCCCCGTGGCCCCGCAATCCACTGCCTGCCGCCCAACACGTAGTTCAGATCGCCGTCGGGATCCCCGGGCACGATGTCCGCGACAAACGGCGACGTGATCGAGGGCACGTAGAGCGTGTTGGTCTCGGGATCGAACGCGGCGCCCTGCACGTCGGCACCGCCCTGGGACCCGGGAAGCTGGATGGTCCCGAGATTTCCGTCCGGCTCCTCGACGCGGATCGAGGGTGGTGTGAAGAGCGGACCGGTCGTATACCGAGAAACGATGTCGAGCGCCTCGGCGCGCAGCTCCGGCGTAAAGTCGATCAGGTTGTCCTCGGTCGAGCCCTGCCGGTCGAAGGGCGGCGGCTTGGTGGGGAATGGCTGCGTCGGTGACGTACGCTCCCCCGGCGTCTGCGACCGTGGCACGGGCCGCTCTTCGATTGGCCAGACGGGCTCGCCGGTCACGCGGTCGAACACGTAGACGAACGCCTGCTTCGTAATCTGCGCGACCGCGCTGACGGGCCGCCCATCGACGACCAGGTCCATCAGGATCGGGGCGGCAGGAGTATCGTAGTCCCACAATCCGTGGTGCACGAACTGATAATGCCACACGCGCTCCCCGGTCTCGGCGTCGACGCAGACCAGGCTCTGGCTGAAGAGATTGTCTCCGAGGCGATGGCCGCCGTACATGTCGTTGGTCGACGAAGACACCGGCATGTAGACCAGCCCCAGTTCCGGGTCGGCACTGAACAGAGACCAGACAGGGGCGTGCCCCGAGTATCGCCAGGAGTCGTTTTCCCAGGTGTCGATGCCGAGCTCGCCATCCTGTGGGACCGTATGAAACATCCAGCGAAGCTCGCCGGTGCGCACGTCGAACGCTTGCACGTCGCCCCTCACGAACTCCTTGCTCCTGAAGACGTCGCGCATGGCATTGCCCAACACGACTACGTTGCCTACAACGGTGGGTGCTCCCGGCCAACGGTAGCGGGCACCCTCTTGGAGGCCCGCCGTCAGGTCGATGCGGCCATCGGTTCCGAACTCGGCAATCGGCTGTCCGGTACGAGCGTCGAGGACGTACAGATATTCACCGCGCTGCACGAGGATTCGCGAATCGGTGCCGTCGCTCCAGTGCGCCACGCCGCGCGTAGACGCGCCGGTCAGGTACGCATCGAGCAGATCCCCATCCGGTCCTTCGACCACCGGCTCCTGAACCCAAAGCGTCCTACCCGTTCCCGGATCGAAAGCCTCCACCAGACCCACACCATTCGGGCTGTAGAGCACGCCATCGACCATGAGCGGGGTCCCAATGAGGCTACGCTCGCCGGCCTCCGGAACGTGCTGAAGGATCGACGTGTCGACGGTCGGACGACGCCAGACGACGGTCAGGTCGGCTACGTTGTCCTTCGTGATCTGACCGAGCGACGAATACTTCGTCGCGCCAGGGTCGCCTGCGAACGCTCGCCACTGCCCGTCGGTAGCGCCCTGCTGGGCGAGCACAGGTGCCGCGAGCAGAGCACCCACAGCTACGGTCCACGTCCCTGCGTACAACGACCTGCGGATCACGGAGTCTTCCTTCCCCAGAACAGATGGGCTCACGGGGCCCGTGCGTTGGGGCCTACGCCGCGAGTCAGGACGACGCTCGACGCGGGAGCAAAGTACGTCGGACCCCCCGGGCACGCACCGGGACCGGTGCCCGCCGACGTCAGGCGCTGACTCCCGTCACTCGCACGAATCCGCCGCGCCCGCCAGCTCCAAAGACGCTACCGCACGGACCGCTCGCTCACGGCCCACGTTCCAGCTCCTCCAGTCACGAGGCCCCTCATCCTCCAAAAGACGGTGGAGCTCTTCACGGAGGAAGCACGCGTCGGTATCGGAGAGCAGCGACGGCGCCGCGTCCGACGTAAGGAAGGAGGCGAGCGCCGGTGCGGCATCGGCGCTCAACGTGGCCAGATAGGCGACGTCGAGCTCCTGACCGCTCTCCGCCCGCGCCAGGTTGACGCGTACTACCATCGCATCCGGATTCACGAAGTTGAGAGCCCCGAGAACCGCGAACGCGCTCACCATCGCGCCGAAAGCGAAGCGCTCGGCTCTGCTACGCAGGACGGTCACGCCGAGCCAGCCGAGAGTCGCACCGGCCCATAAGAGCATAGCGGTGGCATAGATGCGGTCCTGCGTCAGGCCGTAGGCGTCCACATAGAGCCCCATTCGGTGCAGCGCCGACCCCATGATCATCGCCAACGGGATCAGCAGCGCTCCTGAAAGTCCCCTCACCACTTTGCAGGAAATGGGATTCGTGCGGTCGGTGAGCCAATTCGCCACCAGCAGGACCGGGAGCACCAGCACCGCCACGGCGACCAGCTCGGAGAAGCCCCTGCGTGCGTACTCCGCGTACCCGAGCCCCTCCGAGTTTTGGACGAGCTGCTCCCCCCCGAAAACATATCCCGCCTGCATAACCACGAAGGTCGTGAACAGCAGGGTCAACGCCCCCAACGGAATGCCCAGCTCGAGCACACCCAGCCGCGGCCACTCGACCCTGCGCCACGCCTCGGAGCGGGCGCCTGCGCCGTTGATAGCGGCCATCAAGTATCCGGCGGAAAGCCAGCCGACGAAGGCGGTACGGAAGCCATGAGCGATGAGGGATTCGAAGTCGATGTTGAAGACAGATTGTAAGGCGCGCTCGAACCCAGCGTCGGCAGAAGCGAACAGCCCGGAGAAGACCACCAGCAGGGGTGCGGCGAGCAAAAGCCCAACAAATACCGAGGTCGCCCGACGCCGGCGCAGTCCCTCCAGCGCCTCATGCCACGGCACTTTGGACGATGCAAAATGAAGCGGGCCAGCGAAGGTTCGGGTCCCGGTCACCGCCAGCCCGGCGGCGTAGTCGGTGAGCCTCGCCACGGTGAGGCGCACACGCCCCGTCCCGAGCACGGGCAGCGAGAGCACCGCCACGAGCGCGAGCAGGTTCGCAGCGCCGAGCGCGGGCGCGGCCCGCCACACGAGTCCGAACGCGACGAGCGGGGGCACGAGCATGAGCGCCGGAACCCAGGGAGGCATCCCTTGGCCCTCCGAGCGAACGAGCAGCGTCGCGGAAACCATGAGGGCGGCGATGCCCACGAAGACGTTGAGGGCGAAGGCGTCTGTCTCCAAGAGCCAGTCACCCAAGAGCCCCAAAGCGAGCGCGGACGCTAGGACTCGAGTCACCAGACGCATCGACATGGGCACCTCTCCGCAACAGAGCGACTTCGCACGTGACTTTGACTTTGTATTGCCAAGTACTCTGTGTCAACCGCCGCCTATCGCCCTCCTCCCCCGGATCCCGCCGGGAGGCGGTCGTTCTGGTGGTGCTCCGCCTCTTCGTAGTGCCGCCGCAGCAGATCGTCTCCGAAGTCGTTGGAGGGATCGCGCCACACCGAATGCACGTGGTTGGCTCCACCCTGCACGTTGTCGTACTCAATCAACACGGTGGGCCCGTGGATGCGGTAGTAGTGACCCTCGCCGCGCTCGGTGCTGCCCGCCCACGCGAAATGGAGGTTCTCGAGCCCCGCCTCGTGGATGCGATCCATCTCGGCGTCGGCAATGTCGGCCACCGCATTGTTCAGGTATTCCTCGATGACGTGCATCAACGCCTGACGCTGTTCGTCGTTCATTTCCGAGACGGGCAGGCCTTCGAACTCATCCAGTTCGACTATGCGCGCGTTCCCGGTAACGATGTCGCGGGGAGCTTCCGCCTCGATGATGACTCGTTGGAGTTGGGCATCAGTGAGCAGGGCCATGAGATCGCGCGCCAGATCTTCCTCGGCTCCAAGCAGGCGTCGCCCGGCGTTCGGGCCCTCTCCAACCACGTGCGGATTCGATCCCATGAACGCCGGTGTCACGGACGGAGGCCCTGACCCCGCCGAAGTGAAGTTCATCGAGATGTGGTGTCCCTCGAAGCGCCAGGCCCATGCCCCGCTCTCGGACGGCGTGCCGAAGACGTTGAAGTAGTAGTCCTCCGGATCACGTCGATCCGGCCGGTCCTCGATCTGGCCGAGGATCCCCTCCAGCTGCATGACGCCGGTCGCCTTCAGGTAGCCCTGGGAGCTGAGCGCGCTTTGCAGGAGCCCGTGGGCAACGGTGCGTTGCTCCGGGTTCATGTCCTTGAGGCGGACCCCATATCGCTCCCAAGGGACGAAATGCCAATCGAAACGCTGTTCGGCGTCCAGCGCCCAAGTACCGCGATCGCGCTCGGCGCTTCCGAGGGTTCCCATGTAAGCTTCGGCTGCAGTCGCCATGCGGGCGCTTGAGTCGGCGGGTGGGGGCTCAGGGGCCCGCATCATGAACGCGGCCAGAACGATGACGGTCAGCACGGCCGCCCCGAGGATGCTTGGGATGCTGCGCATGAGTCTCCTCCCGCTTTTGACGTGGACTGCGACGCTACCAGGGGGCAAACATGCGGCTGGGAAGTCAGCCGCAACAGGCGTCAGTCTGGCAGCACCAAGGCAATGAACTCGGCCGGACTATTCAGCGTGGCCGCCGCGACAACGATGTACTGCCGGCCGTTCAGCATGTACGACATCGGGCTGCCAGTCGGGTTGGCCGGCAGGATGATCTCGGCAACAACCTCACCCGTTCGCTTCTCGTAGGCGCGGAAGGTTGGCCCGCCGGCGCCATAGCGCGAAGCCACGCCACCCCGCACGCCGCCACCCTCCCCCATAAAGAGCAGAGTCTTCGTCACTAGCGCACCCGGCCGACCGTTTTGCCCCATGCTCGAGAAGTCCAAGCCCAGACCCTGCAGGTCGGGGTGCTCACGAACCTCTCGAGGTGCCCCACCAAGCGGCTTCATCCAAAGGTGGTCCCCGGTATTGAGGTCGATCGCGGTGATGCGTCCCCACGGTGGCTTCACCAGGGGCAGTCCGCGCGGGCCCGCAGGATAGATCTCCCCCGAGCGGAAGTAGTCCGTCCCGCCCGCCCCCGGCGCACTCTTTTCCAGCGCGGCCACGATGGGCACTGTCAGCGAAGGAATGAAGAGGATGCCCGACTCGACATCGACTCCGGCCCCTGGCCAACTGGCGCCTCCGCCCCATCCGGGAAGGACCAGCGTTCCCTTCGTTCCATCCGGATCATCGATCCGCGATGGGGGTGTGAACAGCGAACTCATGCGGAACTGGGCCGCAATCTCCATGGCTTCAGCACGGATCTCGGGCGTGAAGTCGATCAGGTCGTCGACCGTGAAGCCCTGTCGGTCGAAGGGGGCCGGCCGCGAGGGGATGGGTTGAGTCGGAGAAGTCCATTCCCCAGGAACGTCCGATGGCGGCATCGGCATCTCGATGATCGGCCAAAGCGGCGTTCCATCCTCCCGGTCGAAGACGTACGTGTAGCCCTGCTTCGTCACGACCGCGACCGCTTTGATGCGGCGCCCGTCGTGCGTCACGTCGAGCAGCGTAGGCGGAGCGGGGTTGTCGAAGTCCCAGATGCCGTGATGGACGAGCTGATAGTGCCAGATGCGCTCGCCGGTACGGATGTCGAGGCAAACGATGCTCTCGGCGAACAGGTTGTCGCCGGGCCGGTGGCCTCCGTACCAATCGTTCGACCCGGTCTCCGTGGGCAGGTACAGGTAGCCCAACTCCTCGTCCACCGTGAGCTGGGTCCACACACCTGCATGGCCGGAATACTCCCAGGAATTGTCCAGCCAGGTGTCCGCGCCGAATTCATCCCCTTGAGGAATGACATGGAAGATCCAGACCCGTTTGCCGGTGCGAACGTCGTACCCCTGGATGTGGCCCGGTGTCGACTCGATGGCATTGGGGCCTCCCACCGGAATCACCTGGGAGACCACGATGTCGTGTGAGACGATGGGGGTGGAAATGCAGCGTACCCGTGCTCCCGGCTTCACGAGACCCCGGGCGAGATCCACGTATCCGTTTTCCCCGAAGTCGGCCACGGGCACGCCCGTCTTCGCGTCGAGCGCGACCAGGCGAGCGTCACTGATGTTGTGAAAGATCCTCTCCTGCTCGCCATCGGTCCAATAAGCGACGCCGCGACCGGAGCCTGATACCGGAGGGGCCGGCTCGCCCGCCTCGTTGCCTCTCGATTCAGGAGTGAAGAGCCATATGGTCTCGCCTGTAGCCGCATCGATGGCGGCGACTTCACTGGCGCCGGTCGTCGTGTAGAGCACGCCCCCGATCATGATCGGGGTCGACTCGAAGTTATAGATCGGCCGGTCAGAGGAGTTTTCCGCCTTCCAGCGCCAGGCCACTTGGAGGTCACCTACGTTTTGTGCGTCGATCTGATCCAGGCCCGTGTACTGGGTGTGCCCGCCGTCGCCGCCGTAGACCCTCCACTCGCCATCGACAGCGCCATACTGCGCCGAGACCGGACCTGCCCATGCCAGGCCGGCGCAAACCAACGCAAGCGCGGGACCGCGTCTGGTCGTCATCAGGAGATGCTTCACTCTCGGCTGGGCAGCGCGAAGACGAACAGGCTGGTGCCTCTGCTCGGGCGCAGCTCGGGAGTCAGATTGATCGATCCAGCCCCCGTGTTGACCGCAACGTATTGGCGTCCGTCCACGGCATAGGTGATCGGATAGCCGCTGACCGACGAACCGAGATTGATTTCCCAGAGCACTTCGCCCGTGCGGTCGTCGAAGGCCTTGAAGCGCCCGTTGGCGTCACCGCCGAAGACGAGCCCACCGCCGGTCGCCACCAGCGACATCGTGTGGGCGCGTTGCTCATGCAGCCACGTAGTCTCGCCGGTCTCCACGGAGATGGCCCGAACGGTGCCGAGATAGTCCGTACCAGGCGTGATCTGGTGCCGTGAGGCGAGCGAATAAATCGCGAGTCCGCCCTGCCCTCCTCTGGTCAGCTCCCTCGCCCGCTCGCTCTCGAAGTTGCTCGTGGCCAACATCTGCCCGCAGGTATTCCGCAGCGGGTAGTACATCGTGTGCGTCAGCGGGCTGTACGCGCCGGCTTCCCAGTCCTTGCCGCCGGCCCAAGTAGGGCAAACGAAGACCTCCTGCTCGAGCTCGCGGAAGATGACTTCCGGGTTGATCGTGACGGCCCCGGTAGCTCCGTCGATGTCGAGGATCACGTTCTGGAAGTTGGTCGGCGTCGCCCACAGGAACTCACCGGTTTCGCGGTCCAGGGTGTAGACGATGCCGGTTTTGCCCGGGATGCCAGTGATGACCTTACGCACCTCTCCCGGCTCCAGCCTGGGGTTGATCCAGCTCACCTCCGAGGGGTTGGGCGTGACCCGCGTTTCGACCAGCAGCCGCTCGAAGGGGTGATCCAGGTCCCAGTGATCGTTCAAGTGCTGGTAGTACCACCGGATCTCCCCGGTATCGATCTCGAGCGCCAGCGTGGAGTTGTGGTACAGGTGCGTTTCTTCCGGCCCGCCCAGCAGAAACTTGGGCGCGGGCGACGTGACCGATGTGCCCATGAAGAGCAAGCGCAGCTCAGGGTCGTAGCTCGGTACCATCCACGCGCCGACGTGTTGTCGCCCCTCGAAGGGCACGTCACCCCATGTCTCGTCTCCAGGCTCACCCGGTGCCGGAATCAGGCGCCGCCGCCACAACTCCTCGCCCGTACGAGCGTCGTGGGCCGCGATGATGCACGCGTTCGGCCCGCCCCAGGGCCGGCAGCTACGCCCCGAAATGACCCTGCCGTCCGCGATGATGGGGCCGGAGCTGTGCGTAGCCGAGTTGACCTTGTAGTCGAAGATCTTGGTTTCCCAGACCGTCTCACCCGTTAGCGCATCGATCGCGAATACGAAGTTGTCGTCGCTGGTATTGATGATCGTGCGGCCGTAGATGGCGATGTTGCGATTGTTGCGGGCGTTGCCGCCGACCATCGTGTAGAGGTCTTCCGGGATGTCGCGGGAATACTCCCAGACGAAGTCACCCGTCACCGCATCGAGCGCCTGAATGACGTCCGACGCCTGCGGCACGTAGAGCAGCCCCCCGTACGCCAACGGAGTGATCTCACCGGTTCTCGGTTCGAGGTCGCGCGTCCACACCATCTGGAGCTCACCAACGTTCTCGCGATTGACCTGATCGAGCGGGCTGTAGCCCCAACTGTCGAGCGTGCGACGCCACATGAGCCAGTCCTCGGGCGCCGGGTTCTGGAGCATGGCGTCGGTAACCGGGACGAAGTCGTCGGACGACTGCGCTTGAAGTTCGGTCGCAAGCGGTGCCAGCAGCAGCATGACCGCAACTGCGCTAAAGGAGCCCCGCGCCGCCGTAGGGCGACGTCTACGCATCGGGCTCGTTCCCCCCGCCCTGCCGCTCCTGGTAACGCGCACCGCTCAAGATGTTCGAAAGCGCGTAGTTCCCCTCATGACATGCGTACTCGAGGATCTCCTGGTCGAACCTCTCCCAGGGGATCTGCCCGCCCCAAGGCTCACTGTACGTCCTGGGATCGTCGATCTCGAATTCGTACAGGATCGTGTCGTCATCCACTCGCGTGAAGCGCTCGAGCACCCTCAAGTCCTCTGAATGCCGGATCATGCTACCGGACACGCCCCCGGGCCTCCTCAAGCTGATTCCCTGGTCGGGGTGCTGATTGGTGGTCTCGACCACGAGGGTATTGCCCTCCCAATGGCCCCAGGCGTCGCCGAACCAGACTCGCATGTCCTTCGGCAGCTCGTCCGGCTCGCCCAGTCGGATGATGCGTACGTCGTGGATCATCTCCGACCGGATAAGCACGTGGTCGGCGTTCTGCACGATCGTGAGGTTGTTGTTGTACGCCCGGGTGGGCGTCATCGGAGAGCCGAGCACACCGGTGGTGCTCGATCCGTAGTAGATGATGCAACGCTCGGCGAGCGGCCGCAGTTCGGGATGATCGTACAGGGCGAACTGGGATCTGAACTCGTCGTAGTCGTCTTTTCGCTTCTGGCCCTCCGCCGAAAGCGCAGGGATGCGGCCGTCGGCCGGCCACGTGATGAGCGACGTTCGCGGCTCTCCGTCGACCATCGCCACCCCGTCGCCGCGATCGAAGTAGACCTCGTTGTATCCCCCGACGCTGCCCGTCACCCGGGGTGCGGCGCGGTTCGGGTCACTTGCCTCGAAGCCCCGGTCGACCCTCGCCCCCTCCCGACCGGCAATACTGTCGACTTGGGCCCACGTGTATACCGGGCCCGTGCCCTGAGGCCGCTCGAAGGGCGTGAGTGTCACGTTGCTCCAGTTGCCCTGGAGGTCGGGATGGCCCCAGGCGGTCCGGGGAGGATCCCAGTCCGGATCCCAGCGCGAGGACCTGTCCTGCGCCAGCGCATCGACAGAGAACAAGAGCCCCATCGATACGACTGCGAGAGCGAGAATGAGAAGCTTCGGGGTGCGCGGGATCATGATTCCTCCCTACCGTAGTAGCCATCCGTCGTCCGGGCCGGTCCTGCTCAGGCAAGATGTGGCTGCGCGGCCGGAGGGCAAGGCGGTGCGCGACCTCCTAGCCCCTAGGCCGCAGCTCGAACAGCCAGAGGTTCCCAGATGTTACCTGCTCCACGGGGATATCACCTCCGGGCACGTACTTCCTCCCCAATTCAGCAAGTATGGCGGGCACGACGTCTCCCTCGCGGATCCGCACCAACTGGCGTTCGTACAGCTTGCCGTCCACTCGTAGGAGCGCACGACCGTCCTCTTCCGCTTCCTTGGGCCAGTGCTTCCAGATCTTGCCTCCGATCGAGTTCATATAGCCGGAAGGAATGAAGATCCGACCTTCGTGCTCCATGATCCACGTGGTCCGTGAGCGTACCGGGTCCAGCAGCTGGAACTCCACCGTGGAATAGTCCCGCAGGAATGACCAATCCGGCTCTTCGGGGTCGCTCTGTAGGTCGCCCGATTTGAAGGCGCCGGCGGCTACGATCGCGAGGCCACCCTCCAAGGGACCGTCGTGGATGCGCGCCACCGCAAAGAGCCCGACCACCAAGACCACCACCAGGAGAACGAAGCCACCCAGAATCCGCAGTGTCCATTTCATGAAATGTTACCTCCTGTTCTCAGACTATCACGCGCCGGGGAGCCTGGCACCTCAGACGATCCCTCGCTCGCGCAGGTCCGCGATTTCCGAGGGCTCGTACCCGAGTTCCCTGAGGATGCTGTCCGTGTGCTCCCCATGAGCCGGCGCATGCAAGCGCGGCTGCGCGGGCTCCCGCGCGAACTTGATGGGCACGCCGATGTGCTCGTGGCCTTGCTCATCCTTCAGCAACATGTCCCGGCTGCTCGCTTGAGGGTGATCGAAGCCCTGCCGCAGATCATTGACCGGCGCGAAGCAGACATCGAGCGGCTCAAACCACTGCACCCACTCCGCCTGCGTGCGCGTCTTGAAGAGCTCGCGCAGGAATTCCATGGCGCTGCGTTGCTCAGCGCCGGGTGGTTGCTCACAGATCTCCGCCAGATCTTCTCGATCGAGCGCGCGAAACAGATTCTGCGCGAACTTGGCCTCGGTGCCTGCCAGCACCACGTGTGCACCATCAGAGGTTTCGTAGATCTGATACATGGCCGCACCGCCGAGCAGTCGCTCGCTGCCACTGCGGGGCGCAACGCCTTCGGCGAATACCGGACCCACGTTGTTGGCCGACGCTGCGAGCAAGCTGTCCATCATGGCGAGATCGACATAGTCGCCCTCCCCGGTGCGTTCGCGCCGCAGCAATGCCATCGCGATGGCCCCGAGCGCGAGCGTCGCCGACAGCATATCGGCTGCCACAAGCCCGGGGATCACGGGGCGACCACTCTCGTCGCGGCTGTTCGCCAGCACGCCGCTCATAGCGGACACGGCGAGGTCGTGCGCTGGACGGTCCTTCCACGGACCGTCCTGACCGAATGCGGAGATGGACGCGTAGACGATGTCGCCTTTGACCGCGCGCACCGCCTCGTAGTCGACCCCGAGGCGACCGACCACGCCGGGGCGAAACGACTCCACCACGACATCGCAACGCTCGGCCAACTTCATGAATACCTCGCGGCCGTGCGCAGTCTTGAGATCGAGGGTCAGGCTCCTCTTGCCCCTCTGCGTGGCGGCGAAGTAGACACTCACGCCGCCACGCTCGCTTCCGATGGTACGGGTCGGCTCAGGACGGCGCGGATGCTCGACCTTCACGACCTCAGCACCGTGATCGGCCATCATCTGTGTCAGAAAAGGACCGGGAAGGAACTGGGTCAGATCCAACACGCGAATGCCGTCTAGCTTCATCCGGGCGTGGTACTCACTCGCGGCGGCCGGCCTGTCTCTCCTGATAGCGGGCGCCGCTCAAAACATTGGTAAGCGCGTAGTTTCCCTCGTGACATGCATATTCATAGAGCAGGTCGTCGTACCTGCGCCACGGCACCTGGCCGCCCCAGACCTCGCTGTAGGTCCGCGGGTCGTGGATCTCGAATTCGTAGAGGATGGTGTCGTCGTCGAGGCGCGTGAAACGCTCGATCGCCCTGGCATCCTCCGACTGCGGGATCTTGTCGGTCTGCTCCCTGGGGCCGTGGAGGGGGTGGATGTTGGTGGTCTCGACTACCAGCGTGTTGCCCTCAAAATGGCCCCAGGAGTCGCCAAACCAGGGGCGCACATGCTTCGGCAGCCTCTCAGGGTGTCCCAGTCGAATGATGCGCGTGTCGTGGATCATCTCCGACCTGATCAACACGTAGTCGGCGTTCTGTACGATGGTGAAGTTGTTGTTGTATCCCCTAGTGGGAGTCATGGGTGGTCCCATAACGCTGGCGGAGCTCGATCCGTAGAAAACGATGCAGCGCTCAGCCAGAGGCCGTAACTCGGGGTGGTCGTACTGGTTGAACTGGGAGCGAAATTTCTCGTACTCGTGCTTCCGCCTCTGCCCCTCCGGCGTCAGTTCTGGAATGCGACCGTCTGCGGGAAACGTGACGAGCGAACTGCGGGTCTCTCCGTTGACGACGGCCAACCGGTCCCCGCGATCGTAGTAGATCTCGTTGTAGCTTCGGCCGATCGCTCCCGTTATCGGGGGTGGCCCACGGGTCGGGTCGCTGGGAACGGCGCCTCCCGTGACTACAGCCCCCGCCCTGCCCTCGAGTCTATCGATTTCGTCCCGCGTCATGACCGCGGGCTGCCCGGCTCTACGCTCGAACGGAGTGAGCGTCGCGTTACTCCAGTTTCCCTGGAGGTCCGGATGACCATCGGGCGTTCGAGGCGCGACCCACTCCTGAGCCGCGGCCGAATGGAAGATCCCGGCGGCCGCCGTCACGAGGCAGAGCCCCAGAAGCGAGGTGCGGGCCCGTACGCTCATGACTCGTTCCTCTGCCGTTTCTCCAGCAGTTTCTTGGCTTTCCGTTCCGCTCTCCTCCGGATCCGCGCGTCGCGAGCAGACTCCCCGGGATGTCGGACTTTGACGCTTACACCCCCCAAGATGGCCAACCCGCTGACCCGGATCACCGGAGCGTCGGGATCCTGAGTAGAGTCCGCCGCACCATGGTGCCCAAAGCCGCCCAAGATCCCGATTCCCGAGCACTCAACACGAACGTCGGGCGGAACCAATACGTCTATTCCGCCCAAAATCCCCAGTACGCGCACCTCGGTTACCCCTGGTCCAAGCTGCGCCTCCCTAAGGTCCAACTTGCAGCCACCGAGGACACTAACCGCCCAGTTGTTGCGCGCCGCTACCCAAGCACCGGCCCTGCCCCCGCCACCCAGCACGCCTACCGTGACCGAGTGTCCGGGAACTCTATCCGGTGAAAGCGCAGGTCTTGGCGCCACCCCGACCGATGGCGTGGGGAGGGTCGCGCTGGGCAAGTCCGCGAGGATCGCGCGTAGCTGATCCATGCTGCTGGCCCGCCCGACGAGCTCGACCCGATTCTCGAACTCCTCCACGTCCAACTCGTCCTGAGCAAAGGATTCGCAGAGGACGTCGATCGTCTTCTGCCGCACCTCGTGCCCAAGCGGAGCAACGGGCGGTTTGTGCTCGCTCGCCTTCGTCTCCATCACGTATCAGCCTCCCGCCTCATCCTATGCCCCTGCCCCTGCATTGGACAGTTCGAAGGGCTTCGACCCCGACCGGCAACGTGACAGCGTCCGAGCGCATCCAACTATCAAGATCCCCTCACCCAGTCGTCCCATGAACGCTCGATCACCGCTGTTCCTCGCCTCTTTGTGCGTCCTCCTGCTTGGAAGCTACATGCAGGACGGAATCAGTGGGTCATCGCCCAGATGAGGATATTGATGCCGAGGCCGTACGCTGCCGGCGAGAAGTTGTAGAAGAAGTGGGGCACGTCGCCCTCGCGCTCCCAGCCGTCCGCGATGTCGGTGTTGAAGCTGACGATGACGAGGGGTCGTCGCTCGTCATCGAAGATGGCGCGCATGTGTGGAACGGCGGTCTCGGCTCCGAATTCCGAGGTCGCTCCGCCGCTGCGCCGCCAAGACTGGTACGACGGGATCTGGGGGACCTCCTCCACGGCGTAGAGTGCGGAAAAGAGACGATGCTCGGGCGTAAGCTCTTCGATCGCGCGATCGGGGAAGAGCCGACTCATCTCATCCTCGAAATAGCGCCAGGCCTCGTTGCCCCAGAGGTCGTCGGCCCAGAGGAATCCGCCCTTGAGCAGATAGAGTCGCAGACCCTCGATCTCCGCCTCGGTGAAGGTGACCGAGCCGGGATCCGTCATGAATAGGAACGGGCATTTGAAGATGTCGGGATCGGTGGCGCGGACCGCTGCGATACCCGGGTCCCCGTTGTCCCATCGTTCGATGTGCGTGGGCGTCAGCTCCTCCACCCGGGTCATGAAATTGATATCCGCAGCCGGATAGTCGGTGCTCCATCCGAGCCCCGAACGCATGCTGCGGGTCGCATCGTACCAGAGACGGCAGAACATGAAGGAGCTCGTGTACTTGGGCAGCCCGGTGCGCATGGGTGTGCGGTAGCGACCCTCCTGTGACCGCCAGATCTGGGCGGACGTAGCGGTCGGCACGGTCAACGAGGCGACGAGCACCGAGCCGACGACCACGACGCTGGGCGCGAAAGCGTGAAGCCAGTGGGGCTGGCGAGTCGGTTTCAGACGGGTCGTGGCTTCGGACAAGGTGTGGTGTTCGTAGGTCAAGGGATCAACCGGGCCGGACCATCCTACGGTTGGGCACGGAGGCAAGAAAGGCACAGCGCACTACAGACCTACCCTCCCACCTACCTCACAGGTTCAATCCTCAGAAGAGCGGCACCGTCCGGCAGGCCCCCTTCCAGATCAGGGCGGTGGCCATCTTCGGTGAGCACGTAGAGCAGTCCGTCGGGCCCCTGGCGAACATCTCGGATGCGCTGCTTCAGCTCGGTGAGCATCGACTCGCGGCGAATCTCCTCTCCCTCGGCGTTGAATACGATCCGCTCCAAGTGCCCCGTCCGTCCGATGCGTCCTGTCATCAGCGATCCGACGAAGAGGTTGCCCTTCCACGCGGGGAACCGGTCGCCCGTGTAGAACACCATGCCCGAGGGGGCGACCGACGGCAGCCAAACGACGACAGGCTGCTCCATTTCCTCCTGCCAGGGTCGCTCCGACACGCGTGCGCCCGAGTACTGACGACCGTAGGAAACAACCGGCCAGCCGTAGTTGCGACCGGGCAGGATGATGTTGACCTCATCGCCGCCCTGCGTCGAATGCTCGTGCGCCCAGACGGCACCGGTCTCGGGGTGGATGGTGAGGCCCATCGGGTTGCGATGCCCGAGGGAATAGACCTCCGGCTTGTGCCCGGCCTTGCCGAAGAAGGGGTTGTCCTCGGGTGCGCTGCCGTCGTCCCGCAAGCGAAGCACCTTGCCGCGATGGTCATCGGGGTTCTGCGCACGCCTACCGCTGGTGGTTGAGTTGAAGGCACCACCGACCGTCATGAAGAGCATGCCATCCGGCGCAAACGCGAGCCGCGCGGCAGCGGTGTGCCCAGGCGACTCGACCACGAAGACTTCATGCAAGTCAGTCAGCGCCTTGCCGTCGAAATACGCTCGGGCCAGGGCGAGCGTGCCGTCCTCTCCCGCAACCGAATACGTAAGATAGATCTGTCTGTTTTCCTCGAACTGCGGATGCAGCGCGACCTCCATCAGCCCCGAGAGTTGGGCTTCCGTGTACACGGCCGGCACGCCCGTGACGGGTACCGGGTCGAGCACGCCCCCGCGGATCACCCGCAGCTGTCCGTCACGCTCGGTGACGAGCATGTCACCGCCCGGCAGAAACGCGAGGCTCCAGGGATGGTCGAGACCGCGAGCAACCACGGTCACGCGGATGTTGGGCTGCTCGGCGGTATGGAGCGTGAGTGGCTCCGCCGGCAACGGGACCCGCGGCACACCCTGCCACTGTCGGAAACGCGGTCTCGCCTGGCGCTGCGGCTGAGCAGGCTTGGCCTTCATCAACGCCTGCCAAAACGCCTCGTTGAAGCTCACGCGGTCCACACCGCCGGCGTCACCGAGCCGCGTGATGACCAGATCGAGGCTCGGCACGCTGTACAGCTTGCGATCCAAGGCCCCCATCATGCTCACCAGATCAGACGGAGCCGACGGGATCAGCGGCCCGTCGGCGCGGGCGGCCCGCGGGCCCGCACCCACACGATCCTCTTGCCCGTTGAGCCACCACAGGTACCCGTAGGCGGGGTTGAGCGACTGACTGGAGCTCAGCATGTCCCGCAGATACTCCGTGTCCCCGATGACGATCTGATCGCCCCACCGGCCACCGGCCTGCACCATCAGCCCGAAGCGGGCCAGGTCGCGGGCCGTCGTAGAAAATCCCCAGCCTATGGCTGGGTCGGCGTTGCGGCGGCGGGTCCAGGAGGAGTGCTCCATGCCCAGCTTGGCGGTGAGCCAATCGCCCGTCACAGCGTTGCGATCGCGCCCAGTCACCGCCTCGATCACGTGCATCAAATTGTGATACGCAGGCGTGTTGTAGAGCCACGTGCTTCCAGCCTCGGCCGCATAGCTCATGTCGGTGGCCAGTCCGCTGTTCATGCTCATCAGATGCCGGATCGTGATCGCCTGCTCCTGCTCGGCCGAAGCCTGTGACCAACCGCTCCCCAGGTGCTCGCTGACCGAATCGTCCAGGCGCAGCAAGCCTCGCTCCTGCGCGATGCCCAGCAAGAAGGCAACGACGCTCTTCTGCGCCGAAGCCACGTCCTCGATCGCATTGCCGTCAGGGTCCTCGCCCTGTACGAAATTGCTGTATCGGGCCGACGGGCTATCGAGCTCCCAATATCGCTCGGCCAGAATGCGCCCGCGGTGCAGTATGAGCACACCGCTGGAGCTGCGACCACCCGCTACGTCGAGCGCCGCCGACAGAGCCTCCGCATCCCAGCCAACGGACGCCGGGGCAACCCGCTGCCACGTGTCGTCACTCGTCGGGAAGTAGGTCGATTGAGCGGATGCATCGTCGCCGGCAATCAGGGTGACAAGAGCCGCGAGGCATGTCAGCGAATATCGCTTCGGCGTGAACATTCCAGCACCTCCATCCGGGTCCTGTGTGCCTCGCCATGATAGGGGGGCTTTGCGCTACGCGCACGGCTCGGTTGCGGGCTCTCCGACCTAGAGCACATGATGTTCCTGCACGCAGTGAACCACCGTCCAGCCGGATGTGATCATGAAGCTGAAGCAAGCGTTCGTTCTCGGTGTTGCCCTCGCCCTGTGCGCGCCACTCTCAGCGCAACGGCTCCCGACCGCCTCGCCGGAAAGCCTAGGCTTGTCGTCCGAGCGCTTGCAGCGCATTGGAGACGCCTTCCAGGGTTACGTAGACGAAGGCAGAATCGCCGGCGCGGTGGGTATGGTGATACGGCACGGCAAGGTCGCTTGGGTGGATGAATGGGGCATGCGCGACCTCGAGGCCGGTGATCCCGTGGAGAGCACCGATATCTTCAGTATCTGCTCGATGACCAAGCCGATCGTCAGCGTCGCGGTGATGATGTTGTACGAGGAGGGACACTTCTTCCTGACGGATCCCGTCGGCCGCTACATACCGGAGCTGGCTGGCCTCCCGGTCGCAACGACGGGCGAGGCCACGAACGGCGAGATTCCCACGGAGCGCGCCCGCAGGCCGATCACGGTGCAAGACCTGCTGCGACATACTTCAGGGCTCACCTATGGCAGCTTCGGGAACACGCCGGTCGACCAGGCATACCGGGCGGCCAATGTGCTCGGCCAGCCGACGCTCAACGACTTCATCAGCAAGCTGTCCGAGATTCCGCTGCTCTATCAGCCTGGCACACGGTGGAACTACAGCGTCTCCGTCGACGTGCTCGGCCGCTTCGTCGAGGTCATCTCTGGAAAGCCGCTCGACGTCTTCCTCGAAGAACGAATCTTCGAGCCGCTCGGTATGAAGGACACGGGATTCTCCGTGCCTGCCAGTGAGACGTCCCGACGTGCGCGCTCCTACGGTCGATCAGGAGGAGCCCCGCTCGCCGTCAGTGACGCGTACGGATGCATGCGGCCCGGCGGCTTCCCTTCCGGCGGTGGCGGACTCGCATCTACCGCGGATGACTATTCCCGTTTCGCACAGATGCTTCTCAACGGGGGCGAGCTCGACGGTGCGCGCATCCTCGGTAGAAAGACCATCGAGTTGATGACCGCGGATCACCTCGGCGACGCGCAGTACGGCTCACGAGCAAGCGGCTGGGGGTGGGGGCTCGGCTTCAACGTGAAGACGGCGGCGGGCCTCGACGGCATGCCCGGCTCGGTCGGCAACTACTATTGGTGGGGCGTGCGCGGCACGTCGTTCTGGATCGACCCGACCGAGGACCTGATCGGCGTGTTCATGGTGCAGATTTCCGGACGCGACATTCCCTTCAGAAACCAATTCAAGCGACTGGTCTACCAGGCGATCGTCGACGAGCCGCGTTAAAAGAATTGGCCGAACACTGAAGTGAGCAGCTCGCGCGCGTCGAAGGTCAGCAGAAACAAGACGAGAACCACCGCCAGCGACAGCAGATTACGCATGCTGCGCAGCGCGAACATGAGGTGCGAGATGTCCTGGCCCTCGGTCTCTACGATGCTGCGCACGGAGTAGGCCGTGTAGAAGGTCCACGCGCCGGTCACTGAAAAGAGGACCGCGAAGAGAGCCGCAATGCACCGTTGAGGGCCTCTATGGCCTCGTCATAGCGGCGGGTCATATGCAGTACAACGCCGTAGAGCGCCTGAAACCAGGCATTCAATGGGTCCAGCTCTGGCGATCCCGAAGTCCGCCACTATCGCCTGGTCTCGGCTGAGCAGGATGTTCTCCGGCTTGATGTCTCGATGGACCACGCCACACTCGTGCGTGTAGGTCAGCGCCGACGCCACCTGTTCGGTGATGCGAATCGCGTCCGCAATGGGTAGGGGGGTGTCCTCTGAATCGGAGGATCAGACGAGGGGCGACATGCTGATGCACAGGAGTGGGATGCAAGGAAGCTCGGCCTGGCGCAAACTATAGTCGCCCGCCTACCGTGCGAGCCATCGCGTAACCGGTCCGTAGATCCCGCACTTCCCCCGGAGGCTCCCATGAGCATCGTCAGCCCTGCTCCTCGATTTCAGTCGGCTTTTCGCCGGCTGCTGCTAGCCCTGCTCCTCCCCCTGGCCGGCTGTGCCGCCTCCGATGAGGGCGCGTCGTCGACCGCCATCGCTTTCGAAGGGGCCCGGGTGATCGTAGGGGACGGGACCGTCATCGCGAACGCCACCATCGTGGTCGATGGCGGACGCATTACCAGCGTCGGTGCCGCGGGGGACGTGGACGTGCCGGAAGGCGCCGCGCGCATGGACCTGAGCGGGAAGACCATCATCCCTGCGCTCATCAACACACACATGCATCTCGGCACCACGCGCGCGGATCTCGTCGGCCAGCTCGAACACCTCGCCTACTACGGCGTCGGAGCAGCGGTGAGCCTGGGCAGCGACGCGGGGGACGAGACGCTCGCGCTGCGTGATGGCGCGATTTCCGGCGCGGCGCGATTTCTCAGCTCGGGCCCCGGCATCACGCGCCCTGAGCCAGGAAGGTCAGAGGTTCCGCACTGGGTCAATACCGAAGACGAGGCACGCGCGGCCGTCCAGGAGCTGGCCAGCCTGCAGGTCGACATCGTCAAGATCTGGGTGGATGACCGAGGCGGGCAGTACGAGAAGCTCACGCCTGCCCTGTTCGGTGCCATCATCGACGAGGCACACGAGCACGACCTCCAGGTGACAGCACACATCTTTGCGTTGAGTGACGCGAAGGGACTGCTACGCGCCGGTGTCGACGCGTTCGCGCACAGCGTGCGGGACAGGGACGTAGACGACGAGTTCGTCGCGCTCGTGCGGGAGCGCCCTGACTTCGTGCTAGTCCCCAACCTGCCCAACCCAGGCGTGGCGGCAGACTTGAGTTGGCTCAGCGGGACCGTGCCCGCCGACCAGCTCTCGGCCATGCAGGCGCGAGCGACGGGCAACCCGCAGGCGCAGGAATCGTTCGGCATCCAGGCACGCAACCTTGCGCGGCTCTCCGAGGCCGGCGTCCGCATCGGATTCGGGACAGATGGCGGCGCGCCCTGGGCGGTGCACCAGGAGCTCGAGGACATGGTGTCCGCTGGCATGACACCGAGCGACGCGATCGTGGCCGCCACGAGCACGTCGGCCGAGCTGTTGCACCTGTCCGACGTCGGAACACTCGCCTCGGGCCAGAGCGCGGACTTCGTGGTGCTCGACGCCAACCCGCTCAATGACATCACCAACACGCGCAGGATCGCGTCGGTCTACCTGCGCGGCTCAGAGGTGGATCGCGAAGCGATCAGCGCGCGACTACTGGCCGCGGGGGGCTAGAGAGTCTCCCATTCGCGTAGCATGCCGGTGAACGCTTCCACAGCGGCCGGATACAGGGTCTTGCCGCTTTCCATCTGCAAATGCGGCACGATTTCCGCGAGCGGCCAGGGGTCCCGGAAGGGACGCCTGGTGCGCAGAGCATGATAGACGTCGCAGACCTGGAACAACTGCGTTACGCGATGGAGCTTGCGTTGGTACCTGACGCCCGGGTAACCGCTGCCGTCGTACTTGATGTGGTGCTCGTATGCGACGATCGCCGCGAGCTCCATGTCGGGGCCGGAGTTGAGAAGCATGCGAGCGCCCTCGGCGGGATGCTTCTGAAGGACCCTCCACTCTTCGGGCGAGAGCTCACCGGGCTTGCCGACGATGTCGGCGGGTACGCGGGCCTTACCCACATCGTGCAGAATCGCGGCTTCGCCGAGCACATGAAGATTGGCCACCGCCGTAATGTCTGCCTCCGAACTGGTGGTGGGGGGCGTGCAAGCTCGGATCATGGCAAGAGCGATGCTAGAGAGATCAGATTATGGAAGGCACTTGGGGGTAACGAGTTAGGCGCGGCAGCTCACCTGATACGCGTTACGCCATCTTGTCCGATTCGGACAGAAAGACCGGACAAACTATCCGGTCGCGTCGCGGGCCTATCTGATGCCCGCGTCCCTGCACCCGAAGGACAGCGGCGGCAGATCGGGTCCCTCTGCGATGAGGCGTTTCATGTAGCCGGGCGAATACATGTAAACCGCCCCGACCCTGCTGTACACCTCCACCAGATAGAGCCCCGTCGGGTCGACCGGAGACAACGCGCTTTCGACCATGGACTCGGGCACCTGATGCCCATCATAGCACACCGAGACCGTGCGCCTTTCGCCCCTGACACCGCGACCTTCAAGGCATAACGCCTCGGTGTCAGCCCCACAGGGCTGCACGAACGGCAGCATGCGCCGGACCAGCTCATAACCGGATGCGTCAGGAGCCGCGAGCAACTGCTCCCGCTCCAAGATGTCGGCCACTCCATAGACCCCCCGCCGCCGGTCGGCGAGGCGCTCTGCCAGCACGGTCAGCCCCTCGATCTCTACGGGGTCCGGCGCAAGCATGACCGTGAGCATCTGACCGGCTCGACCAGTCGGGATGTCGGTCTGCAGAACGCGGTAACCGAGCACCGAGACTTGGACCCTGGAAGGGAACGCCGGGTCGATTGGGAGGGCGAACTGCCCGAGAGCGTCGGTGAGAACTCCGCGGTCCGACGTAACCTGGGAGACGAAAGCCAAGCCGACCGGGGCCAGGCTCTGTCGATCGATGACTCTGCCCCGGACGAGCCCGGGCTCTTGGGCCCCGACCTGCGGCGGCAGCGCCAACACCACCGCGATCCACGCCAGAGTCACTCTTTTCAACGTCGTTGGCGCCCCTGCTTGAGCCTGATCAGAATCACGCCTTCGGAGGCGGCTTGCCCGTACAGTCCGACCGCCGCTTTCCCCTTGATGACCTCGATGTTGTCGATGTCGTCTGGGTTCACGCTCTGCATGAAGAAGGCCCCGTCGACCCGCACGCCATCGACGAACGTGATCGGGGTTGATCGGACCGTGACTTCGGCGACGCGACGAACGATGCGCGCTTTCCCATCGGTGCCTACGCACAGCTGCTCATTGCCGCGCGGACGCACTTGCACTTGGCGGTAACGGTTCTCGTACGTGAGCCATCGCCCATCCGGCGACACGGCCACGTAGAACGGTTCCACTTCACTCCTCGGCAGGCGGCTGGCTGACGCGTCGCCTGCGCTGCACTCCAACGCCCCCCACGTGCCGCCGGCAGACCACATCAACGTGGTGCCGTCCGGCGACCACACGGGTTCAACCCGCGTGGGCCCAGACTCTACGACAGGTTCAACCGGCGTAGACTCTGGCGCAACCACGGGTTGAAGCGACGCAGATACCTGGTGGTGGCTAGCCGAGGCGACCAGGGCGCCGGACACACCGACCGCGACGACGCCGGCGCCTATGATGACGAACAGTGGAAAGATGTCCGTGCGATTGAGCCTCATGGTCGCCCCCTTGAATCCGACGTGCGGTCTATCTGAATACTCACCTTAGAGTATCGGAGATCCCTAGTCAGGAGTTGAGCAAAACGTCCCATCAGTTACCTGCGCGCGCCGTCAGTTCCTCGAACCAGTGCAGGAGGACTCATCTGCTCCGGACTGCATTGAGACTAAGACGTATCCTCAGCGCCCCCGGGTCAGCTCCTCACTCAACTCGCGAAGCTTGTTCCGAGCCTCCTCGTCGTACGCCTGGGCGTTCGCGCGCGCCGGCCGCAGTCGGTTGAAATAACCGCCACTCCCGATATCGGATGAAGTGATCAGCTGCATCACCGCGTCTGCACCTTCGCCGACGGTGGCCCTCGGCGTGAGCCCGGCCCTCCTCACCATCCCCGTATCCATGTACGTCGCCGGATGCAGTGAGTTCACGATCACATCCGCTCCCTCCAGCTCCTCAGCGAGATCGATGGTGAACATGATCTGGGCGAGCTTGCTCTGGGCGTAGGCGCGGCCACCGCTGAAGTCGTTCTCGATCATCACGTCGTCGAAGTCGATGGGCTGCTGAGCACCCGACGATACGTTGACGATGCGTGAGGGAGCCGACTCACGCAGCCGAGGCAGCCACATCCGCGTGAGCAGAAAGTGCGAGAGGTGGTTCACCTGAAAGCGCAGCTCGTGCCCATCCTCCGTGACCATGCGCTCGTCGGGCGCCCTCCCGAAGCCGGCGTTGTTGACGAGTACATCGAGTCGGTCGTAGTCGCGCAGGATCGTCTCACCGAATTCTCGGACCTGCTCGAACGATGCAAGGTCCACGGCGTAGAAGCGCGCGTTCCCGATCCCCTCGCTCTCGATCGCTTCGACGACCTCCATGCCCCGCTCACGGTTGCGGCCGTGCACGATGACGAAGGCACCCGTCGCTGCAAGTCTGCGCGCGACCTCGCGTCCCAGTCCGCTCGTCGAGCCCGTTACGAGGACGACCTGCTGCCCGGGTCGTGGGGTCACCGCCTGCGCGTCCACGTTCGGTGCGCTCACCGCCGCCGCGAAGGCGAGTGCGGCCAGGAGAAACGCAGGCCGCAGTGCACGCGCGGAGGGCGATGTTGATGCATCGGTACGGCTCGGGCTCAGGTCCATTTGGCGACGACTCCTTGCTCTCGGTATCTGCTTCGCTTCTCGCTCCTGAATAGCCGCCGCTCAGTCAGAAATCAAGCGCGGCCGTTGTTCACTGGCAGGCGGAGAATACGAACAGTCCGTTGCTCTGCAGCCGGGC
>Ga0209554_1000356_pt1 | contig 38556 bp, 33 predicted proteins | sample MarorgKNORR_S2LV_5_FD_188221 | JGI IMG/M metagenome (GOLD analysis project Ga0209554, IMG submission 188221) | Marine microbial communities from the Southern Atlantic Ocean, analyzing organic carbon cycling - Bottom_A/KNORR_S2/LV (SPAdes) (version 2) | ecosystem: Environmental > Aquatic > Marine... | reverse complement strand
CTCGAACCAATCCGCCGAAGAAACCAAAGCCCGCTTCGCCTAGGACCGGAAAAACGGGGACGGGTTTTCTTTTTTTCCTTTTCGAGTCCTACCGAAGAACGGAGACGGGTCTCTCCGCTTCGAGCCGACCCGAAAAAGAAAAAAAGAAAACCCGTCCCCGTTTTCCCGTCCCCTATGCTCTCGCCCATGACAGCGAACCTCGTCTTCTGGTCCGGCGCGCTGGTCAACCTGGCGCTGGTCTGCGTGCTGGCGCTGCGCGGCGTGCAGTTGGCGCGCCAGCAGGAGTTCCCCCGCCATCGGCGCCAGATGTTTGCCGTCAGCGGTTTGGTGCTTTTCTTCCTGGTTTCGTACGTGGTGAAGCTGGCATTCCTGGGCAAAGAGGATCTCACGGTCTGGAGTCCCAGCGATGTCCTGTGGCTGCGCATCCACGAGACCTGCGTCGGTGTCATGCTGGTCGCCGGTGCAACCGCGCTCGTCCTCGGTCGGCGCTTCGCACGCACCCAATTGGTAGACCCGGACTCGGAAGCGCCGCCGCCCCCCGCGCGCTTGTGCCGCCTACACCGAGTGGTGGGGCGCATCGCGGTGTTCGGCGCAGTCTCTGGCTTCGCCACCGCGGCCGTCGTCCTCGCCGGGATGTTCGCCCGCGCCTAAGCCACCCCCCGCGCCTGTAACTCGACGAAGCCGCGGTAAGCGCCGTCCGGGAGGGCCATCAGTTCTTCGTGGCTGCCGCGCTCGGTGATGCGGCCGTCGTCGATGAAGCAGATCAGGTCTGCGCTGCGGATGGTGGAGAGCCGGTGGGCCACCACGAAGACCACGCGATCGCGGCTGGCCAGGCGCAGGCTTTCCACCAGGCGCTGTTCGGTCTCAGGGTCCAGAGCCGAGGTCGGCTCGTCGAGGATCAGGATGCGCGCATCGCGCACCAGTGCACGAGCGATGGCCAGTCGCTGCTTCTGTCCCACCGAAAGCTTGCCGCCCGCGCGGCCCAGCGGTGTCTGGTAGCCCTGGGGCAGTCGCTCGATGAACTCGTCGGCGCCGGCTGCGCGGGCCGCCTGACGCACTTCGGCGTCGCTGGCGTCGGGCTTGCCTACGCGGATGTTTTCTTCGACCGTCGCGTCGAAGAGCGTCGTCTCCTGGAACACGAAGGCGGTCTGATCGCGCAGGTCGCGGTGGCTCACCCGGGCGAGGTCCTGGTCGTCGAAAAACACCCGGCCCGCACTCGGTTCGAGAAAACGCGGGAGCAGGTAGGCGAGGGTGGTCTTCCCGGCTCCCGCCGCGCCCACCAGCGCGATGCGCTGCCCCACCCGCGCTTCGAGGTCGATGCCCCGGAGCGCGTGAGTGCCGTCTGGATAGTGGTAGTGCACGTCCTCCATGCGCACGCGCTCGCGCAGCCGGTGCAGCGGCTCCGCCCCAGCGTCGTCCTCGCCGGGTTGGTCCATCATGAAGAACACCCGGTGCAGGCCGGCGGCGTTTTCTTGCAAGCGGAACCAGAGCGCGCCGAGTCCCGAGGCGGTGAAGGCGATGCGCACGTAGTAGTAGAAGAGCAGCGCGAAGTCTCCCACCGAGAGCTGGCCGGCGATCACCAGATCCGAAACCCGCAGCAGCACGTAGACCGCAAGTGCGGTCCCCATAACTACCGATCCCACGACCGACAGCAACTGCGCCACCATCACGCCGCGGTAGCGACCGAACGAGGCCCAGCTGTCGCGTTCGAAGTGCGCCAACTGCCGCTTCTCGCCGCCCAGGCTCTGGACCGCCAGCACCTGCGAGACGCCTTCCTCGGCGGTGGCGGTGGTGGTTGCGCCCGCTTGCCGACTCGCGCCGCTGCGGCGCCGCAGCATCCCGGCAAAGGGCAGGGTCGAGATCAACGCGACGGGGATCGCTGCCAACCCGGCCCAGACCAGGAAGCTGTAGCCGCTAAAGGCCACCCCCATCGTGGCGACGTAGAGTCCGATCGCGATTGGAGTCGCGATCGGTGTCAGGATCACGCGGTAGCAGGCGTTGGTGATCGCCGGGGTATCCACCATCACCCGGTAGACCGCGTCGCCGATGCGCTCGTCGTCAAAGGCCGTCATCGGCAGCGTCTGGATGCGTCGGAAAAGTTTCGAGCGGTAGTGGTGGTTGAAGGCCTGGGTGAGCCGCAGCGTCCAGCAATAGTCGATCACACCGAGGATGCCGCCGCTGAAGCTCCAGCCCTCGTTGGCCTCGTTCTCGCTGCGCGTGGCGGTGTCAAAGCCCTGCGAAAGCCCGCTGTAGGTGCCGTCGCGCTCGTTGCCCGAGGTGCCGAAGGATCCGGAGAAGAACAGCAGCATCAGCTGTGCGCCGACCACCGCCCACAGGATCTCGCTGGTGGAGAGCCCGACGAGCCGATCGATGAAGGGCTGGATGAAGCCCGGGTAGGGCACCAGCGGGTCGTTGATCGGCCGCCGTCCGATCACGTTGTCGATCAAAATCTTGATCGGCCAGGGCAGCAGCAGCCCCGGCAGGATGCCGACCAGCAACAGCCCCAACTTCACGCCGAACTGGAAGCGAAAGGGCCAGACGAAGCGCAGCGAGCGCCGGATCACGGTGGCGGCGGTGTCCGCCCCGATGCCGCTGTCCTCTCGGAAGCGTTCGCTCACGAGGCGGTCGCCGCGGACAGTGCGCCGTGGGCGTCGGCCAGTGCGCGGTAGCGGCCCCCCTCCCGCGCGATCAATTCGTCGTGGCTTCCGTGCTCGAGGATGCGACCGTCGGCGAGCACCGCAATCGAGTCCGAACATCGAATCGTCGACAGCCGATGGGTGATCAGGAAGATCGCGCGGCCCCGGCCCCAGGCCGTCAAGTTCTCCATCAACTGCAGTTCGGTCTGGGCGTCGAGCGAGGCGCTGGGCTCGTCGAGGATCAGGATCGGCGTGTCCTTCAAGATGGCGCGTGCGATCGAGAGCCGCTGGCGCTGCCCGGTGGAGAGTTTCGTGCCGCGCTCGCCGAGCAGCGTGTCGTAGCCCTCGGAAAGCCCGCGAATGAACTCGTCCGCGCAGGCCACGCGGGCGGCCGCCTCCACCGCTTCGCGCGGGGCGCCGGGGACCGCGAAGCGGATGTTCTCGAGCACGGTTTCGCCAAAGAGCAGGTTCTCCTGCAGCGCGATCGAGACCGAAGCCCGCAGGCTTTCGAGTTGGATGCCGCGCAGGTCGCGTCCGTCAATCTCGATGGCGCCGCGGTCGGGATCGAAGAGCCGCAACAGCAACGAGAGCAGGGTGCTCTTGCCGGAGCCGGTGGTGCCGACGATGGCGGTGATGCTGCCGATCTCGGCTTCGAGATCGACCCCCGCGAGCACCGGGTGACCCTCCTGGTACTGGAAGTGGACGTCGCGGAACGTGACCCGGTCTTTGAAGGGGGGCAACAAGATGGCGTCATCGGCGTCTTGCACCTCGGGTTCGAGGTCGAGCACCTCGAAGGCCCGGTCGAGGCCGATGGCGATGTCCTGCACCCGGCCCCAGGTTCCAAACAGGTCGCGCAGTGCTTCGGTGCCGTTGCCGAGTTGGCCCTTGAAGACGTTGTAGAGCCCGAGGTTCCAGGCCGTGAAGCCCGCGGCGGCCACCGCCAGCGGAACGGCATCGCGGGTTTGGAGCGTGGCGATGGCGATGGCCGTCAGCGTCGCAGTACCCAGCACCCAGAAAATCACCACGTGAAAACTCGCCAGCCAGCTGCGGGCCCGGAAAGCCGTGCGGAAGGCCTCGCGGCTACTCCACTCGAAGCGCTCCTGCTCCGCGGTTTCGATGCCGTAGGCCTTGATCACCCGAATCCCGGTGAGGGTTTCCTGGATGCGCGAGGTGAGGCGGCTGTTGGCTTCGCGCGAGTCGCGGAAGCGGACGCGCAGGCGCTTCGAAACGAAGGCGCCGATCAGCAGCGCCGGCGGCCAGATCAGCAGCAAGAGCCCCGCCAGCTGCGGGTCGTAGGCACTCACCACGGCCAGGCTGAAGAAGAAACGGCCGAACGAAAGCAGCGGTGTGATGAACAGCACCTCGATCAACTGGGTCACCATCGCGGAGTCCTGGTAGATCCGGTAGAGCGCGTCGCCCACTTTGTTCTCGGCGTGGAACCGCAGCGACAGCGACTGCAGTCGATCCATCAGCTGGACCCGCAGGAGCTGGTTGACCCGCTGCAGGATCCACATCCCGTAGTAGAGCAGCCCCAGGAAGACGGGCGTCAGCGTGATGGTCAATACCACGGCAATCCACAGCACCTGCTCGACCAGTTCGCGGCGCACGCTTTCGCTGAGCTTTGCGACGGCCACCGTCTGGGCGGGGTCCCAGCCGAGCAGCCAGGCTTCTTCGGCGGTCAGCGGATCTCCCAAGAGGGCGCGGGTCCAGAAGACGTCGCCGCCGATCACGACCACCGGAAACAGCGCCAGGCTGAGCAGGCTGAAGCCGCCGAGCAGGGCCCCGAGGTGCTTTCGCACCGGCCGCAACAGGTGCACGCAGCGCCACAACAGTCCCAGCACGAGTTTGAAGCCCATGCGATCGTGGCGCCCGCCCGAGCCCATCAATGAGAGGTCTTCGAGCGCGCCCGTCGGCGTTCGCGGGGGCACTGCGTCCCCCCCCGGCGGATTCATCGCTGCGTCGTTCATGGCTCCGCGCTGGCGGGGGGCGGTCGGGGGCGCATCCGAGGCCCCGCCGCCGGGGATGATGACCGACGCCCGAGAAGGCCGCTACGAGCCCCCCGCTGCCGCCTTCGCGGCTACAGGCGGAGGCGGCCGCTGCGTCGTCGCCGCGAGAGCACCGCCTTTAGCAGGGCGCCGACGAGCCCGCCGGTGGCCAGGATCCCGGCCCCGGTGAGCCACTCGGGCCAACGTTCGCCGGCCTCGTAGCGCAGGTTGGCGCGCGTCAGCGTTTCGATCTCCCGGCCTTGGCGCTCGAGCGTTGCGGCTGCATTGTCGCTGCGCTGCCGCAGCGTCTGCACTTCGCGCTCTGCGGTGTCGCGCTCGGTCTCCAGCGTCGCCACTTCGTCGCGCAGGCGATCGCGTTCGAGCAGCGCCGGTGGCGTGGCCTCGAGGTACCCGACCGGGACCCAGCCGCTGCGACCTCCGGGGAGCTGCACGCGGGTCCACTTCGCGCGGCGCTCGAGGATCGCGACGCGGTCGCCGGTCTCCACCGCTTCCAGGATCCGGTACTTGGTCCCCGGACCGGTTCGCAGGTTGAGGTGGATCGTTCCGCCGACCCAGGCCTCGTCGGCCGCCTGTGCAGGACTGGCGACGGCCAGCGCGGCAAGCCACACGAGCATCCAGCAGAAGCCCGGAGCGGGCAGGTGGGCCACGTTGAGGGGGGATTGCATGTGCGGACTCGTTTCGGCCGCGAGAGCCGGGGCAGTGGCTCCCCGGGTAGGACTTGAACCTACGACCCAGCGGTTAACAGCCGCTTGCTCTACCAACTGAGCTACCGGGGAACAGAATCGCCGAGCGAGCGAGTCTAGAGGGTGACCGCCGAAACGCAAAGGCGAGCCGCGTTCGCCAGCCGGGGCCGCGTCACGTGCTCGTGGGACGCGCTCGCGGGCGCTATTCGAAGCCGATCCCGAGAATCTCGAGTTGCCGGGTGCCCTTTGGCACCTTCACCCGCACCTCGTCGCCCACCTCGCGGCTCATCAGCGCCTGGGCAACGGGAGAGGTCACCGAGATCAGACCCTTGCTGATGTCCGCTTCGTCCTCGCCCACGATCCGGTAGCGGACCTGTTCGCCGGTCTCGCTGTCTTCGAGGCGAACCGTCACGCCGAAGTGCACCTTCTCCGGTGTCTGCCCCGTGGGGTCGATGACCTGGGCGCGGGCCAGCTTGTCCTCGGTCATCACGATCTGGCCGGCGAGATGAGCCTGTCGCTCCTTGGCGGCGTTAAATTCGGCGTTCTCCGAAATGTCGCCGTGGGCACGGGCCTCTTCGATGTCCTTGACGTTTTCGGGGCGTTCTACGGTCTTCAGGCGCACCAGAGTGGCCTTCAGGGCCTCGTAGCCCTCGCGAGTCATCGGTACGCGCTGCGCCATGCTGGCCGCTCTTTCTTCGCTTCGTTGCGGTCGGGGTCGCTCGATCTCGCCGGTAGACTCCGGCGCCAAGAGACTCCGATGGGCGGTGGCGGGGCCAGCTATAGATAGCTCGCCCGGGAAAACTTCGAATCCACCGCGCTGCCTTGGACTCGCCGCGGTGTGCCCCAAGGGGCGAATTCCAAGATTACCCCCCGATGGCAGGAGGGTCAACGTGGTCGCATCGAAACCTTCGGCAGACGGCAGCCCTGAACTCTCGGGGCGGGGCCCGGGGCCGAGCGCGCGCACCTGGCTGGTGCGTGGCTGCGGGTTCTACGCGCTGCTGGCGGCGCTCGGCTGGGCCTGGCGCTCCGGCCTCTACGGTGAGCCAGTGTTCTATTCGTCGCTCGAGGCGGCGATCCACGGGCCCAGCTGGGTCTCCGACCTGGGCATCGGTGTCGGGGCCGGGCTGTTGCTCGTGGGGCTCTCGAATCTCTACACGGAGAAGACCGCCTCGGGGAAGCGGCTGGCGGACCGCCTGGCGGAGGTCCTCGCGAACCTGCCGGTGGGGCCGGCGATCGCCTTGGCGCTGGTCAGCAGCATCGGCGAGGAGGTGTTCTTCCGCGGGGCCCTGCAGCCGCGAGTGGGGTGGATCGTCGCCAGCCTGCTCTTTGGCCTGGTGCACGTGGGACCGGGGAAGGACTTCCTGCCGTGGACGCTCTCGGCCCTCTTCGCCGGCCTTTTGCTGGGCGGGCTGTTTCTCTACACCGGGAACCTGGCGGCGCCGATCGCCGCCCACGCCGTGGTGAACGGCGTCAACCTTCCAATGCTGGCCCGGCGAGGCCGGGCGCTTCGCTCTGCAGCGCAAGCGGCAGCGTCCGGTCCGGCTGCAGCCGCTCTTCGAGAGCCCGAATGAGGTAGCCCAGGAGCATCAACTCGGGCAGGCGACCCGTGTCGAGTCGAACCTTCTCGGACTGCAACTGGTCGGTGTAGGAAAAGAAAAACTGCAACGCCTCGACCGGAACGTTCTTCTCGAGCAGTTCGTCCATCTGCGCGAGGTCGAGACCCTCAAAGGTCTCGATAAAACAACCGGCGAGTTCTTCGAAGGTCATCGCGATCCGCTCTCCGCTGTGGCCGTTTCGGCTCTTTGGCGTTTCACCGTCGCCATCCGAGCGCTTGGCCGGATGCCTTCAGCCGCGCGTTGCACACCCGGGCCCTCCCACCTTCGCACTTTCGAAGAGTGCGTGTCAACGCTAGAAGCGCGATTTTGCAGTCCTTCTCGCCATGCGTCACGCGCTGCTGCGGGCTTCGTCACAGGGGCCTTCAAGGTGACGCGGCGCGCCCCGGAAGGTCGTCTCCCGGAAAGGCGAGAGAATCCAAGAGACTGGGAACGCGGTTGCACATCGGTGTCAACCCTGCGCCAGGGCGTCGCGGCGTGGGCTCCGGCGAGCCCATTCGGCCGCTTTCGATCGCGGACGCTGCGACCGGGCAGGCTGGTCGGGGCGACTGGATTCGAACCAGCGACCTCTTCGCCCCGAACGAAGCGCGCTACCAAGCTGCGCCACGCCCCGACATGCCTGGCCCGCAGAGGCGAGCGACGCCGGAGTATGCCCGCTCCTCGGTGGGGGTCAAGCGAGTGCCCGCGGCGCTGCCTTTCGCGCCTAGCCTAGACTTCGGCGCGCTGGCGGCGGCTCACCGCGCAAGGAGGGCCGGCCAGGCAGCGGGGTGGGCTTCGGTGGATCAATCGCAACAGGACGCGGCCACGGTCGCCTTCATGGCGGTGTCGACCTTCGCCTTCGTCGCCGCCTTCGCGGTGGTGGCCTTCCGGCCGCGCTGGATCGTGGGGCATCCGCGCAGCGTCCTCTGGGCACTCGCGGGGATCTCGTTGCTCGCCGTCCTGGCGCTGGTTCGGGTGGCGCCGCCGGGGCTCCGCCTCGCCTTCGATCCCTCCACCGAGCCACTGCTACCCGCCGGCGATCCCGGCCGGGCCCTCTACCAGCAGGCCGTCCTCGAATTTGGCGATGACCAGGTTTTCGTCATCGCGATCCGCTGCGAGGAGGTATTCACGGTCGAGTGTCTTTCGGTGATCGACCGCATCACCGGTCGCGTGGCGCGACTTTCGGGTGTGCGCTCGGTGAGCAGCCTGCTCGACGTGACCTCCTTTTTCTACGAGGCCGGTCCCGACTGGGTGGTGGTCGAGCCCTTCATCGACAAGGTGCCCGAAGCGCCCGAAGTGCTGGCGCGGTTGCGTGCGCGAGCGCTGGCGGATCCGGTCTATCGGCGCACCATCATCTCCGACGATGCGAAGACCGCCGCGGTGAACGTGCGCTTCCGTGAGATGAGCGACGACGAGTTCATCGATTCGGGTCTCGACGCCACCATCCAGACGATCGTCCGGGAAGAAACGGGAACGACGGCGCGTTTTCATGTGGCGGGGCGGCCGCACATCAAGGTGCACGTCTACGAGGGGATGGTGCAGGACCTGCAGCGCCTGATCCCGCTCTCGGTTGCGGTGATGGCGGCGCTCCTGTGGTTGTTCACGGGTTCGATTCGTGGCGTGGTGGCGCCCCTGTTTACGGCGCTCGGCACCAACCTCTGGACCTTCGGTGCGATGGCCTGGCTCGGCTTCCCGCTGACCCTGCTCACGGGCCTGCTCGGGCCGATGTTGTTGGCGCTCGGCAGTGTCTACGGGGTGCACGTACTCGCCCGGACCGAGGAGCACGAAGCCCAGATCCCCGATCCGAAGGCGGCGGTGCTTGCGGCGCTCTCGCACCTGCGCGTTCCGGTGCTGATCGCGGGCTTCACCACCGTGGTCGGGTTCGCAGCGCTGCTGATCACCGACGTGCCCGCGGTGCTCGAACTCGGCGCCTTCTCGATCTTCGGTGTCGCCTCGGGAACCCTGCTGGTGGCGACCGGGGTCCCGGCCCTCCTGGTTTCGTGGCCGCGATCCGCTCCGCACAGGGCTTCGAGGGGGGCGCTGCTCGTGGCGATCGACCGCGGACTCGAGGCGGCACTCGGCGCCCTGGGGCGGGGCGTCGTCCGGCACGTGCGTCCGATTCTCTGGGTGTCGGGGGCGGCCGTCTTGCTGGCTGTCATGGCGATCCCTCGCATCGTGATCGACACCGACTACCTCTCCTACTTCGACGAAGACGCCCCGCTGCGGCTCGACTTCGAAGCGGTAAACGAGTTGCTGGCCGGAGCGATCCCCCTCTACGTCGTTTTGGAGAGCGACGGGCCCGGCAGCTTTCGCGAGCCCGCGGCAACGGATGCGATGGCCCGGCTGCAAGCCGGCTTCGACGGGGTCGAGGGCGTGAGCCGCACGCTCTCCTTCCTCGATTCGATGCGCGTGCTGAACCGCGCCCTGCACGCCGACGATCCCGCCGCGGAGAAGATCCCGGAGACGCGGCCGGGGATTACCGAGTTGCTCTTCATGATCCCCAAGAACGAACTGCAGCGTTTCACCACGGTGAACCACGGGCGCAGCAACATCGTCGTGCGCACGGGCGAGGTAGGGTCCGCGGCGATCAACGAGTTGACCGCGGCCCTAAAGGGGGTGATCGAATCGACACCCCTGCCCGAGACGATGCGCGCGGGGGTGACGGGGAACGCGATCCTGCTGGCGCGCAGCGCCGACGGCATCGCAGAGGGGCAGCCGCGCAGCGTCGCGCTGGCGGCGGTGACAATTTTTTTGGTGATTGCCCTGGGTCTTCGTTCGCCGCGGCTCGGGGCGGTGGCGATGATTCCGAACTTGGTCCCGGTGTTGCTCTACTTCGGCATACTGGGCCTGGGCGCGGCGCCGCTCTCGCTGCCGACGAGCCTGATCGGCTGCGTGGCCCTCGGCATCGCCATCGACGACACCGTTCACTTTCTGGTTCGCTACCGCGAGGAACGCTCCGCGGGAGCCACCCCGGAAGCGGCGGCCCAGCGCTGCACGCGTTTCGTCGGCCGGCCGATTGCCGTGACCTCGGTGGTGTTGGTGGCAGGCTTTCTGGTGGTGACGCTCTCGGAGTTCGCGACCCTCCAGGAGTTTGGGGTGCTGGCGGCGATCACGATGACACTCTGCCTGCTCACCGACCTCGTCCTACTCCCCGCGCTGCTGCTCCGCTTTCGCATCTGAGCGGACGGAGTTCCGCGGCGAATGCGCAGGACGGAAGTGTGGCGGCTGTACCGGGCGCAGCGTCTCCGAACGGCCCCCCGGTCCGTGCCGCCTTCACCCGCATTCGCGATCCCGTTTCGCCCCAGATGTATGGAGGCAACTCCCAATCGAAGCGCGGCCCGCAGGGGCGCGATCGGTCAGTGTGCGATCAGGCGGCGCATCTCGAAGGTCGTCTCTTCGAAGATGGCGTTGGGTTCGATGTCCTCCACCTCCAGGCGGGTATATGAACCCTGCTGCAGGTTGCGCATGGTCATGCGCATGGCCACCCAGACGTCCGCGTGCTTCTCGATCGCGGCGCGGTCGACGTCAAGGGTCTTCGTCTCGATGCCGCGTTCGCTCCAGTAGCGCGTCAGCAGCGGAATGGCGCGATCCTTCTCGATGTAGATCCGCAGTTTCGAGTATTCGGAAATGGTCCCGCTTTTCGGCGTGGCTTCGATCACGAAGACCGCGACCTGGTCGAGGGCCTCGTCGTCGATCCGCGTGTAGTCGAAGTCGTCGATGTCGCTCGGCAGCACGTCCTCGAAGCTGAAGTCGCTGCCGAAGACGGGCTCACCGCGCAGGCTGACGCGCCGGATGCGTCGCTCGCTAGCGAGGTAGAGGAACTGGTCGCTCGGGCCGGTGTGGCGGTTGAGAATCAGGTAGCCGGTGTGCCGCAGATCGAAGGGTTCGAGGTAACGCACGAGGGTCTGGGAGGCGATCATCCGACTCGGGTTCGATCCCCGACCTGCCGCGCCGGCACGCTCGCGGTCCTCTTTGGGGGCGTCCTCGGTGAACCACATGCGGAAGGCGGATTCTTGCTGGTTTCCGGCGCGGTCGCCGGAGACGAGGCGCGCGGTCTGGCGGAAGCTGTGGAAACGGTTTTCGAGCACGCGCGAGTAGATGTCGCGCCCGCTCTGGCCGGCGTCCTCGGCGCGGGCTTCGCCGCTCGCTGGAACTTCGTCCGGAACCGGGCGATTCGCCTGGGCATGGGGTGCGAGCAGCGCCGCGAGAGCCAGACCTGCGAGCAACGCTCGGAGCGCCTGCGGGTTTCGCAGGGGGGAGCGGCGCAGCCTCGCGGGAAGGGGCATGGGTCTGGTTGCGCGCGTTCCTACGAGCGCGCTGCCTCGGCGCAACTGCGCAGCGATTCGATGGCGCCCTTGTAGTCGGCTTCTCCGAAGATCGCGGTGCCGGCGACGAAGACGTTGGCGCCGGCCTCGGAGGCGACTCCGATGGTGCTCGCCGTGACGCCGCCATCGACTTCGATGTCGACCGAAAGTCCGCGCTCGAGGGTCCACTCGCGCAGTTGGCGGACCTTCGACATCGCGCTGGCGATGAATTTCTGCCCGCCGAATCCCGGATTGACGGTCATCACCAGCACCTGGTCCAGATCGCCAAGGACGGGCTCGAGCGTCTGGACGGGGGTCGCGGGGTTGATCACCGCGCAGGCACGCGCACCGAGTTCGCGGATCTGGGCCAGCGTGCGGTGCAGGTGGGGACAGGTCTCGGCGTGCACGCCCACCGTGTCGGCCCCTGCGCCCACGTAGTCGGCGATCGAGGTCTCGGGCGATTCGATCATCAAGTGCACGTCGAGGGGAAGCGAAGTCGAGCGGCGAACGCTTTCGACGATGGGCGGACCGAGGGTCAGGTTCGGCACGAAGTGACCGTCCATCACGTCGACGTGGATCCAGTCGGCACCCGCGGCCTCGACCGCGCGCACCTCTTCGCCAAGACGAGCGAAGTCAGAGGCGAGAATCGAGGGGGCGATGCGGAGGGTCGGTGCGTCGGAACCGGATGTCACGGAGCGCGCTCCAAACGTGCGGCGTAGAAACCGTCCGTGTTGTGTTTATGGGGAAGGCAGCGGAGGTCTCCGTTCTCGTCGAGCAACGCGTGCAGCGGGCTCTCCTTCTCGCGAGGGACAGCGCGCTGCAGATCCGGGCGCTCCGCGAGCAGTTCTTCCACCACCTCCTCGTTTTCCCCGGAAACCAGGGTGCAGGTACTGTAGACGAGGGTTCCCCCCGGTCTCAAGGCGTCTGCCGCGCGCGCAAGGATTGCCCTCTGCACCGCGCGGAGTTTCGGCAGGTCGCTGGGTTGGATGCGCCAGCGGGCGTCGGGTCGTCGGCGCAGGGTTCCGAGCCCGGAGCAGGGCGCATCGACCAGGACCCGGTCGAAGCCCTCGCGGGCCGTTTCCGGGCGTTCGAGATCTCGGAGCGTGCCCATTGCGTCGTGCTGCAGGGTGGTGAAGTTCGTGATGCCGAGGCGCCGCGCTCCCCTGGCGATCTGGGCGAGCCGACCTTCGTGGCGATCGAGCGCCAGGATGAAGCCGTCGTCGCCGAGGCGCTCGGCGATCGCCATCGTCTTGGTGCCCGGGGCCGCGCAGGTGTCGAGAATCGATTCGCCCGGCTGCGGATCAAGGAACTCCACCACCAACTGCGAAGCCTCGTCCTGCGGGCTCATGCGTCCGGCCAGGAAGGCCGGGTCGCGAGTCGCTCCCTTTCCCAGAATCAACGCGTCCGGAGAAAAAAGCCCGCGGCGCGCTTCGGGAAAGCGCGGGAGGAGCTCTTCGAGGAGTTCGTCGGCGGAGTTGCGCAGGCGGTTGGCTCGGACGGTGGCGGGGGGCGTCTGGTTCGATACGGCGGCCAACTCCGCGGCCTCCTCGGGTCCGAAGCGCTGGAGCCAGAGTTCGGCGATCCACTTTGGAATCGAAAGCGCGTGGACCAGGTGGCCCTGTGGGTCGCGCACCGGATTCGGGAGCGGGATCTTCGTGTGCTCGCGGGCCAGGCGGCGCAGCGCGGCGTTGATCAGGCCGGCGGCGCGTTCGCTGCCAAGGGCGCGGATGCAGTGGACGGATTGATCGACAGCGGCCGAATCGGGGATGCGATCGCAGAAAACGATCTGGTAGGCGCCCATGCGGAGCGTGCTCGTGACCAGCGGCTCGGTGCGATCAAGCGGCCGGTCCAGGACATGGGAGAGCAGGAAGTCGAGCCGTCCTCGCCAGCGCAGGGTTCCGAAGACGAGTTCGGTGGCGAGGGCGCGGTCTTCGGAGGAGAGTTCGCTGCGTGAAAGGGCCGCGTGGAGTGCAATGTCCGCGAAGGCCTGCACCTTCTCGACGCGATCGAGGACACGGATCGCCAGCAGGCGCGCCGCGGTCGGGCCGGCGCCCCGGCGCTGCCCGGGACCTTCTCGGGCGAGTTTCGGGCGCCCGCGTCCGCGTCGCTTCGTGTTCTTTTCGGGGGGCAGCACGCGCCTTCCTCCAGGCTCGCTTGGATTCGCGGAGCCGGCGGAGTCTAGCGGTCCTGCCCGGGCCCCCCTGCGCCTCCGAGTTTCGTACCGTTCGGGATCTCGCGTCCGCGCAGGAAGGCATCGATCGCAAGCGCCCGGCCGCCGGCGCGCTGCACGCTGCGCGGGAGGAGCCAGCCCTGGCCGGTGGCGATGCGCAGGGCGCCGTCGTCGCCACGGCGTGAGACGAGCCCGGGGGTGGCGCCGGCGTCGCCGACGTCACCGGGTTCGCTGACGGCTTCGAGGATGCGCAGGCGGTCGTCGCCGAGTTCGGTCACAGCACCGGGCTTCGGGGCCATCGCGCGAACCTGTCGGACGATGGTTTCGGCGGATCGGCTCCAGTCGATGTGCGCGTCTTCGGGGCCGATCTTCGGCGCGGCGGTGGCGTGCCCGGCATCTTGTTCTTCGAAGACGAGTTCTCCTGCGGCGAGGATGTCGAGGGCTTCGCCGAGCAGCTCGGCCGCGAGCTCTGCCAGGCGCGCTGCGAGATCTCCGGCGTTTTCGTCCGGGCCGATCTCGAGAGAACGCGCGAGGGCCACCGGCCCGGCGTCCATCTCGCGAACGATCTTCATGATCGATACGCCGGTGTGTGAATCGCCGGCGAGGATCGCGTGGGCGATCGGGGCGGCTCCGCGATGGCGGGGCAACAGGCTGGCGTGACCGTTCAGCAGGTAACCCCGGCGCGGGAGTTCGCGGACGGCCCTTGGCAGAAATTGACCAAAGGCCACCACCACGCCGATATCGGGTTCGAGTGCGCGGAGCCTCTCCTGAAAGATCGGCTCCCCGGCCGATTCCGGTTGGAGAACCTCGATGCCGGCCGCCCGGGCACATTGCGCCACCGGCGTCACCGCGCTGCGCCGGCCTCGACCGCGTCGCCGGTCGGGCTGGCTCACCACCGCCAGCGGCGGGTGCGGGCTTTCGATCAGCCGCTGGAGCGTGGGCACCGCGAATTCCGGCGTTCCGAAGAAGACCGTACGCATCGGCTGGGGGCTCAGAACCGGGCCCGTTCCGCTTCGGCTTCGTCTTCTTCCTGGGCGAGCTGCTTTTTCCGCTTCTTCACGTAGAGGCTGCGTTTCAGGCGACTGATTCGGTCGATGAAGAGGATGCCATCGAGGTGGTCGACCTCGTGCTGGAAGCAGACGGCGCGCAGACCCTCGGCGTGCTCCTCGATGGGGTTCCCGTCGAGGTCGGTTCCGAAGACGGTCACCCGCTGGGCGCGATCCACGTCGGCGGTGTAGTCCGGAACCGAGAGGCAGCCCTCGTTCCAGGTGAGGCTGCCTTCGGGCTGTACGAGTTCGGGGTTGATCACAACGAGGGCGTCGCGGTCGTTCCCTTCGTCGTTCCACTCGGTGTCGACCACGATCAGCCGGATGGCGACGCCGACCTGGGGCGCGGAGAGGCCGATCCCGGGTTCGTCGTACATCACGTCGCACATATCGTTTGCCAGCTCGCGATGCGCGTCGGTGATCTCGGTGATCGGCTCGCTCTTGCGCTTCAGGCGTGCGTCGGGAAACTGGAGAACCTCCCGGAGAGCCATGGGCGCTTCATAGCATGTTGACCGGATCGACGTCCAACGCCGTGCGCACGGCTTTGGGCAGCGCCTGGGTGCGTGCGAGCAGCTGGCGAGCGGCCTTTAGCAGCGAAGCTTCGTCGGTCGATTTCAGCAGCAATTGGAAGCGATAACGCCCGCGCAATCGCGGAAAGGGCGAGGGAGCCGGGCCCAGGATCTCGACGTTGTGCAGGCCATCGCGTTCGAAATCGCGCTGGATGTCGCCCGCCAGCGCTTGGATGGCCTCGGAGCCCGCTGCCTCTTCGGGGTGCGAAAGCAGGAGGTGCGCGATGCGGCCGAAGGGTGGGTACGAGAGCTGCTGGCGCAGCGCGATTTCGCGGTCGTAAAAGCTGTCGTAGTCGTGTCGACTGGCCGCGGCGATGGCGTAGTGGTCGGGGACGTAGGTCTGCACCACGACCTCCCCCGGCAGTTCGGCGCGCCCGGCGCGGCCCGCCACCTGGGTGAGGAGTTGGAAGCTCCGCTCCGCCGCGCGGAAATCCGGCAGGTGGAGCCCGGTGTCGGCGAAGACCACGCCCACCAGCCGCACGCCCGGGAAGTCGTGCCCCTTCGCCACCAGTTGGGTGCCCACGAGAATGTCGAGTTCGCCCTGCCGAAGCTGGGTGAGGATCTCTTCGGTCGCCCCGCGGCGCCGCGCGATATCGCCATCGAGTCGCGCGATGCGAGCGCCCGGAAAGGCAATGCGCGTCTCCTCTTCGAGGCGTTGGGTTCCCATGCCGAGCAGAGCGGTCTCGGGGGCGCCGCAGGCCTCGCACGTCTCGATGGGGGGACGCCGGAAATCGCAGTAGTGGCAGCGCAGTTTGTGATCGGCGGAATGAAAGACGAGCGCGACCTCGCAATTCGGGCAGTGCTCGGCGTGTCCGCATTCGAAACAGAAAATCTGGGTCGAGAAGCCCCGGCGATTGAGGAAGAGGATGGTCTGGCCCCCGTCCTCCAGGGTTCGCGCCATCGCGCGGCGAAGCGGCTGGCTGATGCTGCGCCTTGCGCCTCGAGGCGCGCGCGCGCGCTCGGCGGCGAGGTCCACGAGTTGGACCCGCGGCAGTGGGCGGTTGCCGACGCGCTTGGACAGCACCAGCCGGGTGAGGTCGCCCCGTTCGGCCTTGAAGCGACTTTCGAGGCTCGGTGTGGCCGAGCCCGAAATCAGCGGACACCCGTGGGCCACCGAAAGGGCGCTCGCGAGTTCCGAGGCGCGGTAGCGAAAGCCCTCATCGTTCTTGTACGCCGAGTCGTGTTCTTCGTCGATCACGATCAGCCCGAGGTTCTCGAGCGGAGCGAAGAGTGCGCTGCGCGCTCCCACGGCGATCGGCTTCTCGCCGCTTCGCAGGCGCTGCCATTCTGCCAGGCGTTCGTTGGGTCGCAGGCCACTGTGCAAGATCGCCAGGGCATCCCCGAAACGCGCCCGCAGGCGCTGCACCATTTGGTGGGTGAGGGTGATTTCGGGGACCAGAACGAGAGCCTGCAGGTTGCGGTCGAGGGCTTCGGCAATGGCCCGCAGGTAGATCTCGGTCTTGCCGCTGCCGGTCACCCCGTGGAGCAGAAAGTGCTCCGCGCGCCCGGCACGCAGGCTCTCGAGGACGGGGGTGAGGGCGGTCTGCTGATCGGGGGTGAGCGGCAGGGGTTGATCGCGTTCAACGGCGCCCCGCAAGGCCGAGTGCTGGACCTCGCGCTGGTCGTGTTTCAGGAGGTCTCGCTTCGAGAGTTCGCGCAAGATGGCCGGGGCGCCCGGGAAGGTTTCGCGCAGCTCGGCCCGCCGCAGCGGCCCTCTGGCAGCGGCAAGGTGGCGCAGCAGCGCGGCCTGCTTCGGGGCTCGGGCCAGTTGCTCGGCGCACACGCTTTCGACATTGACGCCCTCGCGAACCGAAACGATCGCATCCAGGGACGGTCGCGCCCCGGGCGGCTTCTCCTCGGTCTCTTTCAGGAGCAAGCCATCCCGCTGCAGTCTCGCGCTCGCACGCTGCTCCTCCGCGGTTCGCGGTTGGCTGCCGGCGGCGATTTTTTCGAGCAGGGCGTGGTCCTGGCTACCGAGGAGCTTTCGCGCCAACGCTTCGCGACCGCGCGGGCTCGGCGCAAGAACGGACCGCCAGGTCGGTGCCCCGCCCGAGGGCAGGGCGGTGTGCAGTGCAAGGCCCACCGGACACAGGACACGCTTCGCGGCTTCGCGTAGGATGGTGACCATCTTCGGGGACATCACCGGTTCCGCGTCGAGAATGCGTTCGACGGGGGCGAGCGTGGGGTCCACGGTGCCGGGAACCGGCTCGATGATGAGACCCACGAGCAAGCGTCCCGAAAAGCGGACCATCGCGCGACAGCCCGGGCGCGCCGCGTCGGCAAGCGAGTCGGGGACGCGGTAGTCGAAGAGCGAATCCACCGGCACCGGGAGTGCTATCCGGACCGCGCTGCCAGCGCTTCCGGCGAAGAGCGGATCATTCATGCGGATATTGTATGGGGGCCGAAAGACGCGCGCCGGAAAACCCGGCCGGATCCAGGTGCGTGAGAGCCGTTTCGGGCGCGAACTCTGGGTGGATGGAACCTTCGCCTCGCTCCACCGCCCGGGCGAGGTGGCCACCGGCTCGGTCTGGGACGCGCTGGCCGCTGGAGTGCTCGCGCTAAAGACAGCGCGTCAAAAGAAGGTGGCGATTCTCGGTCTCGGTGCGGGGAGCTGCGCGCGGTTGGTTCGCGCTCTGCTGCCCGATGCCGAAATTCTCGGGGTGGAATTCGATCCGGAAATCGTCCGCGTGGCACGTCGCCACTTCGGCCTCGACGACCTCGGAGTCGAGGTGGTGGTGGCCGATGCGCGCGAATTCCTCGGCAGCACCCGGAGGCGCTTCGACGCAATTCTCGAGGATGTCTTCATCGGGTCAGGGGACGCGGTCCGTAAACCCCCCTGGCTGCCCCAGCCCGGGCTCGCCCTGGCGGCGCGAAGGCTCCGGCCCGGCGGGGTGCTGGTGTCCAACGCCCTCGACGAAGCGGCCTTCGTCTCGTTCGCGCTGCGCGATCTCTTTCCGACGGTCGTGCGGATCGAGGTGCGCGACTACGACAACCAGGTCTTCGTGGCCGGGGGGCTCTCGGCGCGTGCTCTGCGGGCTCGCATCGTTGCCGAGCCGACCCTTCGCGACGCGCTCGCGCTGCTGCGCCTCCGCACCGAACCCCCGCTCGCCTAAAACGGTAAAACGTTAAAACGGGGACGGGTTTTCTTTTTTTCTTAAAACGGGGACGTTAAAACGGGGACGGGTTTTCTTTTTTTTCCTTTTCGGTGGGTAGGCCGTGCTCGGCGTGACTCCGGGGCCGAAAAGGAAAAAAAGAAAACCCGTCCCCGTTTTAGTCCCGTTTTAGTCCATGGGCTGCCGGTTGCCCAGCGATCGCCCGACGGTGACGTGATCGGCGTACTCGAAATCGCCACCCAAAGGCATGCCGCAGGCGATCCGGCTGACGAGGATGCCGGCGGATCGGACGCGCTCGGCGATGAAGTGGGCCGTGGCGTCGCCCTCGGCAGTGGGGTTCATCGCTAGGACCAATTCCCGAAGGCCCCCCTCGCGGACACGCGCTTCGAGGTCGGCGATGCGCAGATCTTTGGGGCCGATGCCCTCGATCGGCGAAAGGGCACCGCCGAGCACGAAGTAACGCCCGCTGTAGCTCTGGCTGCGCTCGATCGAGGCCAGGTCGGCGGGTTCCTCGACGACACAGAGTTGCGACGCGTCGCGTGTCTCGCTGCGGCAGATCGCGCACGGGGACTCGTCTGTCAGGTTGAAGCACGACTCACAGAGGACAGTGTCCTGCTTGAGTCGGCCGAGGGCCTGGGCGAGTTCCTGCACCAAGGCGTCGGGGGCGCCGAGCAGAAAAAAGGTCAGCCGTGTCGCCGATTTTTCGCCGATGCCGGGGAGTCGCTTCAGGCTTGCCACCAGTCTTTCGATGGCCGGGGAGGATTCCACGCGGGGCTACCCGGTGCCCGTTCCCGGGAAGAGTGACGCGAGGTCGATCCCACCGGAAGCGCGCTGCAATTCCTCTTGCACGCTCTGCTGCGCATTGCGCAGGGCGGCATTGACCGCCGCGGCCGTGAGGTCCTGGATCATTTCGCGATCCCCGGAATCGTAGAATGCGGCTTCGATGCGGATTTCGAGGATCTTGAGATCGCCGCTGCAGGCCGCGGTGACCATTCCGGCGCCCGCCGATCCCTCGAAGCGCCGCCTGGCCAGATCGCGCTGAATCTCCGCCATCCGGCTCTGGAGTTCCCGGGCCCGGCCGAAGAGATCGCCGAGGTCGGTCACGGCTTCGCGCCGAGGGGGCGAATCTCGACGAGTTGCGCGTCGAGTTCCTTGAGGGCCATGTTGATCGCCTTGTTCTCGAGGGCGTTCTTGCGGTAACGGCGAATGGACTCGCGATCGTTTTCAGGACTCGAGAGGCTCTTCGCGCCTCCACCGAGGGCTCTGATTTCGATCTTCATCCGGCTGCCGAAAAAACGCTCGCAGATGGCGTCGACTTCGCTGATGCGATCGATGAGGCGCTGGGAGTGGAAGGCGTTGCTGACGCCGATGCACAGCCGGCTGTCCTGGTGCTCGAGCAATTTCCCGCCTTCGAGCGAGGCGAAGAGACCGCGGTTCTGGTTCTGGGCGAAGGCGCGCAGTCGGTCGAAGACTTCGTCGAGGGAGGCATCGGATTCGATCACCGCGGCCTTGGCGGGCGTGACGGCCGGGGTCGTGGCGTCGACGACGGGCTGCGTGGCCGTGGCCTCGGCCTTCGGCGCCGGGGTGTCTCCTGGGCCAGCTTTCGTCTCCGGAACGGCGGCAGGGCGGGGCTTCTCGGGTTCCGGGGCCGGACGCGGCGGGGGGCGCGTGGCTGCCGGGCGTATCGCCGCCACGGAACCTCGACCGCCCTGGATGCTCCCGCTGCCCAGCTGCTTCTCGAGGGCTTCAAGCTTTGAAACCAATGCGGCGACTTCAATGCCTTCGGGGAGAGAGGCCAGCCGTACCAAGGTCATCTCGAAGACCGCGAAGGGATGGGGCGCCCAGCCCAGTTCCTCCTGCTCGGTGACCAGCGTCCGGAACATGCGCCGCAGGCGCACCGGATCGGTGGCTTCGGAAAGGTCGCGCAGCTGCTGCAGCTCGTCGTCGTTGCACTCGACGAGATTGGAAGCACCCGGGGCTACGCGCAACACCACGAGGTCCCGGAAGAGCTGCATCAGGTCCGAGGCCAGGCGGCTGGCTTCGGTGCCGGCCTCGAAGGCACCAGCGCTGGCCGCGAGGGCGGCGGCGGCATCGCCCTCGACGCAGGCCCGGGCGATTGCCAGCAACACCGATCGATCGGTGAGGTCGAGGACTTCGGCGATCGAAGCGTCGGAGACATCGGTTCCGCCGTAGGAAAGGATCTGGTCCATCAACGTCTGGGCATCGCGCATCGAACCGTCGCCTTCGCGGGCGATGGCGCGCAGGCCGGCGTCGGAAATCGTCACCGACTCCGCGTCGGCGATGGCGCGCAGGCGTTGCGCCACCTGGGTGATGGGGATGCGCCGCAGGTCGTAGCGCTGGCAGCGAGACAACACGGTGAAGGGGATGCGCTCTGGCTCGGTGGTGGCAAAGACAAAGAGACTCCGCGGCGGCGGCTCCTCGAGCGTCTTGAGCAGGGCGTTGAAGGCCGGCTTCGAGAGCATGTGGACTTCGTCGACCACGTAGATGCGATACTTGCCGGGAGAAGGGGCGTAGCGGATCGACTCGATCAGGTCGCGCACGTCGTCGACACTGTTACGGCTGGCCGCATCGATTTCCTGCACGTCCGTTGAGCGACCGTCGGTGATCTCGACACACGAGTCGCAGGTGCCGCAGGGTTCTTCGGTCGGGCCCTGCTCGCAGTTCAGGCAGTGCGCCAGGATGCGTGCGAGGGTCGTCTTGCCGACGCCGCGCGGGCCCGCGAGCAACACCGCATGGGGGACGCGGTCGCTGCGGATGGCGTTGCGCAGCGGTGTGGTGACGTGGTCCTGGCCGATGACCTCGTCAAAGGTCTTCGGACGCCATTTCCGCGCGATGACTTCGTAACTCAAAGGGGGTGGGGCCTCGCGAATGCTGGGGGCCTGCCCCGGTCCAAGATCGCAGGGCACCCCCGCTTGCGACCGGTCCCCCGCTACCGCTGCTTCCTTCCGGATCTGACGGGGTTCACAAGGTTCCGAGTCCGAGCGGGACCCTGCGATCAAGGTCCGAGACAGACCCCGGTCGCAATCTACACGGGGCCCTCGGGGCGGTCAATCAGTCGCATCCACCCCGCGCAGCAGAAGGCGGCGTGGCCCCCTGGGGCCGAGCTCGGTCGCCGGGCCAGCAGGCGCAGCGGGCGTGGACTAGGTTCCGGCCTCCCCGGGCCCGCCGCGATCACAGGCCGATGGCGGCGCGAGGGGCTCGGCAAGGAGCATGGAATGCCGGAAGAGCAGGGCGACGCCCGAGATCGGCGCGGCGCCCTCCTGCTGGGCGTGGGGGCCCTCATTGGAATCGGGCTGGCCGCTTCCGGGGCGTTTTCGACGGCGGACTTCAACGCGGTGGGGGGCAACGTAATCGCGCGCGTGAACGGCCGTGCGGTCGCCGCCGAGAGTTACGCCCTCGCGCGCGATCGCCTGGCCCTCGACAAGCGCAACCCGATGACCGACGCCGACCGCGAGCACGTCCTTCGGCGACTGGTCGAAGAGGAACTGCTGATCCAGCGCGGCGAGGCCATCGGGCTCGTCGAATCGGAGCCCTCGATCCGGAAGGCGATCGCGGCGGCGATGATCCAGGCCATCGTGGCCGAGAGTGAGAGCCAGCAGCCGGACCGCGGGGAGCTTCTCGCCTTCTATGAGGAGAATCGCGGTTATTTTACACCGCCGGGCACGCTGCACGTGCGCCAGCTTCGGATTCGCAAACGTGCCGGGGAAGAGGCCGCCGACTGGCGCGCGCGGGGACGCGAAGCGGCCAGTGCCCTGGCAGCGGGAGAGCACTTCGAATCGGTGGGCGAGCGCCTCGGGGATGCTCCGCTGCTGGTGATTCCCGACGCCCCGCTGCCTTCGCAGAAGTTGCGACAGTACCTCGGGCCGAGCCTCACGCGTCTCGCGGCCGGGCTGCCGACCGGGTCGACTAGCGCATTCGTCGAGGCGGAAGACGGCGGGCGCATCCTGCTGCTGGTGGCGGCGACCGAGGGAACGACGCCGGCCTTCGAGGCGATCTCCAATCAGGTCGAGGTCGCCCACCGCCGCTTTGCGGGGGACCAGGCCCTGCGCGAGGTCCTCGAGAGCCTGTGGCACGACGCTGCCATCGAATTCGCGCCCGGGGCGCCGCTGCACTGATGCGAAGGCGTTCCGGGACGCTTCGCCGCGCCTTCGTGCTCGGCGCCCTCCTGCTGGGGGCCGCCGCCGCGGCGCAGGCCCACACCCGCAGCCAATCGTTCTCGAACTGGGAGATTGCAGGGGACGGGACCGTTCGCGCGAGCTTCAGCGTGCTGGCTCGGGAAGCGACGCGACTGGTGCCGCTCGAGGCGGCGGCTTCGAACCTCGAAGCGGTCTTCGTGGCGCATCTCGCGCGCCGGGTCGAGGTGCACTCGGCGGACGGCGTGTGTGTTCCCGTTGGCGGGCCGCGGCCGCTGCGGGCACGCGAGGGGCACTTGCGGGCGGAGTGGCATTTTGACTGCCCGCCCGGGAGCGATCTCGAGATTGGCATTGCGAGTTTCTTCGATGTCGCCCCCTCCCACGTCCATTTCGCTCGGGTTCGGCGGGGCGATGCTCTCCCGCGCGAGTATTTGTACACCGACGCCACCCGAAGCCATCCACTCGCGGCGACCGAAACCGCCGAGTCGTCGTCCACCGCCACCACCTTCACCCAGTATGTCTCGCTCGGCGTCGAGCACATCTGGGCCGGCTTTGATCACATCGCCTTCCTGCTCGCGCTGCTGCTGCTCTCGAGTCGGCTCCGGGATGTCGCCTGGATGGTCACCGGCTTCACGCTGGGACACAGCCTGACGCTGACCCTGGCCGCACTCGGCTGGGTGGTCCCGGATGTTCCCGTCATCGAAGCGTTGATCGGCTTCACCATCGCGTTGGTGGCGATCGAGAGCGTCGCGGTCGAATCGGGGCACGCCCGTCCCATTGCCGCCGCGCTGGCCCTGGGCCTCCTCGCGCTCGCCGGCGCGACGATGCTTGGCCTAACGCGGCTGCCCGTGGAGGTTTCGCTGGGTCTCGCGCTCTTTGGCTATTGCAGCCTGCGGCTGGCTTCGACCCGAGAGGCCGCGCGCCGCTTCAGCCCGGTGCTCACGGTGGTCTTCGGGTTGGTGCACGGCTTTGGCTTCGCCAGCGTGCTGATGGAGATCGGGCTGCCGCGCGATCGCCTGGTGCCGGCACTCTTTGGATTCAACATCGGTGTCGAGGTCGGGCAGTTGGTGATCGTGGCGGGGGCCTTTACCGGCGTCACGCTGCTCGCGCGGCACCTCTCTTTGCAAATGCGAAGCTTGGGTCGGAGCCTGCTCGCAGCGGGGCTCTGCGGCCTCGGGCTCTACTGGTTCGTACTCCGCGCGACGCTCGCGTGAGGCGTCGCGCTTCTGCCGCGCGGCCGTTTATGCTCGTGACCTCGTGTAGAGTAGCGAGAGGAGACGCGGACGATGTCGGATCGTAGCGGCGAGGGTGCAGTGACTGCGGGGACTGAAGCCGCGGAACTCAACCCGCTTGTCGAGAAAGCGCCCGTCGGGGAAGCGACGGACCTGCCCCGGGCCTTCGCGCTCCTGGCAGAGATGACGCGGCGTTTCGCCGACAGCCTCGAGGTGACGCCGGCGTTGGTGGCGGCCCTCGAATCGATCGCTGCGCAACTCGGCGCCGAGGGCGGATCGTTGTGGCTGCGCGACGATCAGGCGGGCGAGGCGGGCGAGATCGTGTGCGAAGCCTCGGTGGGGCCCGCCGACATCACCGGGCTGCGCCTGTCGATCGAGGAGGGGATCGTCGGGCGCTGCGTCCGCGAGAACGCTTGCCAGAGCGTGTTCGACACGGCCAAGGATCCCGCCTTCGCAAGCTCGGTGGACAAGGCCTCGGGAATTCGGACGCGCTCGATCCTGTGTGCGCCGATGCCGGGGAGCGACGGCGCCATTGGTGCAGTCGAGTTGATCAACCGCAGGGAGGGCGATGGCTGCTTCTCTGCCGGGGACCTTCACGTGCTCGAGGTGCTGGCTTCTTCGGCGGCGCTGGCGCTGAGCAATGCGCGCATGGCGACCGCGGCCGCCGAGCACCGCCGGGTGCAGCGCGAACTCGAGCTCGCAGCCGAGATCCAGCGCGCGTTGCTGCCCGAGGCCGGGGCGGTGGACGCGCCGATTCACGGCGAGAACGTCCCCGCGCGAACCGTCTCGGGGGACTTCTTTGACTACCTCGAGCTCTCCGATGGTCGCATCTCGTTCTGCCTGGGAGACGTCTCGGGGAAAGGCATGAATGCAGCGCTGTTGATGGCGAAGACCGCGAGTCTCTACCGCTGCCTGACGAAAACAATCCCGAGCCCAGGGCGCCTGCTCGCGGTGATCAACGATGAACTCGCCGAGACTTCCTCGCGCGGGATGTTCGTGACGATGGCCGCGGGGGTCTATGACCCCGCGAGCGGACAGGTCGTGCTGGCGAACGCGGGCCATGAGCCCCCGCTCTTTCGCAGCACCGACGGAGGTTTTCGGGGGATACCGGCGCTCGAGCCGCCGCTGGGTGTGATCCAGGGGCTGCTGCCGCCCGAGGGCTACCCGGAAACGACGATCGACCTCGCGGGCGGTCGACTCTTCGTCTTCTCGGACGGGCTCACCGAGGCGATCGGCGCCGACGGTGAGCAGATCGGTTCCGAGGGGCTAGAGGCGCTCTTCGACGAGTACCAGGAAGACAGCATCGCCGATTGTGTGGCCGCCGTGATCCGTCGCGTTGGCGATCTCGAGCACCGCGACGACCTCACGCTTCTCGGTCTCGAGCAACGCGCTGGGAGCACATCAGAGGAGCGTGCAGAGGCACTTTGGGACCACCGCTGCCCCGCCGAGGCGAAGCAGCTCGCGGGCATTCGCAAGGATCTGCGCGGCGCCCTGGCCGCTGCGGGCCTCGACGACACCCGTGCGGCCGATTTCGTGACTGCGATCGACGAGGCCTGTCAGAACGTGGTCCGCCATGCCTACGCCGACGCCCCTGCCGGAGACATGCAGGTGACACTGCTGCGCTGCGGCAGCGAGTGGACGCTGCTGCTGCGCGACTGGGCGCCTCCGGTCGACCCGAGCTGCCTCGATGCCGGACGCGATTTCGACGATCTCCGTCCGGGAGGGCTGGGGACGCGCTTCATGAAGGAGCTGATGGACGAGGTCTCCTTCGACTCTCCTCCTGCCGGCGGAGGCAATCGGCTCCGGCTCGTGAAGCGGTTATCCTAATTCGCGGCTCCCGGAGTGGCGCGCGGAGCGCCCCGCCCGGACTGCGGCCGCAAGTCCCAGTAGAGGGTACGAGACGCCATGCAGCACGAAGTCCGGGAAGAAGGTGAAACCCTGGTGGTGGCGCTCGCAGGCGAGATCGACCTCGAACATTCGCCGAAAGCGCGCGAAGTGTTGCTCGAATGTGTCGGGCGATCGCGTCCCATCCTGGTGGATCTCTCGGGTGTCGAGTACATCGACAGCTCTGGCGTGGCGAGCCTGGTCGAAGCCCTGCAGCAGGCGAAGGCGCGTGGCCAGTCGTTGGCACTGGCGTCGGTGAGCGCCTCGGCGTTGCGCGTGCTCGAACTCGCGCGCCTCGACAAGGTCTTCACGATCCACGCGAGTGTTGCGGAGGGGCTGGGTGGCTGAACCCCAGGGCGCAGCCTCGCGCGCCGGCGCCCTTCTCGAATCCATCGGGCGCGCGGTCGGCGAACTGCTCGAGGCGGTGGGTGTGGGCGCGTCGTTCTTCGGGCAGTCTTTCTACTGGCTTGCAATGGGGCGGCGCCGGCGACAGGTCGTACGCTTCGAATCGATCGTGGCGGAGATGGTCGAAACCGGAATAGGAGCGATCCCGATCGTCGTGGTGCTCTGCACCACCATCGGCTTGATGCTCGCGCTCCAGGGGATCAACGCCCTCGAGCAGTTTGGCGCACAGCACCAGGTGACCTTCGGCGTGGCCCTCTCGGTGACGCGCGAGTTTGCACCGCTGATCACCGGGATCGTCGTGGCCGGGCGTTCGGGCTCGGCGCTGGCGGCGCGGATCGGCACGATGACCATCAGCAACGAGGTCGACGCACTGCAGGTGATGGGGATCTCGCCGGTGCGCTTTCTGGTGGCCCCGCCGCTATTGGCGATGCTGCTGATGGTTCCGTGCCTGGCATTGCTGGGGGATATCGTGGCCCTGCTCGGGGCGGGGCTCTACATCACCTCGGATCTCGGGATCTCGATGTCCGCCTACTACCACCAGGTGATGGCAGCGGTCACGCTGCGCGATCTCCTGGAGGGGCTCGCGAAGGCCACGCTCTTTGGCGGGCTCACGGCCATCGTTGGCGTGGTGAACGGCGCGCGCGTGCAGGGCGGCGCCGAGGGCGTCGGCCGTGCCACCACCAACGCGGTGGTGCAGTCGATCGCTCTGATCATTCTCACCGACATGGTCTTCACCTTTGCGACCACCCGCTGACATGAGCGTCCCCCAGCCGAGCGATCTTGCCGAATCCGTTGAGTCCGGAGAACTTCCCGAAACCGTGATCCGGGTTCGGGACATGGTGAAGTTCTACGGAGACCGCGAGATCCTGAAGGGGATCGACGTGGATATCCGCCGCGGTGAGATCATGGTGGTGATGGGGGGCAGCGGCTCGGGGAAGAGCACCTTCCTGCGGCACATCATCGGTCTCGAGCGGCCGACGTCGGGTTCGATCCAGGTGCTCGGCAAGGAACTGTCCGAGATGAGCGCTCTCGAGACCACCGAGTTCTCGAAAAATATCGGGGTTGCCTTTCAGGGAGGCGCCCTGTTCTCGTCGATGACGGTGGGCGAGAACGTGATGTTGCCCCTGCGCGAGCACACATCGCTTGACCCCATGACGATGGAAATCATGATGCGGATGAAGCTCGAGGTGGTGAGCCTCTCGGGCTTCGAAGATCTGATGCCCTCGGAACTCTCCGGTGGCATGATCAAGCGCGCGGCCTTCGCACGGGCCATCGTGACCGATCCCCAGATCCTGTTCTGCGATGAGCCCTCGGCGGGTCTTGACCCGGTGGTTTCGGCGGCCCTTGACGAACTGATCCTGCGGCTGCGCGATGCCATGCAGATGACCATCGTGGTGGTCACCCACGAACTCGAGTCGGCATTTCGGATCGCCGATCGGATCACGGTCCTGGACCGCGGGAAGATCCTGATCACGGGAAGCGTCGACGAAGTGCGGAACTGCGAACACGGGCGGGTGCAGGATCTCCTGAACCGCCGCTTCGAAGAAGAAGAACTCGACCCCGACGCTTATCTCGAGCGTTTGACCGGAGGAGCACCCTAGTGATCTGCACCCAGGGCGAAACAGCGAAATCGAGAACTGGAGGGGCAGCGCAATGATCGAAGCGCGGCGCAACTACATCGTCGTCGGGGGCTTCGTGGTGGCGATGCTCACCGCGGGGATCGCGTGGGTCGCGGTCCTCTCCGGGGGCGCAGGCGCCAACGACGAGTACTGGATCCGCTACGACAACGTGATGGGGCTCTCCTCCGGGGCGCAGATCCTCTTCGAGGGCTACCCGGTGGGGCGCATCGAGGCAATCGCCCCGATCCCGGAAGCCGAGGACGGCGGTTTCCGTCTCGATGTCAGCGTGCAGAGCGGCTGGCCGATCCCGGTGGACAGCCGCGCGGAGGTCACCGCCGGAGGGCTTCTATCGGCGGTGGTCGTCAACATCGTTCGCGGCGAGTCGGCACAGGTGCTGGCTCCCGGCAGCGAAATCGCCAGTGACGAATCGCCCGGCTTGATGCAGGCGCTCTCCTCGGTGGCCGGCCAGGTGGGGGCGCTGACCGCCCAGATCGAACCCGTGCTGGCGAGCCTCGGTGACACGGTTCCGATCATCCTCGACGATGTGCGCGGGCTTACCGAGCGCCTCAGTGGGGCGGCGGATCGGCTCTCGGCGATGCTCTCGCCCGAGAACGCCGAGCACGTCAGTCGCATCCTGGCGGAACTCGACAACACCGCGACCAACACCGCGAGGCTCTCCGGCGAACTCGTAGCGACCCGTGCCGAAGTCGACGGACTCCTCGCCTCGATGCGGGGCATGGTCGACGAGAATCGACCCGACGTGCGCCAGGCGGTCTTGGACATGCAGACCTCGCTCGCCGTGCTGGCCGACCACATGTCGGCGGTCACGCGCAACCTCGAGGCGACCATGCGGAACATGAACGAGTTCAGCGCGCAGATTCGGCGCGACCCGAGTCGGCTGATCCTGCCAAGCCGGCCTGCGGACGGGGAGGATCAGTGATGCCGCACGCTAACGGTCGCCCGCTTCCCCGTTTCCGGGTGGTGCGCTTGGCGGCGTCTCTCGGCGTGGTGGCGGCGCTGGGCTGCGCTTCGACCGCATCGCCGCCGGATCGCTTCTACCCGCTCCTGGTGGCGGCACCCACGGTCGGTGCGGGTGCCTGTCGCGTCGAGGGGGTGTTGCAGGTGAACCGTCCGGTGGCGGACGCCACCACCGACCAGCGCAATCTCGTCTACCAACCGGATCCGACCTCGGCGGAGTTGCGACGCCACACCTTCCACCTCTTTACCGACGTGCCGAGCCTGCTCTTCCAGGACGAGTTGGCGAGCTATCTGCGGAAGGCGGGCGTCGCCCCCACCGTGGTGACACCCGACCTGCGGGCGCGCGCCGATTACGCCCTCAACGCCCGGATCGTGACCCTGCACCGCGTTCTGGGTGACCCGGCACGCGCCGAAATCGGCATCGAACTCAGCCTGGTGCGTCTGCGCGACCGCAAGGTCCTGGTGCAGGCGACCGAGTCGGCCTCGCTGCTGGCACCGGATGTGGAGTCGGCGGTAGCGGCCTACGGCGCGGCGGCGGGGACGCTCTTTGACGCCTTCTTGCGCGACTGCAGCCGCCAACTGGGGGGTCGGAGCGACGGCTGACGCGGCCGCCCGCTAGCCGTGGATGCGCCTTTCGCGGCCGGCCCAGGCAGCCTCGCGCAGCTTGAACTTCTGGATCTTCCCGGTGGCGGTTTTTGGGAGTTCGCCGAAGGTCACCGCCTTCGGACACTTGAAATGCGAGAGGCGCTCGCGGGCGAAGGCGATCAGAAGAGCCTCGGTGGGGAAGGTCCCCGGCTTCTTGGTGACGAAGGCCTTCGGAACCTCGCCCCACTTCTCGTCGGGAATGCCGACGACGGCGACTTCCTGCACATCCGGGTGTTGGTAGAGCGTGTTCTCCACCTCGATCGTCGAGATGTTCTCGCCCCCGGAGATGATGATGTCCTTGCTGCGATCACGAAGCTCGATGTAACCGTCGGGGTGCACTACCCCGAGGTCGCCCGAGTGGAACCAGTCGCCGCGAAAGGCTTCGGCGGTCGCTTCGGGATCCTGGAAGTAGCCGAGCATCACGTTGTTCCCGCGCATCACGACTTCGCCGATGCTGCGGGTGTCGGCGGGCACGTCGTTCATCGCTTCGTCGACCACGCGCAAGTGGATTGCAAAAAGGAAGGGCACCCCCTGGCGCGACATCAGCCGGGCCCGTTCCTCGAGGTCGAGGTCTTCCCACCCGTCCTGGATCTCGCAGACGACGTGGGGGCCGTAGGTTTCGGTGAGGCCGTAAAGGTGGGTGACGCGGAAGCCCAGCCCCTCCATGCGGGCGAGCAGCGTGGGCGACGGCGGGGCGCCGCCGGTGCAGACGCGGATCGGGGGGTCAAAGCGGCGGCCTTCGGCGGCGGGGTCGGAGCCGAGCATCAGCAGCACCGTCGGCGCGCCGTTGAAGTGCGTGACCCCGTGCTCGTCGATCAAGCGGAAGACCTCGGGTGGGTCGATCGCGCGAAGGCAGACGTGGACGCCTGCGGCACCGGTCACCGCCCAGGGCATGCACCAACCGTTGCAGTGGAACATGGGCAGCGTCCACAGGAAGGTGGTGCGTTTCGAGAGTTCGTGGGCGCCGATCTGCCCCAGGGCATTGAGGGCCCCGCCGCGGTGACTGAACATCACACCCTTGGGGCGGCCCGTGGTGCCAGAGGTGTAGTTGATCGAGAGCAGGGTGTTCTCGTCTTCGAGGTGCGATTCGATCGGGAGCACTTCGGCGCCCGAGAGAAAATCGTCGTAGGTCGCGGCCCCCTCGCGCGCACAGACGCTCCCGTCGGCTACCTCGATCACGCGCTCGAGAGTGTCGATGCCGCCGAGGACCCCGTCGAGGGCCGGTGCCAGTTCGGGGTCGACGAGCAGCATGCGCGCCCCCGAGTGCTCGAGGATATAGGCGATCTCCGCGGCACCGAGGCGCGTGTTGATCGAGACGAGCGGGGCCTCGATCAGCGGCAGCGCGAAGTGCGCCGCCAGGTGAACGGGGGTGTTGGGGAGCAGGACTGCGACGCGATCGCCGGCCCCGATTCCCGCGCGGCGCAGGGCGCCCGCCAGACGGCCCACTTCCTGGCCGAAGCGCGCGTAGTTCCAGCGGAGGTCGCCGTGGACGATCGCAGCGCGATCCGGGAACACCCGCAGTGTGCGCTCGAGCAGGGTGATGGGAGTGAGCGGGTCGTTTGAAACCGCGGGATGCGAGATGGCGATGACGGTTCCCCTTTTTCGGATTGGCTGGTTTCAGGCGGCCGAAGCCATCCGGCGAAGCTTCAACTGTCGCGGTCCACGGATCAAGAACGAGTGGATACGCGGTACCGGCCCCTCGATCTCGAGGGCCGAGAGTCGCGGCACCAGGCCTTCGAGGGCTGCGCGCGCTTCGAGGCGCGCCAGCGAAGCGCCGAGGCAGAAGTGTGCGCCGAAACCGAAGCCCAGGTGGCCCGAGCGCGAGCGGCCGAGGCGGAAGACGTCGGGATCGTCGAACTGGCGCTCGTCGCGATTCGCGGAGCCGAGGAGCGGGACGACGATTTCACCCTTCGCGATGCGGGTGCCATTGATCTCGGTGTCGCAGGTCGCCTCGCGAAAGAGCAACTGGATCGGCGCGTCGTAGCGGAGAGCCTCCTCGATCGCCTCCGGGACGAGCGAGAGGTCGTCTTCGACGGCCTTCCGGGCTTCGGGATGCTGCAACAGGGCCAGCGTCGCATTGCCGATCAGGTTCGTGGTGGTCTCGTTTCCCGCCACCATCAGCAGGGTGACGAAGTTCACCACATCCAGGGTCGAGAGGCTCTCCTCGCCGGCGTTCCCGTGAACGATCGTGCTGATGAGATCGTCGCCCGGATGTTTCGCGCGCTGACGGGCGATGCGGCTGAAGTAGGTGACCAGTTCGAGGAAGGTCTTGAAGACCCGCGCTTCAAAGGGGGCGTCGCGCCCCGGCCCGGTGGAGACGTCTACGATGGCGTCGGACCAGCGCTTGAAATCTTCGCGTTTGCCAACTTCGATGCCGAGGATCTCGCAGATCAGGCTCACTGGAAGGGGAATGGCGAGATCGCGAACCAGGTCGAAGGGGCCGCCGGCGTCGAGGATCTGCATCGAGACCGCGACGAGTTCGCGCGCCTGCACTTCCAAGCGAGCCACCTGGCTCGGGGTAAAGCCGCGGTTCACGATGTTGCGCATCTCAGCGTGCGGAGGGCCGTCCTCGGAGATCAGGTTGCGACCATTCTGCATCCGGTATGGATTGACGCGCGCGCGCAGGATCAGCCCGAAGAAGAAGCGCAGCGCCGGAAGGGAGAGCGGCGGGCGCTCGCTGCGACCGCCATTCATCAAGAAGGTGCGCATCGCGCTGGAGGAGAACGTGTCCGAATCCTTGAGCACCGCGGCGACGTCTTCGTAGCGGGCGATGCAAAGGGCGCCGGTGCTCGTCGAGCGGTGGATCGGGGCTTCGTCGCGCAGCTGGCGGTAGAAGGGATAGGGATCGGAGACGTCGGGGTGATGGCAGGGGTCGAATTCGATCGTCATCTCGGGATCTCGGGGTCCGCTTGCGTGCGCGCGGGCCCAGCATAGCCGCTCGTGGGGCCCTGGAGGCCGGCCGGGGCGGGGTAGGCCCTCGACGCGGGGAGGGCGAGGCGTCAGACTGGAACGCGTTTCAGTTCTAGAACCGGCCCCAACCGGCGAGGCAAACGATGTACATCGGATACGACGACGAGCAGGAGGCGCTGCGACGCGAACTCCGCGCGTACTACGAAAAACTGCTCACCCCCGAAACCGTTCAGGAACTTCGCCGAGGCGAAGGCGTGGGCGAGGCGATGCGCCGGGTCGTACGGCAGATGGGAGAGGATGGTTGGCTGGGCATCGGCTGGCCCGAGGAGTACGGCGGCCAGGGTCGCTCCGTCATGGAGCAGTTCATCTTCTTCGACGAGTCGATGAAGGCCGGCGCCCCGGTCCCGATGCTGACGATCAACAGCGTTGCCCCCACGTTGATGCAATACGGCAGCGATGAACAGAAGGCCTTCTTCCTGCCGAAGATCCTGAAGGGCGATCTGCACTTCTGCATCGGCTACACCGAGCCGAATGCGGGGACCGATCTGGCCTCGCTCACGACCCGCGCCGATCGCGACGGCGACGATTGGGTGATCAACGGGCAGAAGGTCTTTACCAGCCTCGCCGGCGACGCCGACTACGTGTGGCTTGCGGTTCGCACCGACCCAGAGGTCGCGAAGCACGAGGGACTCTCGCTCTTCGCCGTGGAAATGAAGACCCCGGGAATTTCAAAGGACCCGATGGATCTTCTCTCGGACCACGATATCCACACCACCTACTACGACAACGTGCGCGTTCCGGCCTCGGCCCTCGTCGGTGGTCTGAACCGCGGCTGGCGTCTGATCATCAACCAATTGAATCACGAGCGCGTCACCCTCTGCTCGCCGGGGATGCTCGAGGGCGTTTATGACGAAACCGTCCGGTGGGCACGCGAAACGCGGCGTCCGGACGGTCGGCGCGTGATCGACGACGAGTGGGTGCAGGTGAACCTGGCACGTGTGCGGGCTGGCCTCGAGTTTTTGCGGCTGATCAACTGGAAGGTGGCGTGGACGGGAACCCAGGGGAGGCTCGATGTGGCCGATGCCTCGGCGGTCAAGGTCTTCGGGACCGAGTTTTACATGGAATCGTTTCGCCACCTGATGGAGGTGCTCGGGCCCCGCGGCTACCTGGCGCCGGGATCGCCCGGAAGCGCCGTTCGCGGCCACCTCGAGACCCTCTACCGCAGTCTTTTGATCTTGACCTTCGGCGGCGGCACCAACGAGATCCAGCGCGACCTGATCGGAATGTTTGGCCTCGGCCTGCCCCGGGCGCCGCGGTTCTAGGGGGAAGAAAGAATGGATTTCGCCTACAGCGACGAACAGGGTGCGATCAGCGAACTCGCGCGGAAGATCTTCAGCGATCGGATCCAGCCCGACGGGCTGCGAGCGCTCGAGCGTTCCGAGGCGCCGCGCTTTGACGAGGGTCTCTGGAGGGCACTGGCCGATGCGGGCCTGGTGGGCATCGCGATCCCCGAGGCCGAGGGCGGGGGCGGACTCGGTTTTCTCGAACTGTCGGTGATCCTCGACGAACTCGGCCGCGCCGTGGCCCCCGTGCCCCTCTACGAATCGTTGGTGCTGGGTTCGCTGCCGCTGGTGGAGTTTGGCAGCGACGCGCAGCGCGAGCGTTGGCTGCCGGCGATGGCCTGCGGCGAGGCGATCTGGACCGCGGCGTTGCAGGAGCCCGAGGCTTCGGCGGCGGCACCCGAGACGCGGGCGCGAGCGGTGGAAGGCGGCTTTGAGCTTTCGGGCGAGAAGATCGGTGTGCCGGCAGCGGAACTCGCCAGCGGAATCTGGACGCCAGCGCTCCTGGAAGACGGAAGCGTTGGAATCTTCGGGCTCGACCCGACGGTGAGCGGTGTCGAGATCGTGCCGGTCGTGACCACGAGCGGACAGCCCGAGGCGATGCTGCGACTCGATGGCGCCCGGGTAGAAGCAGAAGCGAGGCTCGCACCGGATAGGGATGGCCTCGAAGTGATTGACTGGATTCGCCTGCGCGCCACTGCCGGGCTGTGCTCGATGGCGGCCGGCGTCTGCCAGATCGCCCTCGATCTGACTGCCGAGTACGTAAAGACGCGAAAGCAGTTCGACCAGCCGATCGCGATGTTCCAGGCCGTCGGGCACCGTATCGCCGACGCCTACATCGATACCGAGTCGGTGAAGCTTTCGGCCCAACAGGCGGCCTGGAGAATCGGGGCAGGGCGGCCCGCCGAGGCGCAGGTGGCGATCGCAAAATTTTTCGCGGCGGAGGCGGGCAACCGCGTGGTGTTGGCGGCGCAGCACCTCCACGGGGGCATAGGGGTTGATCGCGACTACCCGCTGCACCGCTACTACCTCTACGCGAAGCAGATCGAGTTGACTCTCGGCGGCGGCAGCTACCAGCTGCGCACCCTCGGTCGCATGCTCGCCGACGAGGGCGCGTCGACCTGAGCGCCTTCAGTCCTTCGCCCACACGGGCGAACGCACGAGCGAGGTCAAAAGGCCCAGGTAGGTCTGGCTGCGGGGGGGCAGGTCGCCGGTGGCCTCGAGCCCCAAGGTCGTTCGCCGCAGGGCGTAATAGGGAATCGCCGGGTGCTCGTGGTGCGTGCGGTGCTCGGAGAAGCCGTAGCAGCCAAAGAGCAGCGTCTGCAGGCGGCCGCAGCGGAAGTTTCGCAGGGCCGCGTCGCCCTCGACCGCGTCGTCGAAGGGAGTGCGCTGGTGTTCGGCGATGGCGCGCAGCGAGGCCATCAGCGAGGTCAGGCTCACCAGGGCGTAGAGGATGGTGGTGCCGTAGACGACGAGCGCCCAGGCAAGGGCAGCGCTCCAGCTGGGGCTCCCGATCCTTGCGGCTGCGACGAGCAGGGCCAGCACCACGCTCTGCGCGAGGGCCGCGCGCAGCAGCCAGCCGACCCCCTGCGAGCGGAACTCGGGCCGGGCGAGGTGCGGGCTCGTCTGCAGCCGGAACTTCCGCAAACCCTCGGTGAGAGTGAGCGAGCGCAGGATCAGCGCCGCGAGGCGACGGCCGCCGATTTTCTCGCGATAGGTGAGCTTCGTGTCGCGGTCGGTTCCGAGTTCGCGGTGGTGCTCCCAATGCCGATTTTGGTAGCTGTCGTGGTCGGTGCCGATCAGTGGGCCGACGACATAGCGACCGAGCCGCACCGAGCGGCGCTTGGTGCGAAAGACCAGCCCATGGGCGCATTCGTGGAGCAGGTTCAGGAGACCGTTGCCGAAGAGTCCGAAGTGGAGCCAGGCGAGCGGAAGCAGCCAGGGTTCGAAGGCGGCGGCCGCCACCAGAGGTCCCGCGTAGACGAAACCGATGTGTCCCGAAATGGCCAGGGCCGAAACCGCGTCGCTGCGCCGTTCGCGGGTGACTTCGACCATGGCGTTAGCCGAGAGCCTTGACGGCTTCGTCGTGAGTGCGCGCCACGAAGTCGATCATGCCGGGCGAGTTCGCGAGGCGTTCGATCGGGTAGCCAAAGCAGGCCGCCGCCAGCCCGGCGTACCAGCTGAGGCCCGTGCGCGGGATCGATCCACCCTCGCTTCCGTTGCGGAGCGAGAGCAGGCTCACCGCGATGCCGGCGGGATTGAAGGCTGGACGCACCGGGCAGTCGTCGATGCCGAGCCGCGCGAAGAGGGCGCGCACGCCCGCGGGCGAGAAGATCACGGTGTGCCGGGGCGCGTGGTAGCCACTCCAGCGCGGGCCGAAAAGCCAGCGCTCGAGCGAGGCCGGGTTCGGGGTCTGGCCTTCGAAAATACCGCCGGGAAGCATTCGCTCGGAGAGTTTCCGGAAGGTGTTTGCCGGATCGGGCAGGTGCTCGATCACGTGGTTCATCGTCACGAGTCGGAGTTTCGGCAGCGCTTCGACCAGGAAGTCGACCGAGCCTCGGATCAACACGACGCGCCCGTCGCGGTGGCGGTCGATTGCTTCGTCCTCGGCGATCTCGAAGCCGAAAAGCGGGTTCGGGATGATTTCAGCGGCGGCAAAGAGGAACTGCCCCCCGCCGCAGCCGAAATCGAGCAGCGGTTCCGACGCATCGCGTAGCAGGGGCCGCAGGCCTGCGAGGCGTGAGCGGTGCTTCCAGCGCGCCAGGCGCCCGGCTTCCCCCGCTGCAAAGCTGTGGTAGCCGGGGACGTAGAAGGTCGCGAGTTGGGTGGCGTCGGGCATGGGGACCTGGGTGAGGCTCTGGCAGCTCGCGCAGGTGTGGTATTCGACGCGCACCGGGGTGCGGTACTCGTGGTCCGGGACCGAGATTCGCTCGGCGCCGACGCCCCCGGCGAGGGGTTCGTCGCAGGCACCGCAGCGAGGCATTTCGTTCTGCGATTCGGCTCGACTCTCGTCCATTCTCGCCGTTTCCGGTTGCACACCCGAAGGCGCGCTCCTAGGGTAGATCCAAGCTGGATCGGGAGCTAGGGGGATCAGCGCTTGGGGCGACACGTGGCGCTTCGCTTCACTCGTGGGCCGCGAGGCTCCGTCGTCCACCCGGGCTGGCGTCCGTGACCGCAGGGCTGCGCGGTCAAAGGCTCGTCACCGCGTTCGGCTTTGCGCTCGTCGTCGGCTGGATCCTTCTCGCCAAGCTCCTCGCCTACGAACGGCTGGGAACGACCTCGGATCTCTACAGCACGTACCAGCTGGCGACCACCTGGCTGGACGGGAATTTTCTGTACGAGAACGCGTTCGGCCACCACCTGAGCATGCACACCTACTTCCTGACGCCGCTGTTGGCAGTGGTGGCCGTGCCCTTTGGTCCGCCGGGCCTGCTCGGGTTGGTCGCGCTTTCGGCGGGTGCCTCCTTCGTCGCGGCCCAGCGCATCCTCGAGGACCAGGGCTGGTCGTCGGCCTCGGCCGGGGGCGTCGGGCTCGTCCTGCTCTTGTGTCCGCTCTCGTTCCATCTCTATTTCGACTCGCTCTACGGTTTCCACATCGAATTGCTGGCGCCCGCCCTGTCGCTCTGGCTGCTGGTTTTCCTGTTACGCGGTCGCACTGTCCCGGCGCTCGCCATGGCCTTCTCGTTGATTCTGATGAAGGAGGAGATTCCCCTGCTCGTGGCGGTGGTCGCGGGCATCGGGTTTTGCGAGAGCTGGATCGGCGGCCGGGCTCTGGACGGGCCCGAGCGACGTCGCGCAATTCGCCGCGCCTCGCTCTACACGCTGGCGTTGGCGGTGGTGGGGCTGGCTTTCTGCATGGCGATCCTCGAGGCGAACCAGCGGGTGGGGCCCTCGTGGGGAAGCTTCAGCCGGCTCGTCGAGACCCGCGGCGAAGGCATCGGAGACGCCACTTCGCTCGTCGCCTTCGCGCTTGCGAACGCGGGTTCGTGGTTCTCCTTTACGCTCGAAAAGGGGTGGCTCGCGCTGCTCTTCTTCGGAAGTTTTGGGGCCATTCTGTTTCGCCCGCACTATGTCGTGCTCGGCTTCGGCCTGTCGATCACGGCGTGGATGATGCGCGACGATCCCCTGTGGCCCGCGCGCCTGGCGCCGACCTGGTCGTTCCTGCTGTGTGTCAGCGTGCTCGGTGCGGGGAGTGCGCGGCGCCTTCCAAGGTCGCTCGGCGGGGGCCGGATACCCGTGGTGGCGCTCGGGCTTCTGGCGTCGGTGGTGGTGGTGGCGTCGCTTGGCTGGCAGTGGAGCGTGGCCCCGAGTTCAAAGCAGGTCTACACGCTCAAGACCGGGAGTGCCTACTCGGCGGCAGATCGCGCAGACGCAGATCACACCTTTGCGTACTACGAGGCCGCTCGCGGACCCGCCGACCCAGTGATCGCGGCCACGCTGCTCTTTCGGTACGCGGACGCCGATCACCTCTACTGGTCCGATCGGCTCGAGAACGCTCCTTTCATCGAGTGGATCCTCTGGGATGGGGACTTCGATTTTTCATCGAGTCGCCTGGCCGAGGAGCGCTACGCCATTGAGTGGCGCGAAGGGCGCTTCGTGCTCTACCGGCGTCGAGGCGCCGGCTAGGCGACCGGGGCGTGGGGTGCGGCTGGCGGAGAGGGTGGGATTCGAACCCACGGTAGGCTTGCGCCTACACCTGATTTCGAGTCAGGAACGTTCAACCGGACTCCGCCACCTCTCCGCAGCGAGCCGCATCGGGTCAGACCCGAGCCGCGGCCCGCAGGGTAACGATTTCTGGAGCGAGGGCGAATAGGGCTGGTTGCGCATGGCCGCCGTCGGCGGCTCTGCTCTACCATCGCACCCGCCACCCACCGTGGGGACTTTTCGATGCCCTCCCGCCCCCTTCACAACGCGCTGCTTACGGCTCTCTTGCCGGTCGTTCTCGGTCTCGGCGGCTGCTCGGACCGGGGCGAACCCGCGACCTGGGGCGTCAGCAGCGACGCCCATGCGAGTGATCTGGTCGCGCCGGTGTCGGCGGAAGAGCCCCTGTGGCGGGACGGAGGCGTTGGCCCGGTGCCGGTGCCGGCTGGGCTTCCCGATTTTGCGACTTTGGCTGCAAACGCTTCGCCCGCGGTGGTCAATGTGAAGGCGTTGCGCACCGTTGACTCGAGGATGCCCCCCGGCATGGAGGAGTTTTTGGAGCGGGGCCCGTTTGGGGGTCGATCGTTTCCTGGTTTTGAGCGACCGGGTCGTCGCGCGTTCAAGGTGCC
>Ga0209554_1000352_pt1 | contig 38681 bp, 31 predicted proteins | sample MarorgKNORR_S2LV_5_FD_188221 | JGI IMG/M metagenome (GOLD analysis project Ga0209554, IMG submission 188221) | Marine microbial communities from the Southern Atlantic Ocean, analyzing organic carbon cycling - Bottom_A/KNORR_S2/LV (SPAdes) (version 2) | ecosystem: Environmental > Aquatic > Marine... | reverse complement strand
GCCAACGATTTCATATCGTCCCGAGTATCTAACAAGACCATTTGTAACCTTTCCATCGATCTTTCCAAATTCATTTTCACAAAATACTATTGCTTTTTCTTTCATGAATTATCCGCTGAGTTCATTGATTTCTATGTTTTTATTATTAAATGCATTATTTAAAGTACTTATTGATAAGGCACTAAAGTCATTGCACATAACGACCGTGTAAAGCACACAAGTGTGTTTGCTGGTACAAATATACTATATTTTTGAGTTGTACATTTTTATGCAAAAGCTGCTTATCAAATATCGATTTCAAGGGTATCCTTAATATTGTCACTGAAGGGAAAGGTGAATTTTATCAACTCCCACATACTGTGAACAACTATACACGTCTTACAGAAAGTTGAACTGGATATTGAACAACGGTACAACTGATGGTTATCGGATAAATAGAAAAATTGTCTCGCTCATTCAGCTAAGAAAAATGGTTTATGTTTCTAACGAAGTAGTTGATATTGGATTAACCTACTTACGTGGTTTAGAAGTAGCTGAATTAAAAGAAGAAGATATGCCTATGATTTAGTTATTTGCCAATTATAGAAAATCTATTCCCTATTGTGCTAATAAATCTTATTTCATTAATCTAACAAAATTTCAATCTCTTCCCCATCAGATGTTGTAAAAATTGCAACATTGTCGCAATCACCATTTCCATAATCTAAAACACCACTAACATTCGGCCTTTCAATTGACACATTACCGCTTACAAAGAAATAACATATAGTTTCTTTCACAAGTGGAGTAAGAGTTTCCCAAGAATAAGTATTACCGTTTCCAAATGCGTTTGTCCATTCACCTGTTATATTGAATACATAAGTAGTCCATATACCTTGCTGTCCTTCTACCCTTTCTCTTACTCTAGTTCCAGTTCGATGTAGTAGATAATCTACACTGAGCCAATTAACAGTAATATCAACAGTGATGGTGTGCTGAGGATTTCCATTATCATTAGAGGCTTGCCATAGCCTATTTTTTGTTCCATTTATCGTTCTTTGATTGATTGTGAAATTATCAAAAACCGTTGTAATTTCTCTCTGAGCAGCATCTGGGTTTGGCTCAAATGTAATTATCATAATTCCTGCAAGAAATTTGCCATTTACTTCACAACCATCTCCGAAATCTAAAGTAATCTCTTTAAAATTTTGCTGCATAACTACAGTTACTGTTACACAATCAGGTAATTGAAAATTTCTCGAATTATGATTTTCAAAAACTTGAATTTCTAATTCTTCAATAAAATCTAAGTCTACGTCTAAATCCATAGATTGTTTAATTTCAGATTGATGTAATGTTTGATAATTATTATCTAAGGTTTCATCCGTACACGAAAATGATAACATTAAAATAAATAGTCCTATAAGTTTTATTATATTTTTCATTATAGTAAGTTTTTAACGCTACAATTTACAAAATTTTAAAAGAAGAAGATTGCCTATGATTTAGATTTAGTAAAGTAATTTTTATATTATTAGTCTCGAGTGAATGTATACACAATATTTATATTATAGTTATCACTGTCAGAATAATACAATTTAGCTTATTTTTTTTATATTTATTACTGTCTAAGTTATTTGTAATGATGTAGTATTAATACTGGTTTAAATTAACTAATCACATCTATACACAAACAAAAAAACCCTACCGATTAAGGTAAGGTTTGATGTGATCGCGATAGGATTCGAACCTATGACCGTCTGCTTAGAAGGCAGATGCTCTATCCAGCTGAGCTACGCGACCATAATACATATCCTAATATGTAATCATCTTAAAAAATATTTGTCGGGGTGGCAGGATTCGAACCTGCGACCTCCGCGTCCCAAACGCGGCGCGATAACCGGGCTACGCTACACCCCGAAATGGCGGAGAGACAGGGATTCGAACCCTGGCAACGCTTACACGTCGACAGATTAGCAATCTGCTCCATTACCACTCTGGCACCTCTCCTTAGTACATTTTTATAAACTTCTAAGTTAAAAATGCGGTTGCAAATTTAGGTTTTCAAGATTAACAACGCAAACTATTCCTTTGGTTTTTTAATCTATATTTCAGGATACTCAACTCTTATATGATAAATATTTGCTAATTTCTTTTTAATGACATCCTTAATCATTTTGATGTCCTTAAAAGTAATATTACAATTCTCAAATTGATTATTGCCAATTTGCTTATCAATAATAGTTTCAACAAATGAATTTATTTTTTCTGAATCTGGATTTTCTAAACTTTTAGTCGCTGCTTCAACAGAATCACACATCATTACTAATGCAGTCTCTTTACTAAATGGTCTAGGACCACTGTACTTATAATCTTCAATATTAGGATTTAAGTTTAATTTAAGATCGTTTTTATAGAAATAATGGATGACATTTGTTCCGTGATGAGTTCTAATAAAATCAATTATTCTATTAGGTAAATTATTTTTCTTAGCCATTTCTACTCCTTTAGAAACATGATCTAGAATAATATTTACACTTTCTAATGAAGATAATTTATCGTGTGGATTAGCGCCTGTTACCTGATTTTCAGTGAAATACAATGGATTATTCATTTTTCCTATATCATGATATAAAGATCCAACCCTAGCAAGCATAGAATTAGCTCCAATTTCATTCGCTGAGGATTCTGCTAGATTTGCAACATTCATTGAATGATGAAATGTTCCTGGAGCTTTATTTGAAAGCTCTTTTAATAATGATGAGTTGGTGTCTGAAAGCTCAAGCAATGAAACATCAGAAACTAAATTAAACACCTTCTCATATATATATATTAAAGGATAAACAAATAAAGTAAGAAGCCCACATAACATAAATAGGAGAAAATTAAAAATCTCTATATTATCGATATTTCCTTCATGTATAACAAAAAAAGAAAAATATGATATCATATAAACTATGGTGATTTGACCTACTGTAATAAATAAGTTTGCACGTTTGTAAAGATCATCAGAAGATATTATTGTAATTACACCAGCAATTATATTTAAAAAAATGAATTCATAACTATTCGGAACAATAAAACCTAATAACATTACCGTTACAGAGTGTACAAAAAAAGCAATCCTTGAATCAAAAAATGCCTTTAATAATAGTGGTAAAATACAGATTGGTATTACAAATACATAGCTAGATTCTACACTAACAACGAATGTTGTAATCAAAACAAGCAGGGTGATATTAAAGAAAACTAAGGATAATTGATTAATATTTAAATATATCTTTTTTCGAAACTTTCTTATAAATAATATAATCATAAGAAGCGAAAGAATAACAAGAAATGAATAAGAAGATATTATTAAATAATAGTTTGTTTTGGAAACACTGCTTGTCTCATATTCATTTTTCAAAGACTCTAAAATTTTTAATTTATCTCCTTCAACCAACTCTCCTTTTGATATAATTAATGTTTCCTTTTCAATTATACCTCTATTTGGAGATACATTAGCTAATGCCTCTTCAATGGAATTTTTAGTTAAGCTTTGATTTAATGAAATGTTAGATTCAGCTAAATCAAAAAGGATAGATACTATCTGAGGTTTAAATTCTTGTACATTTAAAGAAATAATTTCATTATTAATAAAAGTCAACAAATCTTCAGGTTTATGGAAATCCGAAAAATACCCAGAACTTATTTGTTTGTTATTAATCAATAATGAGACTATCTGATTAGATTTGTAATCATAATTTTCATCTAAAAGACCTCTCGAATATATATTATAAAGTATAGTAACACCAGTGCTTTTTATTAGTTTAAGTTCTTTCTTGTTTAAGGTGTTAATTATATTATCATTTGAAGAGTTGTCTATTTTGCTGTATAGTAGATTGAGTGATCTGTTTAAAACTAAAGTGTCTTTATTAAAAAATACTTTAGTGGTTATTCTAATTTTAGTTTTTTCTTCATCTAATTCTTTATCAGTCTTTTTTATTGCAAAATCAAATGGTGCGTATAGATTATCAGATTGCCATGGACGTCCATTTTCAAAACTATATTTAAACTTACCGCTTTTTGGAAAAAAATAAATTATTACAACACATGATACTATAAAAAGTAAGATCCGATAGATTCTGCCTAGATTTGTCTTTAAACGATCAATTATATTTGCCATAACATGATTATATAACAATCAAAATTAGTAAATATTACATATAGGATATAATGATGACTAATAATTATTAATTTGTTAACTTTAAAATCTGTTAATTTTTAAAAATTATTATGAGTAAAGATGTTGTCATTGTTAGCGCAGTAAGGACTCCTATCGGTAGTTTTTTAGGCTCATTATCAAATGTTTCTGCAGTTGATTTAGGAGCTATAGCTATATCAGGTTCATTAAATAAAATTAATCTGTCTCCACAAAGTGTAAATGAAGTTTTGTTTGGTCATGCTGTTCAGGCAGGTGTAGGTCAAGCTCCTGCAAGACAGGCAGCAATAAAAGCTGGAATACCAGATTCTATTCCTTGTACCACAATAAATAAAGTATGTTCTTCTGGTATGAAATCTATAATGCTAGCAGCACAATCTATATCATTAGGAATTAATGATGTCGTTGTTGCTGGTGGTATGGAAAATATGAGTCAAATACCTTATTATATAAATCTTAGAAAACCTCATAAATACGGAAATAAAGTCATATTAGATGGTCTTCAACACGATGGCCTTACTGATGTTTATTGTAATCAAGCTATGGGTGTTTTAGGAGATAAGTGTGCAAGTGAATATAATTTTAGTAGAGAAGATCAGGATAATTATGCTATTCAGTCCTACAAGAGAGCTTCTAATGCATGGAAAGAAAATAAATTTAAAGAAGAAGTAATTCCTGTTGAAATCACACTTAGAAATGGAAAAAAAGTAATAATTGAAGAAGATGAGGAGTTTAAGAATATTAATTTTGAAAAAGTTTCACAGCTAAGACCAGCTTTTGCTAAAGATGGAACCGTAACAGCAGCTAATGCATCTACATTAAGCGATGGAGCATCAGCAATAGTTCTTATGAATAAGGATAAATGCAAAGAATTAAATTTATCCCCTATTGCTACAATAAAATACTATTGTGATGCTGCTCAAGACCCTGAATGGTTTACTACTACTCCTTCTATTGCAGTTAATAAAATTCTTTCAAAAGAAAAATTAAGTATTAAGGATATTGATTTTTTTGAATTCAATGAAGCATTTTCTGTAGTTGCTCTAGCTAACATGAAAATTTTAGATATAAAAGATGATATAGTAAATATCAACGGAGGAGCTGTCTCATTAGGACACCCTTTGGGTTGTTCTGGTGCTAGGATATTAACTACATTATGCTACGTCCTTATAAAAAATAATGCAAAAAGAGGAATTGCAGCAATATGTAATGGTGGTGGCGGTGCTTCAGCAATGTTAATTGAGCGTAATTAATAATTTATGAAATACGGCATTTGCAATCTTAGCATTGTTCCTGTAAGATCAGAGGCTTCTGACAAAAGCGAACAAACCTCTCAATTGCTATATGGTGAGACTTTTATTATCCTTAAAGAGAAAATAAAATGGACTAAAATTAAACTTTGCTTTGATAATTATATTGGCTGGATTAACAGTAAACAGTTTGAGATAATTAACGAACAACAGTTCAAGCTCCTTGAGAAAGATCCTCAAATATATTCATATGATTTAGTTGAGTTTATTGAAAATGCTAATCATGAATTAATAGCAATTCCTATAGGATCAAAATTAACTGGACTTAATGTTTTTAACCATAATTATGATGGAAGTGAAATATCTGGAATACAAGAGAAGTCAAAGATAATCTCTACTGCACTAAGATTTTTAAATTCACCTTATTTATGGGGCGGCAGAACTCCTTTTGGTATTGATTGTTCTGGTTTTACTCAAATGGTATATAAATTAAATGGACATAAATTAGAAAGAGATTCTCATCTTCAAGCAAAACAGGGTTCGCCTTTAAGCTTTATTGAAGAAAGTGAGCCTGGAGATTTGGCATTCTTTGATAATGAAGAAGGAAAAATAATTCATGTAGGAATCATAATGGATGATAATCATATAATTCATGCAAGTGGAAAAGTAAGAATTGATAGAATTGATCAAACAGGGATATATAATTCAGAAACAAAATCACATACTCACAAGCTTAGAGTTATAAAAAAAATTATTTAATCAATTTTGCTTTCAATATCTTCAGTTATAGATTTATATTTTTTATAATTATCCATATCGTCAACTGCTGAATAAATATTTCTTAATGTTCTAACTGCGTTAAGATTATTATTATCAAGTTCATATACAGATTCTAAATAAGGTATTGCTGATTTATATATATCTTCTCTAACGATCTTTAATTCATCATATTTATTATAATCTGCATTAGAAGTCCCTAATGAATTCATTTCTTTGATAATTGATTCTTCTTTTTGTAAGATTAAAGCAGCAGCATTTAGATAAGCCCTAGTATAGGCAGAATCTATTTCAATCGCCTTATTATAATGAGACATTGCTTTATTATAATGAGACATTGCTTTGTCAGCATCATCTATTTCAATCGCCTTTCCTTTATCAGAAGATATAACGCCTAGATTAAAGTGTAAATCAGCATTATCTGGATCAATTTCCAGTGCCTTTGTTATTAGTTTTTCATAGGATTCTACATCCCCTATTTCCCATCTAATATTTGATTCAAGTAATATAATATTAATATCATTCTCATCAAGAGCTTTAGCTTTTTCAATAAAACTTAAAGATTTATCATAATCATTCTGGTTTCTATAAATTGCAGCCATTGATCTAAGTACATTCATTTCAACTGATTCTAGCTCTAAATCTCTTGGATTTTCATGTGTTCCAGCCTTAATGAATAGTTTTCTTTGATCTTGAGATGTAAATGCTTGATCTTCACCTGTTGCTTTTTCAGTAGCATAATAGTTTGTAGTTATGCCTGTAAAACCTAAATCAATTAACTCATTATAAAATGAGAGAGACTGATTAAAATCTTTATTTTCGGTAGCAAGCAAAGCAGCGTTATATAGATATAATGTGTCATTTGGAGATACTCTGTAAGACATCTCTAAATTTATATATGCAGATTTATAATCTTCTTGCTCAAGGCTTCTCCTAGAATCAGCTACAAAACGATTCAACATAGCTATTCGTAGCTCTTTAGCCTTTGGAGTATATAATTTAGTGCTTGATGTTGATTCTAAATCAATTGCTTTATTTAAATTTTCTAATGCAATAGAGGATTCTTCAATATTTGAACTCCCATTAGCGTAATTTACAACACCCTTTAAATAATGATATTTTACAGTTGTTTTATGATCCATCTGACTGGACAATTTCTCTGCTGATTGTATATTTTGTCTAGCGGCTGAGTAATCTTCAGATTTTATATTTCTTTCAGCTAATTTTAATTCTTTTTTTTGGCTATAGGATATATTAATGCAAAATAATGCAAGTATTAGACATATATTCTTATTCATAATATTCTAATTAAATTATTCTTCTGTATTTCCTTCCTCTGCAGGAGGTGTGTTATTTTCTGACTCTATTGCATCTTCTTCTTGTTCTTCATGCATTACCTTTGCAACAGCAGCTATTGAATCTCCCTTTTTTATATTTATTAATTTAACTCCCTGAGTTGCTCTTCCCATCACTCTAAGATTTTTAACAGCCATTCTAATAGCAATACCCGACTTATTTATTATCATTAGACCATTAGAGTCATTAACATTCATTATCGATACTAGATCCCCTGTTTTATCAGTAATAGAGATTGTTTTAACACCTTTTCCGCCTCTATTTGTTATTCTATAATCTTCTAGCTTTGATCTTTTGCCGTATCCATTAGCTGAAACAACTAATATATTACTTTCCATATCATTAATAGACACCATGCCTATGACCTCATCTTTATCATGTTGAAGTCTAATTCCTCTTACCCCAGAAGCACTTCTTCCCATAGGCCTAGTTTTGGCTTCTTCAAACCTAATAGCTTTACCAGATTTTAAGGCCATCACAATTTGACTCTCTCCATTAGTTAGTTTTGCGACAAGTAATTCATCACCTTCTCTAATAGTTATGGCATTAATACCATTTATACGTGGTCTTGAATACTTTTCTAGAGATGTTTTCTTTACCTGACCTTTTTTAGTAGCCATTATTACATAATGTTGATTGATATAATCTTCATCCTTTAGATCTTTTGTACATATAAAGGCTTTTACCTTGTCATCCTGTTCTATATTAATTAGGTTTTGAATAGCTCTACCTTTTGAGGTTCTGCTACCTTCAGGAATTTCATATACTCTCATCCAAAAACATTTTCCTTTTTGAGTGAAGAATAACATATATTGATGGTTTGTTCCAATAAAAAGTTTTTCCAGAAAGTCTTCATTTCTAGTACTAGAAGCTTTTTGACCAACCCCTCCTCTATTTTGTATTCTATATGCGTCTAACGGAGTCCTTTTTATATATCCAGCATGTGAAATAGTAATAACAACTTTTTCATCTGGAATCATATCTTCTATGGATAAGTCTTCCCCAGAATACTCTATTCTAGATCTTCTTTCATCACCATATTTCTTTCTAACTTCAATTAACTCGTTAGTAATAATTTCCATTCTTCTATTTTCTGTATCTAAAATATCTTTAAGATCAGAAATTAGTTCTTTAATTTCATTGTACTCATTCCTTAGTTTGTCTTGCTCTAGCCCAGTAAGTTGTCTTAAACGCATTTCAACAATTGCCTTAGACTGAATTTCAGACAACTTATATTTATTCATTAGATTGCCTCTTGCCTCATCAGCATTTTTTGACGCTCTAATCAGCTTAATAACATCATCTATGTTATCAGAGGCAATAATTAATCCTTCTAGAACATGACATCTTTCCTTAGCTTTTTTTAATTCAAATTTTGTCCTTCTTACAACTACATCATGTCTGTGTTCAACAAAATACTTAATCATCTGTTTTAGATTAAGTGTTTTAGGTCTTCCTTTTACAAGACATACGTTATTTACACTAAATGATGATTGAAGTTGTGAATATTTATATAATTTATTTAAAACAATATTTGGTATTGCATCTCTTTTTAGGACAAATACAATTCTCATTCCATTTCTGTCAGACTCATCTCTTATTGTAGAAATTCCTTCAATTTTTTTATCATTAACTAAACCTGCAATTTTCTTTATAAGATCAGATTTGTTTACTTGATATGGAATTTCTGAAACTATTATACTTTCTTTACCATCAACTTCTTCAATTTCAGCTTTAGCTCTAACAACAATTCTACCTCTGCCTGTATGAAAAGCATCTTTAACTCCTTCATATCCATAAATTATACCTCCTGTAGGGAAATCAGGTGCTTTAACAAAGTTCATTAATTGATCAATTTCTATATCATTATTCTTAATATATTCAATTATACCATCGATAACTTCTGTTAGGTTATGTGGAGCAATATTTGTTGCCATTCCAACTGCTATACCAGAAGCTCCATTTATTAAAAGAGCAGGAATTTTTGTAGGGAGAACTGTCGGTTCTTTAAGACTATCGTCAAAATTTAATTTATGATCTACAGTGTCCTTTTCAATGTCAGCAAGCATGTCTTCAGATATCTTTTGCAATCTAGCTTCAGTATATCTCATTGCTGCTGGACTATCTCCATCAATTGATCCAAAGTTCCCTTGACCATCAACTAATAAGTATCTAAGACTCCATTCCTGTGCCATACGAACCATTGTATCATAAACAGAAGAATCCCCATGTGGATGATATTTCCCCATAACATCCCCAACAATTCTGGCTGATTTTTTATATGCAGTAGTAGACTTAACACCCATATCGTGCATTCCATAAAGAACCCTTCTATGTACTGGTTTTAGGCCATCTCTTACGTCAGGAAGTGCTCTAGAAACAATAACAGACATTGAATAGTCAATGTATGCTGATTTCATATGATCTTCGATATTAATTGGTATCACTTTTTCACCTTCATTCATATATAATTGTCTTTAATTTTTGCTTATAAATTCTATACAACAAATATAATTAATTTAACCTATGAAATAAGGGTAAAATGACGATAAAAAAGTGTTTTTTATTAACAATTATTTGTAGAATAAATTATGTTATAATTATACCATAAAAATTGTTGTAAATATTATAATTACATATTGTTTAAGAATATAAGAATCCCTACATTTATTAAAATTTAATTTAATGGATGATAATTTTTCTCAGACTGTAAAAGATGTAATTACTTATAGTAAAGAAGAAGCCTTGAGATTAGGGCATGATTTTATTGGTACAGAGCATTTGGTATTAGGTTTGATTAGAAGTGGAGAAGGAAAAGCTGTAGAGATTTTAAATTTCTTAGATGTTGATTTAAATAATTTAAGAAAAAAAATTGAGTCAATAAATCCTGTTGACTTTGATCATACTAAAAGCAGTTCAAAGAAGAATCTCCATTTAACACGTCAAGCAGAGAGAGCTCTTAAAACAACTTTTTTAGAAGCTAAACTATTTCAAAGTACTATAATTAATACTGGCCATCTTTTATTATGTATTCTTAGAAACGAGAATGATTCAACTACCAAGATTTTAAATAAACTTGAAGTTAACTACAGTAAAGTAAAAGAAGAATTTAAGTCCTTGATAGCAGATGAAGAATCATCTACTCCTGAATACCAAAAAAGTAGTGATGAAACTAAACACTATGAAAATGATCCTGTAATTAAGCTAAGTCTTAAAACAAAACAAAATAAAAAGTCTACGACTCCTGTTCTAGATAATTTCGGAAAGGATCTCACACTTTCAGCTGAGAATAACGATTTAGATCCAATAATAGGAAGAGATTTAGAAATACAACGGGTTTCGCAAATATTAAGTAGACGTAAGAAAAACAATCCATTACTAATAGGTGAGCCAGGTGTTGGTAAATCTGCTATAGCTGAAGGTTTAGCTATTAGAATAATAGAAAAGAAGGTTTCGAGAATTCTCTATAATAAAAGAATAATTTCTTTAGATTTAACAAGCCTGGTAGCAGGAACAAAATATAGAGGGCAATTTGAAGAAAGGATGAAGGCTGTAATGAATGAGGTAGAGAAAAACACAAACATTATTCTATTTATAGATGAGGTCCACACAATAGTTGGTGCTGGTGGAGCCACAGGAAGTCTAGATGCATCAAATATGTTTAAACCAGCACTTGCAAGAGGAGAAGTTCAATGTATTGGAGCTACAACATTAGATGAATATAGGAACTCGATTGAAAAAGATGGTGCACTTGAAAGAAGATTTCAGAAAATAATAGTTCAACCTACAAGTATTGATGAAACTATTGAAATCTTAAAGAACATCAAAGAAAAGTATGAAGAACACCATAATGTAACCTATTCTGAAAAAGCTATTCTGGCATGTGTAAAATTAACTTCTAGATATATGACAGATAGATATTTGCCAGATAAGGCAATAGATGCTTTGGATGAAGCAGGATCAAGAGTTCATATTATTAATATTAATGTCCCAAAACATATAACTGATTTAGAATTGGATTTAGAGGAAATACAATCTAAAAAGAATTCATCTGTTAAAAATCAAAAATACGAGGAAGCGGCAGAGCTAAGAGATAAAGAAAAGACACTAGAATCAAAGCTCTTAAGAGAGCAGTCTGAATGGGAGGAAGAATGCAAAAAGAATAAGCAAATTGTTACAGAAGAAAACATTGCTGATGTAGTATCAATGATGACCGGCATACCATTAAATAGAGTTAAAGAAACTGAACTTAATAAATTATCAATATTATCAAGTATTATCAAGGGTAGGGTTGTTGGACAAGATGATGCAGTTGATAAGGTAGTTAAATCAATTCAACGCAATAGAGCAGGTCTGAAAGATCCAAAAAAACCTATAGGTTCTTTTATTTTTCTCGGCCAAACCGGTGTAGGAAAAACTCAGCTAGCCAAAATTCTTGCAACAGAACTATTTGACAATGAAGAAGCGTTAATTAGAGTAGATATGAGTGAATATATGGAGAAATTTACTATATCTAGACTTGTTGGAGCTCCTCCTGGATATGTAGGATATGAAGAAGGTGGGCAATTAACTGAAAAAATTCGCAGAAAGCCTTATTCAGTGTTATTACTTGATGAGATAGAAAAAGCACATCCAGATATTTTTAATATGCTTCTACAGGTTTTTGATGATGGATGCTTAACTGATAGTGTTGGCAGAAAAATCGATTTTACTAACACGATTATAATAATGACTTCTAATATTGGTGTTAAAAAAATACAAGATTTTGGTGTGGGTGTAGGTTTTGAAACATCTGCAAAAAAATCTCAAGAATCGACATTAAATGAAAAGACCATAATTAATGCTTTAAAAAAGAAGTTTGCTCCAGAATTCTTAAACAGGATAGATGAAATTGTAATATTTAACAATTTATCTATCAATGAAATTCATAAAATTATTGACATAGAATTAGAAAAGCTTTATGAAAGAATAACTGAATTAGGATATAAGATTAAACTTACAAAAAAAGCTAAAGACTTTTTAGCTGAAAAAGGATTTGACAAAGATTATGGAGCTAGACCTCTGAAAAGAGCTATTCAAAAATATTTAGAAGATTTAATTGCAGAAGAAATACTTAAATCAAAAATTAATGAAGGTGATATAATTCAGATAGATTATAAAAAAGGATCTGAAAAACTCATCTTAAAAACTTCAAAACTTAAAGAATCTAAGACCTCAGATAATTAATTTGTCGTTAATATTTAATTTGTCTATAAAATTTAATGATGAAATAATGTGATCATGCATTACTTCGTCTTTTTCAATAAATCTTACATCTTTTCTATAATCACTAAGTAATTTTTCTATTGTTCTTGAAGATTTTAATGGTTTTCTAAACTCTAATGCCTGTGCTGCTGTAAACATTTCAATCCCCAATATATATTTAACATTTTCTACTATTTTGTTTAATTGTAAAGCAGAATTAGCGCCCATACTAACGTGGTCTTCTTGACCATTTGAAGATGTAATAGAGTCAATGCTAGCTGGAGTAGCAAATTGTTTATTTATACTAACAATACTAGCTGCTGTATATTGAGGTATCATAAACCCGGAATTTAATCCAGAATCTCTTGTTAAGAATACTGGCAAATCTCTTTTACCAGATATTAAATTATATATTCTTCTCTCAGATATATTTCCTAATTCAGCTATAGCAATCTTTAAAAAATCTAATACATATGCTAAGGGTTGTCCATGAAAATTACCACCAGAAATAATCTTGTCATCTTTTACTGAAATTATAGGATTATCTGTGACAGAATTAATTTCAGTAGTTATTACTTTTGATGCATAGATAATTGTATCAAGAGTTGCTCCATGAACTTGTGGTATACATCTAAAAGAGTACGGGTCTTGAAGATTAGGTTTCTTATTATCTCTAATCTTACTTCCTTTAGAAAAATCACTTATTCTTTTTGAAACAATAGATTGACCATGATGATTTCTAATAGTATTAAATATCTTATCAAATGGCTCATATCTACAATTGAAAGCATCTAAAGATATAGATGAAATCATGTCTGCTAAATATGATACTTTGTATGATTCAAACAATAAAGAAGTGGCATATGCACACATAAATTGTGTTCCATTTAAAAGAGCTAGCCCTTCTTTAGATAACAATTTTATAGGCTTGAGATTAAATTTGTTTAATATTACTGAGCTTTCAAAAACTTTCCCCTTATGCTCAACCTTACCTTTGCCTATAAGAGGCAGGGAAAGATGTGCTAATGGAGCTAAATCTCCTGAGGCTCCTAATGAGCCATAACTATAAATAATAGGAAAAATATCTTCGTTATAGAAAAAAATTAACCTATTAATTGTATTTATATGAACACCGCTATATCCTTTAGAAAGCGATATAATTTTAAGAAGCAACATTGTTTTAACAACCTTATTTGAGATTACTTCCCCTACTCCACAGGAATGAGATATTATAAGGTTCTCCTGGAGCTTATTTAATTGCTTTGAATCTATTTTTATGTTTTGCAGTGAGCCAAATCCAGTGTTAACACCGTATATGGGCTCATCACTGGAATTAATTTTCTTTTCTAAGAACTCCCTTGATTCATTAACTATCTTAGCCTGACTTTTTGAAAGCTCTATCTTTTGATTTCTATCTAAGATATTTTTAATCAGTATTAAATCTATATTCTCTGAGCCAATTTTATATGTATTCACTTTGTAATTTTTTATAAAAATAGCAATGTATTTTTATTTAATTAGATTTGAAGTAAATTAAAAATTTAATAAAGATGAATAATAAATTTTTTACTCCTATAATCACAATTCTTGTTGTATTTATTTTTTCATGTAATCATAACTCTGATGTTATAATTTCTGGAACAATTCATAATTCAATTAATGATTCTATAGTAATTTCTGGTCCAAATATTAAAAGAGTTATAAAACTTAATGATAATGGTGATTTTTTAGACACATTAGATATTTCAACTAATGTATACACCTTAACTCATGGAAGAGAAAGAACTCAAATGTTTTTAAAACCAGGGTATTCATTATCGATTTCAATAGATACTAAAGAATTTGATGAATCATTGACGTATTCGGGTAAAGGAGCATCAAATAGCAGCTATTTAGCTCTTAAATTACTTAATAACGCTTCTTCTCCTGTAGATTATAAAGCAGTATATTCTTTAGATGAAGTAGATTTTTTAAAAAATCTTGAAGAGACAAGAGCTAGTGATACTAGTTTTTTAAATTCTTTTGAAAATGATAGTGTTTCTCTTGATGAGGAATTTAAATCTTTAGAATTAAAGGAAATAAATTATAAATATTTATTATCGATTCAGCGATATCCTCTTTATTATAAATTTTATGCAAAAAAAGATCCTGCAAATAGTGATGCCTTTATGAAACCTCTGGACGATCTGAACTTTATAAATACTAATGATTACCAAATTTCTCAATCTTATAAATCACTTGTTCTATCACATTTCCTAAATGAAGAAAAAATAAAAAATAATTCCTTCAGTCATTTTAAAAATTTAATTGAGAGCAATGCTAGTGAGATAAAAAAAGATGTTGCTAGTCAGGGAAAATATGGCTTAAGAGTTTCATCTGATCACAATGAATTACTTTATAATACTTTAACTGCTCTATCTAATGATTCTACACAAATATCAGAGTTAACAGATTTGTATAACAAACTTTTAAGACTAAAAAAAGGAATGAAATCTCCTGAATTTATAAACTATGAGAATTATAAAGGTGGAACAACTTCACTGTCTGACTTAAAAGGAAAATATGTATATATTGATGTATGGGCTACCTGGTGTGGACCATGTATTAGAGAAATCCCTTCTCTTAAAAAAGTTGAAGCACTTTATCATAATAAAAACATTGAATTTGTAAGTATTTCTATTGATGTCAAGGATAGACCTGTTTATAATTATGATAAATGGAGACAGATGATAGAAGAAAAGTCTCTTGGTGGAGTTCAATTATTTGCTGATAATGATTGGAATTCAGAATTTACTAAAGCATTTGTTATAAATTCAATTCCAAGATTTCTTCTTATAGATCCTGATGGAAATATTATCTCTGGTGATGCTCCTAGACCATCTGATCAAAAACTTATAGAACTGTTTGACTCCTTAGACATATAGCATTTTAATGAAAAAAACAGCATTATTTGATTCTCATGTTAAGCTTGGAGCTAAAATGGTTGAGTTTGCAAATTTTTTAATGCCAATTCAATACGATGGAATTAAATCTGAACATTTAGCAGTTAAACATAATCTAGGTGTTTTTGATATCTCACATATGGGGGAGTTCTTTATTTCTGGTAATGGTTCATTAGAATTACTCCAATCTACTCTTAGTAATGATGTATCTATATTAAAGGATGGTGAAGCTCAGTATAACTGTCTTTTGAATGATTCTGGAGGAATTGTGGATGATTTAATTTTATACAAATTATCTAATGAAAGGTATATGCTTGTTGTTAATGCAGGTAATATAGAAAAAGATTGGAATTTTTTATTATCAAAAAACATATTTAGAGCAGAAATGGATAATCTCTCTGATGAATATTCTTTATTATCAATCCAAGGCCCAAAAACTCTTGAAGTTATTCAAAAATTAACACAAAATGACCTATCCAGTATCTCGTACTACAATTTTATAGTTACAGAATTTGCTGGACAGAATGATATTATTGTTTCTAATACTGGATATACTGGTTGTGGTGGATTTGAAATATATTGTAAAAACCCTCAGTTAATAGAAGTTTGGGATAAAATTATGCTAGTTGGTAAAAACTATAACATAAAGCCCATAGGATTAGCTGCGAGGGACACCTTAAGGTTAGAAATGGGGTTTTGTTTGTATGGGAATGAACTATCAGATGATATTACCCCTATTGAAGCAGGATTAACCTGGATAACAAAATTTTCAAAGGAATTTAATGGCTATAACATCTTAAAAGAGCAAAAGGAAAACGGAGTTAAGAAAAAACTAATTGGATTTGAATTAATTGAAAAAGGAATTCCAAGAAAAGATTACGAAATCTACTATGAGGATCAAGTTAAAATTGGAAAAGTTACTTCTGGAACAATGTCTCCAAGTCTTGGAAAGGCTATTGGGCTAGGCTTTGTAGATAATAGTTATGCTAAAACAAATGCAACTATTTACATTAATATTAGAAATAACATGATTAAAGCAATCATTATCAAACCCCCTTTTAAATAATATGGGAAGAGCCTTTGAATTTAGAAAAGCTCGGAAGCTTAAGAGATGGTCAGCAATGAGTAAAACATTCACCAGACTTGGTAAAGATATTGTAATATCTGTAAAGGAGAATGGACCTGATCCATCTACAAATTCAAAATTAAGAGCAGTAATACAAAATGCAAAAGCTGCTAATATGCCCAAAGACAATATTGAACGAGCAATAATAAGAGCAAGTGAAAAAAATCAAGAAAACTATAAAGAAATCTTATTTGAAGGATATGCTCCATATGGAGTAGCTGTTTTAGTTGAAACAGCTACTGACAATAACACTAGAACTGTAGCGAATATAAGAAGCTATTTCAATAAGCATGATGGTACCCTAGGAACTTCTGGCTCAGTTAATTTTATGTTTGACCACACATGTAATTTTAGAATTAATAAGGGAGGGATTAATCCGGATGAAATAGAGCTAAATTTTATAGATTTTGGTGCTGAAGAAGTATTTATTGATGGAAATGACATTTTAATTTATGCTCCTTTTGAATGTTTTGGAGAAATACAATCTGAGCTTGAGAAAAGAAATATTGAGATAATTTCTTCTGGATTCGATAGAATGCCAAATACATTTAAAGAAGTTGCTGAAGCAGAGAAGATAGAAATTGAAAAATTACTAGAAAAAATTGAAAAAGATGATGATGTTCAAAACATTTATCATTCAATGAAAGAGTAATATAATTAATATGATAGAAAAATAACTATTTCTTGTAAAAACTTAACTCCTTTACCTTTCCTTCTACCCCATCAAAAAAACTTTCTATAAAACTAAAATCAACTACTATATCATCAGTTGTATAGAATGGCTTCGAAATTAGGATTTCCTTTGATTTAAAGTTTAAAGTGAACATAATTATAGGAACATTTGCTTTTTTAGCAATATAATAAAAGCCTGTTTTGAATTTTTCAACTCTTTGCCTTGTTCCTTCTGGTGATAATGCAATTCTAAACTCATCTTTACCAATAAACATATCAGCTATTTGATCTACTTTATTTTGTTTTGTAGAACGATCTACAGGCACTCCTCCTAGTATTTTAAGGATTATATTTATTGGAAAGTAAAAAAGTTCCTTTTTAGCTATAAATTTCGCCTTAATATTTGTTACTGATCTTGCTAAAATACCTATATAAAAGTCATGCCAACTGGTATGAGGAGCTGCTATTACCACTGCTTTTTTTACAGAATTGTTTGAAAAGTCGATATTGCCCGAAATCTTCCATCTTAATACCTTGAAAAAAATTAATCTTGAAATAATCTTCATCATCTATTTATTTTCCCATATCTCTATAGCCTTACTAAGATCTTTCTGGGTATCAATTCCAATAGATTCAGATAAAGTTTCAGCCATTTTAATTTGAAAACCACTTTCTATAATCCTTAATGCTTCTATTTTTTCAATAGTCTCAAATTTTGTTGGAGATAATTTTGCAAATGACATTAACCATTCCTTTCTATATGCATATACTCCAACATGCTTATAAAAAACCTCTTCACTTAAAGTTGTTATACTGGGAATAGGTTTTCTTGAAAAATTTATTGCAAAACTATTATTATCAACAGACACCTTGACATTGTTAGGATTATTTATATCCTGCTCATTGTTCATTGATTTCATTAGCGATGCATAGTAAATTTCATTTTTACGATCATTTTTAAATATATTAACAAGTTTGTCTAGACTTTGTTTATCTATAAATGGTTCATCTCCTTGAATATTAATAACTATGTCGGTCTCTATTTTACAACAGGCGTCAGCTATTCTATCAGTTCCAGAATTATATTCTTTTTTAATTAATATTGAATTTCCGTTATTTGATATAATCTCATCGTAAATTTCATAATCTTCTGTTACAACAATAACTGATGAAAACAAATTAGTAGATAAAACTGCATCATAGGTTCTAGTAATTACCGGTTTTCCACATAGATCCATCATTAGCTTTCCATTAAACCTTGATGAGTTAAGTCTTGCAGGTATTAAGGCAGTTATTTTCATCAATTCAAAAATACTGAATTATAATCAGATCAATTAAAAAGATTAGGTCAATATTTTTATATAAATGTTTTTGTCAATAATCATTTTTACAAATAAAAATAAATTGTAGTTTTGCTGTTAATAAAATCCATAATATTAGTTCATGTTGTTAAAAATCTTTTTATTCTTATCAATTCCAATTGCAGTAGGTTTAGTAATCTTAGTTAGATCTAAATTTAATGACAATCAAAAAAACTATCTCCTTTATGGTCTTTGGGTATTTATTTTAATTTTATCATATCTAACATATAGTTCAATATCAGATGTTATTAATTTTGATAAGGTTAAAAATTATAGATATCAATCTGTAATAAAGAATCTAAAAGACATTAGAGATTCCCAATTAGCACATAGAACCATTCACGATCACTTTGAAAACAATTGGGATAGTCTTGTAAAGTTTGTTGAAAATGACTCATTTACTATTACACAACGAAAAGACTCAAGTATTATAGATAGGGAACTCACAAAAAGATATGGAGGTGTCAAAACTTATAAAGACATTATTATAGTTGACACATTAGGTTTTGTTTCTGTAAAAGATTCTCTTTTTGGTGATGATAGAAGATTTGAAAATATGATGTATGTTCCATTTGCAAAGAGAAATACAACTAAATTTGAACTTAAAGCAGGTTTCTTGAATCAAAATGGAATTAATATTCCAGTTTTTGAATCAAAAGTTATGAAACAGGTTGTTTTACATGATCAAGACTCTGACTTGATTTTTAAAGAAAATCAAGTGCGATCAGTAGATGGAGTTAATGGCTCATCTCTAAAAATTGGATCTATGGATGAAGTAAATACAAATGGAAACTGGCCAAAAAACTATACAAAAGAAAACTAGAATAGAGAGAACTTCTAATATAAAACTGTCCATTCATATTAGCTTGAATGGACTTTCTTTTTGTATAATTGATTTAATTTCCAGAGAAATTGATTTCCTTAGAAAATATTCATTACCTAAAAACAGCACTCCTAAGGAACTATTAAAGACTCTGAAAAAAGGGTTTAAAGAGAATAATGCATTAAATAACAAGTTCTCCTCTGTTAAAATTATTCATTACAATAATCTATCAACTATAGTTCCAGAAGCCCTTTTTGATAAGAATAATGCTTTAAGTTATTTAAAGTTTAATTCAAAAATTTTTCAAAATGATTATGTTGCCTATGATAAAATTTTTAACAATGAATGTGTAAATGTATATATACCATATGTTAATATTAATAACTATATATTTAAGAAATTTAACTCTTTTGTCTATAACCATTATTCGTCAATAATTCTTGAGAAAGTTAAATTGAATGAGAAGAACAAAACTACTCCATCCTTATACTTAAATATTAACGATAATCACATGGAATTGACTTTGTTTTTAAAAAACAAATTAATGTTTTATAATAGATTTGATTTTGCTACTAAAGAAGATGTAATCTATTATCTATTATTTACCATTGATCAGTTAAAACTTAATCCTGAAGAAATTCCAGTAGTTATTACTGGAAATATTTCTGAAGATAATGATAATTATAAGATTATATATAAATATGTTAGAAACGTATCTATCTTTAATTCTGAAATTAATCATGACAGCAAGTTTTACAATAGTTTAAAGTCTGACATCACACTTCTTAATAGCTTCTAAATGCGGATTATATCAGGAGATTATAAGGGTCAAAAAATAATTTTTCCTAAAAATTTACCAGTACGTCCTACAACAGATATAGCAAAAGAAAGTATTTTTAATATTCTCAGCAATAAATATGACTTCAATAATATCTCTATTCTTGATTTGTTTGCTGGATCAGGGAATATTAGTTATGAGTTCTATTCTAGAGGTGCTAAAGATGTTTTAGCTGTAGATAATAGCCTGAAATGCATCAATTTTATCAAGAAGGAATCTAAAAGATTAGGAATGAATATATCTGTAATCAAAACTGATGTGTTTAAATTTTTTAAAAACAAAGTTAAAGTAGATGTAATTTTTGCTGATCCTCCCTACTCTATAGATACAAAAAAGTTAAATCTAATTATTAAACTAGTACTTAATAATCAGCTTTTAAATGACAATGGAACTTTTATCTTAGAGCATTACAAAAAGATTGATTTTTCTGAACATAAAAACCTAAAAGAAACAAGAACATATGGAGATAGTTCTTTTAGTTTCTTTGAGTAATAAAAAAGCGAGTATTAAAAATACTCGCTTTTCTTAAATAAGTAGGTCTATAAGCCGAATTCTGTACTTTTGCAAGTCCTTGTCATTTATCTTGATAAATTGTTGCCAATTTATTCTAGCTGCCTACCCTCCAGCATTGAGCGTGCAACTCTTATAGCTGGTTTACATGGCATTGCACCTCATAGAGTTTACCTGATTTCACTACAGCATTACCTGTACATACTTTCTGCTGCACTATTCCTAATTTTACAATCGGTGGCAATTAACCACTATGATGCACTTTGGTGTTCGGACTTTCCTCTATATAAAATATAGCGACAAGGCGACCAACTTACACTGCAAAAATACTGAATTTGTTTAAAACATAATATTTTAATAACTATTAGAAATAAATTTACAATTAAATAGCAATATTTTGTAAATTTATTTACATGAGTGATTATCTAATTTCTGCAAGAAAATACAGGCCAAAATCTTTTAATGAAGTTGTTGGTCAAGAGGTAATAACTTCGACTTTAGAAAATGCAGTAAAAAACAACCAATTATCACAAGCTCTTTTATTTACAGGCCCAAGAGGCGTTGGTAAGACTAGTTGTGCAAGAATTCTTGCAAAGATGATAAATGCAGATAAAATTACTAGTGAATCTGATTATTCCTTTAATATTTTTGAATTAGATGCAGCTTCAAATAATGGAGTTGATGGAATTAGAAATTTAACTGATCAAATTAGAATTCCTCCGCAAATAGGAAATTTTAAGGTTTATATTATTGATGAAGTTCACATGCTTTCGTCAAGCGCATTTAATGCTTTTCTAAAAACCTTAGAAGAACCTCCTAGACATTGTGTATTTATCCTCGCAACAACTGAAAAACATAAAATTATTCCAACAATTCTGTCAAGATGTCAAATTTATGATTTTAAAAGAATAAGCGTTGATGATATATCTTCATATCTTATTAATATAAGTAAAAAAGAAAAAGTAAAATATGAGGAAAATGCTATTCAGTTCATTGCAAAAAAGGCAAATGGATCAATGAGAGATGCACTTCAAATTTATGACAGGATATTAAGCTCAAAAAACAACGAAGTTTCCATTGCAAGTGTTATGGAAAACCTGAATATACTTGACAATCAGGTTTATTTTGATCTATTATATCTAATTATAAATAATGAAATTCCAAAATTATTACTCCTAATAAATTCTATATTAGCAAGAGGAATACAAGGTGATATACTGATCTCTGGTCTCGCGTCATTCTTTAGAGATTTATTAGTCAGCAAAGACAGCAAATCTATGGTATTATTTGACAGTGATGAGGAAACTAAATCACAATTTAAAAAAGCTTCATCTAAAATAGATATAGATTATCTAATAGAATGCATTGAAATCACTAATAATTTTGATATTAATTATTCTAAAAGTATAAATCAAAATCTTCTTTTAGAATTAACACTTATGAAGCTAGCATCATTAAATCATAATGATGAAAAAAAAAAGTTTAATTATAAAATAATTCCTGCTTCATATTTTAATTCCAGTTTAGTAATAGAAAAAAAGACAACTAAGCAGGAAAAAAAAGACATTAAACCTAAGTTAAATGTAAAAATTACACAATTATCAAACTCAGGATTATCTCTTAAAAGTTTAGAGAAAAAAGAAGAAAACAACACTATATCAAATTCTATGGATCCCGAAGTTGATCTAGAAGAAAATCCTTATACAGAGGCTGATATTATTGCTTTATGGGAAAAATATTCGGACATGATGGAAAAGAAAGGAAGATTTAATATTGCATCAATATTACGAATTGACAAACCTAAATTACTTGAAAATACTATTAAGTTGACTCTCCCAAATTCAATAAACAAAGTTGAGTTAGGCATTGAAAAAAAAGAAATATTAGACTTTATTAGAAAAAATCTTAAAAACAATAATATTTGGATAGATTTGATTGTTGATGAGAAAATCGAAAAAAAATTAGTTTATACCGATAAGGACAAGTATGCTTTAATGAAGAAGAAAAATCCAAATCTTGAAAAACTTAAAAATTCTTTCAACCTTTCTATTTAGATAATTTATCTCCGTAGTTCTTATTACTTTCAATTTTTCTTATTATACCATCAGCTAATCCAATTCTTGGAATAATTATTTGCTTGGAGTTAGAAAATTTCATAGATCTTAAGTAGATCTGAGTAGCTGGTATTATTACATCTGCTCTGTCTGGATTTAAATTTAGTTTTAAAACTCGCTCTTCAAATGAGTGCATTTTTAAATTCTCATAGATCTCTTTAAGTAAACTTATTGAAATTGGTTCAGAAATTTTTTTTTCAGAAATTTTAAGAAGTTTATTTGCATTTCCTCCTGAAGCTATTGTCGAAATATTATCAAAATTCTCTGTGTTATCCTTAATCCATTTTTTGTATTCTAACCATATGTTTTTATTAATAAGATTATTTAGCATCCTAACTGTTCCTATTTTAAATGATTTAGAGGCAATTATATTACCCTTATTTATTATAGTTAATTCTGTGCTTCCCCCACCTACATCAACACATATTAAATTATTATAGTGATTATAATCCTTAATGAAAATATTTGCTATAACTGATGCTTCCTCTTTTTCCGTAATGACGTTGATATTTAATTTTAGGTTATCATATACTGCTTTAATAATCTTTTTAGAGTTACTTGCTTCTCTCATAGCAGAAGTTGCACATATCTTGTATTTATCAACTTTGTTGATATTCATTAATATTTTAAAAGATTTTAGAGCATCTATGAGTTGATTGCTTTTATTCTTTGATATCTTATTCTTAATAAACACATCACCTCCAAGTCTAATAGGAACTCTTACAAGATTGATTTTTCTATATTGTTTTAGTAAATTATTTAAAGGAACACTAACAATTAAAAGTCTAATAGCATTTGACCCTATATCTATTGCTGCATATTTCTTCATAAGATCTCTATAATAGATTCTTTTTTTAAGGTGATAACCTTGATATGTTCCATTTGGAATTATCTAAAGAATATCTAATCCTATCATGGAGTCTATTTTCTCTTCCCTGCCAGAACTCATATTCAACTGGCTTAACAATGTATCCACCCCAATAATTTGGTCTTTCTATTTCCTTATTTTGTAATTGTGAGGATAAATAATTAAACTTTTCTTCTATTAATTCTCTATTAGAAAGTATCGAGCTTTGATTCTCTGAAACATGAGCTGCAATCTTACTTCCGAAAGGTCTCGATTGAAAATACTCATCATTAATAGCTTCTTCTGTTTTTTCTGCTTTACCTTTAATTATAACTTGCCTCTCTTGACGTTCCCAAAAAAAAGTCAATGATACTCTGTTATTATTCTTTATTGAAACTCCCTTTTCGCTTTTATAATTAGTAAAAAAGGTAAATCCTTTATTAGAAAAATATTTTAATAAAACCACACGTCCTTTCGGAAATCCATCCTTTCCAATAGTATTCAACATCATTGTATTAATTTCATGATTATCCGAATTCTGATTAGATTCCTCAAACCATATATTAAAAAGCTCAAAGGGTTGTTTTGGAATATATTTCTCTGAAAGTTTATTCCTAGAATAATTTTTTCTATAATTACTTAAATCCCTCATATTAATATTACAAAGTAACTTATTAATTACCTCTTATTCTACTTCAAATGTATTCTTTTTTGCAAGCAGGTATATAACTGCCATCCTAATAGCAATTCCATTTTCAACTTGATCTAATATTATTGAATATTTTGAATCGGCTACATCACTAGATATTTCAACTCCTCTGTTTATTGGTCCCGGATGCATAACAATAACTTCATTGTCTAGAAGGTCTAGATGATTCATAGTTAGTCCGTAATATTTTTTGTATTCTCTTATTGATGGGAAATAACTATTTTTCATTCTTTCATTCTGAATTCTTAGCATGCTCACTACATCACACCATTTAAGTGCCTTTAAAAGGTCATATTCAATTTTAACTCCTAGTTTATGTAAATATTTTGGAATTAATGTTTTAGGGCCACAAACCATAATATTTGCTCCTTGCAACTGCAAAGCATAAATATTAGATAGAGCAACCCTACTATGCATTACATCTCCAACAATTAATACATTTTTATTTTTAACATCTCCTAACTTCTCCCTAATTGAATATGAATCTAAGAGTGCTTGTGTTGGGTGTTCATGTGATCCATCTCCTGCATTTATTATAGAGGCGGAAATCTTCTCAGAGATTAAAACTGGCGCTCCTGGATTGGGATGTCTTAAAACAATCATATCAACTTTCATTGAAATTATATTGTTTACTGTATCAATTAGCGTTTCACCTTTTTTGAAAGAAGATTCAGAAGATGAAAAATTAATTATATCTGCTGACAGTCTCTTTTGAGCTAATTCAAAAGATAGTTTAGTTCTAGTAGAATTTTCAAAAAATAAATTTGCAATTGTAATATCTCTTAGAGATGGAACCTTTTTTATAGGTCTATTAATAATCTCTTTAAAATTATCAGCAGTTTTAAATATCAGTTCTATATCTTGAAGCTTAATATACTTTATTCCTAATAGATGTTTAACACTTAATTCACTCATGATTATTAATGGTTGTTATATAAGCATATTCATTTTTACTCTCATCACTCCATTCAATTAAGACCTTTTGATTGTCATAAACGTCTACTTGTAACCCTTTATAATCTGGTTGGATTGGAAGTTCTCGACTAAATCTTCTGTCAATAAGAATTAGTAATTCAATGGATTTAGGACGACCAAATGACTCAATTGCAGTTAAAGCTGCTCTTACAGTTCTTCCAGTAAATAACACATCGTCAATAAAGACTATATTCTTATTTTCAACAGACAACATGAAATCAGTTTTACTAGGTTCTAATATCTTCTCATTTCTTCTAAAATCATCTCTATAAAAGGTTATATCCAATAATCCATATTTGAGATTATCAATATTATATTCAAATTTTAAAATTTCAACTATTTTTTTACATAGATATTTACCTCTTGGTTGTAATCCAACTAAAATTGTATTTGAAAAATCATCATGTTTCTCTATTAATTGACAAGCGAGCCTTTCTATAGTTAACTTAAGCTGATTTGAATTAAGAATTATTGATTTTTTCATAGAAAATTTAATACTTAAATATAGAAAATTTAAAAATTATTAACTAATGAAAAAAAAAGCCTTTCAAAATTGAAAGGCTTTTTCTTATTTTTTATTCATTTTATCTTTTAACTTTTTTAACTGCTCATTTGCATCTCCTATTGTATTTTTTCTTTCTACTTTTTCTTTAGTCTTTGATTTCTTTTTTTTCGCAGGTTTAAATGCTTTTTCTTCCTTTTTTGTATATGTTTGAGTATGAGATAAAACAATTCGTTTAGAATCTTTATTAAATTCTATTACTTTAAAATCTGCTTCTTCTTTAGTATTTAATTTTGACCCATCTTCTTTAAGTAAGTATCTAGACGGAACAAAGCCTGTTACATCTTCATTAAACTGCACTATTGCACCTTTAGGTACCATTTCAGAAATTTCAGATTTATGTATGGAATTCAATGCAAATTCTTCTTCATATTTATCCCAAGGATTTTCTGTTAGTTGTTTGTGTCCTAAGCTAAGTTTTCTATTATCTACATCTAATTCTAAAACAATTACTTCAATATTCTCATTTACATTACAAAATTCACGTGGATGTTTAATCTTCTTAGTCCAAGAAAGATCGGATATATATATTAATCCGTCAACACCTTCTTCTAATTCAACAAAAACTCCAAAATTTGTAAAATTCCGTACAATGCCTGTATGTTTTGAATCAGCAGGATATTTTATTGTAATATCTGTCCATGGATCTGGAGTTAATTGTTTCACACCAAGTGACATTTTTCTTTCTTCTAGATCAAATGTTAATATTTTAGCTTCTATTTTATCTCCTACATTAACAAAATCTTGTGCAGATCTTAGATGAGTAGACCAGGACATTTCTGAAACATGTATTAATCCTTCGACTCCTTCTGTTATTTCAATAAATGCACCGTAATCTGCGATAACTACTACTTTACCTTTAACAACATCTCCAATTTTTATATCATCACCTAAAGCTTCCCAAGGATGTTTGCTTAGCTGTTTTAATCCTAATTGAATTCTTGATTTATCTTCATCAAAATCTAGTATTACAACCTTTAATTTTTGATCTAATTCTACAATTTCATTTGGATGATTTATTCTTGACCAAGAAAGGTCTGTAATGTGAACTAAACCATCAACGCCTCCTAAATCCATAAACACACCATAAGATGTAATATTTTTAACAGATCCTTCTAATATTTGACCTTTTTCTAATTGTTTAATTATTTCTTTCTTCTGTAGTTCTATATCTGCTTCAATTAAAGCTTTGTGAGAAACTACAACATTCTTAAACTCATGATTAATTTTAACTACCTTAAACTCCATAGTCTTATTAACATATTGATCATAATCACGAATAGGTTTAACATCTATTTGTGAACCAGGTAAAAATGCTTCAATTCCAAAAATATCTACGATCATTCCTCCTTTTGTTCGGCATTTAACATGTCCATTTATAATTTCTCCAGTATCATGAGCCGAATTAATTCGATCCCAAGCCTGTATTACTCTTGCTTTTCTGTGGGATAAAATTAATTGACCAGAAGCATCTTCTCTAATATCAATTAATACTTCTACTTTATCTCCAACTACTAAATTTGGATTATATCTAAATTCATTTAAAGAAATTACACCTTCAGATTTTGCATTAATATCAATTATAGCATCTCTGTTAGTTATATATACAACTGTTCCCTCTACAACCTCGTTAGTTAGAGTTTCAACAAAGTTCTCTTTAACTAATTTGCCAAAATCTTCAAGTTTCTTTTCATCAACTTTTTCAATCCCTTCTTCATAATTATCCCAATCAAATTCTTTAAGAAATTCATCCGATGACTTTTCTACTTTAGGTTTTTCCAAGGTTTCAACAACTTCAATTGAAACATCTTTTGTTGATTTAGATTTTGATGCTGTAGTTTTAGATTTAACTTCCTTCCTTTTTGGAGTTTTTTGAGGGTTAGATTCCTTAGAAGCCTTTATTGATTTATTTTCTTTTTCATTTACTGAAGCATCATCTTCAGTTTTTTTTATTTCCTTCTTAGCCATGAAGTAAAAATTTGTATTCTGAACAATCATCGATAGAATTAAGTAAATTGACTTTCAGAAGAGATTAATAATACTTATTTCCTTTTGTCATATCGATTTATTACCAAAAGGTCTGCGAATTTAAGAATATTAAATTGAATTGCCTAATTTGAGAAATCTAAAAGTTAAATCTAGATTTGATTAGTTTAATGATGAAATTAAGTTGATCTATAATACTCATTTTTGAATTATCAATAACTACTGCATCTTTAGGAATAATTAATGGCGAGTCTTTTCTCTCACTATCTTTCTTGTCTCTACTGATTATATTATTAAATATATCATCATAATTAATTTCATATCCTTCATTAATTAATTCATCAAATCTTCTTTTAGCTCTAATATGATCTGATGCTTTTAAGAAAAGCTTTAGATCAGCATTTGGAAAAACTACAGAACCAATATCTCTACCATCCATTACTAATCCTCTTTTATGCTGAAATGACTTTTGAATTTTAACCACATGTTTTCTTATTTGAGAAATTTCTGCTACTGAACTAACATGATTAGAAACTTCAAGGGATTTTATTTTACTTTCTAAATTAGAACCATTTAAATAAATATCAGAAAATCCAGTACTATTATTCATTTTATAGTCTAATTGAATATTTGATAATAAACTAATTAAACTATTAATATTTTTCTTAGTTAAGGGAATTAATTTATTTCGTATCGCATAATAAGTAATTGCTCTATACATTGATCCTGAGTTAATATAAGTATAATTAAGATGTGAAGATAAGAGTTTAGCTAGACTGCTCTTTCCAGTTGAAGCATATCCATCAAAAGCAATTACAATTTTTCTCATTAATTTAAATCAAGTTGTAGGCCAAGAAAACTAATATTTGATGCACTAGAATATCTTGCGTGACTATAATTAAAACGAAGTTTGTTAAATTTAATTCCAAATCCAAATGATACCCCTGAAAAATTTTTCTCATCTATAATTCTTAGTTCTTCCCCCCTTCTAAAACTATAACCTAAACGCAAATTGAACATACTTTTAGGAAATAGTTCTGCTCCAATTATAACATGTCTTAATAGGTCGTTCATAAATGTTACCTTTTCTTCAGTAATATTTCCATCTAAGTCAATTATTAGTCTAGAGGGGTTAGAAAGTCCTATTGGCCATTTTTGTATGTTTTCAATGGTCATATGCCATTTTATTGGAGCGTTTTCTACAAGTTGTGAAATACCTAAATCAACTTCAAATGGTAATTTCTCATTTATATTATCATAAGGCTTTATTTGAACACCAATATTTCTTATAACTAAAGCCACATCAAGCTTCAAATCTTTATCTTTATAGTAGAAGCCTATGTCACTTGCAATGCCAATAGAATTATATTGTTCAAGTTTTGATGTTATTAATTTTAAATTAATACCATAATAGATTGGTAAATCCTTAAATTTATTACCATATCCAACTGATAATACAGCTTCATTTCCGCTAAAATCATTTGTAGGTTCTCCTAACTCATTATAACCTTCAAAAGTTCCGTAATCAATATATAATATTCCAAAATGAAGAGTATTTCCTCTATTATCTAATGTATAAGCATATGCTGCACTACCATATTTAATATCAGCAAAATAATTAAAGAAATTTAAGGCTATATTATTATCCATCTCACTATTTATTACTGATGGATTATATAAAGCTTGACTAACATCATAGTCAAAGTTTGTTATCACTTTTCCTCCAAGTGCTAATTGCCTAGGTGAAGATGAAATATTTAGAAATTGATAAGTGGATTCACCTGCAAATTGTGAAACAATATTATTTGTTATAAAAAAACCTATAATTAATAGAGCTTTCTTCATAAAAGGATTAGGTTATTATTATATGAATAAACTCTAATTGTAATTGATTATTGTAATATCTTGTAATTTTTAACTTTTTGGTTTGTTACAGCAATATCTATTACTTCACTCATTTCACTTACATAATGAAATTTTAAACCCTTCAAATATTCTTTTTTAATTTCATTAATATCCCTCTCATTTTGTATTGATAGAATAATCTCTTTTATTTTTGCTCTTTTTGCAGCTAATATTTTCTCCTTAATACCTCCTACAGGCAATACCTTTCCTCTTAAGGTAATCTCACCTGTCATAGCTATTTTTGATTTAATCTTTTTTTGAGTGTATAATGATACAAGGGAAGTTAACATTGCTATTCCAGCGCTAGGACCATCTTTAGGGGTTGCTCCTTCAGGCACATGAATGTGGACATTATATTTTTCAAACATATCAGGTGATAAATTAAACTTGTCAGCATTTGATTTTATATACTCAAGTGCAATTTTAGCTGATTCACTCATTACCTTTCCTAGATTTCCTGTAATAGATAATTTTCCTTTACCTTTTGAAAGTATTGATTCAATAAACAAAATATCTCCTCCAACGCTAGTCCATGCTAAACCAGTTACAACACCAGCAATATCATTATTTTCATACTTATCTCTTTCTAATTTTGGATTACCTAGAATCTTATTCATTTCTTTGATAGATAAATTTGTATCATATTTAATGTCTGTTACAATATTTTTAGCACAGTTTCTAACTAGCTTAGCTATTTGTTTTTCCAAACCTCTAACTCCCGATTCCCTAGTGTACCCTTCTGCTATTTTTTCAATAACAGAAGATGGGATTTTAAGATCCTTCTTTTTTAAACCATGTTCGTTTAATTGTTTTGGTAACAAAAACTTTTTACCTATTTGAATTTTTTCTTCTGTAGTGTAACCACTAACATTTATTATTTCCATCCTATCTAATAATGCTGGTTGAATAGAAGACAAATTATTTGAAGTAGCAATAAACATAACCTTTGACAAATCATAACCTAACTCTAAATAATTATCATAAAATTCTTTGTTTTGTTCAGGATCTAATACTTCTAGCATAGCTGAAGAAGGATCTCCTATATTTGAATTTATTATCTTATCTATTTCATCGAGAACAAAAACAGGATTAGAAGTGCCAGCTTTTTTAATATTTTGAATTATCCTTCCAGGCATTGCTCCTATATATGTTTTTCTATGACCTCTAATTTCAGCTTCGTCTCTTAATCCTCCTAAAGAAATTCTTACATATTTTCTACCAATTGCTTCAGCTATTGATTTTCCTAATGATGTTTTTCCAACTCCAGGAGGTCCATGAAGACATAAAATAGGCGATTTCATGTCATTTCTTATTTTTAGTACTGCCAAGTACTCTACAATTCTTTTTTTAACATCCTCAAGCCCAAAATGATCCCTATCAAGTATTTTTTCAGCTTTTACTAAGTCAAACTTATCTTTACTATAGCTGTCCCAAGGTAAATCTAAAAGCAGATCAAGATAGTTTCTCTGAACAGAGTATTCTGCAACTTGAGGATTCATTCTTTGTAATTTACCAATCTCTTTATTAAAATGTAACTTAGTTTCCTTATTCCATTTTTTCTTGGAGGCCCTTTTCTTCATGTCTTCAATTTCACTATCATGACTAACATCTCCTAATTCTTCTTGAATTGTTTTTATTTGTTGATGAAGAAAAAACTCGCGCTGTTGCTTACTTAAATCACTTTGAACCTTTGATTGAATGTCATTTCTTATTTCAAGTTTTTTAAATTCTATATTCATGAACTTTAGAGTATCCATAGCTCTTATTTTTAGATCATTCATTTCTAAAAGCTTTTGTTTATCTGAAACTGGCAAGTTCATATTAGATGAAACAAAATTTACCAAGAATGAATTGCTCTCAATATTTTTTATTGCAAAAGAGGCTTCAGATGGAATATTTGGATTTCTTTTAATTATCTCTAAAGAAATATCTTTGATGGATTCAATAATAGCTTTAAATTCTGAATTATCAACGCCTGGATTAACTTCAGTAACATCCTTAATATTTGCAGTGATATATGGTTTCTCAGATATAATTCTATCTAATTCAAATCTCTTTTTCCCTTGTATAATTACAGTAGTATTTCCATCAGGCATTTGGAATACCTTTAGTATTTTTGCGACAGTTCCTACTTTATATATTTGATTTGGTTTAGGATCTTCAATTTTTTCATTTTTTTGTGCTACAACTCCGACTAGCTTATTAAAATTATTTGCATCCTTGATTAATTGTATAGATTTGTCTCTGCTGGCAGTAATTGGTATAACAACGCCAGGAAACAAGACGGTATTTCTTAAAGAAAGAATTGGTAATGTTTTAGGTAAATTTTCCTTAATTATTTCTTTTTCATCTTCAGTTGTCATCAAAGGAATTAACTCTGAATTCTCATCAATATCCTGAACTGACAAATTGTCAATATTAAATAGGTTTACTTTCGACATGTTTATTTTATTTTCCTTATTAGTATTATAATTTTATCTGTTAATTGACTAATAAGGTATTTGTTTCAGTATATATTATTCAATATCTATGCCAATAGGAGAATTTAAGGTAGTTTTTTTATCAAGCTTAATCAATATAATTGCTCCTACAATAAAGAACACGAAAAATAATAATATTGAATTTCTCATGCTGCCAGTAATTTGGTCTATAGTTGCAAAAAGTGTCATTCCTATGACAATACTTAATTTTTGAGAAACATCATAAAAACTAAAATATGAAGTGGTCTTAGTTGTGGCAGGTATTAATTTGGAAAATGTAGATCTAGATAATGCTTGAATTCCTCCCATTACTAACCCAACAAGACCTGCAGCAATATAAAATTCTGTTGAAGTTTCTACATAATATGCAAAAATACATATAAGAGCCCAAATAATATTTAATATGATAAGAGTTTTTAGATTTCCTATCTTATCAGATATTTTGGCGCTTAAAATTGCACCAATTATTGCAATTAGCTGAATAAGTAATATACTAAGAATAAGACCTCCAGTCTTTTCTCCTTCATTCCAACTAATTTCTGCTTCTCCAAAATACGTAGCAACTAGAATAACAGTTTGTAAAGCAATACTGTAAATAAAAAAAGCTGTTAGAAATGTTTTTAGAGTTTGATTGTCTTTTAATTCATCCCAAACTGATTTTAATTCCTGAAATCCTGAAAAAATAACATTACTATCCTTTTTATATGCACTGTCAGATAATCTTAGTTGCTTGTAATACTTTCTTCCAGGTAAGTGATAAAAAGTATATTGACTAAATAAAAACCACCAAACACCAACCATTATAAATGATATCTTCATAGCTTTTATTTCAGCCACTACTCCATTTGAGTCAATAATCCCGAAAAGATCCGGAAAATTGATCATTATAAGGTTAATTAATAGCAAAATAACACTGCCAATATAACCCATAGCATAACCTTTTGCACTTACCTTATCTTGTTGTTCTGGATAGGCAATTTCAGGCAAATAGGAATTATAAAAAACTAGACTTGCCCAAAATCCTATAAGCGCAATAAAGTAATATATTAAACTTAAATTTAGATTATTAAGATCAAACCAATACAATAGTATACACGCTATAGATCCTGAATAGCAAAACAACTTCATAAAGAATTTTTTCCCTCCAGTATAGTCTGCTATTCCTGAAAGCAAGGGGGATAAAAAAACTAATATAACAAAAGCAAAAGCAGTGATATAACTAATTAAAGCTGTATTCTTAAATGAGTGTCCTAAAAAAGTTATGTAATCATCAGTTAAAGTTCCATAGTATATTGGAAAAATAGCAGTTGAAATTACTAATGGGTATACTGAATTTGCCCAATCATACGAAACCCATGCATTTAATAACTTTTTACTTCCTTTTTTGTATTTTTGCATATAATTAAGATACTTTTGCAGAAAGCTAAGTAAAGTTTAATTAATAGGTTAAAAAGATAAGAATATATTTTTTATTATAGCCAATTAAATTATTATTTATATGAAAACTCCATGGGTACTATCGATCTTATTGTTTTGTTATTCAATTAACATGATTTCTCAAGAAAAAAGCATCAATTCTACTCAAATAATAAAATCCAATGATATGAGTAAAAAACCACCTGAAGAATGGAAAAATACATTAAACGATGAAGAATATAGGGTATTAATTGAAAAAGGCACTGAATATCCGCATACAGGAAAATATAATATGCATTTTGAAAACGGTGTGTATAACTGTAATGGATGTAAGACTCCTATATTTAACAGTGATCAAAAGTTTAAATCTGATTGTGGTTGGCCTAGTTTTGATGAATGCATAGAAGGTGCAATTAAATATGTTGACGATTATTCTCTTAGTGGATATAGAGTAGAAATTATATGTGCAAATTGCAATGGGCATTTAGGTCACATTTTCGATGATGGCCCGACTGAAACAGGAAAAAGATACTGCGTAAATTCTGTTAGTATCGATTTTAAGAAAAAATCTTAATTAATATAATACAACTTATAAGAAATGACGAAATACGATATAATAATTATTGGTAGCGGCCCTGGTGGATATGTAACAGCCATTAGAGCCTCTCAATTAGGTTTTAAGACAGCTTTAGTTGAAAAAGAAAGCCTTGGTGGAATTTGTTTAAACTGGGGATGTATTCCTACAAAAGCTTTGCTGAAATCTGCACAAGTTTTTGAATATTTAAATCACGCTAATGATTATGGATTAAATATAAAAGAATTTTCTAGTGATTTCGGTGCTATAATATCCAGAAGTAGAAATATTGCTGAAGGCATGAGTAAAGGAGTTAAATTCCTTATGAAGAAGAATAAAATTGATGTTATTAGTGGCTACGGCAAAGTTAAACCGGACAAAATTATTGATGTTGATGGTATCGAATATCAGGCAGATCATGTTGTAATAGCCACTGGTGCTAGATCAATAGTACTTCCTACAATTCCTCAAGATGGAAAAAAAATCATAGGATATAGGGAAGCAATGAACCTTCCAAAACAACCAAAAAAATTGATTGTTGTTGGATCTGGGGCAATTGGTGTTGAGTTTGCTTATTTTTACAATAGTTTAGGAACAAAAGTTACAATTGTAGAATATCTTCCCAATCTGGTTCCTTTAGAAGATCATGAGATTTCAAAAGAATTAGAAAAATCATTTAAAAAAGGGGGTATTAATGTGATGACTTCATCAGAAGTAATCTCTATTTCAAATAAAGGAAAAGGCGTAACAGCAACTATTAAAACTAAAAAAGGAGAAGAAACTTTGGAGGCAGATATTTTATTGTCTGCTACTGGAATTAAATCAAATATTGAAGATGTTGGATTGGAAGATGTTGGTATTGCTGTAGATAAAGACAAAATCTTAGTAAATTCTTATTATCAAACTAATATTCCAGGTTATTATGCTATTGGAGATATTGTCCCTGGCCCTGCTCTAGCTCATGTTGCTTCAGCAGAAGGGATTTTATGTGTTGAAAAAATTGCAGGTCATGATGTTACACCAATTGACTATGGAAATATTCCTGGCTGTACCTATTGTTCTCCAGAAATATCAAGTGTTGGATTAACTGAAAATCAAGCTATTGATCAAGGTTTTGATATAAAAATTGGTAAATTTCCTTTTTCTGCATCTGGAAAAGCTAGTGCTTCAGGAAATAAAGATGGCTTTGTCAAAGTGATTTTTGACTCAAAATATGGTGAATGGCTAGGATGCCATATGATTGGTGCAGGAGTTACTGATATGATAGCTGAAGCTGTTTTAGGAAGAAAACTTGAAACTACAGGCCAAGAAGTTTTAAAAACAATTCATCCACACCCAACTATGAGTGAGGCAATAATGGAGGCTGCAGCTGATGCATATGATGAAGTTATACACCTTTAATAAAAAAATTTACACTCATATACTAAAAAAATGAAATGGGAAAATGCAATAAATGACTTCAAAAATTATTTAAAGATAGAAAGAGGTTTATCAGATAATTCTATTGTTAGCTATGAAAATGATATAATAAAACTCTCTAACTTTATTTTAAATAAAAATAAATCTATTAGTCCTTTAAAAGTCTCTCCAGACTTAATTAAGGAGTTTATATATTCTATTTCTAAATCCATTAGTTCTTCTTCTCAATCTAGAATAATATCTGGGTTAAGAAGTTTTTTTGAATATTTAATTTTTGAAAAATATATTTCAAACAACCCTTTATCATTAATTGAATCACCAAGAATTTCTAGGAAACTTCCTGATACTTTAACAATTAAGGAAATAAACACATTGGCTTCAAATATTGATATTAATTCAAGTGAAGGAGAAAGAAATATAGCTATAATTGAAACGCTTTATGGATGCGGGTTAAGAGTTAGCGAATTAATTTCATTGCAAATTTCAGATCTTTTTTTTAGTGAAGGATTTATTAAAGTAACTGGGAAAGGTAATAAGCAAAGGCTAGTTCCAATTAATACTATGACTAAACGAGTTATTAAAAGTTATATGGATAATTCTAGAAAAAAATTAAAAATTGTAGAACAGTTTAAGGATATACTATTTTTAAACAGAAGAGGAAGAGATATAACTAGAGCAATGATCTTTACTATTGTAAAGAATTTAGCTAAACAAGCTAATATTAGAAAAATTATCTCACCACATACCTTTAGACACTCTTTTGCTACGCATTTACTTGAAAATGGCGCAGACCTTAAAACAATACAACAATTGTTAGGGCATCAAAGTATTACAACCACTGAGATCTATATGCATATAGATAATAAGATGTTAATTAAAGTAATGAATAAATTTCATCCACGATCAAAAACTATTTAGCAATATTCACTGCCCTAGTTTCCCTAATTACCGTCACTTTTACTTGACCTGGATAGGTCATGTCTGTTTGTATTTTTTGACAAATTTGAAATGATAAATTTGAAGCTTCTTCATCACTAACTTTTTCACTCTTCACAATAACTCTTAACTCTCTACCGGCTTGAATTGCATAAGCTTTCTGAACTCCTTTAAACTCAAATGCGATTTCTTCAAGATTCTTTAACCTTTCAATATATGAATCTAACACTTGTCTTCTAGCTCCTGGTCTAGCACCAGAAATTGCATCACAAACTTGAATTATTGGAGACAATAAGAATTTCATTTCGATTTCATCATGATGAGCTCCTATAGCATTACATACTTCTTTGTTTTCACCATATTTCTCAGCCCATTGCATTCCTAAAATTGCATGAGGAGTTTCAACTTCCTTTTCGGAACTAGGCACTTTTCCAATATCATGTAATAACCCTGCTCTTTTAGCTAGTTTTGGATCAATACCTAATTCAGAAGACATAATTGCACTTAATTTAGCTACTTCTTTGGAGTGCTGTAAAAGATTCTGACCATATGATGATCTATATTTCATTCTACCAACTATCCTTATTAATTCAGGATGTAGTCCATGAATTCCTAGGTCAATAACAGTTCTTTTTCCAACTTCTATAATTTCTTGTTCAATTTGTTTTTCTGTTTTTTTAACAACATCTTCAATTCTGGCAGGATGAATTCTACCATCTTTAACCAGTTTGTGTAATGCCATTCTTGCAATTTCTCTTCTAATTGAGTCAAAGCATGATAATATAATAGCCTCAGGTGTATCATCAACTATTATTTCAACCCCAGTTGCTGATTCTAAAGCTTTAATATTTCTCCCCTCTCTACCAATTATTCTTCCTTTTAAATCATTAGATTCAATATGAAAAACTGAAACAGTATTATCAATTGCCTCTTCTGCTCCTATTCTTTGAATTGTGTCAATAATTATCTTTTTCGCATCCTGCTGTACAGTCATTTCTGCTTCTTCCATCTTCTCTTTTACATAAACAAGTGCATCCGCCTCAGCATCTTTTTTTATGAAGTCTATTAATTGATTTTTTGCATCTTCTTCAGATAGTTTAGCAATAATTTCAAGTTGTTTTATTTGTTCCTTCCTGGCTTTATCTAATTCAGAAGTTCTTTTTTCTAAAACCTCAAGTTTCTTTTCATAATCCGCAGAATTTGATTCTAATTGTGCATTAAGATTTTTTTGTTGAGATAATTGAGATGACATTTCTTTTTCTTTATCTAAAATTTCCCTTTCTATGCTCTTAATTTTATTTTCCCTTGAAAAAATAATTTTTTCATGTTCAGTCTTAAGTTCAAGGAACTTCTCCTTCGCTTGAATAATTTTATTTTTCTTTAAGTTTTCCGATTCCTGCTTAGCTATTTCCAATATTCTTTTCGATTCTAATTTAGAATCTTCAATTTGTTTAGAAGACCTATACCTTTCAATCAATTTATTTCCTATAAATCCAACAACTAAACCTAGAACAACTCCTATTAATAGTAATGTATTTAATTCCATATTCCCTTTTTTTAATAAAAAAACCTACATTAGTTTTTTTAGTGTAAACTCCGTTTTTAACAGGTTTAGGGCTACAAAGCTGATCAAAAATCTGAAATATTCAGCACGATTTAACAACTTAAACTCACCC
>Ga0209554_1000349_pt1 | contig 38775 bp, 33 predicted proteins | sample MarorgKNORR_S2LV_5_FD_188221 | JGI IMG/M metagenome (GOLD analysis project Ga0209554, IMG submission 188221) | Marine microbial communities from the Southern Atlantic Ocean, analyzing organic carbon cycling - Bottom_A/KNORR_S2/LV (SPAdes) (version 2) | ecosystem: Environmental > Aquatic > Marine... | reverse complement strand
TGCTAAAATTAGAATCCTTTAATAGTAGTTTAACTAGTTCTTGACCTGTAGCGCCTGTTGCTCCTAATACTAAAGCGTGTAGTTTTTTCATACCTACAAGTTACAATAATTTTAAAAGAAGAAGATATGCCTATGGTTTAATAGGTAAGCAGTAATCAGATGCTAATAAAGATTAGTTCCTTTTACCGCATACGGTTTCAGATGTAGTAGTGTATAATGTGGTGGTCAATTATTAGCTAACCAAATCATTCTTCTATCAATGTTAGTTTATCCTATTTACGTGGTTTAGAAGTCGCTGAACTGAAGGAGAAGGATATGCCTTTAATATAATACCATTATATAAATGACTAACCACTAAAATAAAGCATAAAAAAAGCCACCCTAAATTAATAGAATGGCTTATAATCTTAAATGGATTACATTTAAGTAAGAAATATTAATCACAAGGAGTTTTGAGTGTTGTTTTTTCATAATGGTTATTTTTAAATTATTTAATAACATTAACAAATAATTTAGTATTTTTAAAGAAATATTTAATTCATTACAATGGATAAAACAATAGCTTTATTTGAAAAAATCATTCCTTTAAAAGGGTCATCAGTAATTTCTATATTCAAATTTTTAAATTCTCTTACATTTATTATATCCACAATTTTCTTTTTTGTGTGTTCGTTATTTGTTATTGGTGTTCTAATATTTTCTGTATTTTCGAGATCGTGGACTGGTGTAGAACTGATTGATACTATTCTTGAATCGAAGGATTACTACTTAAATATGTTATTTATAATGGCCGTTGGTTATTTTTTGATAACAATAATGTATAAATTTTATAAAGTTCTTTTAAACAAATTAGATGAGTAGTATAAACCAAAAATAGTTAATTAATTCAATTAAACTTTCATCAAATTCAGCGTACCTATTAACTTTCCATAAAACTATTTCATTTAATTTTTCTTGACTAAAATTTTCAGTAAAAGAATCAAGTTTCTTGGTTAATGCTTCTTGATACTTAAATTCATAATCATTCGAGTTTTTATCAAAATACGTCAGACTTTTTTAGAGCACGTAGATTTGAAACTAGAAATTGAAAATATTAAAAAAACGCTTTCTAATCAAAGTAAAAATATAGAATTGGTTTTTACCTATCTAGATGAATTGATTGATAAAACAGCACAACAAAAACCTAGAAAAAAAATTGGTTACAAAAAATAACCAATACGGTTCTTATTTAAATAACATACGGAATCACAAATTGATAATACAAAATAAGCAGTGCTACTGCAAGAACATTTAAAATAATCCCTACACGCGCCATTTGACTCACTTTCACATAGCCACTCGCAAAAACAATGGCATTTGGCGGTGTTGCCATTGGCAACATAAACGCACAACTAGAAGCCATCGTAACAGGAATTAACACGTTTAAAATGGGAATGTTCAATCCAACAGCAATACCCGCAACAACAGGTGCTAAAACAGAAACTAATGCAACGTTGCTCATCAATTCGGTCATAAATAACATCAACACAATCAGTAAAGAAACCGTAAGAACTACATTGAAATTACCTGTAGCAATGGTGTCTGTAATTAAATCTACAAGCCCACTTGTTGCCATTCCTTTTGCGAGCGCTAGTCCACCTCCAAAAAGAATTAAAATTCCCCAAGCTAACTTCTCTGTATCGTTCCATTTTAAGATAAAAGTTCCTTTTTTAAAGCTTAATGGAATTGCAAAAAGTGAAATGGCAGCCATTAAACTAATGCCGGTATCTGATAATTTTAAGCCCGGAAAAATCGCATTGATAATTGTTCTTGTAACCCACAGAAAAACAGTAATTGCAAAAATGGTCAATACTCTTTTTTCGTCTTTGGTAATCTTTCCTAGTTGTTGAATTTCTTCAGAAATAAGACTTGAAGAGGAAGAAAAATTAATATGATTGCAAGGAAACATCCATTTTACGAGTACCACATAACTTAAACCAACCATCACTATAGAAAAGGGCAAACCAAAACTCATCCATTTTAAAAATGAAATTTCTATGTTGTATTGATTCTCTAACAAGCCTATCAATACAGAGTTTGGTGGAGTTCCAATAACTGTTGCAATTCCGCCAGCATTTGCAGAAAAAGCAATTCCGAGCATAATACTTAAGGCAAAATTTTTATCTCCTTTTGTAAAACCATCTTTGTCATCTATTAGCAATTTAATGACTGATATTGCAATTGGCAACATCACTACTGTACTCGCAGTATTGCTAATCCACATACTCATAAACGCCGTGGCTATCATAAATCCAAGCACTACTTTGTTTGGAGTGGTTCCTGTTAATCGAATGATATTTAAGGCAATTCTTTTATGAAGGTTTACTTTTTCTAACGCCAATGCCAAGACAAAACCGCCAAAGAAAAGAAAGATAATTGGGCTTCCATAATTGGCACCAACATCAGCAATATCCATCACTTTTAACAACGGAAACAGTACCAAAGGCAGCAATGCCGTAACAGCAATATTTACAGTTTCTGTAATCCACCAAATGATCATCCATATGGCAACCGCAACAACTGCATCGCCTTTTTCTGACACCAGAACAAACGGTAAATTAACAATGACAAGAAATAAAAGCGGCCCTAAAAGTAGCCCTGTTTTTTTAGAAAGTGACATGCTTTAAATTTTTGACTAATGTAGAGAAATCAGTCCATACTAAAAAACTCTTACAATTTCTTGTAAGAGTTTTTTATGATGAGATACTGAATTAATCCTGCCTGCGGTTTAACTTACCGAAGGTAGGAGGCAGGTTCAATATGACAACTAATATCTATAATGTTCTGGCTTGAAGGGTCCTTCTACGGTAACACCAATATATGCTGCTTGGTCTTCACGCAACTCGGTGAGTTCAATACCAACTTTTTCTAAGTGTAATTTTGCTACTTTCTCATCCAAATATTTCGGCAACATATACACTTCATTTTTATAGGCATCTTTGTTATTCCAAAGTTCTATTTGAGCCAAGGTTTGATTGGTAAATGAGTTGCTCATTACAAAACTTGGATGTCCTGTTGCACAGCCTAAGTTTACCAAACGGCCTTCTGCCAATACAATAATGTCTTTTCCGTTGATGGTGTATTTATCTACCTGAGGTTTGATTTCTATTTTAGAAGCTCCGTGAGTAGCATTCAACCAAGTCATGTCTATTTCATTGTCAAAATGACCAATATTACACACAATAATCTTGTCTTTCATCGCTTCAAAATGATGCGACTGAACGATGTCTTTATTTCCTGTGGTGGTAATTACAATATCTGTATTGCCAATCACCGTTTCTAATTTTTTTACTTCAAAACCATCCATTGCAGCTTGCAATGCACAAATCGGGTCGATCTCTGTTACGGTAACAATGGCTCCTGCTCCTTGAAAAGAAGCGGCGGTTCCTTTACCAACATCTCCATATCCACAAACGGTTACACGTTTTCCTGCAATCATTAAATCCGTTGCTCTTTTGATTGCATCTACTGCAGATTCTCTACATCCGTATTTGTTATCAAACTTCGATTTTGTTACGGAATCGTTTACATTAATTGCGGGCATTGGCAAAGTTCCTGCTTTTACTCTGTCGTACAAACGGTGAACTCCTGTAGTGGTTTCTTCACTCAATCCGTTAATTCCTGCTGCCAATTCTGGATACCGATCTAAGACCATATTGGTCAAATCTCCACCATCATCTAAAATTAAATTCAGCGGTTTTTTATCTTCTCCAAAAAATAAGGTTTGCTCAATACACCAGTCAAATTCTTCTTCGGTTAAGCCTTTCCATGCATATACCGCAGTCCCTGTTGCTGCAACTGCTGCTGCTGCTTGATCTTGTGTAGAAAAAATATTACATGAGCTCCAAGTAACCTCTGCGCCTAACGCCTGTAAGGTTTCTATTAAAACAGCTGTTTGAATGGTCATGTGTAAACATCCTGCTATTCGTGCACCTTTTAAAGGTTGTTCCTCTTTGTATTCTGCTCTTAACGCCATTAATCCTGGCATTTCTGCTTCTGCCAAGTCCATTTCTTTTCTTCCCCAATCAGCCAAAGAAAGATCCTTTACTTTAAATGGAACGTATGTAGCGGTTTTTGTACTCATAATTTGTATCTTTGTTTTATATCAACTTCGAGCTACAAAGTTACGGAATAACTTCTTAAATATATGCCTCTTTATAAATCAATAATCGTCAACAATACTACCAAAGTATTTATTTGGAAGATTGACGAATCGTTGGCAACATTATCCGAAGGCATTGTATTGACACAAAGCAATACAGATCGGTTACAATCGATGAAATCTGAGTTGCATCAAAGAGGTTTTTTAAGCATACGACACTTGTTAAAAGAAGTGGGTTATACCGATCAAGATTTGATCTATGACACCTTTGGTAAACCCCATTTAAAAGACGGAAAATATATTTCTATTACACATTCACATCACTTTTCTGGAATCATTATTTCTGAGGATGTACCTGTTGGCATAGACATTGAAAAACAACGTGACAAAATTGTAAAAATAGCTCGAAAATTTACACCCATTGAAGAATACAGAACCATTGCCAACCATGACGCTTTGGTAAGCAAGCTAACCATTGTTTGGGGCGCTAAAGAAAGTTTGTATAAAGTCTACGGGAAAAAAGAACTCCTTTTTTTAAGAGACATCTATATTGCTGATTTCTTATTTGCAGATAAAAAAACGACTGGAGAAATAGCCTATGATGGAGAAACCACCACCTACACCATTCCCTTTTTAGAATTTGAAGATTTTACGTGTGTGTATGCGTATTAACTATAAGGTATCACGAATATTGTAGAATAAAAAACGTATCGATACCATTTAATAGTGCCGATTAAAGACTTCAGACCGCTTCGCTACTAGAACCAACCTGCCTGCCGCAGGCAGGGAACCTAGACTTGATTATAACTAAATAACACTGTTTTAACCCGTTGCGCATTTTGATTAAACTAAATGTCAGTTCGAGTGATTTTCAATAGAAAATTGTATCGAGAACAGGTTTTAAAACCGAAAATTTGATTCTCGATACTAATTTCACTCATAAAAATGAGTAAAATTCACTCGAACTGACAAATTATCTTCAAAATGCACAACGGGTTATTTTATTTGTTCTCAATTGCACTCAAAATTGATATAAAATTTTACTTTTACACTCAGAAATATTCTTTATGAACATATCCATAGAATTGACATTATTACCCCTTCAAAACGATTTTGAAGCACCCATAATAGCATTCATCAAAAAATTAAGAGCCTCTAAATTTACTGTATTAGAAAACCCATTGAGCACCCAAATTTATGGCGATTACAATGAGCTAATGCCATTTTTGACTGACGAAATTAAAACGTCTTTTGAAAGTCAAGAGCATGTGGTAGTCAATTTAAAAATTGTAAAATCTGATCGCAGCGACTATGAGCCAACTTTTTGATTTTTTTTTGGACGCATACCAAAACACTCCAACTAGTTTTATTATGATAGAAGTTGTTGCGTTTGTTTTTGGGATTGCTAGTGTGTGGTATGCTAAAAAAGAAAATATTTTAGTCTATCCAACAGGGCTTGTTGCCACTGTAATTACCGTTTATTTATTATACAAAGCAGCATACCTTGGAGATATGATGATGAACTTCTACTATTCCATTATGAGCCTATATGGCTGGTGGAATTGGAGCAGAAAGAAAAACAATAAAACACTTGTTCCCATTTCAAGAACAACGTTTAAAGAAAAAGTAATTGGCGTGGCCTTAGTCATACTAACAATGCTTGTTACCTATGCTGTGTATCGCTACTTTGGAAATGAAATAAAAATTGAAAATTATCTAGATATTTTTACTTCAGGAATTTTCTTTACAGCAATGTGGTACATGGCCAACAAAAAAATTGAAAATTGGACGCTTTGGATCTTCGCAGATTTAATTACGGTTCCACTATATGCCTATCGAGGATTAGGAATACTATCGTTACAATATCTTATATTTACAATTCTAGCAATACAAGGATACATCGCATGGAAAAAGAGCTTAGACAGTCTACAGACTTCGGAACACACATTGTAAAAGTTGTTTTATTTGGCCCTGAATCTACAGGGAAAACAACACTTTCTGGACAATTAGCACGCCATTACAATACGGTTTGGGCACCAGAATTTGCAAGAGCCTATTTGCAAAAAAAGTGGAACAACGAACGTAAAACCTGTGAAAACTCTGACATTCTTCCTATTGCTATCGGGCAAATGGAAATAGAGAATCGGTTGTCTAGAAAAGCAGACAAGGTGTTAATTTGTGATACCGACCTATTAGAAACCAAAGTGTACTCTGAAGAATATTACGGGGGTTTTGTAGATCCTTTATTAGACAAAGCGGCCATTGAAAACTCGTACGATTTGTATTTTTTGACCTACACAGATACGCCCTGGGAGGCTGATGATTTAAGAGACCTACCTGAGCTACGACAAGAAATGTTTGAGGCTTTTGAAAATGCCTTAAAAAAGTACAACAGGCCTTATATTTTATTAAAAGGAGATAAAAATACACGCTTGCAAACAGCCATAAAAGCCATTGATCACTTGATTGCCAATCGCAAAGATTTGGTATCTTTTTCTGATAGCTTAGATCAATAAATCTTCTAAAGTGAATACACAAAACCTCATCAAAGAACTTCATTTTAAAGCAACCAGAAGCTCGGGTGCTGGCGGGCAACATGTAAATAAGGTGTCGTCTAAAATGGTCTTGTCTTTTGACGTTTCAAACTCCAACGAACTTACTGACAAACAAAAAGAATTACTTTGTAAAAACCTCGCTACTCGATTGACAAAAGAACAGGTATTGATCTTGTCTTGTGACGATAGTAGAAGTCAACATCAAAACAAAGAATTGGTCATTCAGCGTTTTTTAACGTTAATTAAAGCATCGCTTATCCGTCCGAAGAAAAGAAAAGCAACCCAACCAAGCAAGGCTTCTATCAAAAAGAAAGCAGAAAACAAGCGAAAGCACGCGTTAAAAAAATCGATGCGTAAAAAACCAGATTTCGATTAACCATTCATTTTTTGTAAATATTCTCCCATTTTTTGATGTAACATATTTACAGCTTTTAAAGGTCTTATCATTACTTTAATTTCTTTCAATTTCCCTTCTTCTGTAAATTTAATCATATCAACACCTTCAACTGTAATTTCATTAATTTTAGTAACAAACTCTAATATTGCATTTTCATCATCACAAACTTCTCTAACATATTTAAAATTGTTGTTTGCAATAATTTCTCTAGCAGCCATTAAATACCTACTTATCATAAAACTTCCCTCAATTGGAGTAAAAACCACTGGTGAATATAAAATAGCATCATCGTCTATAAAATCAGATAGGTTTTTATGATTTTTATTTTTTACAAATTCATGCCAAGTTTCAAGCCCTTTTAAAGTTTTCATTTTACTATTTTTTTTAAATCAAACAAATTTACATAATAAATGTTAAAAAAACCAGGGCTGGAATAAAACAGCTCTTTTTTAGATTTCAATTCAAAAATTCATGTTACTTTTGTAGCGTTCTCATAAAGGGGTGCTATTCTACGAAGTTATGAATATTGAATGTTGAGTTATGAGTTATGAGTTAAAAACTCTGAACTTACAACGCTAAACTCATAACCTACTAAAATGGCTGAGATCACACCCAAAGAACCTGGGCAGGTAATGCTGCCAAGGGACACCGTTGAACGTTTTTTGTCTTTAAAAGGAAACTTTTAATAACAATAAACACACAACAACAGTTAATTATTCAATACAAACACTAGAATAATTACCTCTTTTTATTCGATTTTATTTTTATACAAAATGAGACCGAAATTTTTTATTAAAAAAGCGAAGATAGTAACTTTTTTAATGGTACTGTTTGCAACCTTAACCGCAAACGCACAATCATTTATTCTTTCTGGAAACATCGTTGACAAGCAGCAAAGTCCGTTGATCGGAGCCACTGTACGTGTCCAAGAAATCAAAAAAGGAACCTCCACAGATGTTGAAGGTGCTTTTAAACTCAACCTACCCAAAGGAACCTACACCATTCAGGTTTCTTATATTGGGTATCAAACGGTTTACCAAACGATTCTTGCCAACAAAAATCAACGCATTACCATTCAATTGACCGAAGATGAAAACATCTTAGACGAAGTATTGGTGTCTGCTGTTCGCGTAAAAGCAACAGCTCCAGTAACACATTCAAACCTTTCTAAAAAGGACATCGCCAAACGCAATTTAGGGCAAGACATTCCGATGTTGTTAAACTATTTGCCATCGGTGGTTTCTTCTTCAGATGCAGGTGCCGGAATTGGCTATACCTATTTGAATGTACGTGGTTCTGATTCAGAACGAATCAATGTAACCATCAACGGAATTCCGTATAACGATGCGGAGAGTCAAGGAACTTTCTGGGTAAATATGGGCGACTTTGCTTCGTCTACTCAAAATTTACAATTGCAGCGTGGTGTAGGAACTTCTACCAATGGCTCTGGAGCTTTTGGTGCCAGTTTAAATATCCTAACCGATGCCATTTCTGAAAAAGCTTTCGGAGAGATTTCAAATTCTGTTGGTTCTTATAATACCAAAAAACATACGGTAAAATTTAGCACAGGAAAAATCAATAACCACATTGAAATTGCAGGTCGTTTGTCTAAAATTTATTCTGACGGATATATTGACAGAGCCTATGCCGATTTGAAATCGTATTTTTTACAGGCTTCTTATGTGGATGACAATACCTTGATCAAAGCATTGACCTTTGGAGGAAAAGAAAAAACATACCAAGCATGGTACGGAATTGATGCCGATCAATTGGCAGCAGACAGAAGACAAAATCCGTATACCTACGAAAATGAAATTGACAATTACCAACAAGACCATTACCAATTGCATTGGAATGAAAAACTGAACGACAATTGGTCTACAAACATCGGTTTAAACTACACCAAAGGACAAGGGTATTTTGAGCAGTTCAAGGCCAATGATAAGGTGAGCAAATACAACGGAATTGTAGTGGCAACCAACGGATCAAAAACAGATTTAATTGTAAGACGATGGTTGGACAACAAATTTTATGTTGCCAATTTCAATGCTAATTACACGAATGAACATCTAGAAATTATTTCTGGTTTTTCATACAGCAACTACACAAACGACCATTTTGGTGAAGTTATTTGGGCAAAAGAATTTGCGCCTACTGCCAACATCAGAGATCGTTATTATTTTAGCGACGCCAAAAAAACGGAATTCAGTATCTTCTCTAAAGCGACCTATAAAATTGGAGAACAACTTGCGGTGTATGTAGATTTACAAGGGCGATTTATTCAGTACAAAACTGGTGGATTAACCTCTAAAAGAGCGGCTATTGATGTGGATGAAAACTTTCGTTTTTTCAATCCGAAATTGGGAGTAACCTACACGGTAAATCCTCAAAATAGCTTGTATTTTTCATTTGCAAGAGCCAACAAAGAGCCAAAAAGAAACGATTTTAAAAATGGCATCAGCACCCATGAAAGTTTGAATGACTTTGAATTGGGTTGGCGTTTAAAAAACGAAAACATCAAGATCAATACCAATCTGTATTATATGAGCTACCAAAATCAATTGGTATTAACAGGTGCCATTAATGATGTGGGATCAGCTATCCGAGCAACCAGCGGAAAAAGCTACCGATTGGGAGTAGAGGTGGATGTAGACATTACACTTTCTGAGCAATTATCTCTTCGTCCAAACATTGCCATCAGTAAAAACAGAAATCAAGATTTTTATGCACCGCTAAATGGAAGCATACAAAATTTAGGAAATACGCCGTTGTCGTTTTCTCCAAATGTGATTTTTGGAAATATTTTCACCTATGCTCCAACTGAGCATTTTCAAGTTGCTTTCTTATCAAAATATGTCGGAAAACAATACCTAAGTAATTTAAACAGCAGTGTTTCTAAATTGGATGTGTTAGGGAGTTATTTTACGAGTGATTTGAATCTGGTATATACCATTGAGCCGAACTCCATTTTTAAAGAGGTTGTGCTTACAGCATTGGTCAACAACATCTTTGATAAAGAATATGTAGACAGAGGCTATTATTATACCTATGATGATACTTGGTCAAGTCAAGGAGCTACAACAACTGTTGATGGTGCTGGATATTATCCACAAGCAACTCGTAACTTTTTGGTTGGAGTGACGTTGAAATTTTAAAGTATTATGTCAGTTCGAGTGAACGTCTGCTCCGATAATTATCGGAGCAGACGTTTGTATCGAGAACAGTTTTTACAACAAAGCAATTGTTCTCGATACAATTTTACTTCGTAAAATCACTCGAACTGACATTTTTTTTATGAATGGCTTTTAAAAAAGTCCGCCTTGAGTGCGTGATTTTTCTTTCCCCAAATGCGTGTAGGCAGCTTCTGTAACTTCACGACCTCTTGGAGTTCTTACAATAAATCCTTCTTGAATTAAGAACGGTTCGTATACTTCTTCAATGGTTTCTCCATTTTCACCAACGGCAGTTGCCAAGGTTGAGATTCCAACAGGACCTCCTTTAAATTTATCGATAAGGGTGGTTAAAATTTTCGTATCCATTTCATCCAAACCACGCGTATCTACACGCAGTGCTTTTAAGGCATATTTTGCAATGGCTATGGTTATATTTCCGTCGCCTTTGATCTGTGCAAAATCTCGAACTCTACGCAATAAGGCATTGGCAATTCTAGGCGTCCCTCTACTTCTTCCTGCAATTTCTATGGCTGCTTCCATAGCGATGGGTACTTTTAAAATGGTGGCACTTCGTTGAACAATTGTGGTGAGTAGTTCTTTCTTATAATAGTTTAAACGGCTGCTGATGCCAAAACGAGCTCGCATAGGAGCCGTTAACAATCCTGACCTCGTAGTAGCCCCAATCAATGTAAAAGGCTCTAAATTGATCTGTACAGTCCTTGCATTTGGACCCGATTCAATCATGATGTCAATTTTGTAATCTTCCATAGCAGAATACAAGTATTCTTCTACAATGGGACTTAACCGATGAATTTCATCAATAAACAAGACATCTCTCTCGTCTAAGTTGGTTAGCAAACCTGCCAAGTCTCCTGGCTTGTCTAATACAGGTCCAGAAGTTACTTTAATCGCCACATTCAATTCGTTGGCTAAAATATGTGCCAAGGTTGTTTTTCCAAGTCCTGGAGGACCGTGAAACAAGGTGTGGTCTAAGGCTTCTTCTCTTTGATTTGCCGCTTGTACAAAAATCTTGAGATTATCGATGGCTTGATCTTGTCCTGTAAAGTCTTCAAAGGTAAGCGGACGTAGTTTTTGTTCTACCTCTAGCTCTTCATTAGAAAGGTTGGTGTTTTCAGGATTTAAGTTTTCGTTCATACAAGACAAATATACAAGAAATTGGCTACTCAATTAAACACCTTCTTAAAAAACTATGTTCAATTCAATAATTAATCATATATTACTGATATATAGCCAATTACATTTGTCTGTCATTCCTGCGAAAGCAGGAATGACAAAGAAGCCTTTTAAAAAAACATATTCTATATGTATCGATTTTATATCGAAACCAAGCAAAAAGCAAAAAACCTTTCTTACGATAGCTATCGTAAGAAAGGTTTTTGAATATGTATAGATTCCTGCTTTCGCAGGAATGACAATCATTTTTAAGAAGGATCCTCGCCGTCTTTTAAAGGCGTTGTTTGCAATACAAAGTCTTCTCCGTGAATGTATTCTCCATTTTCGTCGACTTTACTATAATCATATGCCCAACGGTGAACTTCTGGAATTCTACCAGGCCAGTTTCCGTGAATGTGTTCTACTGGAGTTGTCCATTCTAAAGTATTTGATTTCCAAGGATTTTGTGTTGCTTTATTTCCTCTGTAGATAGAGATAAAGAAATTGGATAAAAAGATCAATTGTGCCAATCCTCCTAGAAGTGCAAACAGGGTAATCACCACATTAACATCTGATAAATCATCAAACAACGGGAAATTTGTATTGGTATAATATCTTCTTGGTAAGCCTGCTAAACCGATAAAGTGCATCGGGAAAAACACGCCATAAGCCGCTGTAATGGTGATCCAGAAATGCCAGTATCCCATCGTCTTATTCATCATTCTACCATACATTTTAGGGAACCAATGATAGACTCCTGCAAACATTCCGAAAATTGCAGATATTCCCATTACCAAGTGGAAATGCGCTACTACAAAATAAGTATCATGCACATTGATATCTAAGGCAGAATCTCCCAATACCAATCCTGTTAACCCTCCTGTAACAAAGGTAGACACCAATCCTATTGAAAATAGCATGGCAGGATTTAATTGTAGATTTCCTTTCCAAAGTGTTGTAATATAGTTGAAGGCTTTTACTGCTGATGGAATGGCAATCAATAAGGTTGTAAATGTAAATACAGATCCTAAGAAAGGATTCATTCCTGAAATAAACATGTGATGTCCCCAAACAATTGTTGACAAAAATGCAATCGCCATAATAGAACCAATCATTGCTCGGTACCCAAAAATTGGTTTCCGTGAATTGGTGGCAATAACTTCTGAAGTAATTCCTAATGCAGGTAATAAAACAATATATACTTCTGGATGTCCTAAGAACCAAAATAGGTGCTCAAACAATACCGGAGATCCTCCTTGATAATGCAAGACTTCTCCACTTATAAAGATGTCTGACAAGAAGAATGACGTTCCAAAACTTCTATCAAAAATCAATAATAATGCTGCAGATAATAATACTGGAAATGATACCACTCCAATAATTGCTGTGATAAAGAATGCCCACATAGTTAATGGCATTCTTGTCATTTTCATTCCTTTTGTTCGTAAATTGAATATAGTAACAATGTAATTTAATGATCCTATTAAAGAGGATGCAACAAAGATTGCCATAGAAACCAACCATAAGGTCATTCCCATACCAGAACCTGGTATTGCTTGTGGCAATGCACTTAAAGGTGGGTAAATGGTCCATCCTGCTGATGCGGGTCCTGCTTCTACAAATAGAGAAACAACCATCAATACACTAGATATAAAGAACATCCAATAAGAAATCATGTTTAAGAAACCTGATGCCATATCTCTTGCTCCAATTTGCAATGGAATTAACAAGTTTGAAAATGTACCACTCAACCCTGCTGTCAATACAAAGAATACCATAATGGTACCGTGAATTGTAACCAATGCTAAGTAGATATCTGGAGACATCACTCCGTCTGTTTGATGAGGACCTAAAAATGCTTCAATGATTGTGAATGATTTATCAGGCCATGCAATTTGCAAACGAAATAACATGGACATAAACACTCCAATAATTCCCATAAAAATACCAGTTATTAAAAACTGCTTAGAAATCATTTTGTGATCTTGACTAAAAATATATTTAGTTACAAATGTTTCTTTATGATGATGCTCTGACATATTCTATTTTTTATGTGTACTTTAAAATATCTTATTTAATAACTTCTGCTAATGTTGGTTGCTCTGCAAGCCACTTATTAAAAGTTTCTTCTTCTTCTACTACAATTTTTATTTGCATATTATAGTGAGAGGATCCACAAATTTTATTACATAATAGCAAAAAATCAAACTCATAGGGGTCTTCCCCTTTTTCTTTACGAATCTTATTAATGACTAAGTTCTTAGCAATTACTTCTTCATTCAGTCGCATCTCTTCGGTGGTGAATTTTGGTGTAAAACCAAATTGAGTCACCATTCCAGGAACACAGTTCATTTGTGCTCTAAAGTGAGGCATGTATGCAGAGTGCAGTACATCTTGAGAACGGAATTTGAAAATAACTTTACGTCCTTTTGGTAAATGGATTTCTCTTACTTGTTTATCATCGGCAGCACTTAAATCTGTCATATCAACACCCATGGTATTGATTCCTTTGATAAAGTTTACATTTCCTCTTCCTAAGGCATTGTCTTCTCCTGCGTAACGCACGTCCCAGCTAAACTGTTTTCCGTATACTTCTATAATTAATGGATCTTCTGCATCTGATAAATCCATTATATTGTTCCATTGCCACAATCCATACCCAATTAAAACGACCAACACAATAGATGGAGCAATGGTCCAAATCATTTCTAATTTATGGCTATCTGCAAAAAACAAGGCTTTGTTTTCTTTTTTACCTCTATATTTATAGGGGAAGTAAAAGATAAAAAATTGCATTATAAACTGAACAACACCAATCAACCAGTAGGTAATATTGAATAAATTATCTTCGTGTTCTCCTTCTATGGATGCAGATTCTGGTAACATCAAAACATTTAATGCGATCAAACAATAAATCATCATTGCATAGAATGCTGCCATAAAAACAAGAAATAATTTTCCTTGTGTATGGTTATCATCATCCGTAGCAATCGCACTTCTTAAATTTAAAATTCTAGTGATTTGCCAAAAACTTACACCTATTGCAACAGCTATAAAAACATAAAATAGAGCTAGCATATTATTTATCTGAATTAATTTTTACTATTAAATTTATTTATCTTCTTACTCATTAATACTGAAAGTGTTCACTTTCATGTAAAAATGGATTTCCTTTTGCCAATGGCGCTGCTTTCGCAAATGAGCTGAACGTTGCGTAGATGAACAGTCCTAAAAAGAACAATAAAGCGCTTATTTCTGGGATTCCAAAAAACCATTGATCGCCAACAGTAGATGGCATAATCATCACAAAAATATCAATATAATGTCCTGCTAAAATTACCAATCCTCCAATAACAATAAACCAAGGGACTCTTTTAAAGTCGCTATTCATTAATAGCAATATTGGAAACACAAAGTTCATGACCACCATTCCTAAAAACGGCAATTTATAATCTTCAAATCTGGCGATAAAATACACGGTCTCTTCAGACATATCTGCGTACCAAATCAACATAAATTGAGCAAACCATAGATAGGTCCAAAAGATACTAAACCCAAACATGTACTTTGCTAAATCGTGTAAATGGCTATCATTTACAAAAGGCAAATGCCCTTTTGCTCTTAAATAGATGGTTACAAATGCAATTACTGTAATGGCACTTACCAATAAAGAAGCCAATACATACCATCCAAACAAGGTACTAAACCAGTGAGGGTCTAAGCCCATAATCCAATCCCAAGACATCATCGATTCAGTAATCATAAAGAGTACTAAAAAGACTACAGAAGCATGGTAACTTTTCTTGTAGGCTTTTATGTCTTTTGCTGTATCCTCTGCAATCGAGCTTTTTCTAACAATAAATCGGTATAAATTCCATATTGCTAAATACCCAATACTTCTCATCAACCATCCTGGTGTATTCAACCACATTTTTTTGGCATCAACAATAGGATCAAAATTTGCGCTTTCTGGATCAAAAATACCTTCTGCCATCCATGGAAATAAATGATTCATGTGCATAAAGGTAGCAATCAAGAAGAACAACATGATGACACTTACATAGTGTAAGTTTGCCGTAATTGCTTCCATTACTCGAAACAGTACAATAGACCAACCTGCTTGTGCTACTCGTTGTATGGCATAAAAAGCCAAAACCAATAATGTAATCCCTAAAAAGAAAAATAAGGCTACATAAAATGCGGACCAAGGTCTGTTTTGTAATTGGTGCAATACGTGTTCTGCATGTTCATCATTTTCGTGCGTATCTGCAGCGTGCTCTGTACGCTGTGTTTCGTCATGAGTTGTTTCTACATGTGCATCATCTGCATGCGTTGCTACAGCAGCAGCTCCGTGCGTATCATGTTGATTTGCAATAATTTCTTTTGCATCCTCCAATGTTGTGTTGGAACCATTGTAAAAACTATATACAACGCCTAATGCTCCAATAAGCATGAGAGCAAGTGCGAGTGTTTTTAATTTACCTGAGAATTGATACATATCTTTTAATTCTATCTTTTAAAAACTTATTTTAAATTGTTTTTTAGCAGTTGTACATAGTGCACAACTTGCCAACGTTCTTTGGTTGTCAACTGAGATGCATGAGATCCCATTAGGTTTCTACCATACATAATCACATGGTAAATACTCCCTTCTGTAATCGCTCTTCCTGCATCATCATATCTAGGAATTCCATTAAATTTTTCTCTTTGTGCTAAAATCCCATCACCATCTCCTTTTTTACCATGACAAACTGCACAATAAATACCGTACATTTTTTTACCGTTTTCCAGGTTTTTTTCGGATGCTTCTAATGGGTTTTTCAAGGTGTTCTTTGCCAATTCATATCCTTCGTTTGTATTTGCATACTCATAAGGAACATGACCTCTTGCAATGGTTCCGGCAACGGGTTCTAAATTTGACGGTTTTCCGTTTACACCTTCAACACCATTCGGCTCGTAAGGAACCGCCACATACATATCTGGCATGTATTGTAAGCTTCTGGTACGCTTGTCTCCACAAGAAACCACCGTTGCCAATACAATTAAAGCGATACTTATTTTTTTTAATTTCTTCATGATCTCTTTATGAATGCTTTTCTACTATATTAATTTCTACAGCTCCAGTATCTTTTAATAAAGCCGTCAATTCCTCCTCGTTATTATTATGAACGGGAATTTCCATTAAAAAATGGTCATCTGTAGTTCTTGGATCTGGATTTTCAGCTTCTTTAAATGGCCAAATTCTACTACGCATGTAAAAGGTAATTACCATTAAATGGGCTGCGAAAAATACGGTCATTTCAAATAGAATTGGGACAAAAGCTGGCATGTTTGCCCACCAAGTAAAGTTCGGTTTCCCTCCAATATCTTGTGGCCAATCTTGAATCATCATATAATTGGTCATCCAAATTGCAAAACACAAACCAACACAACCATACATAAACGATGTAATTGCAATACGAGTTGGTGCCAAGCCTAATGCTTTGTCTAATCCGTGAACTGGAAAAGGACAAAATACTTCTTCAATGTGATGCTGTTCTGATCGTACCTTTTTAACGGCGTCCATCAAGATATCATCATCCGTATAAAATGCGTGTATAACTTTATTACTCATGATTTCCGTCTCTTAATTTTTTATAATTCTCTCCTGAAGATTTCAAGATTGTCTTTACCTCTGCTTGTGCAATTACAGGGAATGTTCTCGCATACAATAAGAACAATACAAAGAAGAATCCGATTGTTCCAATGAAAATACCCACATCTACAAATGTAGGTTCAAAACGCCACCAAGTAGAAGGCAACTGCCCTTTACTCAATACAATGGCGATGATGTCAAAACGCTCAAACCACATTCCGATATTAATCGCTATGGAAATGATAAAAGACCAGATAAAACTTCGTCGAATCTTTTTAAACCATAAAAACTGTGGAATTATGATATTAAACGTAATCAATGACCAAAATGCCCAAGCATAAGGTCCTGTTGCAGCACCTACAGATAAATAGGTGTAATTTTCATATGGAGACGCTGTGTACCAAGCAATAAAGAACTCTGAAGCATAGGCTACTGCTACAATACCTCCTGTTAAGATAATTACAATATTCATATACTCAATATGCAAACGTGTAATGTAACTCTCTAAATTCGTTACTTTACGCATAATCCCTAATAAGGTTTGTACCATGGCAAATCCTGAAAAGATTGCTCCGGCAACAAAGTAAGGAGGGAAAATGGTGGAGTGCCATCCTGGGTTGATCGACGTAGCAAAATCCATTGATACAATTGTATGTACAGAAAGTACTAGTGGCGTTGCCAAACCTGCTAACACCAAAGATACTTCTTCAAAACGTTGCCAATCTTTTGCTCTACCTGACCATCCGAAAGACAATAAAGAATATATTTTCTTTTGAAAAGGTTTTACGGCTCTGTCTCTAATCATTGCAAAATCTGGTAACAAACCTGTCCACCAGAAAACTAGGGATACAGATAAGTACGTAGATATTGCAAATACATCCCACAATAATGGGGAGTTAAAGTTTACCCACAACGATCCAAATTGATTTGGCATTGGTAGTACCCAATACCCATTCCAAGGTCTTCCCATGTGAATAATCGGGAACAATCCTGCTTGAAAAACCGCAAAAATTGTCATGGCTTCTGCAGAACGGTTAATCGCCATTCTCCATTTTTGACGGAACAATAGCAATACTGCTGAAATCAATGTACCGGCATGACCGATACCTACCCACCATACAAAATTGGTAATATCCCAAGCCCATCCAATGTTCTTGTTCAATCCCCAAGTTCCGATTCCAGTTCCTACGGTATAAAAGATACATCCAAACCCCCATAACATTGCTGCTAAGGCGATATAAAATGCGATATACCAGTTTTTATTTGCTTGCCCTTCTATGGGTCTTGCAATATCAACCGTAATATCATGGTAACTTTTTTCTCCTAATATTAATGGTTCTCTTATAGGTGCTTCGTAATGAGACGACATAATTTATATATGTATTTTATTTTATAACTACCCTTCGTTTGTATTCTTTACTTTTACTTGATATACTACATTTGGTTTTGTACCAATATAATCTAACACGTGAAAAGCTCTTTTATCTTCTTTTAAATGTGCAACAGTATCATCAGCATTGTTTACATCTCCAAAAACCATAGCGCCTGTTGAACAAGCCGTTGAACATGCGGTGGAAAATTCATTTGCTTTCACTTTTCTACCTTCTTTTTTCGCTGTTAAAATGGTTGCTTGTGTCATTTGAATACACATAGAACATTTTTCCATCACTCCACGTGAACGAACAACTACATCTGGATTTAACACCATTTTACCGTACTCATCGTTCATATTAAAGTCAAACTCGTTGTTGTTACTATAACTAAACCAGTTAAAACGACGCACTCTATATGGACAGTTGTTTGCACAATATCGTGTTCCTACACAACGGTTATATGCCATTTGATTTTGACCTTGACGACCGTGTGAAGTTGCCGCTACTGGACAAACTGTTTCACATGGAGCCTTGTTACAATGTTGACACATCATTGGTTGGAAAGCAACGGTTGGATTTTCTGCTTCTGTTTCAATGGCTTTGTATAAATCTCCACCACTTAAACCCAATGCTTTTGCTTCTTCTCTTGTTTCAACTTCAGAAGAGTAATACCTATCAATACGCAACCAGTGCATATCTCTACCTGTTCTTACTTCTCTCTTACCAACAACAGGAACATTGTTTTCTGCATGACATGCAACCACACAAGCTCCACATCCTGTACACGATGTTAAGTCGATTGATAAATTAAAGTGATGTCCGATTTCTCTATTATGTGCTTCCCAAAGGTCTACAGAATTCGCGACAACTTCTTTATGATTTAAGGAAGCCATTGCTGGCTTATTCCAATCATATACAGGTGCATTCACTACCTGATCTAAAGAAGCTTGTTTTAAAATTTCATGTCTTCCTGCAAGTGTTTTTTGTACTTGTGTACATGCAAACTTATGCGTTCCGCCTACTTTTTCTATTGAAACTCCTGTTTGTATAGATTTTGCATTGTTATATAATGGGTAGGCATTTACACCTACTTGCATCGCATCTTTTAAGCCTTGTGTTCTTCCATATCCTAATGCCAATCCAAAAGATCCTTTTGCTTGACCTGGTTGAATCATTACTGGTGCAACAATTTCAACTCCGTTTACTGAAAGCTTTGCATAATCTCCATCAATCGCTCCATTATCTTGGATAGGGTTTGAGAACCCTAATGCTCTTGCATCTGCAAAAGACATGGTAATGTAATTATCCCATGCAGCTCTTGTTAATGGATCTGGCAATTCTTGTAACCATGGATTGTTTGCTTGTTGACCATCACCCAAAGCAATAGAAGTAAACAAGTTCAATTCGAAATCAGATGGCTTTGTTGCTTTTACCAATGTAGAAGCAGCAGTAGCAATAGAAACATTCTTTACAGACAATTTACGAGCTGTCTTTTTTGTAAAAACTCCATCGTGCAATGCTTGATTCCAAGATTTCCCTTCCAATACAGAAGTAGACCAAAATGCTTTTAAATAGTCATAGTATGATGTTGTGCTTCCAGACCATTTTAATAAAACGTCTTGTAATTGACGTGAATTAAACAACGGTTGTATGGTTGGTTGCGTCAAACTATAGCTTCCTGCAGTCATAGAAACATCTCCCCAAGACTCTAAATAATGAGACATTGGCAATGCATAATTCATTGCAGTAGCGGTTTCATCATTTTGTACCGATAACCCAACTGATAATTTTAATTTTTTCAATCCTGCTTTTACCTCTTTAGCTGCAGCCAACGAGTATAGCGGATTTACATTGTAGGTAATTAAACCTGCTAATTTTCCAGATACAATGTCTGCAACTACTTGAGCAACATCAGCGTCGTTTCCTTTTCTGATATTGTTTGTTACAACGGTATCTAGCACTTCACTTTGCAATGCATTGTTAATAGCAAGTGCTATGATTTGTGCATTTTTATCATTCAATCCTGTTACAACAACTCCTTTCGAACCTGCTTTTTTCAATTGTTTTGCAGCTTGTTTAACAGCGGCATCAACGGGTGTTGCTTTTGATGTTACATTTTCTCCTGTAACGGCATTGTATAAGTTGATCAACGCAAAAATCTGATCGGTTGGCTTTAACCCCACTCTCTTATCAGCATTTGCTCCCGTAAGTGACATGTTTGATTCAAACTGAATGTGACGTGACATCTTTCCTGTTTCAGGTTTTCTTCCCGCAGCATACCCTTTTTCGTATCCACCTTGCCAATCTCCTAAGAAATCTGCTCCAACAGATACAATTACTTTTGCAATATCTAAACGATAGGTTGGCAACGTACGGGTTCCGTACATCGCTTCAAAAGCATCTAGCGCTCCAGATTCTGAAACCGCATCATATACCACATGTTTTACATTTGGATATGCTGCAATAAATTCTGAAATTATTTTTTCTGTGGATGGGCTTGCCAAGGTTCCTGTTAATAATACAACAGGTGCATTTGACTTTTTCAATTCGTTTAATGTTGTCTCAATTCGGCTATCAGCATCTGACCAAGAAATGGCAGCACCTTTTACCTGTGGCTCTTTTAAACGTAGTTGGCTATCATATAAAGACAATACAGAAGCTTGTACACGAGCATTTGTAGCTCCGTTTGCTTCTTTATTTGGCATGACTAAGATAGGACGACCTTCTCTAGTTTTTACCAAGATATTTGCAAAATCGTACCCATCTGCCATGGTGGTTGCGTACCAATCTGCAACGCCCACGGTAATATCATCTGGTTTTATAAGGTACGGAATCGATTTTCTTACAGGACCTTCACAGGCAGCTAATGATGCAGCTGCAGTAGTAAATCCTACATATTTTAAGAAATCTCTTCTAGATGTTCCCGACGCCTCTAATGTTTCTTTATCTCCTAAAAATTCATCTGTTGGAATTTCTTCTACAAATTCTTTTTTACTCAGCGTTTCAACAACAGAACTTCCTGTAAGTTCTTCAACACTTTGCCAGTATTTTTTGCTTGAAGCCATTTATATGTGTGTATTTAATAATTCAAAGATTGAACACGTAATATTCGCTCTTATAATTTTTTAATTAATAGTGGCACTTACCACATTCTTTTCCTCCTAATTGAGCTACTGATACTTTATCAACGCCATATTTTTGAGACAACTGCTCATGGATTTTTGTATAATATTCGTTCCCTCTTAAATCCACTTTCGTTTCTTTATGACAGTCGATACACCAACCCATTGTCAGTGGAGAGAATTGATATACCTCATCCATTGTTTCAACAGGACCGTGACATTTTTGACATTTCAATCCTGCAACAGTTACGTGCTGCGAGTGATTGTAATAGGCAAAATCTGGTAAATTATGTACTCTAACCCATTTGATAGGCTGTGTTTTTCCAGTATATGCTAAATTTTCAGCATCCCAACCTGCAGCGGTATATAGCTTTTGAATCTCTGCATCCAATTCCGTCTTTCCAAGCGTAACTCCGTCCAACACCATCTTCGTATCGTCTGCTACTTCAGAAATATTCTTATGACAGTTCATACATACATTTACGGATGGAATTCCAGATGTTTTACTATGCTTTGCTGATGAGTGACAGTATTCACAATCAATTTTATTGTCTCCAGCATGAATGGTATGCGAAAAAGCAATTGGCTGTATTGGTTGGTATCCTGTATCTACTCCCATTTTAAACAACGTTCCAAATAACACATAAGCCGTTGTCAATAAGAAAAAGACAACCAACAAGGCATGTAAAAATGAATTTCGTTTAAAACCTACCCATAATTCGTTTAAATTACTGGCAAGACCCGGTGTTTTTGGAGCTCCTTTTAACTCGCTAATTACTTTTAGTAAATTAGCAATAATCAAGATTCCCAACACAATGATTCCTATTAAGATATAGGCCAACCAAGGTGATGTTTCTTCTGCTGCAGCGGTTACAGTTCCTGCAGCTGTTACTTTTACAGGATCTCCAACAGTCGTATAATACAGAATATCTTCGATATTTTTATCTGTTAACTGCGGAAAAGCGGTCATTGCTGACGGGCTAAATTCTGCAGCTTCAGCGGCATCTTTATCTCCTGATTTGATTAAAGCTGCATTGTCTTTAATCCATGCTTTTAACCAATCTGCTTCTCTTCTATCAGCAACATTACCAATAGCTGGTCCAATAAACTTTTTATCAAGCTTATGACAAGAAGAACAAAGAGATTTAAACAATTTTCTACCTTCTTTTTGCTGAGCAGCATCTACTGCATCTTGCGCCTGAACAGAAAAATTTATTGAGAAAATTAAAAGGAAAGTAAAACTTTTAAGTAGTAATTTAGTTAATCCGCTAGGTTTATCCACACTTTTCATACTATAAAATATAAATTTTGTATCTGGTTTGGTACTTTTTTAAATTCAAAAAACGCCAAAATCATTTTTTGAATGGCGCCACAAAAGTACTACATATCTATAAATTTTGAAATGCTAATAGAATGTTAACTTACAATTTATATTAATTCTAAATAGGCATAAATACTAAACTATTATAAAACAAGTTATTACTTTTGTCAAAACAATTTACAGTATGAGAATTCATTCTATTTTTTTAAGCTTTTTATGTATTGTGTGCATTGGATCTTTCCAAGCAAATGCGCAAACAACTAAAAGCGAAGAAGTTACCGATCTGATCCAAAAGAAAAGAACCTATAACAAAAAACACGGATTTGGCTTTCGAGTTCAGTTACTTTACGGAGAAGAATTAAAAATCAGAAAGACGCTGAAGAAATTTCAACGCACCTATCCTACGATACGAACAGAAATCAAATATGACGAGCCTTATTGGAAGGCTTTTGTAGGCGAATACAAAACACGGCTGGAAGCAGACAAAGCGTTAAATCTATTTAAAAAAGGTTTTTCTGCGGCAATTGTTGTCCCGAGGTAACAGTCACAACAACCCATAAAAAAAGGAGCGATATATCGCTCCTTTTTTTTATACTATTGAAATGGTATTTATTTCAATTTTTTCTTCACTGCTACTTCTTCATATGCTTCTATAACATCTCCTTCTCTAATGTCATTGTAGTTTTTAATCTGAAGCCCACAATCAAATCCTTTACCTACTTCTTTTACATCGTCTTTAAAACGTTTTAACGAAGTCAATTCTCCTGTATAGACAACAATTCCTTCTCTAATAATTCGAATCATCGAGTTTCTAAAGATTTTACCGCTAACTACCATACAACCTGCAATGTTACCTACTTTAGAGATTTTGTACACTTCTCTAATTTCTACATTTCCTCTAATCTCCTCTTTCATATCTGGAGACAACATGCCTTCCATCGCATCTTTCAAGTCGTTGATTGCATCATAGATGATCGAGTAATTTCTGATATCTACTTCTTCTTTATCAGCAATAGATCTAGCGTTTCCTTGCGGACGCACATTAAATCCAATGATAATGGCGTCAGATGCTGATGCTAACAATACATCAGACTCTGTAATTGCTCCAACACCTTTGTGAATGATATTTACTTGAATTTCTTCTGTCGATAATTTTTGGAAAGAATCTGTTAGTGCTTCCACAGAACCATCTACATCTCCTTTTAAGATGATGTTTAATTCTTTAAAGTCTCCTAAGGCAATTCTACGTCCAATTTCATCAAGTGTTAATGTTTTCTGAGTTCTTACAGATTGTTCACGTTGCAATTGAGAACGTTTGGATGCAATTTGTTTTGCTTCTCTTTCATCTTCAAACACATTGAATTTATCTCCGGCTTGTGGCGCACCGTCCAATCCTAAAACAGAAACCGGTGTTGATGGTCCCGCTTCTTTTAGGCTGTTTCCAGCATCATCAAACATGGCTCTTACTTTTCCACTATTTTTACCTGCCAATACATAATCTCCTATTTTCAAGGTTCCTGTTTGCACTAAAATTGTAGATACATACCCTCTTCCTTTATCTAGTAACGCCTCAACAACAGCTCCAGTAGCAATTCTATTCGGATTTGCTTTTAATTCTAAAACTTCTGCTTCTAACAATACTTTTTCTAACAGTTCTTCAATTCCTTCTCCTGTTTTTGCGGAGATATCTTGAGATTGAATTTTACCTCCCCAATCTTCAACCAACAAATTCATTGCTGCTAACTGCGTCTTCACATTATCTGGATTGGCATTTGGCTTGTCAATTTTATTGATCGCAAAAATGATTGGTACTCCAGCAGCTTGTGCATGGCTAATTGCCTCCTTTGTTTGTGGCATAATATCATCATCCGCAGCCGCTACAATAATTACCAAATCTGTAACTTGAGCTCCACGCGCACGCATTGCCGTAAAGGCCTCGTGTCCTGGTGTATCTAAAAATGCAATTCTCTGTCCTTCTGCAACCTCTACAGAATAGGCACCAATATGCTGTGTAATTCCTCCTGATTCTCCTTCAATTACATTTGCTTTACGAATGTAATCTAGTAACGATGTTTTACCATGATCTACGTGACCCATTACTGTAATAATCGGAGCTCTCGGTTCTAAATCTTCTTCTTTATCAATGATCTCTCCAACTGCTTCTTCTACTTCTGCACCAACAAATTCCACTTTATAATTGAACTCTTCTGCAACGATAGTCAATGTTTCTGCATCTAAACGCTGATTCATTGTTACCATCATTCCTAAAGACATACATGCAGAAATGATATCGATAACAGGAACGTTCATCATGGTTGCAACTTCACTAACTGTTACAAACTCAGTAGCCTTTAGTATTTTGCTTTCTTCATTTGCAATCTCTTGATCTATTTCTGTTTGTTGACGATGTTGATCTCTTTTATCTCTACGGTATTTGGCCCCTTTTCCTCTAGATGTTTTTCCTTGTAATCTTTCTAAGGTTTCACGTACTTGTCTTTGTACTTCTGCTTCTGTAGGCTCTTCTTTTTTAACTATCGAACGAGCTCCTCTTCCTCTAAACCCTGTATTTCCTCTTCCTGCACCACCTCTTCCTGCGCCACCTCTAGCTCCACCAGCATTCCCTCTATGGTTGGCTGGTTTTACAATTCTTTTTCTTTTCTTTTTATTCGCATCATCAGCAGCCTTTTTGTCTCCTGCTTTGGCTTCTGGCTTCTTCTTTTTAGGTCTTTCGAATTGCTTTAAATCAATTACAGTTCCTGTAAGCTTTGGTCTGTCTAATTTTTTATATTGTGTCGTCAATTTTTCAGCATTCTCTACCGTCATTTCTACAGGTTCTTCTCCTTTTGACACTGGTTTCCCTTTCTTAGAAACTACTTTTTTTGTAGCTTCTCTTTCAATTGGAGCTTTTACCGTTGACTTTTTTACTTCTTTTTCTACGGGCTTTTCAACAACAACTTCCTTTGCTGGCGCTTCTGGCTTTACAACTTCTGCAACAACTGGTTCTTTTTTTGCCTCTTTTTTAACAACAGGTGCATCTATATCAATTTTGCCTACTGTTTTAATTTCGAGCTTTTCTGCTTTGGCTTTTAAAACTTCTCTTTTAGCTTCTTCTTCTGCTCTTTTCTTTTCTAGCTTAGCTTCTAGTTCTAAACGAATGGCTTCTTTTTCCTTTCTCTTTTCCTCTCCTACTTCTTTAGAAGCTGCTTTTTTAGTTTTATCTGTTTGAAAACCTTCAAGTAGTACTTGATATATATCATCAGATATTTTGGTAGTTGGACGTGCTTCTATCTCGTGCCCATTTTTTGACAAATGTTCTACCGCTCTATCTAGAGAAATATTTAATTCTCTTAAAACTTTATTAAGCCTCATTGTTTTGCCTTCAGCCATATATTCTATTGTTTAGCCTTTAATAAAAGAACACACTTTATACCAAGGTATAGTTATGCTCTTCTTTCGATTATTTTATGTAAGATTAAAAAAATTAATCTTCAAATTCTTCTCTTAATATTTGTTGAACGTCTAAAATAGTTTCCTCTTCTAAATCAGTTCTTTTCAATAATTCTGCCACATCTTTTTCCAATACGCTTCTTGCCGTATCCAATCCGATTTTCTTTAATTCTTGAATTACCCAGTCTTCTATTTCATCAACAAATTCTGTCAATTCAACATCTTCATCTTCAATCCCTTCTCTTTGCACATCAATTTCATATCCTGTTAATTGACTTGCAAGGCGAATATTAACACCACCTTTACCAATTGCTTTAGAAACTTCTTCTGGTTTTAAGAACACTTCTACACGTCCTTTTTTACCGTCTACGACTTCTTCATTTGGCTTGATCTCCATCGATACAATTTTTGCTGGACTTAACGCTCTAGCAATATATAATTGTTCGTTTTTTGTATAGTTGATCACATCAATATTTTCGTTTCCTAATTCACGTACAATTCCGTGAATACGAGATCCTTTCATTCCAACACATGCCCCAACAGGATCAATTCTATCATCATAGGAATCTACGGCTACTTTTGCCTTTTCTCCAGGAATTCTTGCCACTCCTTCAATGGTAATTAAACCGTCAAATACTTCTGGGATTTCTTGTTCAAATAATTTTATTAAAAATTCTGGTGAAGTTCTAGATAAAATGATTACTGGCTTCGTTCCTCTTAACTCAACAGATTTGATAATTCCTCTTACAGAATCTCCTTTTCTAAAGAAGTCTGAACGAATTTGCTCACTTTTTGGCAAGATCAATTCATTGCCTTCATCATCTAACAAAATAATTGCATTGTGACGAATATGGTGTACTTCTGCGCTATAAATCTCTCCTTCCAACTCTTTAAATTGCTTAAAGATATTTGTACTGTCGTGTTCTTGAATTTTAGAAATTAAGTTCTGACGCAAGGCCAAAATAGCTCTTCTTCCTAAGTTTTCTAACTTCACTTCTTCAGAGACATCTTCACCAATTTCAAAATCTGGCTCAATGTTTCGTGCTTCTGTCAATTCGATTTCCTCATTATCATCTTCAGACATTCCGTCTGCAACCACAACTCTGTTTCTCCAAATCTCCAAATCTCCTTTATCTGGATTGATAATGATGTCAAAATTATCATCTGAACCAAACTTACGTTTTAATGCAGCTCTAAAAACCTCTTCTAATATAGACATCAGTGTTACTCTGTCTATACTTTTAATGTCTTTAAATTCTGAAAATGAATCTATTAAACCTATATTTTCCATTCCACTCTTCGTATTAAAAAATTATCTTCACTTTTGCTTCTGTTATCTCTTTATGAGCTATGGTAGCTGTTTTCTCTACCGTTACTTTTCCTTTACCAATTGGTTTTGGTTCTCTTGCTTTCCAAGCCAACACGATATGTGTATCGGTTACCTCGGTCAACCTTCCTTCTAAAACATCATCATTCGTTTTTACCTTTAGAATTCTATTGAGGTTTTTTTGATACTGCCGCAATACCTTTAAAGGTTCCGCAATATCTGGTGATGTTACTTCTAGACCAAAATCTTCTTCTTCTCTATCTAAATTCTGATCAATATTTCTACTGATACGAATACATTCTTTTAAAGAAATCCCTGTATCTCCATCTACAACTACTTGGATTTTATTCCCTGGCAAAAAAGTCAATTCAATTAAAAACAATGCCGTGTTTTCTGCCAATGCTTCTTCTAATAAAAATTGTACTCTCTGTTTATCCATTTTATAATATAAAAAGAGGGGACGCTTAGTCCCCTTCTTCTCCCTTACGTTATTTTCGCTGCAAATATAGAAACTTATTTAGGAATACCCAAATGAGAGTATGTGAAATATTTTTTGTAGATTTAGATTCCCGATCTTACCATCATTAAATTTGTCTATTATGAAAAAAATTCTCGTTCCCATAGATTTTTCAATCCAGTCAAAATACGCCACAGAATTGGCAGCAAAAATAGCAGCAAAAACCGATGCAGAAGTATTCCTATTGCATATGGTAGAGCTACCTTCTGGCATTGTGGATATGGGAGCCGGAAGTAATTTCAGCATCCCAGAGAGCATGATGTACCTTCGAATGGTGAAAGATAAAATAATTCAGATGAAGAGTACTCTTTTTGATGCTACTGCTAATGTTCATCATGCCATTCGTTTTCAGAACCCACATGAGGGTATTTTAAGTTATAGCAAAAAAATTGAACCCGATCTAATTGTCATGGGTTCTAAAGGTGCTTCTGATTTTGATGAAATCTTAATCGGTTCTAATACAGAAAAGGTAGTGCGGACTTCTCAAATCCCTGTACTAGTTGTTAAAAACAGTCCTGATACATTTAAAATAAAAGAACTTATTTTCGCTTCAAATTTTAAGGAAGAAAGCAAAAAATCTTTTACGATGTTTTTAGATTTCGCCACAACATTTGAAAGCAATATTCATTTGTTAATTGTAAATACAATTGGCAAATTTGAGACAACTAGCGCTTCAAAAGAAAAAATAGCCAACTTTTTAAAGGACTTTCCAACCGCTAAACATGCTCTCCATATTTACAACGACGTTTCCATTGAAAAAGGAATTCTGAATTTTGCGAAAGAGATCAATGCAGATTTGATTGCTTTAAGCACACACGGAAGAAGTGGATTGTCTCATTTATTTAATGGAAGCATCAGTAAAAACTTAACAAAAAGCGCCTTACGCCCCGTAATTACTTTTAAAATATAAACGCTTTCTAAAAGCAAAACCGACGAAATTATTTCAAATCAACTTTAGTTTGATGCAGATAATCACTATATTGCACCAGTATTAAAAACAAGAAATGGATACCGTAAGAAAATCAATCACATTTACCAATCAACAAAATGATTGGATTAGATTACAAATTCAACAAGGCGATTTCACTAATGATAGTGAATACATCAGAGATTTAGTTAGAAAAGATCAGTCTCAAAATTTAAAACTTATGGAATTAAAAAACGCCATCGATCAAGGCTTTAATAGTGGAATCAGCAATAAAACAATCTCTGATTTAATGACAGAAGTTGACAATGGGAAACTATAAATTATCTGGAGCTTCATCAAATGACATCATCAACATATATAAATTCGGAATACAAACTTTTGGATTAGAACCCGCTAGAGAATACTTGTTTTCTTTAGAAAATTTCCTTGAAGAATTAGCAGAACGACCAGAACTTGCAAGAGATGCTTCTATGTTTGCAAATAACTTAAGCTATTATCGGTACAAAGCTCAGGTTATCTTTTACACGATTGAAAACCCTAACGATATTTTCGTTGTAAGGATATTGGGCAAACGAATGGATTTTATTCAACATCTTTGAATTATTAAAGACCATTCTAACCGGAACTATACATTTGGTTTTGACACAAAAGCAACCCATGCAATTATAGTCTTTTAGAACACCTATTTGTCATTCCTGCCTTCGCAGGAACGACATCCGAATACAATTATATAAGACACAAAAAAACATGTTTAACCTCTTAATCGAAATCAGGTTATGCAGTTAAAAAATCCTCGAAATCAAATGATTAAGAAGATTTTCTCAAGACAAAACACTCCATAAAAAAATCCAATCTAAAAAGATTGGATTTTTGTGTACTTTGTTGTCCCACAAGGACTCGAACCTTGAATGTCGGTACCAAAAACCGGTGTGTTACCAATTACACCATGGGACAATTGCGGGTGCAAATTTACTTCATTCTTTTAAGTTTGCAAGCATTTTTTTATTTTTTTTATTTTTAACAAATTTTTAGCACCATAAATCCTTAGTTATCACGTTTTACTACTCCATAATTTGATATAAATTACTAAATTCGCCACACACATTTAAAATTGATTATGACAGCATTTAACTATAAAAAGTGGGACTCGATTATTGGATGGATCGTATTTGCAATCGCTTTAATCACGTACACTCTAACACTAGAACCAACTGTTAGTGCTTGGGATTGCGGAGAATACATCTCTACTTCTGTAAAACTAGAAGTAGGACATCCACCGGGAGCTCCGTTGTTTCAAATGCTAGGCGCTTTCTTTGCGATGTTTACTACTGATGTGGCTCAGATTGCAAAAATGGTCAACTTTATGTCTGCGTTGGCAAGCGCCTTTTCTATCTTATTCCTTTTTTGGACCATTACTATTTTAGCAAAGAAAATGGTAGCGAAAGGAGAAGAAATCACGTCTTCTGTAGCCATTGCAATTCTAGGAAGTGGAATTGTAGGTTCGTTGGCATACACCTTTTCAGACAGTTTTTGGTTTAGCGCGGTAGAAGGAGAAGTCTACGCGATGTCTTCCTTTTTAATGGCCTTGTTATTTTGGCTAGGACTGAAATGGGAAAGCGAAATCAACACCCCTCGTGGCAACAAATGGTTGCTACTAATTAGCTTTGTAGTCGGATTGTCTTTTGGCGTTCACATCTTATCATTGTTGGTCATACCAGCAATTGCAATGCTGTACTTCTTTAAAACATACCACCCCATTACCCTAAAAACAACTGCCATTGCAACGGCAATTTCCGTGTTGATATTGGCGTTTATCTTTAAATTTTTATTTCCGTTTACCCTACAGTTTTTTAGCGCCTCAGAATTGTTTTTTATCAACAGTATTGGCTTGCCTTATAACGCTGGAAGCATCATTGCAGGAATCATTTTAATTGCTGTTTTCTATTTCGGAATTCGGCATACACGAAGAAAAAAACAAGTCCATGCAAACACCTTGATTCTTTCTGTATTGTTTATTATGATTGGTTTTTCTTCTTGGATGATGTTGCCTATTAGAGCCAATGCAAATACTACCATTAACGAAAACAATCCCTCAAGTGCCAGAGAACTATTGGCCTATTACAACAGAGAACAATATGGCGATGCCAATGTGTTTTATGACACCTATTATTCTGTTACTTATAAAAGAGAACAAGATGCGAAAAATCCATACAAAGACGACAAGCCAAAGTACGAAAAGAAAGATGGAAAGTATGTAATTATCAACAAATACAAGAACACCATTCCAAATTATTCTTCCAAGCACAAAGGATTTATTCCAAGGATGGTAAATCCGGAACGGGCAGATAATTACAAGTCTATTGCAGGGATTCCGCCAAACTCAAAACGAAGACCCACTTTTATAGAGAACATCCGTTTTATGTTCTCCTATCAGTTTGGTTATATGTACGGACGTTATTTTATGTGGAATTTTGTTGGGCGGCAAAACGACACACAAGGAAATTTAGATATTTTTAATGGAAACTGGCTGAGTGGAATCGACTTTGTTGATGAAATTCGCCTTGGCTCACAACAAGACTTACCATCAGACGTAAAGGAGAATAAAGGACGAAACACCTATTACTTTTTACCTTTACTCTTAGGATTGATTGGGCTGCTCTATCAAGTCAAATTTGACAAGAAAAACACGTACACACTATTGCTATTCTTTGCGTTTACAGGCTTTGCCATTATCTTTTACACCAATCCGAAGCCTTTTGAACCTAGAGAACGTGATTATGCTGTTGTAGGCTCGTTCTATGTATTTGCCATTTGGATTGGCTTTGGGGTTTTTGCACTCTATGAGTACTTCAAAAAATACGGAAATAAAAAAGTAATTGCCTTGGCAATTACTGTGGTTTCCATCATTTCCGTTCCTGCCCTAATGGCGTTCCAAAACTGGGACGATCATGACCGATCGAATCGCTATACCACACGTTTAAACGCACAATCGTATTTAGAATCTTGTGATCCGTATGCGATTTTATTTACCATTGGAGACAATGACACCTTCCCACTTTGGTATATGCAAGAAGTAGAAGGCATCCGAAGAGATCTTAAACTGGTAAATACCAGCTTATTTGCTACGGATTGGTATATCGATCAAATGAAAAGAGCGACGTATGAAGCACCTCCTATCCCTTCTCAATTGACCCATGACAAGTACAAAACGGGCACCTTAGATGTAGCGTATTATGTGCCGCATCCGCAGTTTAAAGACACCGTTATGAGTATTGGTAATTTTATGCGATGGATAGAAAGTGAGAACCTTGTTACCTATTATATTGATGACGATACAAAACTAAAAACCTATCCAACCCGAAAATTAAGAATTCCGGTTGATAAAGCTGCTGTTTTAAAAAGCGGCATTGTCGCTCAAAAAGATGCCGATAAAATAGTAGCATACATCGACATTACGATTGATGGGCAAGCCTTGACAAAAAACAGAATTTTAATGTTAGACATCTTGGCCAATTTTGGATGGAAACAAGCCATTTATTTTACGGGTGGCGCCAATGCTGATGAAGAATATCTTTGGTTAAAAGATTATTTACAGCTAGATGGCATGTCGTATAAATTAGTCCCAATAAAGACGGCTAATGAAAACAGAAACATGTTGAATATGGGGAGGATTGATAGCGAAAAAATGTATGCAAACATCCAAAAACTAGACTGGAGAAACATCAACGATGGCACCATTTATTTAGACGAACAAACCAAAAGAAATGCCATTTCTATGCGTAATAATTTATTGCGTTTGGCAGAAACTTTTATCTATGAAGAAAATTTTGAAAAGGCAGAAGAAATATTGGATCTATCTCTCGAAAAAATGCCGATTGAAGATTTTGGTCATTATAGCATTTCCTTAGGATATGTAGACTTGTATTATGCTGTTGGCAACAAAGAAAAAGCTCGAAAAAATGCGGAGCTACTTATTGAACTCTTTACAGAAAAATTACATTGGTATAGTACTTTTGATGAGCGCTATAACAATATTATTGTTGATGAGATCGAGAACATTCTGTATATGTATAAAATAGGCGTTTTAGACAGTGTTGAAAACGCTGATCCAGATATTACATACAACGAATCATTACAAGTTGATTTTATGAACACCATGAAACTCTTTGAGCATTTAATGGCTGAAGAATAAGCCTTATATGAATCTATACCTTACTAAAACGCCAGGACTAATTCAGAAAATTTACACGAATTATACGTGGCGTTTTTCTAGTACGAACAACGAAATTTACCTCACATTTGATGACGGACCAACGCCAGAAATTATGTCATGGGTTTTGAGTCAATTGTAAAAATACCAAGCAAAAGCTACTTTTTTTGTATTGGGAAGAACATTGAAAAGCATCCTGAAATTTTTAAACAAATCCTTGCTGATGGACATGCTGTTGGAAACCACACACACAATCATTTAAAAAGCAGTAAAAGCACCACTAAAAACTATGTCCAAAACACGTTAGACGCTGAAGAAGCAATGGATCGATTTACTACGCTAACGCCTACCAATAATCAGCATCAACAGCTCTTTCGTCCGCCATATGGAAAGATTACATCATCGCAAGCAAAAGCACTACAAAAACTAGGCTATACAATTGTGATGTGGGATGTGTTAAGTGCCGATTTTGATGCATCAATCAATACAGCATCTTGCTTGCAAAATGTATTAAAAAACACAGAAGACGGAAGTATTATTGTTTTTCACGACAGTGTAAAAGCAGCAAAAAATCTCTTTTATGCACTTCCGAAAGTATTGGAATACTATACCAAAAAAGGGTTTGAATTTAAAAAAATAAAGACGTAAGGTCTGTCACTAAAAAAGCACTTCTAGCTTCCTGTAACACTACACATATTGTTGCACCAAACCAATTAAGGTATTCGCATCTTGTTCTCCTGTTTGGCGCCATTTCATTTCACCACCTTTATAGATCATAAACGTAGGGTTTCCCTTTACACGCAATGTGTCTGCAAGGACTTCGTTCTTTTTAATATCGATCTTTATTACTTTCGCTTTATCGCCTAATGCAGCAGCAACATCCTTCAACGTATCGAGGTTGTTTTCATCATCATCCCAATCAAAATAAAAATCTATTAAGACGGGTTTTTCTACATTAATTAATTCTCCAAATTTTGTCATAACTCATAAGTTTTTAGGGGCTAAAAACTAGCAAATTAGCTGTTCTCTATGGTGCAAATATAGCATTTTTGAATAAACTGACTGATTGTCAAGCTTTTTTGAGTTCAATTACGGTAACTTCTGGCCAAATTCCGACACGTCCAGGAAATGCATGATAGCCAAAACCACGGTTCACATTGATGTACCTACCCAACTCTTCGTACATTCCAGCCCATTGTTTGTACACATATTGAGAGGGGCTCCAACGGAAAAACCCGGGAATTTCAATCCCCATTTGCAATCCGTGTGTATGACCACTTAAGGTTAAATGGTAGTTAAAATCGTTGTCTTTGATATTGTATTCCCAATGACTTGGATCGTGCGACATTACTATTTTAAAATCTTCTTTTTGAACACCTTCAACTGCTTTTTCTAGGTCTCCTGCCCTTTTGAATCCTTTTCCCCAATTTTCGACACCGATCAAGGCTATTCTTTGCCCGTCTTTTTCAATATATCGATTTTCATTGAGGAGCAAATCAAATCCTATTTTGGGATGGATCTCTTTTACTTCCTGAAAATTTTTCTTTTTATCTTCTGGCGTTTCCCATTCTACATAATCTCCATAATCATGATTGCCAAGAATCGAGTATTTTCCGTGAGGTGCTTCTAACTTTCCAAACATCTCAATCCAATTGTCCATTTCATCTGCTTTGTTATTAACAATATCGCCTGTAAACAAAATCATATCTGATTGTTGCTCGTTGATCATGTCAACGCCATATTGAATTTTTTCTGCATTTGTAAAACTTCCCGAATGGATATCCGAAAACTGTGTAATGGTAAATCCATCAAAAGCATCTGGCAAGTCTTTAAATGTCAATTGATATTTCAATACTTTGTAGTTGTATTTCCCTTTGATCATTCCGTAAATGAATCCCGCAAACGGGATAGCTGCCAAGCCTAAGGCTAGTTGAGAAACAAACTTTCTTCTTCCTGACAACGATTGGGTTTCTCCTTTTGACAGGTACGAAATAAGTTTTTGAAACCACCGAAGTACATCTTCGCCAAACATGATTGCCAGTATGACTACTTTTGGAATTAATGAGGTTAGCAACAAACCAACGGCCCATTGAAATTGGTTGGTTTGCCCTGCGCTTCTCGGTGTGGTAAACACAACATAAAAAAGGTTGGCATAAATAGACACTCCAACAAGAACCCAAATCCATCGAATCCATTTGTTTTTAGTAAGTGTTTTTATGGCTTGAAATGTGTACAGCTCAACGATGAGAAAAAAAAGACAAGCTATTAATAATGGAATCAACCAACGAGGCATACAGTAAAGTTTAAAAATTTATCAAATATAAGTTTAAAATAAAGAAACTGTTTTAACATGCTGTTAAAGTTTTGTAGCTTTACTGCGGAGTCTGTAGAGGCACTTATTTTAGTTGCCAAACGCCATTAAGTATCAACACCTTTTAACAAGTACACCATACCATGTCAGATAAAAAACGACTTTTTCTATTGGATGCATTCGCATTAATTTTTAGAGGATATTACGCTTTTATTAAAAACCCCAGAATCAATTCGAAAGGCATGGATGTTTCTGCAATTTTGGGTTTTACCAATTCGTTGCTGGATGTCATCAAAAGAGAAAAGCCAGATCATATTGCCGTTTGTTTTGATCGCGGCGGAAGTGTTGCCAGAAAAGAGGCGTTCCCAGACTACAAAGCCAACCGACAAGAAACGCCAGAAGCCATTAAAATTGCTGTGCCGTATATTGAAAAAATTCTAGCTGCCATGAACATTCCTGCTATTATAAAAGAAGGGTTTGAAGCAGATGACATTATTGGTACCTTGGCAAAACAAGCAGAGAAAGAAGACTATCAAGTTTTTATGGTTACCCCAGATAAAGATTTTGCGCAACTGGTTTCTGAAAATATTTTTATGTACCGCCCTCGTTTTGGTGGTGGTTATGAAACTTGGGGCATTAAAGAAGTACAAGAAAAATTTGGCGTAGAAAGACCCGAACAAGTCATTGATTTTTTAGGGATGATGGGAGATGCTTCTGACAACATTCCTGGATTGCCTGGCGTTGGAGAAAAGACGGCTAAAAAATTCTTAGCAGCTTATGGAAGCATGGAAAACCTTCTTGCCAATACCGCCGATTTAAAAGGAAAGCTAAAAGAAAAAGTGGAAGCGAATAAAGAACTAGGAATTTTATCCAAAGAACTCGCAACCATTATACTGGATGTTCCTGTGGAGTTTCATGAGAAAGAGTATGAGTTTTCGGCACCAAATATGCCCGAAATTACCACGCTTTTTAACGAATTGGAATTTAGAAGATTGGCAGAAAACTTGGCAAAAACCTATGCGAATTCTACAGTAACTAAAACAGCTCAGCAAGACCATAAACCAAAAAGCCAAGAAACCAAGAAGCCGACAATCCAACAATCCGACAGCAATGGTCAGTTTGATTTGTTTGCGGCTCCTGGAACAGGGACGCTTTCTGAAAGCGAAACGGAAAGTGGATTTAAAACCATTGCCAACAGTCCTCATTTATATCAGCTGGCAGACACGCCATTGTCTAGAAAATTGTTGCTTAAAAATTTACTGCAACAAACATCGGTTTGTTTTGACACGGAAACAACAGGATTAAAAGCCTTGGAAGTAGAGCTTATAGGAATTTCTTTTTCTTGGGAAAAAGGAAAAGGCTACTATGTCTCATTTCCAGAAAATCAAGAAGAAACACAGGCTATTTTAAACGAATTTTTACCGTTTTTTGAACATCCATCCATCGAAAAAATTGGTCATAATTTAAAGTATGATATCAAGGTATTGTCCAACTACAAGATGCCTGTAAAAGGACCTTTGTTTGATACCATGATTGCGCATTATTTGATCAATCCAGACATGCGCCACAATATGGACGTGCTGTCTGAAACCTATTTGAATTACCAACCCGTGTCTATTACAGAATTGATCGGTAAAAAAGGGAAAAATCAACTTTCAATGAGAGACGTTGAACTTTCTAAACAAACCGAATATGCTGTTGAAGATGCAGACATTACCTTGCAATTGAAAGAGCATTTTACAAAAGAATTGGAAAGCGGTGAGCTAACCAAGCTCTTTACTGAGGTAGAATTGCCCTTGGTTTCTGTGTTGACCGCCATGGAAATTGAAGGCATCAATTTGGATTCGGCATTTTTAAATTCGCTCTCGGTTGACTTACTTAAAGATATTGATCGCTTAGAAAAAGGCGTGTACGAACAAGCTGGAGAGGAGTTCAATTTGGCATCGCCCAAACAATTGGGGATTGTCTTATTTGAAAATATGAAACTGGTTGAGAAACCTAAAAAAACCAAAACAGGGCAATATTCTACCGCAGAAGATGTGCTTTCTTATTTGGCAAAAGACCATCAAATTATTCGAGATATTTTAGAGTTTCGACATTATAAAAAACTACAAAGCACCTATGTAGATGCCTTGCCAAATGAGGTGAATTCAAAGACGCAAAGAATTCATACTGTATATGCGCAAGCGGTTGCTGCAACGGGGCGCTTGAGTTCTAACAACCCAAATTTACAGAACATCCCGATTCGGACAGAACGCGGAAGACAGGTTCGGAAAGCGTTTATCCCAAGGGATGAAAACCATGTGTTATTGGCAGCAGATTATTCGCAAATAGAATTGCGCATTATTGCGGCATTGAGTGAAGAGGAAAACATGATGAACGCCTTTAAAAATGGAGAAGATATTCACGCTTCTACAGCGGCAAAAGTATTTGGAATTCCGATTGATGAAGTGACACGTGAACAACGTAGCAATGCCAAAACTGTCAATTTCGGAATTATTTACGGGGTTTCTGCTTTTGGCTTGAGCAACCAAACAGACTTGACGAGAAAGGAAGCCAAAGCATTGATTGACACCTATTATGAAACCTATCCGAAATTGCGAAATTACATGGCCGATCAAGTCGATTTTGCACGAGATCACGGCTATGTGGCAACGGTTTTAGGAAGAAGACGTTATTTAAAAGACATCAATTCTCAGAATGCCATTGTGCGTGGAGCAGCAGAACGAAATGCGGTCAATGCTCCTATTCAAGGTAGTGCTGCAGACATTATTAAGCTTGCTATGATTAACATTTACAGACGTTTTGAACAAGAAAATTTCAAGTCTAAAATGTTGTTGCAAGTACATGATGAATTGGTTTTTGATGCGCATAAAGACGAATTGGAACTGATTAAACCGATTATCAAACAAGAAATGGAAAACGCGTATCACCTATCGGTTCCTTTGGATGTAGAAATAGGTGTTGGCAAGAATTGGCTAGAGGCGCATTAGTTGGATTTGTGAGTGATGGCAAGCCTCCATTCTTAATAATATCTAAAAGTAATGGTGCCAAGAAAAAGCTAAAGCAGGACCCTGAAGCAACCATGAATGCCCACGAAATAATTACACGACTAGAATCTGTTAGAGCTGCGTTGACTGCCATA
>Ga0209554_1000346_pt1 | contig 38841 bp, 39 predicted proteins | sample MarorgKNORR_S2LV_5_FD_188221 | JGI IMG/M metagenome (GOLD analysis project Ga0209554, IMG submission 188221) | Marine microbial communities from the Southern Atlantic Ocean, analyzing organic carbon cycling - Bottom_A/KNORR_S2/LV (SPAdes) (version 2) | ecosystem: Environmental > Aquatic > Marine... | reverse complement strand
AGCTCAAACCGTGCACAACCGTTCAAAGTCTTTGACTGGGAAAACGAAATTTAATAAGATGATTGAAATGTATGAAAGTTATCGAAAGGACGACAAGTTGCCTGCAACTTATGAAGTTATTTATGGACATGCCTGGAAACAGGAAAAGCGGTTCGGAGCGATTTCACTAGATAACTAGCTATCTTACTTTTTCGTACTCGTTTGTAACAAATCACCGACACTGATGACACACTCTTGATCTGAAAGCAGAATAGCGTTTTGACCAAAAAATGCGCCATAATTTTCAGAACTAAAATTCAGTGAAGTCAAAGTTGAGAGTGGCTCTTTGAAGTCTATGATTTCTCCGCTATCTTGATTGATTGTTGTTATTTTGCAGCGTTTGCATGGCTTCCTCAAACCGAACTCGTAGTTACCGTCTTGTGAGATCAGATCAAGAGATGTCTTGTTCTCAATACTGGCTATATCACTGACAACTATGTTAGGTCTAAAGCGACCCATTGTAACTTCTTGCTTTCCATTTTCTCTGAGACCCTCATTTAACTTCTTCAACGAATCCCAGGAAGTTATAAGGTAGGGGAATTGGTCAGAAAATGCACTCTCGGCTTCACGACCGTGAAGGTATTTTGCTGGCACTGGACGTTTTCGATCGGAACAAAATCTCACCAGTCTCAACGTTTTTCCTTGCCAATATCCGAGCTCATCAGTTAACCAATATGAGGCAGCCTCTCCTTCGTCATATGCGTTACAAGTATCTCTCCAAACTGACACCTGAACTGACTCTTCCCTTTGAGCGTTAAGATTAATCTTTAGTTCGTGGCCTTTTGATGACTCTAGTAACAAGAAATCTTTAGCAATGCTCACAGTAATGGTCGCCATTGCTTCAATTTCACGTTGCGTTAGGAACTGATAATCGCTATCTGTAATCATCCACTCACGATCATACTTAAAGCCACGCAAGCCAGTTTCTGCTTCCTTTAGTGGAATGCCTTTGAGTGATTTGACAGGATAAATGTAAATGTCTGTAACTTGAATCATAAGCAACAAATATACAGACTTATTGTTTCAATTTATAACCAGTATGAAATATCCATGCAATTAAAGCAATACAGACACTTAAGAAAAGCAATACCATTAACAAGCTAAGTCCTACCCCAACATCAGAGATTTCAAAAAAACTCCAACGGAAGCCACTCACAAGATAAAGAACAGGATTAAACAAAGTCACTTTTTGCCATAAAGGCGGCAGCATACTTATTGAATAAAAGCTTCCACCTAAAAACACTAGTGGCGTGATTATTAGTAGTGGAATTATTTGCAGTTTTTCAAAATTGTCTGCCCACAAGCCAATAATAAAACCAAACAAACTAAAGGAAATACAAGTCAAAACTAAAAATCCTAGCATCCAAAAAGGATGCGCGATGTTTAACTCAACAAACAAACTAGCTGTAACCAAAATGATGGTTGCCAAGATTAATGACTTAGTTGCCGCTGCTCCAACATAGCCAATTAAGGTTTCATAAAATGAAACTGGTGCCGACAAAAGTTCATAAATCGTTCCAGTGAATTTTGGAAAAAAGATACCAAAAGAGGCATTAGAGATACTTTGGGTTAATACCGAAAGCATTGTTAGACCTGGCACAATAAATAAACCATAAGACACACCATCAATATTCTCTATCCTAGAACCAATTGCTGATCCAAAAACAACAAAATACAAAGCCGTTGAAATTACAGGTGAAGCAATACTCTGGAAAAGTGTTTTCCAGAATCGCAACATCTCATTAAAGTAGATTACTTTTATAGCCATGAAATTCATTATTTTTCCTTTACTAAGTCTACAAATATATCTTCGAGGGAACTTTGAACAATTTTAAGGTCTTTTAAATGCAGTTCAGAATTAGTAATTTCCTGGAGTAAATCTGATATATCAGTCTCCTCATCTTTAACAATAAAAGTATAAGAGATGTGCATTCCATCATCTGAAAGCTCAATGTTGTATTTATCTAGTGACGATGGTACTTTAGCCAGTGATTCTTTTAATTCAATGACTAACTGTTTCTTGCCGAGACTTTCCATTAAATGAACTTTTTGTTCGACTAATAACAACTCTCCATTATTAATCACTCCAACCCTATCAGCTATTTCTTCGGCCTCTTCGATATAGTGAGTAGTTAAAATAATTGTAACCCCTTTGGACTTCAACTCATTAACAATCTTCCACATATCCTTTCTAAGCTCAACATCAACTCCTGCGGTAGGCTCATCTAAAAAAAGTACTTCGGGATTATGGGAGAGCGCTTTAGCAATTAATACCCTTCTTTTCATGCCACCAGAGAGTGCTCTAATTTCAGAATCCTTCTTATCATAAAGCGACAAATCTTTCAGAAGTTGCTCAAGATAAGCATCATCTCTCTTATAGCCAAATAAGCCCCTACTAAATCTGACCGTACCCCACACAGTATCAAAAGTTCCAAGCGTTAACTCTTGTGGTACTAGTCCAATCATTGCGCGGGTTTTTCTGAAATCAGTGATGATGTCATTACCATCAACAGTGACACTTCCTGAGGTTGGTGAAACGATACCGCAGATTGTCGAAATTAGGGTCGTTTTCCCGGCGCCATTTGGACCCAACAATGCCAAAATCTCACCCTTTTTAATATCCAAATTGATGTTTTTTAATGCTTCGAAACCAGAGTTATAGGTTTTTGAAAGGTCTTTGATGGAAACAATTGAACTCATTAAATGTAATTATTAGAATAATCAAAAAAATAGAGGTCATTGTACTCAGTTATTTAATAGCTGATAAGTTATTTCAATTCATCTAGCCAAGGTGGATTAGCCCCCTTTAGGGTTACCGTAAATCTTGCTATTTGATTAGCAAAAGTCAGTGTCTTTTGCAGTGTTAGTGTATCTATGGTGGCAACGGCTCAGAGGTATGAAGAGCTTCATCCTGAGGTAAGAATCATTTGGGAGAAAAGAACTCTCGATGAATTTGGTCATAAGCCAATTGATGAACTAGCAGAAGAATATGATTTGATTGACATCCTACCGAAGGCAATTTTTGAGGCTCCTGTTGCCAATAGCCTATCACGTCTTACTTAATCCGTTAATAATCTAAAAATACTTTATTTCTAAAGTGCTACTCCTTTCTTTATTTCGTTTGATGTGTGAGGGAGGGTAAATTAATACTTACCAGAGCACAAGAGGGGCTCCCCCTATGCCTTCAAAGTCTGAATAAAATTAACTATAGAAGACGAGCGCCATTTTCAACAGGCGTATCGGGCACTGCCAAGACTACAGATTTATCTTGGTTATAGAAACCTAAAACCAAGCATTCACTCATAATTGGACCGACTTGCTTGGGATGAAAGTTAACAACACCCATCACCTGTTTATCCAACAACTTTTTCTTTGTGTAAAGATTTGTGATTTGTGCGCTAGACTTCTTGATACCAACCTCTGAACCAAAATCAACATGCAGGATATATGCGGGGCTTCTAGCCTCAGGAAAATCCTCAGCTTTAATTATCGTACCAACCCTTATATCAACTTTTTCAAAATCTTGCCAAGTAATTTTCATATCATTCCCGTTTTTTTTGTTTCAAGTAAATCTCCGATAGCTCTCTCAAGTGATGCCTCAAAACCAGAGTCGTTTCCTGGGTTAGCTGCACAGTGCCCAAATGGAGAATCAAATGGACGGAGCTCAGCATTCATAATATAACTGGCCTCTACCGCATTATCTTCAGGTGGAAAATAAAGGTCTTGGGTACAAGGCATTAAGATAGTTTTTGCACGAATTGCCTTCAATGCCATTTTAAAATTGCCATTATAAAGAGGGCCAACACTGATATCACTTGCTTGCCATGTCGCAAGTTTAGCCAAGAGGTTGTTGGCATCCCAGTTCTCAACATGTTCATTTTCCCAATCAATCAACAAGTCCTCTATAGTTTCATAACCGATTTCTTGAAACAAAGAGTCGCGATAAAAGGTTTGAGAAAAAGCCCAGCCTGCATAGACTCTTGCAAAGGCTTTAAGCCCATCAACTGGTGGGGAGTCATAGTCGCCATTATTCCAATTCTGGTCTGCACAAAGAGCCGCTCTGACACCTTCAAGAAAGACGTAGTTATGTGTCGATGTTTTTGCCGAAGCACAGAAAGGCAAAATAGCATCAACGAAATCCGGATATTGCGAAGCCCACTGATATGCCTGACAGCCGGCCATTGACCAACCTGTGACAAGCGCAATTCTATCTATTCCTAGGTTTTCGGTAAGTAACTTATACTGACAGGCAATGTTATCCCAAAGTGATATATGTGGAAACCTAGGACCATCCTGAGGAGCTGGAGTATTGCTTGGTGATGAAGAGAAGCCATTACCAAACATATTAATCGACACAACAAAATGTTTCTCTGGATTGATCGCTCTGCCAATACCAAAAAAGCCCTCATTTCTTTGATGAGAGCCGGTATAAAAAGTTGGCAATACAACTACATTGTCCTTGTTTTTATTTAACTTGCCATAGGTTTTATAAATTAAGAAAGCTGAATCGAGCTTCTCACCTGATAGTAGCGAAACAGTGCCTAATTCATACTTTTCATAATCCATTACAGTGCCATATCTTTAGTCTTAATTTGTTTGTTGATTCGGCTTTTGAAGAACAACTAGCAATCCAAGGTATTGTCAAGCTCCCATTTTGTTAAATGCGAAGTGTAATCATTCCATTGGTTTTTCTTCAATTTCACAAAAGCGTCAACCAACTCACTTCCCAGTCTCTCTCTCAAAACATCACTACTCTCAAAAAGACGAATCGCGTCAAGTAAATTATGAGGCAACTGCTTGTAACCCTTTATATCCTCTCCCAGTTCATACATATTAATGTCTAGAGGATCACCTGGGTCACGGTTGCCTTCAACCCCATCAAGACCACAGGCAAGGATGCCTGCTTGCATCAAATAAGGATTGGCTGCTCCGTCCATCAATCGTAATTCAAAGCGCCCCGCTTCAGGAACCCTAATCATATGAGTACGGTTATTACCACCATAGGTTATAGAGTCAGGAGACCAGGTAGCACCGGAGAGTGTCCGAGGTGCGTTGATACGTTTATAGCTATTGATTGTAGGATTAAAGATTGCAGCCAAACAATCGGCACTATGCATAATGCCACCAAGAAATTGATAAGCCAAAGGTGATAATCCTAGGTCACGGGCATCATTATTCCCATCAAATAAGTTTTGAGTGCCATTTAAATTCCAGATTGAGATATGTGAATGACAACCATTGCCAGTCAAATGGGAAAAAGGTTTCGGCATAAAGGTGGCTCTCATTCCATGAAGTTCTGCTATTGACTTGACCATAAATTTGAAAAAGACATGACGGTCAGCTGTTTTCAGAGTGTCATCAAAGTCCCAGTTCATTTCAAACTGACCGTTGGCATCTTCATGGTCATTCTGATAGGGACCCCAACCCAGCTCAATCATGGCGTCACAAATTTGACTGATAACAGGATACTGTCGCATTAAAGCTTGCTGGTCATAGCAAGGTTTACTTTGTTGATCTTTAGTATCGGCAATATCAGTACCATCACTATTAATCAGGTGGTATTCACATTCAACCCCAGTCTTCATCCGAAAACCAAGCTTTTCAGCTTGCTCCAACTGCCTTTTTAGCGCAACTCTTGGAGAAGCTTCAACTGGCTTGCCATCCATCCACAGATCTGAAGCTAACCAACCAACTTCTGGCTTCCAAGGTAACTGAATAAAGCTTTCAGGATCCGGAATAGCAAACATATCAGGATGTGCAGGAGTCATATCCAGCCAGGCTGCGAAACCAGCAAAACCAGCACCATCTTTTTGCATACCATCGATAGCCCTTGTGGGTACCAATTTTGAGCGTAGATTACCGAACAAATCGACAAAACTAATCAAAAAATATTTGATACCGCGCTTCTTGGCTATATTTGAAAGATTGATAGACATATTAAAATCCTCGTAAATTTTATTTTTACAGTTGAAACTATTGTTTCAAGGTTGGGTCAAGTTCATTTATCAATATACACTTGATTAAATCAAAACTATTCTAATTTAATACAACCTTAAATACTCAGTTACTTCCCAGTCGCTAACAGCCTGGTGATAACGATTCCATTCATCCATTTTGTAGGCAAAAAATTGATTTAGCATTGATTCACCTAAAACCTCTTTTGCAAAATCATCGTGCTGAAGTTTTTCAATGGCTTCTAGAAGGTTTCGAGGTAGAGATTTAATTTTAGAGGCTTTTATTTCTTCAGGACTTAAGGTGTAAAGATTAACATTTAATGGCTTACCTGGATCAATCCTATTTTTAATTCCATCTATAGCTGCAGCAGTAGTCAAAGCCAACGATAAGTATGGATTCATACACATATCGGCGGCACGGTTTTCTATGCAAAAGCGATTTTGTGGAAGACGAAGCATACATGAGCGGTTATTGTCTCCATATGCCATTTGCGTTGGAGCCCATGTGTACACTCCACCCTCAAATCCTCCCACTACAGGAATCAATCCATTGTAAGAATTGACCGTGGAACATGCCACGGCAGTAATTTCTGTTCCATGCTTAATCAAACCACCGACCGCATGGTAGGCTGCATCCGAAAACTTACCATTCTTTCCTTCAAATATATTTTTACTGTTCGCAGTACTCGTTAAGCTTAAATTAATGTGAGCACCAGAACGCCAATCTCCAATTGTTGGTTTCGGCATAAAAGTAATAAACATGCCGTGATTTTTTGCAATCTCTTTGAGCAAAACCCTTAAAAATACCAAACGATCAGCCATTTGAAGTACGTTTGTATAAGTAAAGTCGAGTTCAAACTGAGAATATCCTCCCTCGCAAACAACATCCTTCAAACCCCAACCTAATTCATTGAGAGTATCAATCATTTCTCCCAAAAATTCCATAGAGTCAATGCTATATTCCACATCATATCCAAAGGCTTGGCGGCGTGGTCGTAAACCTTCACCGGGTAAAGGGTCGTCATCAAAAGCTTTGACAGGTTGACCGTTTTCCCAACGCATTGCTATAAATTCGGGTTCAATACCACAAAAAGCTCTATATCCAGCATCCTCAGCATTCTTCACAGCTCTTTTTAGTGTTTGACGGGGACATAAATTGTAAGGTTTACCCTCCCACCACAAATCAGAAAAAACCCAGGCACAGGTTTTATCCCAAGGACAGATCATCAAACTATCAAGATCTGGAACTGGAATCTGATCAGAGTCATTTGGCCCTAATTCTGGAACGAAAGAAACAGAATGAACAGCAAATTGAGGGCCTTTTCCAGCACACAACAACTCAAACTCAGATATGGGGATAGGTTTAGTTTTAGGAATGCCTAGAAGGTCTATCCAGCATGAAAGAATATACTTAACACCTGCCTTTTCAAGTTTTGCTTTGGCTTCATTAACGCGCTTTTTATCTGGAAGTGCCTCTGACATTAATGTTGGATATATGTTTGCCATTATTGACTCCTTTTGAGGTATAGTTTGTTGAAAAAAGTCACTATACCATATTATTAATGATTATTTTATTTTGATAATAGCAAGAGATCTCTACTGATGAAAGATACTAAAGATAAAAATGAAACTGATTTGAAAGGTTTTGCTGGCCATAGTGTTACACTTTCAAACAAGATCGATGATGAAATAACAAGAATTGGCCGAGGAACGCCAGCTGGTGAGTATCTTAGGCGCTACTGGCAACCAGTATTTATTTCTTCTGATTTAGCAGAACTCCCTGTTGCAATAAAAATACTTGGAGAAGAGCTTGTCTTGTTTCGAGATAAGAGCGGTCAGTTAGGACTAGTTCACAAACACTGTCCACATAGACAGGCCTCTCTGGAATTTGGAATTTGTCGTGAAAAAGGCATCCAATGCTGCTACCACGGCTGGCACTTTGATGTCGATGGCACATTGATCGAAGTTCCTGGACAGCCAACCGCCACCGCAGATATTATAAAAAATAAGGTGCGTCTAGGCGCTTATCCTACTTTCGAGTTTAAGGGGCTTATCTTTGCATATTTAGGCCCAATTGATGAAAAGCCAGAATTTCCAATCTATGACAGCCTCGAATTTGAAGATATGGAAATGGTTCCTTACAAAGCACCCTTTAATTGTAACTGGCTTCAAGTACTCGATGCAATCGTTGATCCTATTCATACCGCCTTTCTTCACTCCAATATGAGTCGTCAACAATTTTCGGAAGGCTTTGGAGAGGTAGGTCAGATGGACTTCTTCGAGCGAGATAACTGGATATTAGGCTGCAACACGCGCAGAGTTGGTGACAACGTTTGGTTTCGAATCAATGAAGTTGTTTTGCCAAATTTTACTCAAGCGGGAGCAGCCTTTTCTGCTGATGGCACGAAACAAATCTTTTATGGGCGAAGCTCTTTCAGTCGTTGGGTAGTACCAATTGATGATGAAACGACCATCTGTTATGCTTGGGCTAATTTCGGTAAACGTGGTGATCCCCAAGCATATAACACGCCAGAAGGTCCAGAGCTGATTGAACAGGGTGAGGTTTTCGATCGACCATATGAAGAACGACAGAGGTTCCCTGCAGATAGAGAGGCTTGTGAAGGTATTGGTGCCATTAACATTCATAAAAATGAACAACTAGTGCGAAGTGACCGCGGCGTTGCTATGATGCGTCAACGAATAAGGAAGCAAATTAGAACCGTAATTGCTGGAAATCAACCCTACCTCGCCTCAAAAATTGCGGGAATGCCGATCCCCACTTATGGCGGTGACTCTGTTCTTTCTATCCCTAAAAATGAAGAAGGTGATGATGCATCTTTACTCAGTAAACTTGCACACGAGTTCGTTGACATTCAGTTTCAAGTTGATGGCAAATCGGAACAACAAAGAATTAAAATTGTAACTGCAGGATTGAAGGAAATGCAGTCAAGGCATAATTCAAAGATTAAATAAACAAATAAGGTAGGTATTGATAGCATGCTAGAAGAGAGAAAAGTAAAAGTGCATTTCAAGAGCAATCATGCAGACCCTAAGTCCTTTCCTCCGACAATAGAAGGGGAATCTGTTTTCGCCTTTACGGAAGCAAGATTTAACGAAGCTCTTGAAAATTACCCCGACTTGAAAGGAAAAATTGAGCCAGTATTTGACTGGGATTTAGATAACTTTTATGAATCAATGAAAACAGCAGAGGTACTCGTATGTTGGGATTTTCCTACCGAAAACCTTGCCGAAATAGCACCTAATCTTCGTTGGATTCATACCACTGGTGCTGGTGTTGAGCACCTCTGCCCAATGGATTGGCTTCCTAATAATGTTTCTGTTGTCAACAATAGAGGTGTGCATTCAGAAAAAGCGGGTGAATTTGGCTTGATGAGTGTTCTTATGCTGCACACTCATATGCCACAGATCATTGCAAATCAACATAACAACCACTGGGAATCACTTTACTCTACTCTCATAAAGGGCAAAACTTTGTTGGTTATTGGCGTTGGAAATATTGGCTACTCTGTGACAAAAAAATGCAAAGCACTTGGAATGAATGTTATTGGTGTCAGTCGCCACGGAAAAACTTTAGAAGATGTAGATGAAATGGTATCAGCTGATCAATTGGACGAAGTATTACCAAAAGCAGATTATATTTTTATGGCCACCCCAAATACCACTGAAACTCATAACTTATTGGATGGAAGACGGCAATCATTAATGAAACCTGGCGTTGGTATTGTTAACGTAGGTCGCGCTGCTACAATAGACTATGTAGCCTTGGTTGATAACCTAAATTCAGGTCATATTGGGGCTGCAATTATCGATGTATTTGACCCAGAACCGCTACCCAAAAACTCACCTTTATGGTCTGCTCCTAACCTCATGGTTATGCCCCATATTTCTGCAGATGATGGTGACACCTACATTCTACAGACTCTCGAATTGGTTCTGATGAATATGCGTCGCTACCTTGCCAACCAAGAACTCAAGAACCTAGTGAGGCCTGATTTAGGCTACTAACTGGATAGTCCTATCTTGTAAGCTTACTGCCTAGTGGTGATCTCTGAAATATTTGGCAGCACTAATAGAAGCAAGGGTGATACTTTCAGATGGATTTGCCAATGCCTGTTCAAGTGTTAACTGTTTTGAGACAACACTGAAGACTCTATCAATGTCGTGTTTATGAATTAGTCTTTCATCATCTTCAACCGAGCCAGCAATCACAAATACTAGACATCGATTCCTCTTAGCGCATTTAGCAACGCCAATAGGTGCTTTTCCTCTTATGCTTTGACTATCAAAACGACCCTCACCTGTTATAACTAAATCAGCGCCTTTAATATGATGCTCAAAATCCATGGCATCCAAAACGATATTGATGCCACTTTTAAGTTCCGCATTTAAAAAAGCAAGAAAAGCTGAGCCTATTCCTCCAGCTGCGCCAGAACCTGGAACTTCTGAAACATCTTTTTTTATTGTGCTAGTTAAAATGTCAGAATAACGTGTCAGATTGGCGTCCAGTTGAGCAATCATTTCACTATTAGCGCCCTTTTGTGGCGCAAAAATCACTGAAGTGCCTTGTGGACCAAGTAGTGGATTATCAACATCGCACGCTACCTCAAAGCTGACGCCTTGAAGACGAGAGTCTATTGCACCAGAGTCAATACTACTAAGAGCACTTAAACTGCCACCACCTCGGTTCAGTTGGTTTCCTGAAATATCAAGTAGACGAACACCTAGAGCTTGTAGCAAACCTGCACCACCATCATTACAAGCACTTCCGCCTAAGCCAACAATGATGTGATTAGCGCCCTCATTCACTGCTGCCAATATGAGCTCTCCTACCCCATGACTGGTTGCAATCATTGGGTTACGATTTTCTAAAGGCACCAAGCTCAAACCACAAGCTTTGGCAACCTCAATGACTGCTGTCTTCGAATTACCAAGCATACCCCAACTTGCATTAATGACTTCTCCCATTGGATCCATCACTTGCGCCGAAAAATAATGACCCTGGGTAGCAGATATAAGCGCTTCAGTTGTGCCTTCACCGCCATCTGCAACAGGCAATTTGAGTATTTCAGCGTTTGGGAAGACGTCAACAAATCCTGCTTCTATAGCATTGGCAACTTCACTGGCAGAAAGGCTTTCCTTGAATGAATCTGGTGCTATGACTATTCTCATATCAAAGTATTCACTTAACTATCAAAATAGAATCTGCTTTTAATTTTTTGGCATGTCCTCTGGGTCAATGCCAGGAACAAAAGTAATTCCTGCTTGTTGTTTCCAGTCATGCGGATAGGCGGCATAGAAAATGACACACTTTTCATCACATTCGTATGCGATTGAATTGTCCTTAGGTATATACAAAACATCTCCAGGCGTACAAACATATGACTCTCCATCACAGGTCAATCTAAAGGTGCCTTCCATGCAATAAATAATTTCATCACAAGTTAATTCCCAAGGTACTGAAACTTGATTTAAAAAATTGAGACCACCACACATAGTGTCACTGACAGCACTGGTGACAAAAGGCTTGATATAGGTTTGTCCTGGCTCTAAAGTATGTAAACGGTGCTCTATATCGCTAAATTTATAGAGTTTTGGTTTATTATCTTCCATCATTTTCCTTATTGAGTTAAGTTAAGTTTTTCATTCAATTCAACAACATAGCCATCCGGATCTTCTATAAATGCAAGGATACGGGTTCCAGCATTCATCGGTTTAGCTGGAGTGATAATCTTTGCTCCTTGAGCTTCGAGGTCTTCAACAGCTTTATAAACGTCAGGTGTTTCGATACAGATATGACCCCAGCCATTACCTTTGTCATAATGCTCTTTTTGATCCCAGTTATATGTCAACTCCAATGCGGGGAATTCAGTCTCGGGCCCATAACCTACAAATGCATTGGTGTAGCTACCGCCAGGATAATCAGTTCTTCTCAAGACTTGCATACCCAGAATGTCACAATAAAAATGGATTGATTTTTCTAGGTCTAGCACTCTTATCATTGTGTGAGCTAATCTATAGCCATTATCATTACTTTCAGTAGACATATGTCCTCCTTTAAATGTTTTTTGATGTTTTCATTACAGCCTCTGCGATCATTGTTTGGAATGCACGAACGCTATCTTCCCAATGAGGCGACAGAAAGCCACCTTCCTTTGCTACTGGTGAGGCACGACCGAGTTGCATTCTTTCACAAATTGCATGGTCTTCTTTATGCACATCCCACCATAATTTTTTCATTGCATCAACTTCTTCTTTTGATAGAGTTTGTCCCTCAGTCGTATAAATAACTCTTTTCTGCTGAGTGTGCCCAGAGTCAACTGGAACATTCAAGTAGACCCCAATCTGGTCAGGGAAATATCGACCAATAATAAAGTTAGGAAATAGTGTGAGGTATCTTGAGCTGACAGAAAGGCTGCCTTTCACTTTGTCTTCTTCATCCAGTTCAATAGCGCTTCCTAGACAAACATCATCAACGATAGTGTAGTGGTCTTTGAGTGGTTGATTTGTTGTCGTACGATGAACAAACTGAACATGGTAAGGCTCAATAAAGTTTTCCATTAGAAACTTCCAATTGGTTGAAATTTCACCAAAATCAAGTGTCGCAACTGGTTTAACTTGTTCAAAGTTGATATCATCAAAATACTTAATCAAGGGTGCTGAATACTCCTCAAATTCTGGCGCATCGGCACTAAGGTTAACGAAAATCCAGTCATGCCAGATAGCCAGTCTTACTGGCTTTAGGCCATGTTTAGATAACTCAAAACCCTCAACCTGATGTTCTTCTCCAGCAAAAAAAGGAGTTGCGCAAAGCTCACCATCTAAATTATAAGTCCAAGAATGATACGGGCAACGCAACTTAGTTCCCACATTTTTTGGTTCATCAACCAATTTTAGGCAACGGTGTCTACAGGCATTATGAAAGGCGTTGATTTCACCAAGCTTGTTCTTAATAAGAATCAAGGGTTGACCGGCAACCGAACATGTAACAACATCACCAGGCTTTTTGAGTTCATGAACAAATCCCACAAAAACCCAATTCTGAGTAAATACGGTTTCGGATTCAATTTCCCAGAACTCAGAATCATTATAAGCTACAGCAGGAAGCCCATGAGCAGGCACGCTGTTCTTCAAAAAATTTGATAATAAAATGTCTATTCTTTCATTCATAATGACACCTTAAATTTAATCATATTTTTTACCCCATCGCTCAAGAGAAATTGTAGCTAACAAAATTATTAGCATGCCTAGCCACTGAGCATAGCCGAGTATATTTTGGAGTAGCATAACGCCAAGAATGATAGTAAAAACTGGCTCCATGTACATCACATTAGACGTGCGAACAGGACCAATTTTTGCAATAGAGTGGAAGAAAAAGTAAAAACCGCCACTCATACCTATAGCTGAAGCAATACCCCACATTAACATCGGTGCAGTCACTGATGCTATGGGTGCTGCAGTAGTCATAAAATAAATTAATACAAAAACCGTTGCAGGTAACACCATAATATATTTAATTAAGCCCCATCCTGGCGTCACACTCTCGTGACGAGATAGAATGTTAACAAACACCTGTGCAACTGATGCAAACAAACCCCAAAACACACCCCACAAATTCCAGTCACTAGTATCACTCTGAACCAGCACCCATATGCCCAGCAAAGAAGCCAATAGAGCCAAAACCGATAACACATCAATTGACCTACTTTTCATTAATGAATTAGCGAAAAAAGTAATGATTGGAAACGTGTAAATTACAACCACAGCCAAACTTAAAGGAATCAGTTTGATGGAATACATATATGAGCCAACAAATATTGCTTGAAATATACTAATTAACACTAACCTTATACGAGCTTCCTTAGTTCTTTGTTTTTTGGGTGACTTATCTAAAACGCTAGACAAGGATAGGGTGAAAATATAGCGCACACTAAGCAACAAGAAAATGCTACCTCCTACTTTGTAAAAGTACGGAACAGCTGCCGCTGCAAGCGAGAAGCTAAAAGCTGATATTATGGCTGCAAGGACATTTGTAGAGAATTTATTGCTCATTGAAAATACAAATTTGCCTTGAAATGAAAGCCTGCATTTTATAACCCATTAAGAGTTATCGTCAAGAAGTAAATTTAATTGAAAGCTGTTGCCTTAAATAGCCTGGCTTGTTTGTTGTAATTGAAGTCGCCCCCCACTTCAATAATTGTTCAGCAGTTTGTATGTCATCAATAGCCCATGAGTGGTACTCAAAACCAGCTTTGGTGATACTGTTGACAAGTTCTTGAGAGTTTTTATTGTTTGAGCCAAGACCGTCGGCCTTGATATCTCTTAAAAAATCTAGCAACTCGTGGCTACTGACTGGCTCATTCACGTCATATAACCAGTGCGCTTTAATATGAGGCGCAATTGATTTAAAGGCTTTAATTACATGATTATCAAATGCTATGATTGAAATTTGTTCCTTTCGAAGATTCGAATTTACTATCCAATTGATCAGAGTAGGAACGATTTCAGGACCACATTTAACCTCGATAAAAATACCCTTATTGTTAGGTATTGTTTTAAAGACTTCGCTAAGTAAAGGGATTGATTGTGGGGCTAAATCACCTTTATAGTATGTAGATGCATCGAGTTTACTTAATTCAGCATAAGTGCTTTCTGCAACAATCAGTTTTTCATCACAGGTGCGAGAGGTATCCTCATCATGAATGCAGACAATCTGCTCATCTTTGGTAAGACGAAAATCACCCTCAATCGCATCAGCGTTCTGCGACCAAGCTAAGCGAAATGCCTCAAGAGTATTTTCTGGTGCATCATCGGAAGCACCTCTGTGAGCAACAATCATTTATCAATCTCTATAAATACTTTAATTATAAACTCTGTGATTTATAGTTGATTCTTAACGCGCTCTTAAACTACTTAGGCAATTTGCCTGATGTTTGATTTTTTAAAACAAAGAAATAGCCAATTCCATCCAGTAGCTTGGCATTAAACCAAGAACTAGAATCAAAGCTCCATTGATGGAAAGAATAATGCGCATGTCCAAGGGGGCTGTTACCGTAATTTCTTTTTCAGCATCATCAAAGTACATTGTTTTGATGATTTGGAGGTAGTAATATGCACTGATAACTGCAAATACAACTGCAGCAACCGCTAAATAAATATAGCCTGCTGAAACGACTTGCTGAAGAATAAACAGCTTAGAATAGAAGCCAATGAATGGAGGTACACCAGCCATTGAAAGCATAACAAATAGCATTAACAAAGCAAACCAAGGTGAGTGTTTGCTCAAACCTCTAAAGTCAACAATTTGATCTGCTTCAAATCCTTGTTTATTCAAAGCAATAATAATGCCAAAAGCTGTCAAACTCATTAATACATAAGCCAAAACATAGAAGGTAGCAGCGCCATAGCCTTCAACGACACCTGTTATAAAACCAAGCAAAATAAAACCGATATGGGAAATAGTTGAGTACGCCAACAAGCGTTTTATATTTGTCTGCATCAAAGCAACTAATGAACCTAGGCCGATAGAAAGAATTGCAAGAATTATGAACAAATCTGCCCAATAAGCTTGCAGTCCACCAAGACCATCGATTAGTAGGCGCACCAACATAGCAGTTGCAGCAAACTTCGGCACAGTGGATAAAAACATTGTGACTGAAGTTGGTGCACCCTGATAAACATCTGGTACCCACATATGAAATGGAACAGCACCGAATTTGAAGGCAATACCAATTACTAAGAACACTAACCCAAAGTTGAGAATAAGTACTTGCTCAGAGTTCAAGTTTGCACCCGTTGCAAATGCCGCAATTTGGCCAATATCTAGACTACCAGTAATACCGTAAATCATCGACATGCCATAAAGTAGCAACCCTGATGCGATTGCACCAAGCACGAAATACTTTAACGCTGCTTCTACCGCGACAGCTCGATCTCTAGCGATCGCTATAAGTGTGTACAAAGACAATGACATGATCTCTAAACCTAAGTAAATCGTCAGCATACTGTGGGCAGAAACCATGACCATCATGCCAAGCACTGAGAGCAGGGATAGAATAAAGTATTCACCTTTCAATAAATTATGTGCTCTTAAATAATGTCGAGAATAAACCAAAGCCACTATGCTAAAGACCATCATAAAGACCTTGAAATAAGAGCCGATAGTGTCAAGTACATAAGTGCCATCAAAAATAACAGCCGATTCACCAATTAGATTAAATGCAAAGTAACCGGTGATAGCTAGTGTGGATTGAGTTAAGTAATAAGTAAGATTTTGGAAGCGCTCAGAGACAAACAAGTCAAGTAGTAATATTAATGCAATAGCAGCTATCATAAACAACTCTGGAAGAGCAAAAAATAAGTCAGCAGTATTGAATTGATAATCCATCATAACGCCGCCGGTAGTTTGGTTGTGAGTGCTTGCTCAAGCAGGTTAACCATTGAAACATGCATCACTTCAATCAAAGGTTGAGGATAGACGCCAACAACTAAGACAGCTACTGCTAGAACCGCCAATACAAAGAACTCTCGAGTGTTGATGTCACTTAAAGTACTAACATCTGAATTCACTATAGGACCCCAGAAAACTCTCTTCACCATCCACAATGTATACGCTGCGCCTACTATTAAAATCGTTGCCGCAAAGAAGGCGTACCAGAAATTTGCTTGAAGTGAACCTAGAATCACCATAAATTCACCTACAAAGCCTGAAGTACCTGGAAGACCTGCATTTGCAAGGGCAAACAAGACTGCAAAGCCAGTAAATTTTGGCATTGAATTAATCACACCGCCGTAGCTAGAAATTTCTCTTGAATGTAATCTTTCATAAAGAACACCGACAACCAAAAACAGTGCTGCTGAAATAAAACCGTGAGATATCATTTGAATCATTGCACCCTCAAGACCAAGATAAACACTTTCAAGGCTACCACCAGCTATTGAGTATATTTGACCGTCTGTACCCATCTTAACAATTGAAAATAATGCGAAGACACCTAACGTTACAAAGCCCATATGCGAAATAGAAGAGTAAGCAATAAGTTTCTTCATGTCTTTTTGCACGAGTGCAACAAATCCAATATAGACAATTGCAATCAATGAAAGAACAATCACTACAATTGCAAACTCTGATGAAGCGTCAGGTGTTATGGGCAATGAGAAACGGAAGAAACCGTAGCCACCCATCTTCAACATAATTGCAGCAAGAATGACTGATCCACCTGTTGGTGCTTGTACGTGAGCATCAGGCAACCAAGTGTGCACTGGAAACATTGGTACTTTGACTGCAAATGCTAAGAAGAATGCCCAAAAAATCCAACTTTGCTCAGTGAGTGACAATGGTAGCTCATTTAGCACATCCAGAGAGAACGAGCCACCTTGAATGTACATGTATATTAGTGATACCAGCATAAATACTGAACCTAGGAAAGTATAAAGGAAAAACTTGATTGCAGCGTAAACACGGTTCTGACCACCCCAAATACCGACTATGAGTAGCATTGGTATGAGAGACGCTTCCCAAAAAACATAGAACAGTATTGCGTCCAGCGATGAGAATACACCAATGATTAGACCTTCCATTATCAAAAATGCTGCCATATAGTCGGCCGCCCTATTTTGAATAACTTCCCAACCGGCAATAATGACCAAGAAAGTTGATAAAGTCGTCAATAAGATAAGGAGCATCGAAATACCGTCAATGCCAATATGGTAGTTGATATTGAACTGAGATATCCAGGCAGTGTTTTCAACAAACTGCATTCCTTGGGTTGAGGTGTCAAAGCCGTTCCAAAGATTCAATGACAGTGCAAACACAATAATGGAAACTGCAACACTTACCCAGCGGGCTAAATCGCTGCGATTGTTACCAATAACTAGGACCGAAATACCTCCTACTATTGGCAACCAAATTAACAAACTAAGTAGCGATTCCATACTATGACCCTAACTGAATGAGTGGGTTTTCGCCAACAACAAGCACCCAAGTTAAAACAAGCATTAGACCGATAATCATAAAAAAGGCGTAATGATAAAGGTAGCCAGTTTGAACTGGCCGAATAACCGAACCCATGAAACGCATTAATCTTGCACTGCCATTAACAACAAACTGGTCAATAATTGTCATGTCCGAAATACGCCACAAAAATTCGCCTAGCTTTCTGGAGCCATTGGCAAAGACAATATCGTTCAAACGGTCAAAGCCATAAAGTGACTCCAATACATAGTTTGTGCGATGGAAACGTTCTTGAATTTTCTTAGCCCAATCTGTGCGATAAAGCGAAAATACCCACGCCGCCAAACTACCACCAACCATCATCCAAAAAGGAACAGTGACAATTGAATGTTGTAACAAACCAAAGGCTGAATGGAAATGCTCTTTCAGAGCGACTACAGATCCATGCACGCTAGCATCAATATAGATAGAGTTGTCTAACCAGCCTGTGAATAACATTGGTTCAATTGTTAAATATCCAATAATCACAGAAGGTATTGCCAAAACAATTAACGGCACAGTAATTGATAGCGCAGGTTCGTGTACATGCTCTTCTGCATGTTGGTCAAGACGGGACTCGCCATGGAACACGATAAAAAACATACGTAACGAATAGAAAGCGGTAATAAAAACACCAAGAACGACCACGTAATAAACCCAATCAGCAAACGGTAAATTAGAGAAATGGACCGCTTCAATAATCATATCTTTTGAATAAAAACCTGCAAAACCCGGGAAACCAATCAACGCAAGCGTTCCTATCAAAGCCGTAATATAGGTAATTGGCATTTTCTTTCTGAGTGCACCCATTTTTCGAATATCTTGTTCGTGATGCAAAGCAACAATCACTGAACCTGCGGCCAAGAATAATAAAGCCTTAAAGAAAGCATGTGTCATCAAGTGAAAAATAGCCACTGAGTATGCACTAACACCTAAGGCTACTGTCATATACCCTAACTGAGAAAGTGTTGAGTAAGCAACAACACGCTTGATATCATTCTGAACGATACCCAGTAAACCCATGAATATTGCCGTAATCGCTCCAACCACCATCACAACAGTCAATGCCACATCGCTGAGTTCGAAAATAGGCGACATACGAGAGACCATAAAAATACCAGCAGTTACCATTGTTGCTGCATGGATCAGTGCTGAAATAGGTGTCGGACCTTCCATTGAGCCTGGTAGCCAGACATGCAATGGTACTTGCGCTGATTTACCCATAGCGCCTACAAATAAAAGCAGGCAAATAACAGTAATTACTGAAATATCACCAAAGATTGTTTGACCGTTTACTTGATTAGCCAGTGTAAATACTTCTACGTAATCCATGGTACCGAAAAACATTAGCAAAACCGCTATCCCTAATAGGAAACCGAAATCTCCCACTCTGTTAACCAAGAAGGCTTTTAGGCTTGCTTCAACTGCTGATTCTTTATGGTGCCAAAAGCCAATTAATAGATAAGAAACAAGACCTACAGCTTCCCAACCAAAAAATAACTGCATAAAATTGTTCGAGATCACTAGCATAAACATTGCAAAAGTGAACAGAGAGATATAGCTAAAAAACTTGGTGTAACCTTCGTCCTCTTGCATATAGCCAATGGTATAAATGTGCACCATTAAAGATATAAATGAGACCACAAGCAACATCACCGAAGTAAGGTTATCTACGAGAAAGCCAACACTCATATTAAGACCACCAACCTGCATCCAGGTGTAGATGTTTTCATTAAATACTTCAGCTCCCTGGAGTACATGATGATTGAAGACATAAAGTGCCAAAACCGTTGAAACTGTAACACCTAAAATGGCAATAGAATGAGACAAGGTTCGACCCAATCTATGACCAGCAAGACCAACTATGATTGCACCAATAAGTGGCGCTAGAACAATTGTTAAATAGGTATTTTCCATAGCTAGCCTTTCAAACTATTGGTCACATCAACATCAATCGAGCCACGATTTCTGTACATCAATGTCAGAATAGCCAGACCAATAGCAACTTCCGCCGCTGCAACCGTCAAAATAAAGAAGACAAATATCTGACCCGCCACATCCGAGGAGTAATAAGAAAAGGCAATAAAGTTTGTGTTCACTGCTGCGAGGATCAGTTCAACACACATCAACAACATGATGATATTAGTCCTGTTGATAAAAATACCTGCCAAACCAATACAAAAAACAATGGCACTCAAAATCAGATAATCAGATAGTGCAATCATTTAGGCTTCTTAGTCTTGGTTGACGAAATAGAAGCCAAACGCACCCTGTCTGATGCCTGAACACTAACCTGTTCAGAAATATTTTGCCTCTTGCTTCTGCTCTCTTTACGGTGCACAAGGGTAATCGCGGAGATAATCGCAATTAGTAATAAGACAGCTGCAAGCTCAAATGGATAGACATAGGTGGTATATAAATCACTTGCCAACTCGGTGATATTGCTATAGCCAGCGATATGCCTAGCAGGCTCCTCAACAGTTTCAAGATCAAACTGTCCAGCACTTAAAACAAGCGCCATTTGAGCAATAACAACCATCGAAACAAAGATTCCAAGTGGCAAGTATGTAGTAAATTTTGCTCGAATCGTTGACTGATCAATGTTGAGCATTTTTATGACGAATAAGAAAAGCACCATTACAGCGCCTACATAGACTAGGATCAATGTGATCGCTAAAAACTCAGCTTCTAACAATAGCCACAAACTTGCCACACTGAAAAAAGACAAAATTAAAAGCATTGCTGCTTTCAGGGTATTTCTTGCAATCACCAGCATCGCCGAACTTGCAACGAAGCAGAAACCAAACACATAAAACAAAATTGATGAAAATTCCATAATCAGCCTTTATCTGTACTTCGAATCTGCTTGTCTGGCTTTACTGATAGCCTTTTCGTGCTTATCACCAACTTCCAGCAAACCTTCTTTGTCAATAATACTGCCCTCTCTAGTCTCAAATGCGTAGTCGAAGATGTGGGTCCCAACGATGGCATCTACGGGACAAGACTCTTCACAAAAGCCACAGAAAATACACTTAAACAAATCAATATCATATTTCGTTGCTCTGCGCGTTCCATCGTCCCTCATTTCGGACTCAATGGTAATGGCATTTGCAGGACACACCGCCTCACACAATTTACAAGCGATACAACGCTCCTCACCATTAGGGTAACGACGCAGCGCAAGTAAACCTCTAAACCTAGGCGAAATCGGTGTTCGCTCTTCAGGAAACTGAACGGTAATTTTGTCATTGGTTAACTGTTTTCCAGTAATCTTCATCCCTGCACGAATCTCACTTAATCCAAAGTCTTTAAAAATTTTTTTAATTTTATTAATCATTACTTATTTCCTCCCTAGAACCAAGGTCCTAAATGAAGTTGAGTCATCAATGCCACAACCATAATCCAAGCAATAGTGAGCGGTAAAAACACTTTCCAACATAGGCGCATAATTTGGTCATAACGATATCTTGGGAAGGTTGCCCTAATCCATAAATAAAGGAAAAGAAAAAAGCTCATTTTCCCAAGCAACCACATTATGTCTGGCACAAATGCAAAGAATTCTTGCAAATATGGCACACCCTCAAATGGAGAATGCCAACCTCCAAAAAACATCAATACAGCAAGCGCTGCCATCATAATCATGTTGATATATTCAGCCATAAAGAATAATGCAAAACACATTCCTGAATACTCAACATGAGTGCCACCCATAATTTCTGATTCACCTTCGACGACATCAAATGGAGCACGGTTAGTTTCTGCTAATGCAGAAATCCAGAAAACAATCATCATTGGAAATAATGGGATCCAGTACCAATTCCAAATGCCGCCAGACTGGCTTGAGACGATTTCGTTTAAATTTACAGAGCTTGCTGCCATCACCACGGTAACAGCTACAAATCCAACCACAATTTCGTATGAGACCAATAATGAAGCACTTCTTAATGCCCCCAATAATGGGTATTTTGAGTTAGAAGCCCATCCCGCTAAGATGATGCCATAAATACCAACAGAGCCAATCGCTAGAACATAAAGCAGGCTGATATCCAGGTTGGTGATGTAGAAGTCTTGCCCCAGAGGTATAACTGCCCATATCGCAATTGCGGGTACAAAAGCTAATATCGGCGCCAATACAAACAAATAAATATTGGCCTTGGTTGGAAAAATGATTTCTTTAAACATCAATTTGAATACGTCAGCAAATGGCTGCAATAGACCTATTGGACCGACACGGTTTGGACCAATTCTAAGCTGCATATAGCCAATAACCTTGCGTTCAGCATAAGTCATGTAAGCCATCATGATAATGAGTGGCAATATTAGAGCGACTCCTTTAATTAGGATGATGAGTACAACTGCTAGCCCACCATCAAACCATGGTACATATTGATAAACAAAATCTACAAAACCTTGCCACATAATCTATACCACTCCTAACACTGTCTCGGCAGATGAGTGTGAACAAACACACAACCTTCCGCTACTGATTCGTTAATATTGACTGGAACACCCTTATACAAGTCACCTTCTGAGAGTTCTAATAATTTTGCGGTTGCCTTGCAAACCGAAGCCTCACTTATCTGCCCAATCCGTGTTTGTTGTAATGAAGTTGCATGACGAACAACTACATCACTAGCATAGGGTGTGTATTGCCAAACAGTAGTAATATTCGGCATTTTAGAATTGCTAATAGGAACTTCGATCTCGGAGGTACTAGGGGTTAAAGATAATGCTTCATCAGCTATCTTGGATGAATCCGTAAAGTCAAAACCTTGGAGATTGAGCAAGTCCGCTAAAACTTTAATTACCTTCCAGCCTGGTTTGGATTCTCCAGCACTCTTAACCGAGGCGCTATAGGACTGAGCAATATTGTCTACATTAATGTGCGTACCAGAAGTTTCATAGAAACTCGCAATTGGTAAAATTACGTTTGCACAATTCAAAACTGATTCATCATCAAAACTATTCATGGCAACAACAAATGCATCATCATGACTCAAATGTTCAATTGCATTTTCTGAGTCAATACAGTCAAAAGTCGGGTAAACATCGAACAAAACAAATGCAGTAAAATCAGATGAAAGGATTTGTAGCGCATTTTTACCGTTTTCAGGCTTAAAATTTACCCTTTCTGCAGAATGTGCATTGCCCGTTAAACTTGCATTTAGAGTTTTTGCTTCTGAAGCTTTAGCGATATTAACAACCAGTTGAGCGACTTGATCCGAGCATGTATTACCATTCACATGCTCTCCAAGTACAACTACTGGATGCTCGGCATTTAATAGCGCATTAGCTATATCTATATGTGTTTGATGAACACTGACAGAATTTAAATAATCAGGCAAAGTTTGTGAATTTTTATCAAGTAACGCTTTTAAGACACCTGAAAGAGTAGCTACAGTATTTTGTGGGGATGTCAATACAGAATGACTAATGCGATAATTGAAATCGAAAGCCTTCGCATTTATAGTTGAAACGCTTGCACCATTTAAAGTCGCCTTTCTAATACGATGATTGATCATTGGCTGCTCTAAGCGTAAATATGAATTTACAATAAGTGCGTGATCAATGGTTTCTAATTCAGTTAAAGAAATATTTGACTCTAATACCTTCGCGTTACTCGGATTAGCAGCATTTAGCCGATAATCAAGGTTATCTGACCCTAGGCCTCTTGTAAATTTTTGTAGCAAATATAACTCTTCAAGAGTTGCGTTTTTCGATGCAAGAGTGCCAATTTGTGACCCCTCTTTAGCGTTCTTTTTTATGCCGTTTGCTGCAAAATCTAGTGCTTCATCCCATGAAGTATCTTGCCATTTACCTTTAATTTTAATCTTAGGAATCAAGATACGATTGTCATTGTTAAGCCCTTGGTATGAAAAACGGTCTCTGTCTGAAATCCAAGTCTCATTGATGTTTTCATTATCTCTGGCAACTACACGCTTGACTTTACTTTCGTGTGTTTGAGTAAAGATATTTGAACCCACTAGGTCATGACGTGCAATGGTCTGAATCGAGTTCATCTGCCAAGATCTAACTCCATAACGGAAAGGCTTAGAAGTTAATGCTCCGACCGGACATACATCAATCATGTTGCCCGAAAGTTCTGACTGAATCCCTTCTGATAAAAATGGTTCAATTTTCAAATCTTCACTTCGACCCGTAGCACCCATTTCAACTATGCCTGCAACTTCTGCACCAAATCGAACACAACGTGTACAGTGAATACAACGCGTCATATCTGTTTGAATCAGGGCGCCTATCTCCTTATCATCAACAATACGCTTGCCTTCAGTAAACCTTGATATGTCAGAACCAAATTCCATAGCCACATCTTGTAACTCACATTCACCACCTTGATCACAAATTGGACAATCCAGTGGGTGGTTGATTAACAAAAACTCCATAACAGCCTTTTGCGCAGTTTTGGCTTTTTCATTTTTGGTATGAACTTTCATCCCAAAAGAGCTTTGTGTTGAGCATGCAGGTTGAGGGTTTGGATTACCCTCTATATCCACCAAACACATTCTGCAGTTTGCTGCGACAGATAGTTTTTTGTGGTAACAGAATCGAGGAATGTCGATACCCTCTCTATCCGCAATTGAAATAACAGTCTCACCTGAGTATCCATGTACAACTTTACCGTCGATTTCGATTTCAATATCAACCATCGTTTTCCACCATACTTTTCCCGTGCTTGATGTAGTACTCAAACTCTTCTCTAAAATGTGTAATAAAACTCTCAACAGGCATCGCTGCGGCATCACCCAATGCGCAGATCGTATTACCAATTATCTTATCCTGCACAGAAAGTAAAAGCTTTAAGTCTTCACTCTTACCCTGACCATCCATAATGCGTTTTAAGACTCGATACATCCAGCCTGTACCTTCTCTGCATGGGGTACACTGGCCACAAGACTCATCGTAATAAAAATGCGCTAAGCGCGTCAAAGCCTTCACCATGCAGGTTGTATCATCCATCACAATAACTGAGCCAGCACCAAGCATTGATCCTGCCTTTTCAATGGAATCAAAATCCATCGTCATTTTCATCGCCTCTGCTGCAGGAATTACTGGGGTTGATGAACCTCCAGGAATTACCCCTTTAAGAGTTCTACCTTCCCTTAAACCGCCAGCCAATTCTAATAAATCACTAAAAGGTGTTCCCATTGGGATTTCAAAATTAGCGGGATTCTTGACATTACCAGTTACCGAAAAACACTTTGTACCACCTGAATTTACCACACCTAGATCAGCAAACCATTGGCCGCCTCGAGAAAGAATTTCAGGTACTGATGCAAAACTCTCGGTGTTATTGATGGTTGTTGGTTTGCCATATAGTCCTACATTTGCTGGATACGGCGGCTTAAATCTTGGTAGTCCTTTTTTACCCTCAAGCGACTCCAATAATGCAGTCTCCTCACCACAAATATAAGCGCCTGCCCCTAGGTGAGAATAAAGATCAAAACACACCTTACTGCCTTTAATGTTATTACCCAACAAACCAGCATCATAAACCTCTTTCAAGGCTTCTTCAAAACGGTAATAAGGCTCCATGAACTCACCACGAATATAGTTATAACCAACTGTTGCATTCATCACATAGCCTGCAATTGCCATCCCTTCAATGACTGAGTGTGGATTAAATCTTAAAATGTCACGATCATGACAAGTGCCTGGCTCGCCTTCGTCAGAATTACAAACTACGTACTTCTGCCCCTCTTGATTGCGCGGCATAAAACTCCACTTTAAGCCCGTTGGAAAACCCGCACCACCGCGCCCCCTTAGACCTGAAATCTTTAACTCTTCAAGAATTTTCTCAGGTGATAGCTCGCCATGAAGAATTTTGTGCCAAACTTTATAGCCACCCATGGTTTCATAAGTCGCAAGACTTGAAGGGTTATCTTTATCTATACTTTTCAAACAAACGTTATTCACGTTAGACCCTCCAAAATCTCATCAATGCCTTTTTTTGTCAGGTTTTCATAATATTGGTCTCCAATTTGACACATTGGCCCGCCCACACAAGCACCCAAACATTCAACCCTTTTGACGCTCACTAGACCATCCTTACTTATCTCTCCCGTTTTGACGTCCAATTTTTCCTCTAAATAAGAGATTAACTCATCCGAGCCGTTTAGCATGCATGATATATTGTGACAAAAGCGAATCACATGTTTTCCTACCGGCTTGTTGTTATAGTTCTCATAAAATGTGGCTACCTCTTGAACGCTAATTGTGGGCATTTCAAGGTAATCTGCGACAGCTTGTTTTAACTCATTTGTTAAACTCCCACCATTTTCCTTTTGAACAATCGTCAGCGCCTGCATAACAGCAGAGCTTTGCCTTCCTTCTGGGTATTTTGCTACCCAAATGTCAATTTCTTTTTTCGCTTGATCCGAAATCATCTATCAATTTCTCCAAAAACAATGTCCTGGGTACCAATAATTGTCACCACATCCGAGAGCATGTGTCCTTTTGCCATTTCATCTATGGATGCTAAATGGGGAAAGCCAGGAGCTCGCATTTTGATACGGTATGGTTTGTTGGCACCATCAGAAACTAAGTAGACGCCAAACTCACCTTTAGGGGCTTCAACAGCTGAATATACTTCACCCTCAGGCAGGCAATATCCCTCAGTGAATAATTTAAAGTGATGGATCAATGACTCCATGTCATCTTTCATATCACCCCGGTTAGGGGGAGACACTTTATGGTCATCAGACATAACGGGGCCAGTGTTAGATTTTAACCATCTCACGCATTGTTTAACAAGGTGGCATGACTGACGCATTTCTTCCATGCGCACTAAATAACGGTCATAGCAGTCACCTGTGACACCTACAGGAATGTCAAACTCTAATTGATCATAAACTGAATAAGGTTGGGTTTTGCGAAGATCCCACTCAACACCCGACCCACGCAACATAGGCCCAGTAAAACCGAGCTGTTTTGCACGATCTGCAGTAACTACTCCAATATTGACTAGGCGTTGTTTCCAAATTCTATTGTCTGTCAAGAGGCCAGAATACTGATCAATGCTTTCTGGAAAATTGTTAGCAAAATCTGAGATAAATTCGAGCAACGATCCTTGACGATTTTTATTCATCTCCTTCAGTTCTTCTTTACTACGTAATTTTGATTCAAGGTATTGAGGCATTTTATCTGGCAAGTCACGATAAACACCACCTGGACGATAATAAGTCGCGTGCATCCTTGAACCACTGACCGCCTCATAACAATCAATTAACTTCTCACGTTCTCTAAAGGCATAAAGGAAGACACTCATTGCACCAACATCAAGCGCATGCGTACCTAACCACAACAAGTGATTAAGGATACGAGTAATTTCATCAAACATCACCCGAATGTATTTTGCGCGCTCTGGCACCTCTAATCCAAGCATCTTCTCAATCGCCATCACATAGGCATGCTCGTTACACATCATGGAAACATAGTCGAGTCTGTCCATGTAACCAATCGACTGGTTGTAGGGTTTTGATTCTGCTAATTTCTCAGTACCTCTATGCAAAAGCCCAATATGCGGGTCAGCACGCACTATCACTTCTCCATCCATCTCAAGAATAAGTCTCAATACGCCATGTGCCGCAGGGTGTTGTGGCCCAAAGTTAAGGGTGTAATTGCGCATTTCAGACATAGTTATTTCCTTATAACCCTAGGAACGCTGATGTTCGGCTCTATACTTACGGGTTCATAAACCACTCTGCCTAATTCTTCGTCGTATCGCATTTCGACTTCACCAATCATTGGAAAGTCTTTTCTAAGTGGATGGCCGACAAAGCCGTAATCCGTCAAAATTCTGCGCAAATCGGTGTGGTTCTCAAACAAGATACCAAATAAATCAAAGGCTTCTCTCTCATACCAATCGGCTGAATTCCAAATCCCTGTGACAGACTTAATCATCAGCGAGTCATCTGGAAGAAGCGCTTTTACTCGTAGACGATTATTGTTTGAAACTGACAGTAAGTGGTAAACAACAGCAAATCGATTGTTTTGTTTTTTTTCAGAAAGTTGTAACTCACGGGCACGACCGTAACCAGAAGAGCTAGCGTTACCGTCCCAATCTGATTCTCCATAAGATAGGTAATCGATACCACACAAGTCAATCAAAATATCAAAATTAAACTCATCTCTTAGTTGAGTGCAGATCTTTATAACACTGCCGCTACCGATCGTCAACGTCAACTCATTAAAAGAGTCGTTAACGCTTTTTCTGCCAAATGCTTTGATTAATTGTTGTTTTAATTTTTTCATATATTAGCTTCTAGCAATGGTATTGGTGCGACGTATTTTATCTTGCAGTTGAAGTATTCCATACAACAGCGCTTCTGCAGTTGGTGGGCAGCCCGGTACATAGATATCAACCGGCACAATTCTGTCACAACCCCGCACAACCGCATAAGAGTAGTGGTAATAACCACCGCCATTAGCGCAGGACCCCATAGATATGACATACCTTGGCTCTGGCATCTGGTCATAAACTTTGCGAAAAGGAGAGGCCATCTTGTTAGTTAAGGTTCCTGCAACAATCATCAAGTCAGATTGTCGAGGTGATGGCCGGAAAACGATGCCAAAGCGGTCGAGATCATATCGTGACGAGCCAGCCTCCATCATTTCAACAGCGCAACAAGCCAAACCAAAGGTCATTGGCCAAAGAGACCCAGTACGCGCCCAGTTGATTACCTTGTCCAGCGAAGTGGTAACAAAGCCCTCTTTCATTAAACCTTCAATAGCCATAATAAATTCTCGTTACTCCCACTCTAGCGCACCTTTCTTCCACTCGAAAATAAAACCTACCACAAGCAACAACAAGAAAACAGACATTCCTATAAAGCCAAACCAGCCAAGTTTCGATTGAACGACTGCCCATGGGATAAAAAAGGCAACCTCTAGATCAAACAGAATGAACAGAATCGCTACTAGATAATAACGCACATTGAAGTGCATTCGTGAATCTTCAAATGCAGGGAAACCGCACTCAAACTGGGAATTTTTCTCTTCATCAGGTTTGCTGGGTCCAAGAAGATAGCCAACAAGTGTTAGACCCACACCGAAAGCGATTCCTAAGAAAATAAAAACGATAATAGGTAAATAATTTTCTAGCACTTTTTTTGTTAGTTTTAACCACAAGAGATTATAACAACTTAATCACAAAAAACTAGAAAAAAGTACTCAAAATCAGCAAAAGAAGAGGTATTAATCTACATATTTAACTGTGTACCTCCAACAGTCAGCATATCAACCTTCAAACTAGGCTGACCAACACCAACAGGAACATTCTGACCCTCCTTGCCGCAAACGCCAACACCTGGATCCATCTTAAGGTCATTGCCAACCATAGAAATCTGATGTAGCACCTCGTCACCTGACCCAATCAATGTGGCTCCCTTAATGGGCTTCGTTATCTTGCCAGCTTTGATCAGATAAGCTTCATTGGCTGAAAAAACAAATTTTCCAGAGGTAATGTCAACCTGTCCACCATCAAAATTTTTTGCATAAATACCACTCTCTACTGACGAAACCATATCCTCAAAATGATCTTCACCATTTAGCATGTAAGTGTTGGTCATTCTTGGCATAGGTATGTGGGCGTAGGATTCACGTCTAGCATTACCAGTGCTAGGCTGACCCATGAGGCGACCATTTAGTTTGTCTAGCATGTACCTTTTTAATATGCCACTTTCTATTAATACCGTCTCTTGAGTTGGCGTACCCTCATCATCAATTGTCAAACTTCCACGATGGTTTGCTAGCGTTCCATTGTCAACAATGGTGCACTTTTCACTGGAGACTTGTTCGCCAATTCTGTTACTAAAAACGGAACTGCCTTTGCGATTAAAGTCACCCTCGAGTCCATGTCCGATCGCTTCGTGAAGCAGCACACCTGGCCAACCAGAGCCAAGGATAACAGGCATCTTCCCTGCAGGCGCCTCTTCTGATTCTAGCGCCACTAATGCTAGTCGAATGGCTTCCTTGGTATAAGTATTAGCCAAAGAGTTGTTGACAAAGTATTCATAGTCATAGCGACCGCCTCCGCCACTTGAAGCCTGCTCGATTCTACCATTATGCTCCACAATAACAGTCACATTAACTCTTACCATGGGACGGCAATCTATCTGATAGACGCCATCCGTAGAAGCAATTAAAACCTCGGTGTAAGAGCCAGAAAGTGACGCACTGACCTCAACCACTTTAGGTTCTTTTCGAGCGATCGAGTTAATCTGTCTAAGTAAGTCAACCTTTTCTTTTGAGGTTAAACTCTCTAGCGGACTTAAAGCTGGATACTTAGAAGGATAATCTATGCTTTTTAGAGGACTTGAGTTTTGACCTTGAGGGCTGTCAGATATTCCTTTTGCAAAATCAATGGCGCCTTGGATTGCCTTAAGGTTTAGTTCATCTGAATAGGAAAAACCCGTCTTATCTCTTCTAACACACCGAGCACCAACACCATGGTTGATACTATATGAGCCATCCTTGACGATACCTTCATCCAACAACCATGACTCTGCTATTGAGTGCTGAAAATATAAATCAGAATAGTCAGAGCCAGTTTCAGATAGGCAATTCAGTAACCCATAAATCCCATCTTTAGTAATACTATGATCATTAAGTAATTGATTTATCATAAAACTTTAACACCATCTAGTTTTTCGATTATGGGCTCAGACCAAGGTCCTGTAATGACAAAGGTAACCTCAACAAAATTATCAAACAAGCTGCCAATAATTTCGCCACCAAAAAGCATCTTATCAGCAGCCCAAATACCAAAACCAGCCCAGCCACCACCGGCTAAATAAGTCGCCAAGGGTATGGTGTCAGCAATTGAAGGCTGGACATTTGCTGCTAAATTGTAATCACGCTCAATTAAATCAATATAGCCCGTCAATTCAATGTCGCTTTCCTCACTCTCGACTTGAAAATAATCAACCTTGGCCTTACCATTGTTAACTAACAATTTAACATTAATTCGGTCATACACAAAGCCCTGCTCCCTCATCTCACTTCTTGATATCCTCATCCTATTCGCGATCGACTCTAAATTAATAAATGAGAGTAGCTTGAAGAAGCTTGGATCCTGATTGGTGAAAACACCTTCCTCAATATTGGTTGTAATAAAACCGCTTATTTTTGGTACCGTTGCCTCCCAGGGATTGCAGTCGCAAAATAGACGCACATCCGCTGTAAATGCGCCACCGCTGACCGGTTCATCTACTCCAAATTTGACTAAGAAGTCAGATAGGTTTTGATGCGAAGCATTTGCTCTTAGTGCTGTCCGACCATCCAACCAGTTGCCATTAAATATCAAGTCCTGTTCACTCAGCCCAACGTTTTCAAATATCAGGTTACTAATCTCCATGACTGGACCATGACTGATCAAATCTACCTCAAGGTTTGGAACAGGTTTTCCATTAATTACAGCATCCTTCGATATTAAGTGAAAGCTTGGAAAATTTTCTGGAGAAATTTTCCAAGGAATATTGATTTCGTCGATAGATGTTATATTGAGGTCGCTCAATTCGACAATAATTGAACCATCATCACGTACTGCTAAATCAACACCCACTTGAAGGTCTTTTGATTCAATTTGAGTGTGCCATTCATCACGCATTTTCTTACTAATATAGGCATCTATGTTACCATCTGTATGACTCATTTTCACCCTCAGTGTTGAAGATTTGTCCTTAATCCAATCACTAGGGTTTAAGGCTAATTCAAATAATTCGCCACCTATTACACCCTGACCTTTTGTTTGTATGAGGCCATCATGGTATGAAATCTGTGAGTTATATTGTTTAACGGAAAAATTTCCATCGAATAGGCTTAATGTATTGTCGGTTACATACATGTCGAAATCAACCTCAAATTTTTTCTTTGTATCCTCTTGTAATGGTGTAACAATAGTGACATTACCCCAAACATCGCCGCTCAGTTCAAATTCATTTAGGTAGTCTTTAACTCGCACTGGAACAGGTGACTGTTTTATAAATTGAGAAATTGTCTCGCTGTTTGAATTAAATCTGCCATCTAATACTAATTTAGCTTCGGGTTTATTAAAATTGCGAATAGAAATATTTAAGTAGCTCAAATCAATGCCTTCGAGCTTAGCATTTTTTCCAGTTATATTGACATAATCATTAGAAAATGTCACCTTTGCATTTAGATCTGTTATAGGTGCCCAACCAGAATTCACATTTAACTTAGCATCCTGAAGGTTGGCTGAAAACTTTGTATTTGGAGTCTCAAGGTCTCCAGATATATTAAATCGTGTCGTCAGCATGATGTCTGACAAAACGCCCTCCACTATAACTTTATCCAGCCACTCGGTACTTTGTGTATTGGCAAGCGCTTCGGGAATATTTTGATTGATTTTAGTGACATCAATCTGATCAATATAGCTTTGAAACTCTAGATAAACTTTGTCTTGTTGTGAAAAAATTTTTAGTTGAGCTGAAAGATTGAAATCTTCATTTTTTATTGTAAATGGAATAACGGCCACCCGATCAGCTCTAGCCCTGGCAACGTCAATACTGGTTTTGATTTGTACTGTGTTACCGAGTTTTGGCATCTCAGAGCCAATTACAATTGGCTGACTCAGCATCGACAGCACAATCTTCTCTTTGTTCCTTTTTAATTCTATGGGTGCGAGTTGGACTGATTCATCACCAATAAGCACTGTACTATTCACTGACAGAGATTGAAGTGCTAATATTCCTGACAAACCCAAATTAGAAAAGACTGAGTCTGCATTGATAATGGATATATATTCATCAATAAAAGATGTATCAATAACCAATTCATTGATATCGATGTGTCCAGGAATCTCAATCCCTCTATAGAGTGCCAATAAATTAGCATCCCATCGCAACACGTCAATTGATGCTATTGGATTTAACCCAGCAGCACCGATATTAACTCCCCTAACTGCCAATAACAGTTCATTGTCTTGAAATTCTAATGACAATTTTTCAACGCTGACTTCTAGGCCACTGATTTCGGAAAGTCTTTCTTCTAGAGACTCTTTTATTGATTGAGGGAAGGTGATTAAAAATGCAACAATCAACAACAAAAGCATTGAAATTATGGCTGTTATCCAGGTGCTTATTTTTAGTAAATTAAGACTTCTGAGGAGGTTTTTTTTAAGCATATTTATGTTGCATTCGGCTGCAAGTCATTATAACCAAATGTATAATATGCCGGAATTTAATCTGATAACAAGGAAGATACAATGAGTCGAGGTTCCAAAGGCTCTACAAAATTAATGATTGCCGTCTGGGCTATTGTTATGCTGTTTATTGGCTTTAAAGCCTTTAATGCCTCTAGCGATGATTCAGCTAGCAAAGATTCTCAAGTCGATAGTGCAACATTAGAGCGCATCAAGCAAATTGGAGAGGTCAGGATTGACAGTAATATCGCTGTCGCATCATCTGAAACTTCAGAACAAGTTGAGCGTTCAGGTGAAGAAGTTTATAACACTAAGTGTCAAGTTTGCCACAGCTCTGGAATGAATGGTGCTCCTAAGTTCGCTTCTCTTGAAGATTGGGCACCAAGAATCGAACGTGGTATCGATGATCTTCTTATGGGAGCTATTGCCGGTAAGGGCGGCATGCCACCAAAGGGGACTTGTATGGACTGTTCAGACAATGAACTTAAGTCCGCCATTCAATACATGATTGATAGCGCCAAATAAACTTTGATTATTAATTAGGAGATTAGTGACTGAAAGATGCCCAAGCTCCTATTTTTTTCTACATCGTTCCATGGCAGTATTCGTCCATTCATGGCAATATAGACGCCCGCTTTTAACAACTGAACTGAACCTAAAGCACAACCAAAATTAAAAAAGGCATCAGAACCATTGACTACATAAGGCACCATCGATCCAAACAAAACGATTGTCTTGTCAATAGAGCTTTCACCCAATAGCTTGGCCGTTTCGCACATTGTGTCTGTTCCATGTGTAATTAGGATGTATTTTTCTTCACAATTAATGCATTTCTCTAAAATTAACTCGCGGTCAGCACCAACCATGTCCAAGCTATCTATTAATAGCAATTGTTCTATCAATAAATCTACTTCTATTCTAGCTCTTGAGAGTATTTCTGGAAAATGAGTCTTATCAAATTCAAGCTCACCGTTTGATTGATTGTAAACCTTGTCAATGGTACCACCGGTAATAAATAATCTAATTTTCATAATGTCATCTCGCATCAGACGTTTGCATTTCGTTAAATCTTTTGTATATCAATTATATTCCCTCTCACCAAAAATATCGGCGCCAACCCTAATAAAAGTGGCGCCTTTCTCTATTGCCAACTCCAAATCAGCAGACATCCCCATAGAAAGAGTATCCAAATCAGGATATTTTGAGAGTAATTCAGCTATTTTAGTAAAACTATCAGCAGAATTATCTGGATTTGGTATGCACATAAAACCTCTTAAAGAAATATTTGGTAACTTTTTTATTTCCGGAACAATTTCGTCAATATCTTCTAGAAAAAAACCAGACTTGGTTTTTTCTCGGTCGATGTTTACCTGCAATAGGACATTCAATTGACCCAGCTTAGGATGCCTTTGGTCACTCAGCCTCTTCGCAATCTTGAATCTTTCAATACTGTGAACCCAATCAAATTTTTCCGCAATACTTGCAGTTTTGTTTGACTGTATCGGACCAATAAAATGCCAAATCAGATTTTTTCCTTCAAGCGAATCAATCTTATCTAGAGACTCTTGCAGATAATTTTCTCCAAATTGCATTTGACCTGCATCTACAGCTTGTTGAATTTCAGTGACTGAGCGAGCTTTACTAACAGCAATCAACTCAACTTGTTGATCGTGCTTAACCGAATCGATTCGTGACTTTACTTTTTTAAGATTCTCAGCAATCATGAAAAAACTGATTGTGCGTCAAACACAGGGCCGTCAACACAAACTCGCTTCATTGCTGGACCGTCATCAGTTTGCACTTCCACTACACATCCAGCGCAACCACCCACCGCACAAGCCATGTATTCTTCTAATGAAACCTGACAGGGTAAGTTATAGTCTCTAGCTAATTTAGCTACAGCCTCCAGCATTGGGTGTGGTCCGCAAGAATAAACCCCAACTTGCGACAAACCCTCTTTCGACAAAGTGTCTAAATATTCTTTTGCTAAATCAGTTACATAGCCCTTATAGACTCCTTTGAAGCCTTGCAAACTGGCTAATCCACAAGCTACATTCCATTCTTCCAATATTGGCATGGTGTGCGTTTTTGAAGGACAAGTATTGCTCATTTCACTAGGTTGAGGTGTGAAAGGAAACGGTACTTCAGAACCCAAAATAACAAATGGGTTATAGTCATTATTGTTTTTAATTTGTTGTGCAATCGCAATTATAGGTGGCATACCTACACCACCACCTATTAGAAGTGGATTTTTTTTATCAGTTACACGAAAACCATTTCCGATTGGACCAATCACAGATAACATGTCGCCTACTTTGCACTCAGCTAACTGACGAGTGCCTTCACCCACAATCTTGTAGAGTAGATCAAAGGCGCCATTCTCCTCATCGACTGACATAACTGAAATGGGTCTGCGCATGGCTGTAATATCTGATACTGCAATATGTACAAATTGCCCAGGAATAGTTTTTTGAGCAATTTCAGAGGATGATAATGTTAGGATATATTGCTCACCATCGTATTTATAATGAGCTAAAACCTGGCAATCATTAACACTAATTGTTTCTCTATTACTGCTTGTCATTTTGGGTAATCAATGTTCCAACACCTGAATCAGTGAAAATCTCTAAGAGTACCGCATGAGGTACACGGCCATCAATAATGTGACTCCTTGCTACGCCATTCTCAACCGCTAAGAGTGCACAGCTTATCTTCGGTAACATGCCACCATGAATTGTGCCATCATCTATAAGTTTTTTTACTGTTGTTGAATTCAGTCCAGTCACAAGCTCGCCGTTATTATCTAACAAACCTGCAGTACTGGTAAGTAGAATAAGTTTCTCTGCATCCAGAGCCTCAGCGATTGAACCTGCCACTAGGTCTGCATTGATATTGTATGATAAGCCATCCTTGCCGACTCCGATGGGAGCTATAACGGGAATAAAGTCACGCTGCAATAATAAATCGATGACTGAAGTATCTATTTTATCAACTTCACCAACATGGCCTAAGTCAATAATCTCAGAGGTTGGTTCGATTTTGCTTTTTAATTTCTTCGCGGTAATAAGGCGACCATCTTTCCCTGTTAAGCCAATAGAGTTGCCTCCATGTTGGTGAATCAGGTTGACAATCCCTTTGTTGACTAAGCCACCGAGGACCATCTCAACAACATCCATGGTCTCACTGTCAGTGATACGCATACCATCAACAAACTCACTGTCTATGCCTAGTTTTTTAAGGGTCTTTCCGATTTGAGGCCCACCACCATGAACAACTATGGGGTTCATCCCAACAGATTTCATGAGCACAATATCTCGTGCGAAACTAGACTTTAGTTCTTCGTCCACCATGGCGTTTCCGCCATATTTAATAACAATTATTTTGCCTTTAAATTTTTGAATATAAGGCAAAGACTCTGTAAGAACATCAGCGATTTTATTTGATGCCATAATCTATACATTTGTAAAAACTAGCGAGTATTTTAACAGCCAGTTCAACTAATGACAGGCTTTACCTAATTTTTTTAATCGCCAATAATTGAAGGGCCATGGGGTTATAAATCCAAAAAATAAGGCTATCGGTAATACTGACCATTGAAATATCGCTCCCCCCGTGAACAAATAATCGACCAAATTCATTGCCAACTCCATTGACAACATAGAAATCAAACTCATCCCTAAAGCAGTTCTAATGGCATTCCCAAATCTGATCGATTGCCGCATCAACATGTATGTTTCTAGAAGAATACTGGTAATGATGCCATTCAGCATCGCCAAGGCAAAGATTATTATTACTGACACACCGCTGTCTTGCATGACTGCGATGGTACCAAAATCACCGATAGCACAGCCAATCAAGCACCACTTGGTGTTATTAGCACTAACCCTCCAAGTTTTTTTTCAGGACCAAAAATTATCACTGATAATCTAACCTGAAATATTATATTTTTTTGTTGCATTAGGCCATAGACTGTAAATATAGTCAAGCAAAGACCAATGAAATCTTTAAATGACTATCACAAAAATATTTCCTGCAATTCATTTAAAAAATTGAAACCCTTTGTGGTCGGTTTAATCCATTTTTTTTGGATTTCTATTAAATCCAAATCAATCGCTTTGTCAAGTTTGGAACTTAACACTTGAAATGGTTGACCTGTTCTTGTCTCAAATAATTCGACATTAAAGCCATCCTTTAATCTAAGACTATTGAGCATAAACTCAAAGGTTATATTATCAACAACCTTGACAGATGATTCACTGTCATTGAGTTGAAATTGGACTAAGTAGTCCCTGGGAGATTTGGGCTTTAATGTTCTAAATACCTTTTTTCCCTTAATGTCTGTAATTTTTCCGTGAGCACCTGCACCAATCCCAATATAGTCACCAAACTCCCAGTAGTTGATATTATGCTGTGAAGGTGTTTTGCCATAGGCTGATATTTCGTATTGCTCAAAACCACTATTCTGTAACAGCGCTGCGCCTTTTTCCCCCATCTCCCAGATGTTGTCTTCTGCAGGTAGTTTAGGGGGATATTTTGCAAACAAAGTGTTTGCTTCAAGTGTAAGCTGATAGAAGGAAATATGGCTTGGTTGAAGTGCAATAGCGCAACTCAAGTCTTCCATACAGAGCTCAGTGGTTTGATCCTTTAAGCCATACATGAGATCTATATTGATGTTATCAAAGCCAACTTTTTGAGCTTCCCTAATAGCTTGGATTGCTTCCTCACTACTATGTATCCTACCCAAAAATTTTAAGTTTTTATTATTAAAAGACTGCACACCAATCGACAAACGATTGATACCAACCTCTCTAAACTGGGCGAACTTATTGGCATCAAATGTACCGGGATTTGCTTCAAGAGTGATTTCAATATTTTTAGGTATTGATAGTTTCTGTCTTAAGCCTTTGAATAATTCTTTTGCATCATTGACACTCATTAAACTTGGAGTACCGCCACCGATAAATATCGAATGTATCTGTCGGTTTTGAAGATATTTTAGATCACAATCCAAGTCTCTAATTAATGCAGCAATATAATCAGCTTGTGGGTCACCCTCATGTGAATTAAAGTCACAATAGGGGCACTTCTTGACACACCAAGGGTAGTGGATATATAGGGAAATTGGTGGTAATGCTAACAAACTATTCGAAAGATAAAAGGTGCTTTAAGATTTCTTGTAGTGCTTGACCACGATGGGATCGCCGGTTTTTTTCCTTTGCTGAGAGTTGTGCAGAAGTGCAATTCAGTTCAGGCAAATAAAAGATAGGGTCATAGCCAAACCCATTTTTACCTTTAAGTTCACGCAATATTTGACCCTCCCAAGATTTTTCAACAATTATCGGTTCAGGGTCATTGGCATAACGAACAAAAACCATTGCACACCAAAAACTTGCTCTACGGTCATCCTGATCACCCATACGAGAAAGTAGTTTAACAATATTGTCTTTGTCTGTCGCGTTTTCACCAGCGTATCTAGCAGAATATATTCCCGGCTTACCGTTCAGTGCGTCAACAACAAGTCCGGAATCATCAGCAAGCGCTGGAAGCTGGCTTTGAGCAGATGCGTTTCTAGCTTTAATGAGTGCATTCTCAATAAAACTGGCACCAGTTTCTGCCACCTCTTCTACTTTCATATCAATTTGAGAGACAACATTGTA
>Ga0209554_1000345_pt1 | contig 38850 bp, 30 predicted proteins | sample MarorgKNORR_S2LV_5_FD_188221 | JGI IMG/M metagenome (GOLD analysis project Ga0209554, IMG submission 188221) | Marine microbial communities from the Southern Atlantic Ocean, analyzing organic carbon cycling - Bottom_A/KNORR_S2/LV (SPAdes) (version 2) | ecosystem: Environmental > Aquatic > Marine... | reverse complement strand
CACCCACAACATTGAGTGCAATATACATTGCAGAACCACATGAATTGGTGCCGACTGTATGTTTTACATCCATGTATTCAGAGAAACTTCGTTCAAACTTCGCGGTGATCGAATCTTCCTTCTTTTTCGGTTGATATCGATACATAACACCGGAGTTCATGGCCGAAACAGCCAAGTTGATTCCAGACTGCGGAACGGGCTTGAAAGCCTTGATGTCAAAATCAACAATGGCCGTGCCACCGTCAATGACTAGGCGTCGTGAATCAGCTCCCATCAAACCACCGAAATTAATTCTATATAAAAAACGCCTGTTTAAGCGGAGCGCCCGGCATCAAACATTTCCTTAAGAGAGCCATCTTCAAACATTTCCAAGATTATATCAGATCCTCCAATCAATTCGCCTTGAACAAAAACTTGAGGCATTGTAGGGAAATCAGACCAAGCACAAACCGATGGAATTGCTCTAGGGTCACTGAGAATATTTACTGCAGCGAATGGTTCACCAAAAGACTGCAAAACCTGTGCAGCTCTACTTGAAAATCCACATTGCGGGTCATTAGGGTCGCCTTTCATGAACAATACCAAAGCGTGTTCATCTACTATTGCTTGTAATTCTTCATCGGTCCATTGCATATTTTTCACTCCTTATTTAATTTCTCAATTCGGCGGATATGAATTCCTTGTCCACCACCATGAGGGTCAAACGCTGTATCACCAGCAGTTTCTGCTTGTGCAGGGGTCATACACTTCAAATCAAGTGCATGTACTGGGTGAGGAATATGTTGCTTCATATGCGCTAAAACTTGCTTTTGCCGTTGTAATGGACGCATTCCTTCGAATTCTGCAGAGATAATACGAACATGGAAATGGTCTCCTGAACCATGTAAATCAATGGCTTCCACATCCGCATTAGGAACTGCAACAAGAACTTCCTGTGTTAACCAATCAACGCTAACCATTATGCCGCCCCATCATCGCCTCGCGCCAAATGGCTTTGAACCTGTGCTTAACAATACGATGCTTGAAAACTCGCCAGCCACTGCGATAACCATGTCACAGCAGAGTAATTTGCGTCTGCCTGACATGAAACGGGATTCCACTTGGCTTGCTGGTGCTGACCTTTTCTCAGTGTTTCTGGCATTGGTCGGCCAAGTCATACTCACCCGTTCATTATTATCTAGTGATTATGGATTATTCATCATCCTTCTCGACCTTTTTGCAACCACTTTCCTAATTGTAGATTTAGGATTACCAACTCTATTGGCAAGAGATGGGGTCAAGGCACCTCATCTAGTATGGCCGGCGGTATGGCGAGTCTATGGAATGCAACTAAAAATCGCCATCCCATTCTTTTTGTTGACACTTTTCTTGACGCCACAAATCATTACTTCGTGGCAAGATGAATTCTCACTGCTATTGCTAACATCGGTAATCGCCATCATCCACATTGCATCATATGCTCCAAGAAGTGCGCTTAGGGCTATCGGGGAGGCAAGGATTGAAGGAATTACCAAAGTAATTGAACGTGCTATTACCACCATACTATATTGTGCATTATTCGTGAAAGGATACGATAATGTAGAATATTTCGCTGCAGCATTCTTAGCAGGTGCATTGATTGCTTGGATTTTCTCCTTAATTCAATTATCACGTTTAACTAAACCACTTTGGTTGTCTGAAGAAATTTGGAATTGGAAGGATTTAGGTGAGTCGTGGATAAGTCCCAAAAAACTATTTTTCTCAGCAATGCCATTTGCGATAACATTGGGAATATTGCCATATGTGATCAGAATTGAAAAATTCATCTTGGCTGGATATATGGGGATTGATGCCGCTGCATTATTTCATGTTGCTCAATTAGCTTGGTTGGCAGGATTGGTTGTTCCTCAAGCGATGCGTTCTGCATTATTACCTGTTCTCGGCAATGTTCGTGATGACGAAACTGCATTCAAAACGGAATTAAAAAAATCAATGCAATTTTGTTTCAATCTAATGCCTATTGGATTCTATTGCGGCGTTATAATCGTATGGTTACTGCTGCCGATTGCATTTCCCTCACAATACATAGATGGGAGTCTCGGTGCATCGGCTGTTGACATATTCTTCATACTTTTATTTGGCTGGGCCATGACTCTTTTAGCCACTCCTTTTTATACTGCCTTAAAGGCAGGAAAGCGGCCTTGGAAATTTACTTTATTCATCTTACTGGTAGTCATTTTCGGAACTGTAGTCGGATGGATATTAATTTCATATTTCTCCGCAATTGGCGCCAAGCAAGCCATTGCAGCCGCAGCATTTACTTCATCGTTAACCTCGCTATTTTTACTAGTGCTATCCATTCACTTAAGCCAATCTTGGCCACTTATAAAAGAGCACATCATCGGATGGATTATATTAATTTCATCTGTAGCAATAGCAAGTTATTCATTGTGGAATAGAGATATGATTTTCGCGGTATCATTACCTGCTATTTACTTTATTTGTTCACTAATTTATTCAAAAGCGAATCCCAAGAATCTTGAAAGTTTTTGATACTAAATCTTTCAGGAAGTTCAATTTTTTCCACTTTCCAATCTGTTGCTAAGGCATTTTCTACCGCATCGGCCAATTTTAATTCATCGTATTCTTGGCTGATGAATTTCTGAGGTATCCATTCACTCAAATCTCCAACATCAACCGCTACTACCGGAGTCCCACAAACAATTGATTCACGTGCTACTAATGGGCCTGATTCTCTCTTAGAAGTAATCAGAGTTACCGACGCTACAAGCATCCTATCCCATACAATACTGCGCGGTTGTTGATTGAGTGTCGTAATTCCAACAACCCATCCTCTTTGTTCTAATTCTTCACCGGTTTTTAATGCCAAATAGTGATTTTTTTCTGGACGTCTGGCGTCGCCAGGGAATAGTAATTCCAACTTATCTTTACGCCATCTTCCACGCCAATTTTTCATCTCCTTGAGCCATTCTTTTTCTACTGCAACATGGCAAGGGATAACACAACATTTCTCTTCACTATAATCATTGCAAATAGCGATAGATTTCAAGCGATTTGAAACCAAAACAAGATGGTCTATTTTCGTCAGTATTTGTTGTAAGAATTTTCTAGTGTTTTTATGTAATAATGCAACATCAAAATCATAACCGTGAACAACACCTACACAGGGGACATTCCACCTTTTTGCTAGATGTGTTGCTAGAAATGCACTTGGCCAAAGTGTATGAGATATGATAACATCAGGCCGCCAATCATTCAGCCACTTTTCGATGCTTTTTGTTCGCCTCTTGATACTTGAAATTGTTAATGAGGGATAGGGGCTTTCAGGAAATGCCCAATATCTTGGAGAAAATATTGTATTATCTCCATGCTCAAAAATTGCCGGTGCCTTAGCCACACCACTTAATGTTGAATGCCCTGTTTCGTGATATTTCAGCATCCGAGGAAGGGGGTTCAGCACCTTTACCTCATGGCCTGATTTTTTCAATGCATCAACATGGTCTGCTACGAAAGTCCCTCTCGCAACATTTGTTGGTAGCGGGTATAGGGTTGACGCAATTAAAATGCGCATATCAAACACTCTCTCATTCTAATGCTTTGTGAATAATAGCAAGATTGTCTATTAGCGCACGTGAATCATTGAATAGTCCAGAACCAACAACACAATTTGTTACCCCCCAATCTCTTAACATTGCAATATTGTGTGATTTTACTCCACCATCAACTTGAATCTGAACTGGCCGGCCTCCAGCCGAAACTTGGTCGTTGATCGCAGCACTTAGAGCACGGATTTTCTTCTCTACTGTAGGAATGAACGATTGACCGCCGAAACCGGGATTAACGCTCATTATTAGAACAAGATCAATATCTGAAAGTACCTCAAGGGCTGCATCGACTGGGGTTGCGGGGTTTAGTACAACTCCAACACTTGCTCCGGCTTGTCTAATCGCAGAGACCAATCGGTGAAGGTGGGTTACGGCTTCAACATGGACTGAAATGTGGTTGCATCCTGCATCAATATATTGCTGGAATGACTGTTCGGCATTTGATATCATCAGATGTGCATCAAAGATTGGGCCATCTCCAAGAGTTTTTCTCAATGCTTTAATCACCGGTGGGCCAAAGGTTAGATTTGGCACAAAATTACCATCCATGACATCTAAATGTAGCCAATCAAGACCAGCATCAACTGCCTTTTGGCATGCATTTGCCAAATCACTCAAGTCGGCTGTCAAGACGCTGGGTGCAATAATCAATTGTCTCCCTCAAAGCGAGCCAAGTGTCGGCTTCTCATTAGGCTTGCCGAGATAATAATCTTGCAAATTAGCAGAATATTGTCACAAATGTATTTGGGCAAAGCCTCATAATACTCCAACATTGAGATAGTGATAGGTGAGCCAATGGGTGAAGTCAGAGCAGTAACAGACGCGACATATGATGATACAATCAACGAAGGTGGATGGGTGCTTGTTGATTTCTGGGCACCTTGGTGTGGGCCTTGTAAAGCAATAGCTCCAGTTCTTGCTGAAGTCGCTAAAGAAAGAGAGATTGTAATTGCAAAGGTTAATACTGATTCAGAAACAATGACCGCTGGTAAACTTGGTGTTCGAGGAATCCCTGCATTATACCTCTACCATGATGGTAAAATGGTATCTAACAAAGCGGGAGCATTACCAAAACAAAAACTATTGCAGTGGATTGACGAATACATGTCTGCTACTAATTTTTAAATCATCTAATTTGTTTTTTACGCTCGTTTTGAGCAGTTCCTACATCTCTCGATAAGCGTTCTCGCATCGCTTCGTGAAGCCACATTCCTTCTTCTAATTCCAACAACAATCCATGCGATATTAGATTTTTTGGCGGCACTCCTTCCCATCCAACCGCCTTGGCCAACTTTTCCCATGGTACTGGCTTATCTGCAACAGCGAGTGTGAGTAATAATTCTCTTTCACCATCTGGCAAATGAATGATTATCTCTTCATCCAAGAATCTCAGCCAATCACCATGTGTTGGATTACCATATAATTCTAGTAATTCTAAGGCTAATGGATGGCCGCCTGTTGCAGCATGTATCTCATTTAATTCAAGTGATGAGTTATTGGCTAACTCTTCTAGCCAATTTCCTGTTTCCTCTAGACTTAAACCACTCAATGCAAGTTCTATCACTACATCTCTTGTATGAACATCCCTTCTATCATAGATGTCAAGAGTAGTTCTGCTGATGAATAATAATCTCAATGGAGTACTCTTAGAAATTTGAATCAATGCCCCTAACAAATCTCTTGCCTCATCAATTATGTGGTGGATATCATCGATTACAATTAACCAATATGGGGGGGGGCCACCCTTTTCTGAATTAAATCGCTCTCTAATCGTACGCGCGTCGGTTAGATAGGTTAGCAATCTTCTCCTCCATGTATCAACATCCATTTTTGCCCCTGGGGTTAACGGTAAGGTCTCTATCAAACCGTAGGGGTCGTGCGATTCATCAATTCCAAATCTATGCAGTAAACTTGTTGCCAAGCCAAGCGCTGAATCCCAAGGTTGGCAGGGATACCAACATACAGAGATATTTGGGTCACTTTCCATTCTTTTCTTCAACCAGTGTGCTACTAATGTTGATTTGCCAATACCTGCAATTCCATGCACTACCGCGCAGGGTTTTCTTTGTGAATGCCAACTATCTAACTCAGCAATTTCGTTTTTCCTGCCATGAACTGGACGAGTGGTTGGAGGCTCCGTTTGATAAGTCGCATGAGCGCCTGTAAGAGGGGTGAGTCTACCCGGCTTTGGCACATTATCAGCCTCTTTTTGACTAATCTTGCCAAAGCGGATATCTCCGAATGTTAGAATTCCTTCATGTTGGGCATGAAGTAGTACTTGCAAAATAGAAATGTCTGCAGATATCCTCTTCGGTGCTTCTTTGGCTTCAACTTCAAGCAATTCACCCTCGACATCTCTGACTAGAACTTTTGTCAAACCCAATTCTTCATTTCGTTTCTTCGCAATAATACGACCTAAATTGGTTAATTGCCATGTCTTTTGGCGCCTATCATCGCCACGAATACTGCGTGTATGTTCTGTGACATATTCGTCCTTGAGAAGTGTGCGCATTGAGCGACTAACATTAGGTGGGTGTTGCGCACATGCATCAGCAATTCCCGGGCGAGTCAACGCATAGGACACAACATACCTATCGGCTTGGTAATCTTGTTGCAGAAGGTGGAGCAGTACGCGGTCAACGACTGCAATATTGACCTTCGGCAAGCCACCGCTCATATGTTGCGGTTGTGTAATTTGCCCATGAACCATTCGCTTATTTGATTAAATTAATCATAATTCTAAATATAATTGATGAGCAAAAGAACCACAAAGCCTTTTATCACACCGCGATACCGATAGTGAGGCCTGTCCTGTGAATGACCTAAATGGAAGAAAAATCGCTCTCTTATTAGTAATGACAATGATATCAATGTCACTATTGCCCTATGCAACTGCATGGGACACAGATATGGATGGAACTGATGATTCTGTAGACGATTGTATTCGAGCAAGTGGCACATCATCAATTGACCGAACAGGCTGTCCGGACCGAGATGGTGATGGAATATCAGACATTACGGATGGATGGACAACTCCGAATCCAAATTTCCAAACAGAATTTGTTTTGACTTCAAATAATGATTATCTCGATATTGATTATTCCCCAAATGGTGAATTTGTAGTAACTGTTGAAGATGGTGCATTCGTAAGAAAGTGGAATTCAACAACATTCGTTAACACCCTATCAGTCAGCCTTGGTAGCAACACCGGTACAAGTGTGGCATATTCTCCAGATGGAAATTATGTCGTAGCAGGAATGAGTAATGATGCAATCAATATTTGGAATGCTAGTGATTTCATCAGTGTTAATGGAGAAATTAGTGTTGATGTCGGTAGTGGCGATCAAGTGAATGATGTTGAATTCTCACCTAATAGCGAATATGTGGCAGTGTCAATCGGACGTTCCGGTAATGGAGGAACTAACGGACAAACTTTGATGATCAATGTTTCAACCGGCCTTGCTGATGCGACCTATAATCCAAGTAATGAAGATAGATTTTATGATGCTGCATTTTCACCCGATGGAAGTATGTTAGCCTTAGGTGGAAATGGTGATTGGTTCATTGTCAATACTACATCCGGACTACAAGATTATTCAAACTCAGGACCAAGTGCTTCAGTAAATGGAATTGCTTGGTCTCCCGATGGAAATTATATCGCACTATGTATTGGTTATTCATCCGGATCTTCTAGAGTCCAATTGATGAAAGTAAGTGGAAACGGTTGGACTCAACAATGGATAAAGACTCACAGCACCTCCTGCTATTCAGTTGATTTCTCACCCGATGGAGGCCAAGTTGTTTTTGGATTTGGCTATTACCAAACGAGCGGTTCCACAGCATATGTCTATGAAACAGATAGCGGATTGAGCGTTGATAGTTTTGATTTCAGACCATCATCTGGCTGTAGTGGTGGACAAAATTCTTGTGGTAGTTTCAGCGGAATCGCTTGGCATCCTGATGGAATACATATCGCATCAGCTGCAAGTCGTAATGATGAAGGCATATACTTCTGGTATGCTGATTTGGACGAAGATAATGATGGTTACAATACCACCGACCAAGGGGACGGCTTAGTAGACGCATTCCCTACTGATGGCACACAGTGGGATGATACTGATAATGATGGATACGGAGATAACCCTGCTCCTGCAACTCAACCTGATGCTTGTATTACAGTATGGGGCAATTCAACTCAAGACCGATACGGTTGTCCTGATTCAGATGGCGATGGATACTCTGATGAAGACTCTGGATGGACCATTGTTGATGGCGCAGATACCTTCCCTGCTGATGGTTCACAATGGATTGATACCGATGGAGATGGTGTTGGTGATAACAACATACAAGGTACTCATTATGATTTAACTGGCGCTCAAATAAGAATCAACCAGACCGGAGATGCATTTCCTGATGACATTACTCAATGGAATGATACTGATGGAGATACTTGGGGTGATAACTTCGTCAATGTTTCTTGGGTGTGGATTAGACCTGCAGAATGGCCTGGAGATTTAGTATCGGTTGCAAATCGGATTGACGCTTTCCCGTTAGATAGAACACAATGGATGGATACTGATGGAGATTGGGTCGGTGATAACGAACTGAGTGATAGGTCAGATGGTTGTCCAACTATTTGGGGTGATTCTGAATTTGACCGATTAGGTTGCCTAGACTCCGATGGTGATGGTTGGTCTGACCCAGATGCTAATTGGCAAGCGAGAACAGATTGTTATGGCGCTGATGCTTTTCCAAACGACCCTACACAATGGTGTGATGAAGATAATGATGGATATGGGTCCAATGCAGCTGGAAATAATGCTGACGATTGCCCAAATGAGGCTGGAACATCAACCTTAGGAGGTGATGTTGGTTGTTCAGACCGCGATGGAGATGGCTATGCTAATAAAAACGACCCATTCCCCGACCACCCAGACCAGTGGGCTGATAGAGACGGTGATGGCTATGGGGATAATCCAGCACCCGCGTATAAGTACGATGATTTCCCAGATGATACATCTCAACAAAGAGATGCCGACGGTGATGGATATGGAGATAACGCTAATGGCTTTAACGGTGACAAATTCCCAAACGATGCTGAACAATGGGCTGATACAGACGGTGACGGATATGGGGATAATTTCATTGACGCGGATGAAGATAATATTTCCGAAGGTGTTTCTGATGTTTGCCCTCTGAAGTATGGTCTGTCAACAGATCCAGTGACAAGGGGTTGCCCAGATACTGATTTGGATGGATTTACCGACCCCGAAGATGCATTCCCAAATGACCCATTCCAGTGGGCTGATACAGATGGTGACGGATATGGTGATAACCAAGGCGTTCCTTCTGGCGATGAATGTCCTGATGTTTTTGGAAAATCCAATAAAAATAACCGACACGGTTGCCCTGATTTTGACTTTGATGGTTGGGCCGATGTTGATGACGCATTCCCTGAAGACCCCGAACAATGGATGGATACTGATGGGGACGGATATGGAGACAATTACTTCTATGAAAATACCACAATTGAAGACCTAGATTACCCAGGCTTATTGCTGGTCATTAGAGAACAAAGAGGAGATGCATTCCCTGAAATTGCAGACCAGTGGTCAGACATGGATGGAGATGGATGGGGAGATAACTCAACCAGTTTCTATCAGCCAGACAAATTCCCTCTACACCCATCTCAATGGAATGACTTCGATGGAGATGGATATGGTGACGAAGCAAATTATGATCCTGATGGAGAAGAAGGGCCGCTACCAATAATTGCTTCTTGGCAACCTGATGGTTGCCGCAAAGAAGCGGGTACATCGATTGGAAACCCTGCATTAGATTTGGATTGGGGATGCCCTGACTCCGATAATGATGGTATTCAAAATGAAAAGGACCCATGTCCGTGGGACCCTGAGATTTCTAGTGGAGCATTTGGCCAAGACTGTGGTATTAAGTCAGACCCGAGCATTAACAGCGATAATTCGGGGGGCAATCCTATTACAGAGAATATTAAGTTGTTGACTGTGATGGGTGGATCAATTCTATTCCTATTGGCGTTAATATTTGTAGCACAAGTGTCTAAGGCGGCAGGAAAGAAGAAAGTTGTTCGCGATAGAATCGAAGAAAGATTGGCTGATGACGCGTTCGCTGAAGAAGAAGGACGCCGTCAAACTTGGATTGAGCATTATGTAAATGAAGGGGATCTCGATAAAGCAAGAGAATTGGGATGGAATGGTTTAGCACTACCGTCTCAAGTCCAAGATGCTGCTGTCCCAAAGTGGAAGCAGCATGAGATCGATAAGAAAACTGAGCAAGATGCTGCTATTCCATCAATGATGGATTTAGACCGGCTATTGTGATTAAGTGCGTTTCCTTTGACGTCTGGCCTTCTTTGCCATGCTATCATCAAAAGCAAGGAACTCAAGTAAACTCCATGCTCGGTCGTCATCAACAGCCAATATTGCTGCGTTTGAAAGTAATAATTCCTCAACTTTCATCGTAGTCGGCAAAGTTCCATCCTCCAATGCATATTGATGGCCAGGCAACACAATATCATCAGATTCAAGCGTTGTAAGAACTCTTTTCAGGTATCGCAAGGTTTGACGTTGTTTATCCTCATCGCCTCCAAATAAATCACAGCGACCACATCTTCCGAGGAATAAACAATCACCGGACAATACCAAACCATGTCCAATGAATGTGGTATGCCCAGGTGTATGCCCAGGTGTGCAATGGGCTGAAAATTTTAATTGCCCAATCACCACTTGCTCATCGCTCATCTCAGCACAAGTGAAAAGATTGGTGTGAGGACCTTCCCATCCGCGTTCCTTTTCTTTTTGATGAATGAATATCTTGAAATCTTCCCCACCGATTTGTTTGGCTTGTTCAACCCCTTTGGTATGGTCCCAATGGCTATGTGTTAACCAAGCCGAACGTAATTTCCAGCCATTATTATTGCAAATATCGTGCCAATATTTACCATCGAATGGGTCAACGATTACAGCATCTTTGGTTTTTTTACAAATCAGTAGGTGATTTAGGTTATCCCATTCACCTAATTGGGCTTGTAGTACAATGATTTCGTCGTTGTCTAGTATTACTTTTGGCGAGTGATTTGGCATCGGGTTCACACATGCCATGCACCGCTGCCCTTTCAAGTGATGAGCGACCGTGCCTCCCCTATGGGGAGGCCGATACAACCGCGAGTCTTGCTGCTGCTGGCGCTGCTGGTAATCTCCGCGTTCAGCACTGCTGTTTCTTCAGAGGGCGGTCAAGTACATCTCGAAATGCAAATTGATGAGGTTGGTGCTAAAGACTGGTATCAACAAGGAGATGTCATCACAATCTCTGCAAATATCATCAATGATGGTGCATTCCAAAGTATTGACAATGACCCTTCTTGTGATGTTATTCTTCAAGTTCTAAACGCAAATGATGAAGTGGTTTATGATGGTACAGATTCATGCCGTGGGCAATCGCAAAAGATTGATTTGGAAAATGGAGAGATATTACAAATTGAAGGTTTAAATTGGGATTTGAAAGATACAATGGGGGCTTATGTCCCTTCTGGACAATATTCTATCAAAGCGCTTCACCCTACTACTGAAATGAATGATGAAGTCCAAGTGGAGATTCAAACCTCCATTGAAATACCGCAACAATTAGAATTGGTATTAACGATTAGTAATCGTCAACAAGTGGTATTGGATGATCAAAATCTAATCGTTGCAGTTTCTTTGTATAATCCTAGTAAAGACTCTATTGTAATGCCAAATGATTCCGGATGTAAATTAATTTCGCAAATTGGCGATATTACTGAACTGCAATTCCCTTGCTTTAGCGAACACGATAATATTAATTCAGGTGAACAAATATTGCTAGGTAGCATCTTAATCCCTGCTTTCCAAACGGTTAGTGGTGACTTGGATATTGAAGTATTCAATGTTGGAAAAGCTCTCTCTAAGAGTGCTATCGTGGTCATCTCACAAAGTGGCATTACCGATATTGAAGAAAGGGCCGATGGCCTACGAACCGACATCATTATTCAAGCAAATGACAATCTATTCTCCGAGGGAGAATTATTGCAATCATCTTTACTACTAACCAATGTTGGTGAAGGCGAAAAGGTACTAACTTTCACCAATACTTGCAAGGCAGAAATATGGATAATCGATGACCGCGGTAGAGTGGTATTTGATTCACGGATGACAAAGACTTGCAACCAAATTGAAATAGATAATGTGCTCAGTAGCAATGAACAACTAGTGATTGGATTAGACGATTGGTCTTTCACTGATTTGCAAGGTTGTGAAGTTCCTTCAGGGATATACAGTGTACTAGTGGAAGTACCAGAATACTATGCTGCTTCTTCACACCAAATAACATACGAAAGAGTCAGCGCTACCGATTGTTCATCGCCTTTAGACCTTGAAATCGTGACTCACCTGAGTTCTTCTAATAATAATTTAGATATCGCTCTTGACCTACTCCCGCAGATTAGCGAAGTGGAAATGAGATGGGTTGGGCCCTGTGGAGTTTCTGCCATCATCTATGATGATACAGGACAAGAAGTGCACCGTCAACGTTCACTTTGTGATGATAGAGATGGACGATTAATACTGCTAAAGTATCAAGGTTTTAGCAACCCTACTACAATACACATAGATGATGTTTCAATGATTGACATGAAGCAAAATGATTTGCCAGATGGAGATTATGTCCTCTCTTTAGAATTGCAAACCAACCCGATTAGTGTGGCTCGGATTGATTTCTCTTGGCCTTTGACTGAACCATCACAAAGCGTTGAAATTGAAAACACCGAAACTCAACAAACTGTTCATTCAAGGGTTCTGACAGGTTTTTGGAGTGGAGTCGTTACTGAAAGCGGAACATGTTGGATTTTCAATTCAAATGAAGAGGGACAAGTATTACTTGGCCGCGGAGTTGCTGGATGGGCGCCTCAACAAGGATGGAGTGGGGCATATCAAGTACAAGGCGCAGAAGGATCTTTAGAGTGTAATAACTTCAATATCGGTAGTATTCAAGTAACAAATGTTGAAAGTGAAAGCCCAGAAAAACAACTCTCTCAAGAGGGAGTAAAGGAACAAAAAACAATTACACAGGCTGTTCAAGAAGAGGCGGTCTCAATAGCACCTACTATCCTTATCATCGCTTCATCAACATCTATTTTATCGATGATAGTACTTATTGTCCTCAACACTGAATCGGTGAGAATACCATCGACTGCTGCTGGATTGTGGCTCTTCGGTCTAATTGGAAAAACACATGAAACAACTGATGGTCGATTCCAACGCGGTCGTTTGATGGGATACTTAACAGCGAATCCTGGTTGCCATTTCCGAGCCTTAATGGGTGCCCTAGAAATGTCTAATGGGCAAATTACCCATCATATTAGAATCTTAGAAAACGAAGAAAAGATTTGGCGTAGAAAGGATGGTCGCTTAGTCCGTTTCTATCCGTTAACAAACCAACTCCAGCCGCATATGAGCGATGATATATTGCCTATACCACCATTATCCCCAGATCCAAACAGCCTGCAAGGAAAGATTCTATCCCTGCTAGACATTGATGGAACTCTCGGCGAATTCCCAACACAGTCCGAATTAGCTGACAGATTAGAGAAGTCACAACAATTAGTATCGCATCACCTGCGAACTTTACAAAAGTTTGGACTTGTCGAAAAGCGAAAGATGGGTGTGCGCAATAGATACAAATTGACGCGGGAAGCGATTTTCTTGCTGGAAACCAATAATGATTTCACAAAGGAAAATTGATTTTGTCTATTGCTGCGTAATACCTGATTCCTCAATAGCCCAGTGCAATTGTGACCATCCTGCGGAATTGGTCGCATCTAAAATTGCTGATTTCGATTTGTCTCCGCCCTCAATTATTACGCCGACTACACCGCCGCCACCAGCACCCATTGCTTTCCAAGCCAATATGTAACCGATCTGTTGCAAGGGGGTTAGAACTTGACGGAATGGGTCGTGTAATTTTTCGTCCAAAAGGTCTACTCCTAACATAACCATTCTTACAGAATTTACAACTTGACAAATATCCTCTTCGCTAATTGCCTCTGCCATCGCTAATCCGGCTCCCCGAATCATATCCAATCCTTGTATAATCTCTTCATTATTGGCGTGAAATTTTTTCCAAATATTATCATGTAACTCGCCTGAAACATGTTGAATATTACTATCAAATAATAACAGATGATTTTGCAACCAGGTGCGAAATTCAATTGATGGATTCAATCGGTTTACCTCTACATTATCACCATTAAATGTCAAATGGTTTATTCCCCCTAATGCACTTGCCCATTGGTCTTGACGCCCTCCTGTATTTCCTAAGATGGTCTCGAATTGAAAGGCCATTTCAGCAATTTCCTCTGGCTTTCTCCCCTCTCCGGCAATTGCCGCCAATAATGCCACATTCATTGCCCCAGATGTCCCTAACCCTGACCCGATGGGTACATCTGTTGAATACTGAACTGCTAATCTTCTATTATTGTCAATAGTCATTTTTGCTGTTACGTAATGAGTTATTGCAACATTGACCACTTCTCCACTTTTGCTATTGCAATATACAGGGACATCACTCCAACCTCCGGCCAAATCTATCCTTGTCGGACAACGCACGGCGATTTCTCTACCCATGAATTAGGCACATCAGACACACCTCATCAAGAGTCGCATTCAAGAATGTGGTGTCAGTCGCAGACTCGCCCCCTATGGGGGCGGGTGTTTTCAGTGGCCGACAATTTTTCTCCAAGTGATGAAGTTGCTTGGCAGAAAAAATGGGCTGATTCTCATATTTTTGAGACTGATTTGGATCCTCAAAAACCACCATTTTATTGTCTTGAAATGTACCCCTACCCTTCTGGGGATATTCATATGGGTCATGTTAGAAATTATTCAATCGGTGATGCTGTAGCCCGCTATAAGCGTATGATGGGGTTTGATGTCCTATATCCAATTGGGTTTGACTCATTTGGAATGCCTGCAGAAAATGCAGCGATCAAAGAAGGAATGCACCCTCTCGATATTACTCAAAAAAATATGCAAAGTATTACCGAGCAGATTAAGCGGCTGGGTTTTTCTTATGATTGGCGTCGTGTTGTGATGAGTCATGAGCCGAGGTATTACAAATGGAATCAATGGTTCTTCACCAAATTCTTAGAAAATGGATTGGCATATCGGGAATTTGCACCTGTCAATTGGTGCGATTCATGTGAGACCGTATTGGCTAATGAGCAAGTAAAAAATGGGCGCTGTTGGCGCTGTAATGGTAATGTGCGGCAGAAGAAAATGGATCAATGGTTTTTGGATACACCGAAATATGCTCAGCAATTATTGGATGGTTTGGAAACTATTGAATTCCCTGCAAATGTCAAATCTCTACAGCAGGATTGGTTGGGTCGTTCAGAGGGTGCGGAAATAGAATTTGCAATAGAGGGTAGTGATGAAAAAATTACAGTCTTCACGACAAGACCCGACACATTATTTGGCGTTACATTTGTCACCCTTGCACCCGAACATCGACTAGCACAAACATTGGTTGAGGGTTCTCAATATGAAGAAGAATGGCGGCAACTGAAAGACGAAGTTGCGGTAATGTCTGACTTTGATAGAGAAAAGGTTCTGAAAATCAAGAAGGGAGTGCCTTTGGGACGCAATGCCATCCACCCCCTCAGCGGCGAACTGATTCCAATATGGGTGGGAAATTTCGTTATTGCCTCCTATGGAACTGGCGCAGTTATGGCTGTCCCAGGCCATGATGAGCGAGATTTCGCATTCGCAAAGCAATACAAGATTCCAATCAAGCAGGTTCTTGTTATGCAAGAAGATGCCAGTCCTGATGATGAATTGAAAGAGGCCAAAACTGAATTGGGGTGGATGGTCAACTCTGGTTTGGAGGGATTTGATGGCCTATTTGGTGAAGATGCAAAGCAGGCAATGATTTCTAAACTTGAAGAAATGGACAAAGGAGAAGGTTTAGTTCAATGGAAAATTAGACCTTGGCTAATTTCTCGTCAGCGCTATTGGGGTACTCCAATTCCAGTAATTCATTGTAGTGACTGCGGCGCTGTACCTGTTCCTGAATCTGACCTTCCGGTTGAATTACCAAGAGATGTTGCCTTTGGTCAAGGCAACCCTTTGGAAACATCTGAATCATTCTTGGCTGCTGATTGTCCTAATTGTGGCAAAGCCTCTAGAAGAGAAACCGATACAATGGATACCTTCGTTGATTCTTCGTGGTATTATTGGCGCTATACTGATGCGATGAATGATGATTTTTGTTTTGATAAGGAAGTTGCCAATCATTGGATGAATGTAGACTTCTATTGTGGTGGAATTGAACACGCACAGATGCATTTGATTTATGCTCGATTCTTCACAAAGGCATTACGCGACTTGGGACTTCATGACATAGATGAACCATTCAATGAGTTATTGTGTCAAGGAATGGTAAATAAGGGCGCACCTTGGTGTGATACTTGCGCTATCACGCTATCAGTTGACCATGCAGGCTCTCCATGCCCTCAATGTAATTCTGAGTTAAGAGAACGCAGTGCAAAAATGAGTAAATCGCTGGGTAATACTGTTTCTCCAGAAGACATGATTGAGAATTACGGAGCAGATACTGTTCGATTATTCATTCTCTTCGCAGCAAATCCAACTGCGGGGATGGATTGGTCTGATACCTCATTAGAAGCCAATAATAGGGTAATGCAATCTCTGCGAAATATGCCTGAAACGATTCTTTCATGGAACGGAAATGAATCGGTAATGGACGATTGGTTACGAGCGAGAATTCGTCAACGCAGTTGTGAATTCCAACAAGCAATGGACACTTATGAATTGCGACGAGCGGTTGAAATATCCCATTATGAAATTCCAAAGGACATTAATTGGTATATTCGCCGTGGTGGATTAAATCCAATTATTGGCAAAGAATTACTGGAAGTTTGGGCTCATTTAATCTCAATTTCAACGCCGCATATGGCTGAAGATTGGTGGCACATTTTAGGGCACGAGGATTTAATCTCTGCTTCAATATTCCACAATAGTGGAAATGTAAGCAAACAATACCAATCTATTTTGGATGCAGAAACATATATGCGCTCATTCCTTGAATCTGCTCGGAAAATTAAGAATGTTGCTGAGCGCCATTTAGAAAATAGAGCAAAATCAGCTACTGTGATTATTAGCCCTCAATGGAAACGAGATTTAGCAAAAACCGCCTTGGACTTCATCATCTCGGGAGGGAACCCAAAATCATTCATTCCAATACTATCGCAAATGGATATCTGCCAGGGCCAACGAAAGGGCGAGATAATGGGTTATTGGGGTAAGAAAATGCTCCCACAATTATTCAAGTGGGATGACTATTCACGTTCTGTGATTTTGAGTGATTTGAATGAAATAGAAGTATTGCAACAGCGAAGTGAATTTATCGCTGCTGATTTAGGGCTTGAAAGTATTACATTCGTTGTTGGGGAATCTCAAGAAGATACAACTCAACGGGCCGGGGCAACGATGCCTCTTGGCCCAGCAGTAGTGTACAATTGATCACTCCTGCAGGCGCTCGATGAGTTCGGCCTTCTTCCCAGATACGGTCTTGCCAGCCTCTTTGAGGAGGTCCTTCAACTGGGCTACAGTCATCGAGGAGTAGTCGACCTCATCGCTGACTGCTTCAAGCTCATCGCTCACTGCTTCAAGCTCATCGCTGACTGCTTCAGGCTCGGCAGCACCTTTCTCAGCAGACTGAAGTGCTTGAAGACTTGCAGCTTCCAAAGTTTTTACTTCTCCCAAAGATTCTGGTGCATCCATTGGATTGACCGGAGGTACTGATATTGCATTGCTCATCTTTGGTTTCATATTGTAAATATATACTGCAACAACTCCCATTAGAACGGCTAGTAAAAAGAGGAAATTGGTCAAATTGAAATGTGATTCATCAGCCGTGGATTCTGGTGGTGATTGGTCTAAGACTAATTTCTCACAGCCCTGCTCATCAACAGCAACACTCGGTTTGCTGTTTAGACAAATGTCCTCCGCGTTAACTACACCATCTAAATCATCATCCAATTGATATTGGCTACAACCAGAACCCGATACCATGGTCAATGGTGGAGTTCTAGGACATTGGTCTGCAGAATCTGTGACTCCATCATTATCGTCATCATCATCTTCAGCAGAATCAATACAACCATCATTATCTTCGTCTTGGCCACCTTGGGCAACTCCTACAATCCCAGTGGGGCAATTGTCTTCTTCGTCGATAAAACCATCATTGTCGTCATCATTATCCTCTATTTGGTCGTGGCAGCCATCACCATCGTGGTCAAAGGTACTAGCATTATCCCCCCAGCCGATGTATCCTAAGGGACAATCATCATTGATATCCGGAATCGCATCTGCATCATCATTGAAATCATTTATCGAATCTTGACAACCATCGGAATCATAGTCATTTAATGCGTTTGATAACCATGGAGATAGGTCGTGAGGGCAAAGGTCTTGAGGAATTTCAATCCCATCTCCGTCTTCATCGTTATCACAAATATCTCCAATTTGGTCATCATCTAAATCGGCTTGTAACGGATTGTATAATGTTGGACAATTGTCCATCTGGTCAACAAACCCATCTTCATCAGTATCCAAATCTGCACAACCATCTCCTTCAACATCTTCTTCTGGGCTAGACACCCATCCCAAAGGCCCTAAAGGACAAAGGTCATTAGTATCAAAAATTCCATCCTCGTCATCATCATAATCTTCAGTCGAATCTTGACAGCCATCACTATCATAATCAGAAGAAGCATCGCTTTGCCATTGTGTATTTCCATATGGGCAATCATCTGCATCATCGATGACTCCATCATCATCATCATCTATGTCGCATATATCACCAGCACCATCTCCATCATAGTCTTCTTGCAATGGATTACTATCGCGCGGACAATTATCTAAACCATCAGCAATACCATCTTCATCTAGGTCAATTTCATAAGACCAAACTCCGATGTCAATTGCATTTTCTGGATTCGCTTCAAAACCGCCGAAGATTCCTTCTTCATACAATAATATCGTGAGAATTGGTGAACCTGTCGGTCCAAGGTTCAACGAATTTACTCCATCATTGCCTTGACCTCCTGCGATAATTGCCCATTGCCAAGTTTCGTTTGCATCAGCATGGGCAACAAATACATCGTAGTGATAAACATCTGTGCTTCCATCAATATCTTGCAGAGTATCCTGTCCAATGGTAAATCCACCTGAAGTAATTCCAGCGATTGTTATTTCGCCAAATTGGCCGACCAATACTGAATTAATCCTGTCACTTCCAATTCCACTAATTTTCTGTAATGATTGCCATTCTCCTTCTTTGTTTAATGAAACAATAAAACCGTCAATCCATTGACTTGATTCAGTAGAAAAATTACCAAAACTAGCATTTCCTTGATATTCCCCTACGACTACTACGCCAGATTCTGAGCCGTCACAATCCCATGCCATATCCTCTGACGTTCCGCCGGCGCTTTGTGCCCACAGCCATCCAGTGGAATCATATCGTGCAATAGCAACATCTGCAAACCCAGCTCCATTCAACATTATCTGGTCAAATATTATTTCTTCAAAGAAAGTTAGTGCCACGTATGTATTACCAAGTTCATCTATACATAATGATCCTATATACTCAATTCCTTGTGGTGATGCTGCGCTAACGGCATAAATTGGTTGACCTTGCTCGTCAAAAATTGCCACCATTAGGTTTGGTTGTTCGCCGCCTGGAATCATCTGACCATTGAATTCAATTATTCCAGTGAAAATCGCACCTAGGTGTATCTCATCTTGATTAGTTACAGATAACGAAAATTCAAATACTCCGGATGATGATTCAATTTGAGTCGCCCACAACCAAATTCCATCTGTGGACATTCTTGCAAGGAATACATTACCATCATCATCAGCGTTTGTCTTGTTGAGAGGGTCAAGTTCTCCTAAAGTCAAACTACATTCATCACCGACCGTATTATAACAATAAGTTCCTGAAACCACGATGTCACCTGTTGATAGTTTCTCTATCGATTCAAGTCTGTCAAATCCATGACTACCGCCGCCTATTACTGACTGCCAAGTGCCATTTCCATCTACCCAAGCGATGTAAAAATCAACATCGCCTTGGCCATTGTTTGACAGGGCTCCGGGGAATTCATAACTAAAATCAATATAAGATTGAAATGAACCCACTACTGCAGTAGTGCCATTTTGAAAACTGACTGAATCTTCAATTGTATCATCATAAATCCCACTTGCTTGTGCAAACCACCCTAATGTAGTATTATTTTCTGATGAATAATATGTGCTATCGTCTATCAATAAATTACTCTCATCGCTTTCGTTTGTGTAGTTTTCAACACCGGCTTGAACCATTGCTGAAAGAGATGCCAAAACAAAAAGAAAAGAAATAGTTCCACAAATAGCAATTGACCGCATATATGATGCAAAGACGTCTAACTTATCAAACCGCCTTGTCGGTGATTGTTGGTTTTCTGTTTGTTTTCACAACATTATTAGGGAGCCTTCATGGAGTGTGGGCAAAAAGCCGCAGTTATGAGTGATGGCTCCGGTAAAGATTCGGCGAAGGCCAAGCAAAAATCAAACCGGAATAGAAATAATAATTCCAAACGCGGCAATAATAGAACTCCAAAACGCTATGGAACTACTGCAAAAAAGGTTCTAATGGATAAGAATGTCAAACAAATTGAAGAGATGAATTCCCAAGCAAATAATAGATTTACGGCAAAACAAAAACCACTTGCCTTCCCTAAAGATATGAACGAACCAAAACGATTCTCATTTGAATGGAGGGTGTCACCGGTTGCTCTAAAAGAAGAGGCCATTATGGCCGAGGAGGTTATTCGCAAGGGTGAATTCGGCTGGTTAGATGATGAAAGAGTTGAGGAAATTGCTCAAATTGTCAAGCAACATGATATGAGTCTAGACCAAGCATTATCCTTACGTTCTGCGCTATTACAGCAAAAAACTGTTTATGGCCATGGAAGATTACAATCAAGAAGTAAAGCATTGGTGAGATTATACAAAGAGGGGGTAAGTATTGTTGACCTTTCAAAGCGATTTGATTTTCCACCAATGAATATTTTTAGAATTGTTTTGGCAGAATTGAAATGGTCCAAATCAAAAATCAAAGAGTGTTTGCGCTCACCCAGTAAATTGCCAGAGCGTGAAAGAAAAGAATTCGAAGAGGCAGAAGCAGCGGATAGGGTGTCAAATGTTGACCAATCTGAAGTTCAAGTGAAGGCGGATAAATTTGAGGATATTTTATCGGATTGGTTTGAAGGGCAAGGAGTGAAACTTCGTCGACAACCAGAAATGGTACGCGAACAATCTGCTCAACATGGCAGACCTGTTGCAACCCCTGATATTTTATTCCTAGACCACGTAGAAATCAACGGCAATCCTGTCGCTTGGATTGATGCAAAACATTTCTATGGTGCGGATGTGAAATTCCAAAGAAAGAAAATGGCTGCTCAAATGTCTCGTTATATCAACGAATGGGGCAGTGGTGCTGTTGTATATCGGCATGGATTTAGTGCAAATTTATTCATGCCGGGATGTACATTACTCGATGCTAGCCCACTAGACCTTTCTGGACTATCACCTGAGGGTTCATGATCGACTGTCAATATTGGTGATACGAACACCCATGCCTCTTTTCCTCAATTGTTCAGCTAATTCTTCTAATTTCTCAATCGGTAATGGTTTGGACAATTCTTTGGGCAATACGCACAACGATACTCCGAGCATGCACAATCTTGTTGACATCGATGAGTCAAATCCTAATTGTTTTATTTCCTCATTGGCATTAGACAAAAATGCATTTCTCACCGGTTCATCTAACATTCCAGAGGCTTCGGAAAACTGTTTTGAACACTGCAGTAATTGTGGCCATTTCTCATGATTCCATTGACCTTGACGCAAGGTACTGACCGCTTCCTCACCTGCGGATGTAATTGTTCGTTGCCATTTTGGGTCATCGATATATTTTCCAGTATGTCGTGATTCTTGAGGAATCCACGCTAAAATAATTTTTTGGTTACAAGGAAAACCTACTGCCTTTCCCGGAGAAACGGGAGAACCTGCCTCTATGCGTAATTCAACTCCGCCAGCATAGATTCCCAACACATCTCCCAAACCACCACTATGAATTCTTTCGATTCGGTGGGCTAATCGGTAATATTGTTCCACCTTGCCTTTACCTGTTATCTGATGAAAAGCGAGAGCAACTGCGATAAGTCCAGCAGCGGACATTCCGAATCCTTGGCTTGTGGGCAATTCTAATTGCACATTTATTTCGTAAGCATCTTCTCTATCCAATAATCTCGCATCTCTTAATCCTTCAATTAATTCGTGATAAATTACAGTTCCATTTTGTAGTTCAGACCCATCCATTGCAGTAACATTTATTCTGAGATCTCCTTGCTTTATATCTCCAATCACCACATCTAATGATGAGCCAGCAGAATATCGGATTGCTGATGCTGGTTTATTTGTCCACAAATGGCGAACATTAACTTCAACTCCATCTGTGACATTGAATCCGGCTCCACGACTTCCTTGGCTTCGTGGCAATTTGCTATCTTTACAAATTGAGAATAAAAGAGTGACATGACCCCCGCACCTCTTGATAACCATCTTGCAGCCCCAACAGAGATAGCAGGCTAAACTATGTTGATGAATACTCGCATCAACATTGATGCGGGGTTATCTTCTTGCAGGATGTTATGATTAAGCGATTGCTCTTTCAATTTCGCCTGATAGATTCTCAAAGCGACCCTTCAATTCCTTCATTGCTCCATTGAATGCTTGAACTGGAGTTAATGAACCATCGGTTTCAAAAGTGAAGACGAATGAATTATCAATTTTTTCAAAGGTGATAGCATTATCAAAGCCCTTTTTACCATCACGGCCAGTTCCGGCGCCAACTTGGTGAATTGCCTTTTCCAAATCAAAAATAAGGTCAATATCTGTGATTATCTTATCCTTTCCAAATAACTTGGCATCGATTGGCTGACCATCTGTAGTTGTCAATCCCAAATCGAACAGTACATTTGCCTTCTTACCTGGCTTGTTTAGTATTGCCCTCATCTGTGGACGGAATGCAACTGCTGCTACTGGAGACCACTTTGCATGGTCACGACCGCGACCAAGTGTTGCAAATGCGTAAAACTGCAAATATTGTCCCTTAGAAAGTAAAGTGATTGGGATGCGTTGGTGTTCTTCCATAAGTCCAAACATTGGGTCGGAAATAACAGTTAGATCACTTGCGTAAACATACTTAAATTCTTCATCTGAATCCTTTGGATGACCTTGAACTTTCAAAGAATACAAAATTTGGCAACTTGGGCAGCCCTTATCCTTCTCGACCATGTCTTTACAATTATCACAATCTTCGGGGAATACAATTCCTTCTTCAGGGTGTGTTGGGATAGGAATCATTGCTAATCTGTGAGCAATTACTTCGTCTGGTAGAGAGTTAACGGATTCATGAACCTCGCCAGTTGAGTTGTCTTGATTGATTCCTTGTGCAAAATCAACACGAGTAATCGCTAACTTTGGAACATCTGCAATCAAAGCACGGCGAATGGAATTGACCTGTGCAGTTGTTGTTTCGGTTAATAGAATGCGAATAGCATTGCCTTGTGGCCAGCCGTTTATGATTTCTGCTTTCATCCTTGTGCACCTCTTTAATCAGACACGGCGACCACGGCGGCCACCCTTCTTCTTTGTACCATCATGAGCGATTGGAGTGACATCTTCAATTCTTACTACTGTCATTCCAGCACGAGTGAACGCACGAATTGCTGCTTGTGCGCCAGGACCTGTGCTGTTGGCTTTGTTGCCACCCGGTGCACGGTACTTTACGATAAGTTGAGTGAAATCCTTTTCTTTCAATGAATCAGCCATTTTTTCTGCTGCGCGAGTTGCAGCAAATTGCCCACCACTGTCCTTAGACGACTTGACTACTTGACCACCAGTACAAGTGGTAATTGTTTCAGCGCCAGTCAAATCAGTTGCTGTCATCAAAATGTTATTGTATGAGCTGTAAATATTTACAATTGCCTTACGAGTCATCATTCGTCACCTCCAGTTGTTTCTACGGAAGGTGCTGATTCTGCCCCGTCAACGACTTCGGCAGCAAACTCTGCTGTTGCCTCTGGGTCAACTTCTTCTGCAGCATACTCTGCTGATTCACGGCGTCCTTCGATCATCTTGCGGATTTGGTGTTCAGGGTTGTTGAGAGAGGAGCCTGGGTGGTATCGAATCGATTCTTCTTCATCACGTGATACTGGGTAAGAAGGGATTGTGACTTTCTGGTCGCCAATACAAATCTGTCCATGTGTTACCAGTTGACGTGCTTGCTTCATTGTGCTAGCAAGGCCCTTGTAATACACTTGAGCTTGAAGACGGCGGTTTAGGATATCTTCAGTTCCAAGGGTTAGGATGTCATCCAGAATAGCATCGGATGAAACAAGACCCTTGTTGTTAAGAGATGCCAAAAGGTCATTCATTTCTCTCATGCCATGGCCTTCGGTGGTATCTACCATACCAATCAAGCGCATTGCTTGGCGGCGATGGCGGCGAAGTTGGGACTTAGCCTTCCAGATTTCACGCATGTTTTTGAGTCCGTGATTATCACGAATGGAATGTTCTTCTTCAATACGTGCTTTCTTCCACGGGTGGGAAGGTGTGTCGAATTTTGGACGTGCGAATTTTGGCTCTCCCATTACTTATCCCTCCATTATCACTTCTTTCGGCTAACTCCAAGAGTTAGTCCACCACGACCATTTGAACGGCCGCGTTGCCCACGAACTTTGTTTCCACTAGCGTGGCGAACACCACGGTAGCACTTCATGGTACGAAGACGACTAATGTCGTCCTTTAGAGTTAGTTTGACCGCTTGACCTGTTAAGTGAAGTTCATCTCCAGTTTCGATATCTCTTTGGCGGTTCAGCATCCACAGCGGAACTGTCTCTGCATAATCCTCAATTGCTAAACGAAGAGTTTCTTGCTCTTCAATAGTTAGGAAACCAGCAGCCTTTGCTGGGTCGAATCCTGTTGTTCTACAGATTTGAATTGCGGTTCGGTTACCAACGCCCTTGACGGATGTCAATGCAGTTGCTAACGGCTTAAGGCCATCCATGTCGGTATCTGCCATGCGCAGGATATAGGAAAAATCATCTCCAAGTTCTGCATCCTTTGGTCGTGCCATTCCAGTTCACCCTTATGTCCTCAACACATAGTGTCAAACAGGCTTCCGACCAACCACCCCTATATCAAAACCGCGATACACTATCCGCGACACTGAGCCTTGAAAACATCGTTTTTGGGAGGGTTAATTATTGGTTTATTTTTTGGCTTATTTCGGACGGGTTTATCTCCTCAAACTATTGTGAAAATCAAAACTTTGCCGCAGTGGCCGACCTATGAAGAAAATAGCATGGGCTTTTTGTACATCTTTCACTCTAAAATACACAATAATAACATCTCATCTCCAGGTTGTTGGACAACGAACGCAGTTCGCTTGCCATGCCTTCTTGCCAACTGCCGGTCAATGGCCCCTTGCACCATTGGTTGTATCTCGGGGTCTAGTGAAACGCGCACTGTCAATTTTTGAATATCATGGTCCAATGCGACCTTAACCAAAGCATCGACATCGTCCAATGTCAGATTCATATGTGCAAGTGTTACTATCTTGCCTGTGGCTTGTACCAACAAGTGATTATTTCCCTCTAAACGCAATGAATGGTCATGATGGATTTGCGGTCTTCTGCCTTCGACAACACCCCAATGGATCGTCTCGGATTTTGTCACGCTATCAAGCCATACATTTGCCAAACCACTTTCAACTAATGCGGCGTCAAGTAGGCTTACCATCTCTCCCTTGCGAGGTGGTCTCCTTGATTTTTGAGGGACTCCCTCGCCCATTTGTATTGGCTCTCCACCATCAATAATTAGTGGTTCGTCTTGTAAATTTGGCGGGATTCTAACAAACCTTCGGGCAACATTGGGAATTGAAATTGAACCGAGCCAAAGAGCCAATCTATCCACTCGTCCACGGCCTCTTGAAGTCCAAACCCATGTTCTCTCGATTTGTGGCCAGACTAAATCAACCATTTCTTCAACTTGTAATCTTTGTTCGTGGCCAAGGCGGGGAGAGAGATCTAGCAATAGGGAAGGACCTCGCTTTCCTGTTGAAAGATAAGGCGCCCATCCAGCGAAGATTTCATCCAACCTTGGCGCCATTTCATCAAGTCTATGGCTACGACTATTTCTCGGCCTTGCGGGGTCTAGATGCAATAATGCAATCTCCGGCATTTGTGGTAATTTCAAATGATTTTGGAGAGTTTCTAATGCACCTCTACCATCTCTTCCATCACCGCAAAGAACTCTGGTTTCATTCATTCGCTGGCTATCTTGTTGGTTCATTGATTCGGCTATTGTTTGCAAATTTACCGCACTCGCCAATGCACGTTGTGAATCTAATTCTATGCCGAGTGCGGCTCTTTGAAGGTGGGCTGCATGGGCTGCTAATTGTATTCCACTTCCGCAAGCACAATCAACAATAATTCCTTTGCCAAGAGCCGAATTATTGACCATTTTAGAGCGTGTGAGTGCAATCTGCCAAGGCGTAGCAAGCGGTTGACCTTGCTCGGCGTGGAAGAAAATAATTTTTTCTGCTGAGGTGTGATCAGGTGCAGACTCACTCAAAGAAGAGGATTCAACTTCTGAAGGTTGTAAAACTGTATGCAAAATTCATCCTCCGTGCCAAATTGTTGACTAATACCTAATTATTTGCCTACTACATCACTACGTGTCATTATACTTTCAAAGTGGATTCCGGCTGATGCAAAAGCCTCCACAGCACCTTCCTCTCTATCGACAATACTGATGACTGCGACCACTTCACAATCAGTGACATCATGAATCCTTTGCACTGCCTTAATCGATGAACCACCCGTGGTTGTCACATCTTCAAGAATGACAATTTTCCCTCCTCCAGCGAGTGATGAACCTTCAATTCCAGGTGGATTATTGGTCTTTCTTCCACCTCTTCCTTTCGGTTCCTTTCTTACCATGAATCCTCGGCGCGGGCAATCTGCGTCTGATGCGGTAATGACAATTGCAGTTAGGGGTACAGCGCCCAGTTCTAACCCTCCGACAAAGTCGGCACCAAGGTCATCGATTCTCGCGTTAAATAATTCTCCTAGTAAATGTGAGCATTCAGGGTGCATCATTACTGGCTTTGTATCAAAAAACCATCTAGAGGTTCTACCGCTTGCTAGAGTGAAGGCATCATCACTTCCACCATCAAGGAAAGCAAGTTCGCGAACATATTCAACAAGTTTTGCCCAACTTGGGTGGTCTCTTAGCGCTGGATGAACCGCCATCAGGCAACCCTCTTGCCCGATGAACATGAAGTTTGCTTTCAATATCTGTTCAACGATGTTGAAATTATTGAACCAACTTCATCATAAGGGGTCGCCTATCAGTGCGCATAGATTGCTATGAGCGATGTTGGGGGCGCTGCTACTATTAGGAAGCACAACCCTCTTCTCGGCATTGACCTTGAACGATTAGAACAAGAAATGGCATCGTATCATAACTGGTTAGACGAGAGGGCTGATGAAGCATATGCCATTGCTGAATCTGCAAGGTCATTGGGAATGGACCATCGCGATTTCGTTGAAATCCCAAGAGCTGCAGACCTCGCTGGAAGAACTGAAAAATTGCTAATTGAATATTTAGAAGGTTACGAAGTTGCTGATGATATCAGAACTTTGCTTGCCATTCATGATAGAGAGACAACATCCATCATGATGGCACAATCGGTCGCAAGAGGGTTTAGAGGTATGGGACATGACCTGCAAACTTCGATCGATGTGGGTTTGAGAGTCGGTTTGGCAATCCTTACAGAGGCTGTTTTGGTTGCGCCACTGGAAGGTATTTCTGAAGTTCGTCTATTGAACAATCTTGACGGTTCACAATTTGTATCAGTTCACTTTGCTGGTCCAATTCGTGCAGCGGGAGGCACTGCACAAGCGCTCGCAGTCTTGATCGCAGATATGATCAGACGTGATTTAAATATCGGACATTATATACCAACTCAACCCGAGATAGAACGAGTAAAGGAAGAATTCGGATTGTATAGAGGAAACTTGCAATATCGACCTCCTCCGCATGAAATTGAAGAGATTGTCAAGGCATGCCCGATAATGATTAACGGCGAATCTACAGAAAGCATTGAATGTGCAGGTTATGGCCGCGTTAGAAATATTGACGAAGGGAGGATTCGCGGTGGTGTTCTTCTCGTAATTGGAGAAGGTATGTGTTTGAAGGCTCCAAAAATTCAGAAACACACCGAAAGAATGAACATTCCAGGATGGGAATTCATTTCCAAATTTGCCAGTAGAGGAAAGGACGATGAAGGAGCAGATTCCGCTGACAAATTCAAATCAAGAAAAGTCCCCCCGATTACTAAATTCATGAATGATATTATCGCTGGACGGCCGGTATTTGGCGCACCATTACAGCCAGGTGGATTCCGTCTTAGATACGGCAGGTGTCGCCCATCCGGCCTTGCTGCAGCATCGGTTAATACGGCATGTATGTTGGCAATGGACGATTTTATCACCATCGGTACACAAATGAAAATTGAACGCCCAGGAAAGGCCTGCGCAATTACACCATCGGACGATACAGATGGGCCGTGGGTGGTATTGCGAGATGGACGGTTTTTACGACTTGATGATGCAAAATCTTACCAAGCGATTAGCCAAAAGGTTTCGATGGTTTGGGATAATGGTGAATTGGTTCTCGGATACGGAGAATTCATGGAAAATAACAACAAACTGGTTCCGGCGGGGTATTGTGTTGATTGGTGGGCAAGTGACTTAATTGAAGAATTGTCCACTCAAAAAGCAATAGATGATTTCATTGAATTATCCAATTTAAACAAATCGAAGTTGCCTAATGGTATTCCGGGAATACACCCAGAGGATAGCGAAGATGAAAATGCTCAATTCCACATCCGCAGAAATTGGCATAGTGCGCTTACAAAATTACAACCTAATTGGGATGAAGCAAGAGGTATTGCCATTCGTTTCAAAACATCAATGCCACCACCGCATAATCCATGGTTTCTAGACCTGCCAATCGAATGGGTTCCAGCACTGATCAATATGATTGAGGAATCAATTATTGAGCCTTTCGGAACAACAAAAGGTAGTGCAGTGGAAACTGAAAAATCATTGAATGCAATGCCATTACCGGAATCAAGACAACTGCGAATTATCGGTGGCATCAAGGGGTGGGATGCAAAAAAGATGGACATATTACAACCAGAGGTTTTACCAGACTTTGATTCTGAAACAATACCTGGACCTGATGTAAAACTTGAATCACCAATTTTTACCAATGAAATGCCTGAAGGATGGGCATACATCCAGCATGGCTTTGCTAAAGCGAGTACGATGATTCTAGGGCTTCCTCATCATCATGATGGTGATGACCTCGTAATAACAACTGGTTGGCCAGCAATGCTGGAAGGTTTTGGATTTTCTAGTGACGGTGATTCACCATTGCGTATCAAGGATGCAATAAATCGCTTTTTACAGCGTATCACTGAATTAAGAGATGCACATACTGTTCTGGTCAGTGAAAGAGCAAGACAAAAAAAGTTAGCCCAAGAAAAAGCAATGGTTAGAATCGCTGCTGAAACAGATGCAAGACAACGAGGTCTTGGCATTAGTGAAACAGACAATGTTGGAAAAGAGGCTTCTGACAAAGTGATTGACGATGGACCTGATGACCCCAAGGGGTATTTAGCATCGCAAATTCACGAAGATGACCATGCAGTTGATGGAATTTTGATTGAGATTAGAAAACTTTCTGACTTGAGATGGGAGCATAGCGCCCCGATTAGAATAGGTTGCAGAATGGGCCGGCCAGAGAAAGCCGCACCACGTGTAATGAATCCACGAACACATACATTATTCCCGATTGAATTGCATGGAGGTAATCAAAGACTGCTGGCAAATGCGATTGAAAAAGGAACAATAAGTGTGCAAATGGGTAAACGAACTTGTACAAAATGTGGAAAAATATCTCCAATGGTGATTTGTCATCATCGGATTCTTAACCAAAATGGACAGGAGGAAGCGGGATTAACTTGTAGTGGAAGAACTTTGATGAAGGTCTCTAGTGACAAAAAGAGGCGCAGACGCGGAGAGATCCAAAATGTCAATCTTACAACGCTGATTGAAGATGCTAGGATAAAATTGGGCTTGGATAGAATTCCAAGACAAATCAAATGCATGAAGAAAATTGCTAGCAGAGATCAAACCCCCGAAGCGATTGAAAAAGGAATTTTACGCGCTAAATATGATTTACCTGTTTTCCGTGATGGCACCATTAGATACGATATGTCTGATGTCCCAATTACACATTTTACTCCTAGGGAAGTTAGTGTATCTTGGAAGGCTCTGCGGGAATTGGGATATACTCATGATTGCCATGGTAAGGAATTAGTAGATGATGAACAGATGTTGGAAATATTCCCACAGGATTTCATCATCGCAAAAAATGCTGGCGATTATTTTGTCAAGGTTGCTAAATTTATCGATGAAGTTTTGACTCGTCACTACAAAATGGAGCCGTTTTACAATGTGGAAACCCCCGATGATTTAGTTGGTCAACTAATCTGTGCCTTAGCACCTCACACATCCAGTGGAGTGCTATCTAGGATTATTGGATGGACCAATTGTTCGGGTGGTTATGCCCACCCACTTTTCCATGCGGCAAAGCGAAGAAATTGTGATGGTGATGAAGATGCAATTATGCTATTGATGGATGGGTTGCTCAATTTTAGTAGAGAAATACTTCCTGCAAATCGAGGCGGTCTAATGGACGCGCCTTTGGTTCTAACCACTCGATTAAATCCGACTGAGGTTGACAAAGAGGCTTTGAATGTTGATTCTGGTTGGTTCTATGAACGTGATTTCTATGAAGCAACATTGAACCAGCCACATCCAAAGACAATCTCTGACAGAATTGACTTTGTTGAGAGAAGATTAGGTACTGTAGCCGCAGTAAGAGGATATGGCTATACGCATGGCTGCAATTCTATGGATGAAGGTCCTGCCCTAAGTGCATACAAGACCCTTGATACCATGATAGACAAAATGAATGGACAACTCGACCTTGGCCATAAATTGAGAGCAGTCAATGTAAGAACGGTTGCTTCCAGTGTTGTGCGTTCTCACTTTTTACCAGATTTAAGAGGAAATATGAATGCCTTTGCAAGGCAAAAGGTACGTTGTTTAAAATGCACCCATTCATACAGAAGAATGCCGATTGCAGGCAAATGTATTCAAAAGAAGAAGGCCACGGGTAGAGGGTTATCTGCAATCGGTGTAATGAAATCCGAAGGTGACCAATGTGGTGGAAAATTAGCCCTAACAGTATCTGAAGGTGCTGTAAGAAAATATATTAAAGTTACAAAGCACGTTATTGCAACATATGGTGTTGACAATTATACCAAACAAAATGTTGAGTGGCTATCAGATAGTACAGATTCACTATTCAAGAACGACCGTGCAAAACAGATGTCGTTAGCAGACTTCCTTTGATTTCAATTGATTTTTGGAGCACGCCACGGGTCATCATCATCATGGAAATCATCATTCTCGGGCATGCCGGTATCATTGGATTTAAACGGGTTCTTCTTCAATCCTGGTGTTTTGGGGTATTGTTTAGGAGCCATTTTTGCAAGTTGTTTCTTAACAATCGGTTCTAAGAATGCCAATATTATCAGCCCGATTGAAAGTAAAAAATGGCCCTCTATGCGTAGGTTCTCAAAGGGCTTAATATACAGATTTTGTTCGGTCAGAATTCCCTCATCCATCGTGGTATTGACAACATATGAACCTGGAATTAATTCTCCTTGCCACCCCTGTTCTTGACCGACAATACCTTGCCAATTTGCAATTACTTGTCCATTCGCATCTGATATTTTCCAGGATGCATTTCCATAATCAGAAGTTACTGTGAAGAACTGCACAGAAAATGTCGCTGAGATTTCTTTATCCATGCCAAATACACTGGATATCTCAATGGTCCGATCCTCTGTGGAATGCTCTTGATCGTTGATCTCATGCTTCGCCTCTCCACCAGCAACACTGTACCAAGCCCCATTTATTATCGCTAATGCGACAATCCACATCAGTGGATTGTACTTTCCAGATCGAGCCATCAAAATCTCCTGCGGGTTATCGTTTTTCAAAATGATGCAATAATGTTCAATCTAATTGCTGTTCTAATCCCAACATTTGAACTACGCTCGCCATCCATTGCAATTTTTCTAATTTCCTACTGATTTCAGTCCTACCCGACCATTGACCAACCCGAGATAAGGTATATCCAGCCAAATATACATCTTCAAAATTAACACCTAAAGAATGCGCCATACACAGCGCTCTATCGCCATCGGTAAATCCACCCCAATTGTGCATTCCATGGAAAATATGTGGTGTTTGATGACTTAATATCAATGAAGGTGGATTGGTAAATTGAGACCATGATTCGATACAGTCATTCCAAGCATCCAAGTTATCTCCATGTGCATGTGCAATGATTGTGGCTCCATTTTTTGCTGCTCGTTCAAGGTGTGGTGTACCATCAAAATCACTGACGATACAAGCCAATTCTGCACCAACAGGTAATGCACCAACTGCCCCGTCAGCAGCAACGAAAACCACTCCTTCTCCGACCATTTGCTCAAGTTCATCGGCTTCAACTGCCGCGCCTACAAAAATTACTGCACTGGCTTTTAGCAATTTGATTTGTAGATTGCCCAACTCCTTATTTCTTACATCGGTATTCCATTTACTAACACCAAAGGGGTCGCTATTATCAAATGCTAGTTGCAATGATTTTGCGCTGTCGATATCGGCCTGCAATCCCCAGCCAAAATGAGCCCGTACATCGTCTTGTATTGCAATGAACGGATTGTCTTTTACACCGCCCATGGCAAGGCGAGAAGGCTGACCTTCAAGAATACATCTTCTCTTGTTGAAGTTCATATGCTGTCGCCCCTCATGAAGCCTCATGCCAGTGCCAACATCTCCTCCGGATATTTCGGATGAGGTTACTTTTGCGCGCTATCCATTCTTGCCGCAGGCCGCTGCATGGATTAGACAAATGGCTATTGACCATCAGATTGACTTGGATGAATTACTCGATGGAGTATGGATGGAAAAAGCAAGGCAAAGAGCAAGAATTAGATTAGTTGATTCAATCAATTCCAGTGAGGGTGTAGAAGTTATTGGCGGCGACATTCATACCGAAGAGGGGAGGATCATTGAAGCGTTTTCATTCTATTATGCACGGTTAGTAGTTTGTGCTAGTGAAGATGAGCGCTTGATTGCGCGCTGGGCACAGGCTGAAGCAGCGCGGGCTGAACAACTATTGATCAAAGATAAATCCTCATTAGACATTATCGCACGAACATATATTTCACAAATAAAATCTGCACAGAATCACGGCCAAAACAATCCAATGATGGTCAATGTAGGTGGTGGACTAAGGGATTTGCGAAAATCTAGTTCCGGCCCATTGTGGATGATTGGGCTGTCGGATTTTATTGAAATCTGTCCAAAAATTACTGGTTCTAGATGGAGATTGCCGAATTGCGACATTAATGATGGGTGGATTACTCTATACGAAGAAAATCAATATGGTTCTTCGGCTAAACTAGCTCGTTTACTAAGAGAGAGAATCAAACGAGGAGTTGAGGCTGAGGCTTTGGAAAAAATGCAGGATGTTACAACTGATTTAGCAATAAGATTAGCAGAACCTGTTGGAATGTTAAGAAACTTGATGGCCAGTAAAACAAGTGAGGCCATTGCATTGGTTGGTGCTGAAGAAAGTGAATGGCCACCTTGTATGAGAAAAGTCGTGGGTGATTTGTCCAATGGAGTAAATGTTAACCACTTTGGCAGATTATTTCTTGCTTCTATCTCCGCCACAATCGGATTACCAACCGAATCAACCGTTAATTTCTTCCGCGGCGCGCCCGACTTTAGTGAAAGCACTACCAATTATCAGGTTTCTCATGTCTATGAGCACGCATATACTCCGGCAGGTTGTGCTAAATTGAAAGTCAATCACAATTGCCCTGTATTGCCAGGTGATGATAGATTGTGCGACCAACCGTGGATGGACCATCCTCTCAAATATATCAGAGCAACTCAACGTTGGAATGCAAAAAATAAGGCGGCTGAAATTGCAAGTGGTGTTCCACAAAATAATTCAGAAGATGATAAACCTCTCGAAAATGAAAGTTCAGATAATGCTGAAAAGGTTTGATTGGCGCCCATATTTCAGTTAAAAAGGACTATTTCATTATAGCAATCACGCGAAGGTTTTGAATCGGATGAGGGAATAGGCGGTACTATCCACAGGTGAATCACCATGACTCGAACGTTAGTATTGACAGTTGACCGAGATAACGATCTCGGAAATAAAACTTCGATAAGAGGTCCGGTAATTGGCCGCCGTCAAGTACTGACTGCAGCATTGAAGTTAGGAATTGCAGACCCTGAAGAAAGCGATACTAACGCCATTCTCGGGGCATTAAGGCAGCACGATACTCTAAAGGAAGCCAACTCAGAAGATGACGAGGTTGAAGTGGCGATATTGACAGGTGATGAGAAGGTTGGAATGCGCTCTGATAGAGCGATTGCAGCCCAACTAGAGGAAGTGGTAGCCGCTTTTCAACCGGATGAAGCAATCTTAGTTACCGATGGTGCCGAAGACGAATCTGTTCTACCAATTATTCAATCACAAGTGAGAGTCAATCATGTTGAAAGGATAATCGTCAAGCAATCCATAGGCATTGAAGGAACATATTACTATATTGTCAAGGCTCTTGAAGACCCTAAATGGAGAGCGAAAATTATGATTCCATTCGGTCTTGTTTTGGCAATTGTTGGCCTAGGAATAATGCTTCCAAATTCAATTGGCGGCTTTGTCATTGGCGCATTACCTCTAGCGATTGGATTGTATATCTTCAGCAAGGGCGCTGGAATTGAGTCAACTGTAAACAAAGTAATTCAAGAAATGAGAGAAAACGCTGATGCTGCAATGTTGTCAACATTACTTTGGTTTTCGACCCTATTCAGTGCGATTTTTGCAGTAGCAGAAGGATGGCGCCAATATAGTGAAGGAATTACTCAAGCGACGACAAATTCTGTTCTATGGCTTGAAGTTATTCACGCATCACTTGCTTGGATTATCGTAGCATTCCTAACCTCTACTGCTGGATTCATGCTGTTGAGATTGAAGAGGGGTTCATTCTCTGGAAGATTGGTCGTGCTTGGTATGTTTGGCATGGTTGTTTATTCATTCGTCGATGTGGGATTGACTATCTCAATTGATGTCTTAGGAAATTCAAATGCGTCAGGTTATGAATTAGGATTAATTCCTATCGTAAATGACCTATCAACGCCGATAATGTGGATTGCATTATTGTGGATTACGATGACTATCGTACGTACCTTACAATCAAAACAAGCTCAGTCAGACCGGTATTGGGGCATTTGAAAGAAAAATTATTCATTCAAATAATGAACTTCGGCATATGCCTTGCCATCGTATTATACCCTACGACGCCAACTAATGTTCCATCGCCATCTACCACTGCGATTTGATTGATATCGTGTGCTAACATCAAAGCCCCAGCCTTGAGTAGAGGAGTACTTGTTCTAACAGTCATTGGAGGAACATTTACCAATTGTTGTGCAGGTACTGCATGCATCCATGCAACTGAACGATTAACTGTTTTTCGTGCGATTAGTTTCAGAATATCAACCGCGTGAATTCTCCCCATTGGAACTCCATCTTCATTGATAATGAATACATGGTCCCAGTTGTTTTGGGTTAATTGTTCAAGGACTTCAGCCACTGAATCCATTGAGTAAATTGTGTGTGCTTTATTCATAGTTTCAGCGCAAGAAATGGAACGCACATACATAGATCGCTCCCTTGTCGACATCTTTGAAATCACCTCGCGAGTGAAACGCCGTGTTGCTGTTGCCTTCATCATCATATCACCTATTGAGCGCCGGCGCTCGCGCTTCCGTTTAAAGGCCTTCGGTGCCATGATAATTTCCACATCATGATAATCAGTTCCCGAAATAAGGGGATTTGGTCTTACACAACATAGGTCAAGACTGAAAGGTAATGTAAGGCTACGAGCCGATATGAGTGCAATAACAGCGACTGAGTTAACCGCATTGGCATCCCTTTCAGGGTACGAACAAATGTTGCAAATTGACCAACTTGCAAGGCAATACGGAATCGAGACGAGTGTGGTCCAACAGCAACTTGCGGCCCTATCTGCAAGTCCTAACGCAGCATCATCCGGCTACAATGCTGCTGGAGAATATGACCCCTCTGCAGGAAGAAGTTCAGTTTCAGAGAATCCTAAAGATGACCCTTTTGACTCTAGGGTTTCACAGCCAAATACTGTATCATCTGCACAAATTATTGAGAAAAATAATCTTCATTATCAATACGACCCTACCGAAGGAGCAAAACAACGCCGAGCGCAAATTGACCAAGCAATTCTATGCCCGGCTTGTGGGGTTAGACTGGGTATACCTTCAACACGCCCTATCAAGGTGACTTGCCCACAGTGTTTACACGAAGAAACCTTCACTGCTTAAGCGATAATTATTGAAAGAGGAGTTGCACCGGCTAATTATGGGCGATTCATCTCCTCGACTGTGGCCTTACTCCGCAGCTTCTTCTCCAGTCTCTCTGCCAAAGAATTCAATCCTATTTACTCAGACTAAAGTTATTGATTTAGCCTGTACAGTAAGTGAAATAGATACTACTATCACTTTAGAAGGTGCAGAATTACAGAAATATCTTTCCTGCTATGCAAGTGATTGTGCAAATATTGAGCAGTTGATCGAAGAGCATGGCGGTTCAGCAATGAGTGAACGAAGGCCATTTTTGCTGTTGGGAGAACTAGCAAACCCATACCGATTACAAGATATTAACATCGGTGTATTGCCAATTTTTACCATCCGCCTTGAAGGGTTATGCCGTACTTATGCAGATGCCCTAGACAATCGCGACATAGTGCCAGGAGTGCATCATGTGACCTTAGCAAGGAGTAAGGGTTGGTGGGAGTTATCTCACATTGCAATGGCTACAGTACCACAAATGAAAGCGATGGTTACTTGGCTTGAGAATGGTCAAAGAGGTAGATGGAAACCGGTAAAACCTGCTGAGGGGTCAATCAGTTTGCATATTGGTCAGCCATTTGAATGTCCAACAAAGGAGATGGTGATTTACGACAGTGTGACAGAAAATGTTAGCCAAGAAATGCCACCAGCAACTGGCCCATCAATAGAATTGAGCAAGGTCATGGTTCCTGTTCACGCCGCCCATGGCTGTTATGACCACCGCGGTAGACTTGCTCGTACCGCTCATTACCAACAACGTGATTTCCATGAGAATTTATTTCGCAAGGGTTCATCGAATAAATGGAATGATGTATTGAAAATAGTGTGATTTGGATCGATGGATAGCGTATGAAAAGACCCATTGCTCGGCCGTGAATCGGGCTAAAACTAACCTGTGGGTTTGAGCATTGACCCTCTGATTGGCTTGAATAACGATTGATTCGGCGATTGGTTTAACTTGAGGGTCTTTCAGGGATTACAATGGGCTTTTTTGACAAATATTTACCCACTTGTTGCTTGGATAACTGTTCTAATAAGACTGCGGGGGGGCCATATCTTTGTGATTCTTGTCAATCTAAACGAGGTTTTTGCAAGAATTATGGAGAATCGCAAAACAAAACTCACAGACACGCATGTAACCAAAATCCAGATCGAAGAGGAGGGTTGGCCGCCCTAGAAGGTAGGAATGTCTGTGGTTGGTGTTTAGATGAATATTCAATCCTATCAGAAACAGAATTGCCTCAAGTCTTGTATGAAATGTATCACTCAAAACGGCCAGAGGATGATTGGCCTGACCGAGAAATGATTGAAGGCATCTCTGATACAACAGGGTTAGAATACGATGTAATAATCAATAAATTAGCAAAAAAAATGCGAAATACGGTTCAGAACATGGCTCCTGCAGACCTTTCAAAAGAATGTGCAAAAGTGTGGTGTGGTCGTGAACAAATCGTTGGTTGCAAAAAATGCAAAACATGGGTTTGCGAGAAGCACTTCGGGCGTGACTGGATACGCGGCCATTCGGACATCAGATGTCCTATTTGCGCTGGCGAGGTAGTTACCAAAAACCCTACAAAAATAGACGTCATCAATAGAGATCTGAAGAAATGTCCGAAGTGTAAATGTTCATATCTCAAAAGTGGAATTATTGAGAGGTCGGCGAAAGGGTTTGTCGGAAAAAAAGTGTTTCAAGCACTTGGGGGGAGTAAAGGTTTCTCAACCGCGTTTGGGTTTGTAGTTGCTAGTTCTTCAGGCAATTGCCCTAATTGTAATTAATCAACCCAAGCAAAGGCCCCCTTTGCTCAGACATAAGTGCGATCGGTACCGTTTGTTTGACGCTGCGGAGAATCCGGGCGCTTGCACATATTATACCGCTTCATGAAGATGAGGTTGAGTTCCAATTCTCCATCTGATTGATGGCCTCGACGACACCTGCTACATCGCCATCCTCCCACCAATCTACAGCGACAAAGGTCGGCCTGTTACCCACTTCCTCCCAGCAATCAATGACTCTCTGCAGCAACTTGTCATAGTCATTCACTTCTTCTGAACGTTGTGGATCTGATAACCCTAGAGCATTGGACAACCAGTTATTCAAGTGCCATACAGGTTGGTTGATGTCCCCTCTACCAACATCACATGACATCTCGTCCTCGTTACTCTCACCATATGGAGTATCCCAACTATGAGTCCACGCATGGTGTAGCCAGGGGTATTCGGGCTCTTCGCTATCGTCCCAGAAGATTACCAAGGTCTTGTTTGAAAGTACCATCTCTCCGAGAGTGGGCCAAGGTTCAGATATTTGGTGGACATATGTCTTTCCAAGCAATCCAGTATCATTGAACAGGAACTCCAAGTGGCTGGAAGGAACATAGTTCTCAA
>Ga0209554_1000344_pt1 | contig 38876 bp, 40 predicted proteins | sample MarorgKNORR_S2LV_5_FD_188221 | JGI IMG/M metagenome (GOLD analysis project Ga0209554, IMG submission 188221) | Marine microbial communities from the Southern Atlantic Ocean, analyzing organic carbon cycling - Bottom_A/KNORR_S2/LV (SPAdes) (version 2) | ecosystem: Environmental > Aquatic > Marine... | reverse complement strand
TTTTGCCTGAACGAGGACGAGCGGGCCGTGATGGACGCGCAAAGTCAGTTCGGTGCGTCAATATCAACCCTGGAATGCCTGTATGACGGTGCAACGTCGTTGGGTCTGGACTTCAGTTCCGTATTCCGAATCGCCCCGACCGGTTTCGAGCCACCGGCGGAGTACCTGCAGGTGGCGTCAGATTGCGGCTTCCCGTTAGAGGAAGTGTCTGCCACGCCAGATACCCGTGACCGAAGCGCCCCGTCGAATATTCCTGTGAGCCCCTCCAGAGGTACCGAATCTCCAGCTCCGGAAATAGAGCTGATCCCGATCCCGGTCCAGTAACTATCGGGCGCGTGCTGGTGACCAATGTCTGAAGGTGAAGTCGCGGCGAGCCACAGCGAGATTACGGACGGCGACCCTTTATCAACCGGGTCGCCGTCTACTCGCGTTCTGACATCCTGAATTCGATTCAGGATCCGTTCGTTTTGCCTCTAAGCGATGTTCTGGAGTCAAGGTTTCGGGCGTTGGCGGGTGATGAGGATGTCATTGTAGTTGAGGCCGATCCTGAATCAAGTTCGGGATGACAGGTGGGCGACCGGTACGTGACGGCAATCGGGAGGTAAATCAACACGTCCAGATTCCCGTCTCGCCATCATTCCAACCACCCATCGACTAGCATCCAGACTCAATTACGAAGCCACGCGACCCACGTATCTGGAGGACATATGCGACTCGATGGCAAGGTGGCGCTGATCACCGGCGCTGGCAGCGGAATCGGCGCAGCGAGCGCCCGCTACATGGCGGATCTAGGCGCGTCCGTAACGCTGGCGGGGATCCCTGCACAGGGCGTCGAGGATGTTGCTGCGGAGATCATCTCGGACGGCGGCAAGGCGCTGGCGTTGACGGTTGATGTGACTGTCGATAGCCAGGTGAAGGCGGCCGTTGAGCGCACGATCGAGGTTTTCGGCAGGCTTGATGTCGTCGTCGCAAACGCCGGGATCCAGCGTCACAACACGGACGTCAACCTCTTTGAGATGGAAGAAGAGGAGTGGGAGCGTACCCAGGACGTGAATCTGCGTGGCGTTTTCCGGACCTGCAAGCACGGATTGGCGCAAATGATCAAACAGGGCGATGGAGGATCGATCGTTATTGTCAGTTCGATCACGGCGATAATCGGCCGGACGCCAAACGTCTCTTACATGACGGCGAAAACCGCGCTGCTAGGCCTGAATCGTCACATCGCAGTTCACTACGGTGATAAAGGCATACGGTCGAATGCAATTTGTCCGGGCGCGCTGGAGCGAACGCCGGACTGGGACGATTTTCCTGATCCAGACGGACGACGGGAAATGATGCTGGCTTCGACCCCGTTGGGCCGACTTGGTACGCCCGAAGACATAGCCCCGTGGGTTGCTTTCCTTGCATCAGACGCCGCCGGGTTCGCGACAGGCGGCACCTACGTGGTGGACGGCGGCATTACCATCACGTGAAGCGGACGAACCTAGCCGTACTTCGATTTGAAGGGACAATTCATGACAAACCTCCACGGCGACGATCCCCATCCCGAATTCGTCGGTTTACCGACATATCTGCACCTCCCGTTCGCCCGGGATGCCGCCGAGTTGAAGTCGTCTGACGCTGATATCGCCATCCTCGGCGCGCCCGTAGACATGGGCGTTGTGTACCGGCCCGGCACACGATTTGGTCCACGTGCCATACGTGAGGCGTCCTATTTCACCGCATCGCGAACGCTGTATCACCTCGGGCTGGATATCGATCCGCTCGAATTCATGAAAGTGGTCGACTTCGGCGACGCCAACTGCCCGCCGTCCGATCTCCAGTTAAGCCACGATGCGGTCAAGGCCAAAGTAACGGAGGCCCTTGATGCGGACACGCTGCCGATCGTGCTCGGTGGCGACCATTCCATCACCCTGCCCTCAGCCACGGCGGTCGCGGACAGGTACGGCCACGGCAACGTCGGCATCCTCCACTTTGATGCCCACGCAGACACCGGCGAGTCCGGCTACGGCGGTGTCTTGATCGCCCACGGCAACCCCATGCGGCGATTGATCGAGTCGGGCGCAGTGCCCGGTAAGAACTTTGTCCAGGTCGGGTTGCGCGGCTACTGGCCTCCTAAAGACACGTTTGATTGGATGAAAGAACAGGGCATGCGATGGCACCTGATGTCAGAGATCGAGGCGCGCGGATTTGACGAGGTGATTGCGGAAGCGATCTCGCAGGCTCTGGACGGCGCAGACCATCTGTACCTGTCGGTGGACATAGACGTGGCGGACCCGGCGTTTGCACCCGGTACCGGCACACCCGAACCGGGCGGACTATCCGGCCGAGAACTGCTGCGCGCCGTCCGCCGTATCGTCGGCTCAGATGTGCACCTGGTTGCGATGGACATCGTCGAGGTGTCGCCACCATACGACCCATCAGACATCACGGCGCAACTGGCGCACCGAGTCGTACTTGAGGCGATCAGCGCTCTCGCGACGAAGAAGCGCGACTCCGGGAGCTAACCGGACAGTAAATTGGAGTCGTTTTCAACAGTCACGAATGGTGACTCTTACCCTCATCCTGAACTCGATTCAGGATGACATTTTGTAGATAGGTAGTTGATGTTTAACAAAGGGAACCTCGGTAATCCCTCCGCAACACCCCCACGGCAGCGGTAGACTTCCTCCATCTTGAGATCGCACCCTGCCGCGAACATCCAAACCAGCCCCGGAGAACTGAATGCCGACTTTCAAGGACAAGTACGACGTTGTGGTTGTCGGCGCGGGCAACGCCGCCCTGAGCGCGGCGATCGCCGCCAATCTGGACGGAGCGGGTGTCCTGGTTCTTGAGAAAGCGCCCGAGGCTGCGCGCGGCGGAAACTCATACGTCACAGGCGGCGCTGTTCGATTTCCCTACGACGATCTCGATGACCTCATCCCCTTGCTCGGCGAAATCTCGGACGCCGAGCGTGCAAAGATAGATGTCGGCTCATACCCGCGCAGCGCGTTTTACGACGACCTGATGCGCGTGACAGGCGGGAAGTCCGACCCGGAGCTGGCGGATGTGCTGGTAAACAACGCCCACGACACTGCCGTCTGGCTCCGTGAGCAGGGCGTTCGCTGGGGACTCATGTACAGTCGCCAATCGTTCCTGGTCGATGGCGTTTACAAGTTCTGGGGCGGGCTTGCCTGCGAGACCGTGGGGGCCGGCAAGGGGCTGGTAGATTCACTCTTCGACCGCACGGTAGATCTAGGCATCGACATTGCATACGCCACGATGGGCGATCACCTGTTAATCGACCAAACGGGCGGAATCAGGGGCATCGCGTTAAGGGGTCCGGACGGGCTCACCGAGATCGTCACGTCTTCGGTCGTCCTGGCCTGCGGAGGGTTTGAGGCCAACGCCGAAATGCGTACCCGCTACCTCGGTCCGGGCTGGGACCTCGCCAAGGTCCGCGGCACCCGATACAACACCGGCGACGGCATCCGAATGGCGCTAGAGATCGGCGCTCGTTCACACGGCCACTACAGCGGTTGTCACGCCGTGGCATGGGACGCTGGAGCTCCCGACGAGGGCGGCGATCGAAACATCGCAGACCTGTTCCAGAAACACTCCTACCCGCTCGGGTTGATCGTAAACATAGAGGGCAATCGGTTTGTGGACGAGGGCGCGGACTTCCGAAACTACACCTATGCCAAGTATGGCAAAGAGATCCTGAACCAGCCTCAACGCCTCGCCATACAGATATTCGACTCGCAGGTCACCGACATGTTGCGGGACGAATATCACATCCGTGAGACGACCAAGTTCGAGGCGGACACGATTCGTGGACTGGCCGTCGGACTGGATATTGACGCGGACGCGCTGGAACACACGGTCTCCGAATACAACGCCGCCGTTCAGGACACGCCGTATAACCCGGCGATCCTGGACGGGAAGGGCACCGTAGGCATCACGCCGCCAAAGAGCAACTGGGCGCTGCGTTTGGACAAGCCGCCGTACACCGGATACGCCGTTACTTGCGGCATCACTTTCACGTTCGGCGGACTCAAGATCGATACCACCGGACGCGTTATCGATACGCAAGACAACCCCATTCCCGGGCTGTACGCAGCGGGTGAGCTGGTCGGCGGGATCTTCTACGAGAACTACCCGGGCGGTTCAGGCATTACGAACGGTTTCGTTTTCGGGAAGATCGCCGGGACGGGCGCCGCCGAGCACGCCGCGATATGAGCCAGGGGCCGGATCAGGCTGCGTCCCCTAATTACTCAGGCGAGCCGGTCCCGGCTGACTGGCTCAAATGGCTGCTGCCTATCGCAATCCTGGCGCTCTTGGCGGCCGGGTTCACGCTTGCCATAAGGAGTAACGACCTTCTCGCAGGCGAGCGAACACTTACGCGCTGGTTCGGTGAGCTTGATGTGGTCGGGGTGCGAACAGTTGTCGACTTCTTGGACTTCATCTCGGAAGACACCGTTGCTCCGGTGATATTAGTACTGATAATCCCGATCGTGTGGTTCGCGTGGGGTCGATATGCGGCGCTCACTTACTTCGCCACCGGAGCGATAACCGCCGTGACACGAGTTACTGATCTGGTGTCACGCCCGCGGCCAAACGCCGAGCTTGAATGGTCGGAAGCCGTGTTTGGTTCCGGCGGATATCCGAGCGGGCACGTTGTTTACGCCGTGGTGGTGTTTGGCATCCTCACTCACCTGGTCGGCGTCTACATGAAGCCGGGCCGGGCACGGATAGCTTTACGAGTGTTCCTGGTATCGCTCATCGTCACGATGGGACCGGCGAGGATAATCGAACTCGACCACTGGGCGATGGATGTAATCGGATCCTACCTACTGGCACTGCCTTTTCTCCTGATCGCCATGTGGGTGCACCCGAGGCTGCCGGGCTGGCTGTCGGGCGCGCCGAGATTGCGAGCGTTGATAGGGGCGGATCGACGCTTTTAACTCGTGGACGCTCCCCTACTCCCAGCGGGAGAAGGTCGGGATGAGGGAGAAGAGTCGACGTTTCCTTGCAGTCCCAACAACGTAGCCTCTCTGCGACCCACCTATCGCCCTGAACTCGATTTAGGATGACGGTGAGGCAGCTCAACTCTTGCTCCCTGCAAGGGGCAAAAACCACTTAAACTCCTGTCCCGCCTCTCGCTGCCGAACCCTTCACACACAGACCAATAAAAGGATCACACGTGACAGATCGCCGAAGTTTCTGGGCATGGGGCATGGAGTCCCAGGAACCGACGCCCGCAAAGCGTGAAGCCGCGGCAAAAGCGATGTCGGAACACTTCGGCGTATCTCTTACAACCGTGCAGCCCCGCTCCGTGGATCAGCTTGATCTGCGCTCGCCCCGCATCACGGCCCCGGATTCCCTGTCTGAGATCGTCACCACGGACACCTACGAGCGCGCCTTTCACACTTACGGGCACAGCTTTCGAGACCGCGTTCGCAAGTTCAACGGCGACTTCCAGAACCCGCCAGACGTCGTGGCTTACCCGCGGAACGAAGCCGATGTCGTGACGCTGCTGGACTGGTGCGGTGGCGCCGGATTCGCGGCTACACCCTTTGGCGGCGGCTCGTCTGTGGTCGGGGGTGTGGAAGCGCCTGAGGGCTACGACGGCCTCGTCACGATAGACATGACCCGGATGGACCGTGTGCTTGAGGTCGATGATGTATCTCGGGCCGTGCGAGTACAAGCAGGAGCGCTCGGCCCGGTGTTTGAAGCGCAACTGAAGCCACATGGCTTCACGATGCGTCATTTCCCGCAGAGCTTCGAGTATTCGACCGTAGGTGGATGGATCGTCACACGCTCTGGCGGCCACTACGCCACCAACGAGACGCGGATCGATGATTTCGTCGAATCGGTCCGCATGATCACCCCGTCCGGGCCCTGGGAATCGTTTCGTCTGCCCGGGAGCGGCGCGGGGCCAAGTCCGGACCGGCTGGCACTTGGCAGCGAAGGCATCCTCGGCATCGTCACAGAGGCGTGGATGCGCATACAGGGACGGCCAGTTTTCAGAGCATCTACAGGCGTCTCGTTCCCGTCGCTGGGGTCGGTCTCTGAGGCCGCACGCGGCATCGCACAGGCCAAACTCTGGCCCGCCAACCTGCGCATCCTGGACCCGGGCGAGGGACAGGCGATGGCCGGCCTGGACGGCAACACCGCCATCCTGATCATCGGATTCGAATCCGATGACGTTCCGCAGGACGCATTTATCAAAGAGGCCGTATCGATCGCCCGGGACGCAGGCGGGCAGGTCGATGACGACGAGATCGTGATCTCGCCCGCGCCCGCCGGGGCGACGCCCAGCAGCGACCCTGCTGGGCGCCAGGGTGCTGTTGGCGCGTGGCGAGAGGCGTTCATCAACTTGCCATACGACTGGAACGACATCACCGGGTTGGGCGTCATCGCCGATACATTCGAGACATCGATCACTTGGGATCGATGGCCGGAGTTTGATCGCTCAGTGCGCGGCGCCACACAGGACGTGCTGAACCGCGTCTGCGGCGGCGGCAGTGTCACGGCCCGAGTCACACATGTCTACCCGGACGGACCAGCGCCTTACTACTCGTTCACGGCGCTTGGAACGCCCGGTTCAGAGCTGTCCCAGTGGGCGGAGATTAAGCAGGCGGCATCGGACGCCGTGATCGCTGGCGGCGGTACCATCACCCACCACCACGCCGTTGGGCGTGATCATCGCCCCTGGTACGACAAGCAACGGCCAGAGACATTCGCCACGGCGCTAAGGGCTGCGAAGAAGTCGCTCGACCCATCAAGCATCCTCAACCCCGGCGTCCTGATAGATCCGTAGAACTTCCCGAAATCAGCAACCCACCACCGGGACCGCAAGGAGAACAAGTAAGAATGGCCGTCTACTCCGTATCGGACATCACCGTTAAAGACCCGGATGCATACAAGGAATACATGGCGCTCGCAGCTCCTCTGGTCGAGAAGTTTGGCGGCCGATATCTGGTGCGGGGTGGTCAGGTGACACCGGGCGAAGGCGGATGGACGCCCAATCGTATCGTCATCCTGGAGTTCCCTGATGAAGAGTCGCTGATGGTCTTCCGCAACTCGCTGGAGTACGCTCCCGTTGGCGAGATCCGGCACAAGGCCGCCGACACAAAATCGTTCCGCGTCGAAGGCGTATAACGGAGGCCATCTGGCCTGTATCTAGAAGTTTCCTGACCAATCACAAAGGACCGGCAAATGTCCGTCTACACCATCGGAGAAATCACGATCAAGGACGAGGACGCCTACAAGGAATACATGGCGCTCGTGCCGGCAACAATCGCCCAGTACGGCGGTCGGTACCTCGTGCGTGGCGGTGAAGTGACGGCGGGCGAGGGCGGCTGGAATCCCGGCCGAATCGTCATTCTTGAGTTCCCGGACGCCGAAGCCCTTCAAAAGTGGGCGACCTCACCCGAATACGCCCCGGTAGCGGAGATTCGGCATCGCGCAGCGGACACAAAATCCTTCATGGTCCAGGGCGTGTGAGCGAGCGACAGCAGGGCGGAGTGAACCCCGCCCTGCTCCCCTTCGAAACATCAGGAAACGAGCACCGCCAATACGATGAGCATCTCGTTCAGAATCGTGCAAACCTCTGACCTTCCAAACATCATCCGATGGATGCAGGACGAAGATGTCTCTCGCTGGTGGTACGAGGACGGCTCGGAAGAAGCGATCCGCGCAAAGTGGGAGCCACGTGCAAGAGGTGAGGACGATAAGACCGACCGATACGTGATCAACGTCGAAGGCACGGACATAGGCATAATCCAGACCTGCCTAGTCGCTGACCACCCGGAGTATTCTGCCGAGATTCAGGTTCCTGAATCAGCCGGGATTGATGTCTTCATCGGGCTGTCTGAATGGCGGAACCGCGGCGTCGGGACCAGAATGGTCAGCCGGTTTTTGGAAGAATTGGTTTTCGTCGACCCGGCGGTTCGTCGATGCACGATCGACCCCGAGCCTGCTAATAAACGCGCCATCCGTGCATACGAAAAGGTGGGTTTCCGCCACGCTCGCACTTATCGATCAAAGATCGATAACGTGGATGTTTACCTGATGGTCAAGGAACGTGAAGCTGACTGAATCGGTTTTGGCAAGACTACGTCACTCTCGATCGAAATCCACGTTCCGAAGATCGCGTGTTGGACGAGACAGCCGTCCCTCGATCACGGGCCCACCGGAGCGCTTCTCCGCCTGTTGCATGTCGTATCTCCGGCCCACCCACGACAGGAACCGCGGCACGCCCCACCGCAACAGCGGAAACAGCAAAATCGGGACCAGGATGCGGAGAAATACGCCCATTGGTGGCCTGTTTCAGATATCCGTATTAACTACTGCTGACGTCGCGTCTTGCGCGCTTCAACTCTTTCTCAGATACGGAAATTGTGACGACCGGGTTCTCATCTTCGACCTGAACCCGGTACTGTGCGACGCCGCCTAGATGGTGATGCAACACGTCCGCCTCAATATTGAGCACCACGCCGATCCGGCCCTCATACTTGCCGTGCTGTCCGGTTATGTTTGGGTGTAAGACGACCCGGTCACCCTCGCCATATTTCGCCATTGATTTATCCCATGCGGCAGTAGAGATAGTGGTGTTAGCAGACCAATCTTAAACCGGGAGCTGGTCAATCCGTTCCTGTGCGAACTGATAGATGTCCCGGGCGATCTCCAGTGCACGTTCTGAGTCGTACGCTTCGTACATCTCAGCAGGCACTCCTCCCGGTAGTCCGCCCGGGTAGCGAGCGCCGAGGTAGTGCTTATCCAGAAGGGGCCCTATCGACTTCATGAAATCGAACGACGGCTCGACCGCCATCGCGTCCTCGCACAGGTCGGCCAGCGAGTGCCCCCAGACCATCTCGGCTCCGCGAGCGAGCAGATAGCCGGTCACGGCCTTCTCGGCAGACTGGTGGGACAGGAAGCACGCCAGTGCGTGCCTTCCGGAGGCGGCGACGAACTCTGCGTCGGCCAGGTCGATACCGGCCTGCTTCATCCACCTGCCTGCGTTCTTGAGCGCTGCCGAATCAGCCAATGATCACCTCTCCGTCGCGTTTCACCGCCACGAGAACGGGGTCGCTGTCGACCAACTCCTCGTACTCCTCGGGCGTGTAAACGAAAAAACTCGTGTCAATCCGTGGCCGGAGATGCGTTGTCCAGAAATCGGCTCTCCGGTGAAATGGCTCATCCGTCACTTGCACCACAACCAGCTCGAGTGGCGTTTCCGGCGTGACGCGCCCCACCGCCAGATCGCCCGTTAGCGCGACGCGCATCGCTCCAAGTTGCGGCATTTCGCTGCGGAGCCGTTCCAACTCCACCTCAAGCAACTGCTTACGTTGCTGCGCGAAGCCGTACATCATCGGCAAAAGGATCGTCTCCTCTTTTGGTGCGGGTAAAACAAGAAAGACGCCCCGTTATTGCCGGCACGCCTCTCGTTTAACGTCCTGTAGTTGGCGGTTAGACCGTGTAAAGAGTCGGGTGATTCGGGACCGGAGCGATCTCCTTCGGCGTCAGCGGGTAGGCCTGCTTCTTGTAGACCTGAATCCGATGACTTCCGAAGTCCGGGACGTACATCCGTCCCTGATCGTCAAACCTGAGCGCGGCCGGTCCCCGGAACCGCTTCTGCTGCTCCGTATTCGCCATTTCACGGTTGCGGAGCACGGCCGGGTTGGCCCGGACGTAAGTCTCCCCGCTTTTAGAAAGCGTCGCATCGCCGATGAACTTGTCCACGTAACGACCGTCCGGAGCGAACTGCTGAACACGGTTGTTCCCGCGGTCGGCGACGTAGATGTCGCCGTGGTGATCTATCTCGATACCGGCCGGCCGCTTGAACTCGCCATCGCCTGAGCCGGACGACCCGAACTCCATGATGAACTCGCCGTCGGCGGCGAGCTTCTGCACCCGGTCGTTGTGCCAGTCGACCACGAGGATGTCGCCCTCTCCGGTCACAGTGATGCCCCACGGCATGTCGAACTCGCCCGGGCCGGAGCCTTTGGTTCCGAAGCCAGAGATGTACATGCCGTCTTTGTTGAACTTCTGGATGCGGTGGTTCAGCGTGTCCACGACCAACAGGTTCTCGTCGGCATCGAAGGCGATGCCGGACGGGCGATTCAGATGGCCCTCGCCCGAGCCTTCTTCGCCCCATTCACCGGCGTCGGTGCCGTCTTGATTAACCTTGATGATCTGGTGGCTGCCCTCGTCGGACACGTAAAGCGTTCCCGCTGCGTCCCTGATCATCTGGACCGGCCAGAGCAACCTGCCGCCGCCGATTATGTCCAGGTCTTCGTCATCCCAGTTAGTCCGGCGAATGTTGCTGCCACCCAGCCCGGGACTGTCTGCCCGGCATAAAACGAAAAGCTTGTCATCGTCTCCCATGACGATGTCCATTGGGTACGTGGTGACACGACGCATGCCAAGCGTCGCCAGGAAAGGGAAACCGGCCCGCAGGAGGGCGTGTGGCAGGCTGCTGGGCTTTGCTACCGATGTGGTCATGGTCGTTCTCCGAGTCCCCTGTGGTGTTGGGATTTTCTGAAGGCGTCTGACGTGGCTGTTTAACTACGTGTTCGCCGTCTCTTTGTACGGGTGAAGCTGTTCGTAAACGCCGCCGACGATAGGCTCCGAGTCGACCTTCAGGTGCTGCTCGAGCATCGTGCCGTAAACACCACGGAAGTCGAACGTGTGGGCGAGGTCTTCGCCACGCTCCCAGTCCGCCTGCTCAAGCGACGGGTACTCGGCGTACAGCCCGCCATCGACGTTGTCGCCGATGATGAACGCGCCGCCGGCGGAGCCGTGGTCGGTCCCGGAACCGTTGTCCTTGATGCGCCGGCCGAACTCGGTGAACACAAGCATAGACACGTTGTCGGCCGCGTCGTGATCCCGGAGGTCCTGCCAGAAGTCGCTGATCGCGCCGGTCAACTCTGCGAGCAATCGGGCGTGGGTCGGCACTTCCTGCGCGTGGTGATCGTATCCGCCGTGCTGCGTGTAGAAAATCCGTGTACCGAGTTCCGCCGTGTGGACCCGTGCGACATCCCGCAGGGATTTGGCAATAGGGTTGTCTGCGTACTCAACAGCGGACGTGTATTTTTGCGGTGCGACCTTGATCAGGTCGGTGCCAGACAGAACGCTCTGGCCGGTGTCGCCAAAGTAATCCATCACGAGACCAGAGCCGATGGCAGGCGTGTACATACGCTTGAATATCGCAAGGTCTTCTGCGCGCCGCTGTTGGGCCTCAATGCTGGTCATCAAGCCGTAGTTGTCTAGATCGTCCACCGATGTCGCAATGACGCCCGGAGCGGCCATCGCACGAGGCAGGCCGCGACCGAAGCTGACGCCCGTCAGAGGGTTCTCTGAGTTGGGGTCGAACTGCTTGATCACCTTGGCCAGCCAGCCTTCGGTTGCAATGATTTCCGGCTCACACGTGTGCCAGATGTCCATCGACCGGAAGTGGGACCGGGAGGCGTTCGGGTACCCGATGCCCTGCACGATCGCGACTTTGCCGTCCTCAAACATGCTCTTCAAGGGCGCTGCGGACGGGTGGAATGCCAGCGTGTCGTTGATCGGGAGGGACTCGTCCTCCGGGATCCCGACGAGTGGCCGGTTGTCGTAGTACATTCCGGCCGTGTACGGGATAAGGGTGTTCATGAAGTCGTTGCCGCCCGAGAGCTGCACGACAACCAGTACGGGATCTTTTGTTGCCCTAATGTTCTGGCCGTTGGCACTGTTTCCGTTGGTCGTCATGTCTGATCGGTCCTCCCTGGTTTGCGGTGGACCGGCCCTTCGTTTTAGGGCCGGGTTCCCTGGTGCGACTGATTTGAGGCACCTGCCATGTTGTCGAGGCAGGTCGTTGATTCAATTAAGCGAACTGGTACTCCCGGGATGCGACAGCGAGGGCCAGCATCCGAGCGATCCGGTCCTCGCTCTTCGTGCGGTCGGAAGAACTGCCAAAATTGAGGTCGCCGTCGAGTTCGGCAAGCTGCAATAGCGCTGTCCGCGTCTCGTCCGCCACCTCGATGGGACCGGCGAGATCCAGTACGCCGTCAACGAGTTCGGCCGGGGTGATGGGATCACCGTGGCCGGTAAGTCGGTCAATGATCGCCCTCGTGCCCGGCATTTCGGGGTTGCCTACCCGAGCAGTGGCAAAGTTGATGCGCTCGGTGAGCGTGCCGCCGTCGATCCATTCCTTGCCCGTGTGCCAGCCTTCGACCGTCGGCGGGTCCATCAGCTTCTGGCCCATCACTACGCTCGCCGCGTCCAGGCTGGGCAGTCCGGGCTCGATCTCTCGGAACTCGCCGGTCAGTTTGATCGTGCCGGCGATGAACTCGGCCGGGCACTTGACCCGCTTGCCACGGGACTCTTTGAAGAAATCAGACAAGAACAGCGTCTTCATCACGGTCCGGATGTCTGCATCCGAGTCCATGTACGACTTCACAAGGATGTCTATGGCGGCCTCGTCCTGTGGAGGCGTCACGCTCCAGGCCGGGATCTGCGGCTCGTCTGCGACGAAGAAGTTGTAGATGTGACGGCAGATGAAGCGAGCGTTTGCCTCCTGTTTGACGATGAGATCGATGATGTCTTCGCCGTTGAGATTGCCCGTCACGCCGAGGAAGGTCTTCTCAGAGTTGTCGTGGTCTTCCGGCCGGAACTGGAATCTGGCGTTGTAGTGACCGGTTGGGTAGAGCGGGAGCGGCTGTTCAAAGGTCCAGCCTGTGAATGCGCGTGCCGCGTCCTTCACGTCTGGCTCGTCGTACGTCCCGATGCCCATCGAGAACAGTTCAAGCAACTCCCTGCCGTAGTTCTCGTTTGGGGCATCGCCGTGGTTTTCGGAGTTGTCCAGCCAGAAGCTCATCGCCGGGTCTTTGGAGATCTCGAGCAACAACGTCCGGAAGTTCTGGAGGCAGTTCTTCCGGAGCATCTCGATGTGAATGACCATAGACGGCGTGTGCTCGCTCTTGGTCCAGCCCGTGGCGAACACGTGGTGCCAGAACAGGGTCATCTTCTCTTCAAGCGGGCGTCGGGTATTTACCATCCGCCAGAACCACCTGCCATTCCAGACGGCCGGGTTGTCCTTGTTGGAGAAGATGTGTGGGTAGAACCGTTCGAGAACGTCCTCGTCCAGAGGATCAAACCTCTCCGGGTTCACGAGGTCGTCGACCACCTCTTCGTAAGGCCGTGCCACGTACTCTTCAAGTTCATCTCGTGAAGAGCCAAACCCTGCACGTCGGAGCAGGTGGGCCATCGTCGTGAGCCGCTCATCCACCATCGGGTCCTCCTGAATTTGTCACAAATAAGGATCCGCTCTCCGGCCCTCTGAAACACAGATATGGGCCGAAGCGCAGATCGCCAGTATGGGATGCCGCAACTTTACCCCAAGCTCACGCCCCACGAAAGACGCGCAAGTACGCCCGTAAAGGTTCAGGGGTCGGGCTTCAGGACGATTGGGGCCGCGATTACCTGAATAAACCGACCGGGGCGCCCAGATTGACCTGGGTTATGGCTGAACCAATGGACGAGAACAGTTTCATCTGCTCCGGCGGCCAGTACCCGAACCAGACACGTCCCACCACGTTACTGGCCGGGAGCTGTCCCCAGGTGCGCGAATCGTTAGACTTGCCTCGGTTATCGCCCAGTACGAACAACTTGTCGGCGTCGACTGTTATCGGATAAACACCGCCGTTATCACGGGTGACCGGGAACGATTCGTCCCGTGGCTCTCCGTTCACCCAGACCTGGCCGCCCCGAATGTCAATCTCGTCTCCCGGGATCCCGATTACGCGCTTCACAAGAAACTCAGCGTCAGGACCCGTGGGCGGGATAAATACGATTACATCGTCACGTTGTGGTGCGTGGAACAGGTATGCACGTTCACCGTCATCGCCGCCCTTGATGGCGTGCAGAATGTCGCCAAAGATGCCGCGATCAGTGCTTGCGTAGACGAACTTATTGACCAGGACGTGCTGGCCGTCGGCCATCGTCGGATCCATGCTCCTGCCGTCCACGCGGAAAGACTGAGTGGAGATCTGAAGGACCACGAAGATGAGGACCGCCGTGATTGCGGTCTCAGATATCTCACGTATCGATTTCAAAGGGCCCAGGAAACTCCATGTAGGTCAAGAAGAAGTAGGGAAGCTGGGAGATTAAGAATCAAGAGACCTCCTGATTCCGTCTACTAGATTATAGGTATGAGTACGCCGCGTTGGCCTTCGTGGTTGTACGCATCGCTTCCCCAGCTTTGCTTAGGATTACCCGGGTATATCAGTCGAAGTAGGACCGGTCAAAACGAAAACCTGACCCGGCGAAACAGCTCGAAACAGCCCTCAGGGGCGCTTGAAGCCCCTCCAATTTGTCCGAACACGATACTCACCAAGACGAGATTCTGATTACGCGCAGCAGGCAGGGCGACTTGGATGCGTTCAATCAGCTCGTCCTCGGTTATCAGGACCTTGTCTTCAGCGTCATCCTGCGCATGGTCAGAAATCACGCAACCGCCGAGGACATAACGCAAGATGCATTTATCTCTGCGTACAAGAACATCGGGCGGATGCGGGGCGTTAACTTCAGGGCGTGGGTGCTGCGTATCGCACGCAACGCAACCCTTGACGCCATCAGGCGGACGGATCGGCGTCCTGAGGACTCTATCGACGATCAGATCGTCACGCTTGGAGAGACGCTGCCGTCGGGCGAGGAGTCGCCGGAAGACTACGCGCTGCGGCAGGATCTTGGCCGCGAAATAGACCGCGGTCTCGGAGAGCTCCCGGCGGACCAACGAATGGTGGTTGTCATGGTCGATGTTGAGGGGCTTACATACGACGAGGCTGCCGAGGCTATGGAGGTCAACATAGGGACGGTCAAGTCCAGGCTGAATCGAGGCCGAAGACGCCTCCGTGAATGGATCGTCGCCAATGTGGAACAGTTACCCCCTCAATTTCGTCTACATGATGTAGATCCATAGCGAAGCCGCCATCAGGGGGTATCGGCCAGCTTTACACACGAACGATAAACATCTCACAAGTTGAATAGAGGAAAAGGTTGATTTTTGGGCTCTGGCGCAAACGGCGTCAGGAACAGGACGACGAGCTCCTGTCCGCGTACATAGATCGCGGACCTGGAGGCGACCCGGAGGTTGAACTTCCGGAACGCCTTCGCGCAGAAGCGCAGGAGTTTGCTGAAATCGCCGCGCTGATGCGGTCGGTGGAGCGCGTCCCTGCCCCGAGATCGTTCGCCCTGACGCCGGAAATGGTGGGTGCGTCGGAATCGCCTTCGTTTACGGAACGAACTGGATGGTCCCTGGTGTTGTTCCGGGCCCCGGCGATCGCCGCCGCGGCGGCTGCTTTCGTGCTCGGGCTGCTCGTCATCGGCAACATCGCCGGGATACTTGAGCAGGAAAAAGCGAGTGATCTGTCTGCAACCAGTGCCACGGGCGCGTCATTCCTGGCGGCTCAAGCCGACGCCGAAACCGCTGTACAGGATCAGCGTGGCGGCAGTGGATCCGCCGCGGCTCCCCCGGCAGCTGCACCTGCGGCCCCCGCCAGCGGAGCGACATCAGCTGCTCCCGCTGAAGCCACTGCCGCTGCAGATGTGCCGACAGCCGCTTCCGTCACGTCAGATGCATCGACCGGGGATACATTATTGGCAGCTCCAGCACCGGCATTGGAGGCGCCAACGCCGGTCATGGAATCGGCCGTTGAGGCGGCTCCCGGAAGTTCCGATGCATTTGAGCAGGCGGGTCTTATTGAAGCCGAAGGCACGGACGACTCTGAGATCCCATTAGGTCCGGATCAACCCCCTGAGTCGGGGACTGAACTCCCGGCCCGATCAGGTGGAGCACTCCTTCCGCCAGATGAAGCGTTGTTCGGAGATGGCGAAAGCACGGCCCTGGATTTCAGCATTGGGGCAGCCGCCCCCGTTCCTGATGACGATGGGTTCACGCTCCCGCTGTGGCAGCTTGAAGTCGCGTTCGGCCTGCTAGCCCTGGTGCTCGGCGGCGCTGCATTTGCTATGAAACGGCGCTAATCGGTGGCCGGCGGCTCGGACGGAAATGAATCTGTTGAGCGTTCCCGTCATTCCCGCCTGCGTCGGAATCATGGAGTGATCAGGCGAATTGCGGACCGTTCAGGAGACGTACTTTTTATCTCGATGTTTAGAGGAAAACAATCCCGGCCCCAGATAGCGGGAACATTTTCAGGCCAATGAACGTCTGTAGTTGTGAAGGGTCGATTCAAAGACAAACGACCCGAAATTATCTGCACGTATAAAGACGCCGAATACGGCTGTCAGGAGAAAAAAATGCTGGAGAAGATTCGGACGAGGGAATCCCTCTTCATTGGTGGCGCCATAGCGCTGATGATGGTCGCCACCGTGGCTTGCAGCTCGGACTCAAATGAGGCCGGGGGCGAAGACGGACTGGCGACGGTTGCCCCGATCGGCCAGATCACCAATGTGCCCGCCGGGACGATATATGCACCGTCCACCGAAGCGATTCCCATTGGATTTAATGACTTCGCACGGGTTGCGGCCAGCCAGGTCAGCGGCGGGTTCCAGCAGGTTGGGATTTCCGTATCAGGACGTGGCACGGTTGCCGTTGACCCGGACATTGCGACGCTAAGCCTCCGGGTGGAAGCGCGTGAGACCACCGTCAGTGAAGCCCGCCAGGTTGCCGCCGAGGCGATGGATTCCGCCCGTAACGCCCTCACAGACGCCGGAGTTGCCCAGGATGACATCATCACCCGGAACTTCAGCATCCAGCCGCAAACCACATACGTGGAGCGTGACTCGGCGATTGGCAAGTACGGCGAATCTGTCATCATCGGATACATCGTCTCCAACTCCGTAGAGGTCACCATTCGTGATCTCGACGAGGTCGGAAACGTGATCGATAAGGTTTCCGAGGCAGCGGGCGACGAGGTCCGGATCAACGGGATCAGTTTTGGTCTGGACAACCCTGCCCTTTACGGCGACACCGCCCGCGACCTCGCGGCACGTGACGCCCACGACAAGGCCGAGCTTTACGCACGGATCCTCGGAGTCGAGCTTGGGCCGGTGGTGTACCTTCAGGAGACCGGCGGTACCTCCCCTGCGCCGACATTTGCCGTCGCCGAGGCAGCCTTTGGCGGTGACCAGGCTCGTTCCTTTGCGCCGACTCAGATCAGCTCCGGGAATGTGGATGTGACGGCCAGCGTGTCGGCAGTTTTCGCAATAGTGATCCCTGCAGTCCAGTAGTCCGTACAACCCAGTAAGCGGCACGGAAACGCTGCTACCCCTCCTGCCCTGTAGGCGCCCGTCAGCGACGGGCGCCTACTATTTTTTGGTGCGAGTTCTAAAGGTCAAAGGACCCGCGCTTGCTACCTCACATTGGGCAAACTGTCATTCTTAGCCTTCCGGGGAAGGAGATTCTTTGCCTCGGGCTCGGAATGACAACATAAACTCGCCGCAGCGCAGGCTTGCCAGCTGATTACGATTACCTGCGACATCGCGCTCGCGCACCGTCAAGTAGAATTCTGGCCCGGGTGGCACGTTACCAAACCTCCCGGCACAAACAGAGTCAGGAACCCACATGGTCCTTAGCGACCGTTCCATCAAGGAAGCACTCGCAGCCCGGCGAATCGTTATCGATCCGCTCAACGAGCGCGATATCCAGCCGGCCAGTGTGGACCTGCACCTCGATAAGTCCATCCTCGTTTTCAGGAACTCAAGCAAGCCATACATCGACGTCCGTGAAGACATGACTGACCTGACGGAACGGCAGGAGATCCCTGGCGACAAGCCGTTCATCCTCCATCCGGGCGAGTTCGTACTCGGCGGCACGACGGAGCGTATTGAGCTGCCGAACGACATTGTGGCGCGTCTTGAAGGCAAGAGCTCTCTCGGGCGAATCGGCCTCGTGATCCACTCGACCGCCGGATACATAGACCCGGGATGGAAGGGCAACCTGACGTTGGAACTGACGAACGTCGCACGCTTGCCGATCACGCTCTATTCCGGCATGCGGATCGGACAGATATCGTTCCAGCGAATGACTACCGAGGTCGATCGGCCGTACGGTTCGAGCGAACTCGGCAGCCGTTACCAGGGCCAGTCAGAACCCACAACTTCCCGGCTGCACATCGATTTCGATGAACGTCGAGCGGGCCGGAAAGACTAGTCGTGGCCTCGGGAGACTCGGATCAACGTCAGTATATGGAAAGGGCCATCGAACTCGGCCGCTCCGGACTGGGAGAGGTATCGCCTCGTCCATCCGTGGGCGCCGTGATAGTCAAGGCCGGTGAGGTGGTCGGCGAGGGGCGTACTGAACCAGCGCCCGAACGGCATGCCGAGGTGGTCGCAATCCAACAGGCCGGCGAGCGAGCGCGCGGAGCAACTATCTACACGACGCTTGAGCCGTGCTCGCACACCCATTTCACCGGGCCGTGCGTGGATGTGCTAATTTCGGCGGGGATCGATCGGGTCGTTTGCCCGGTCGGCGACCCCGATCCGCGCGTGGACGGCGAGGGGTTCCGCAAATTGCGCGAGGCCGGTATACAGGTCGTCATGCCCCTTGAAGGGGACCTCATCGAAAAAGCGATGGAGTCACTTGAAGGGTTTCTGCACCACATGGCGACCGGGAGACCATTCGTCACCGTGAAGTTTGCCGCCAGCCTTGATGGCCGCATCGCAACGAGGACCGGTGACTCCCAGTGGATCACCTCGGAAGCGGCCCGGGAGCGAGCTCACCTGATGCGCGCCCATTCAGACGCCCTGATTACGGGAATAGGCACCGTGCTTGCCGACGACCCTCGTTTGACGTCGCGGCTGGACGGCACGACCGGTCGGCCTCGACTCCGTGTGGTCGTCGATAGCGATGGCCGAATGCCGTCCACGGCTGCGCTCCTGGGCGAGCCGGGTGACGTTTTGTGGGTTCAGGCAGAAGGATGCGAATCAACGATCGATGCGCCCAACCTGGAGACCGTTCAACTTCCCCGCTCCGAATCAGGCGGGATTGAATTCGCAAACCTGTTGGATTTCCTTGGCGAACGCGGATGTGTCAACGTAATGCTTGAAGCCGGCGCCGCCCTCACGGGTTCTGTGATTGACGCCGGCCTGGCCGATAAAGTGGCAGCTTTCATAGCTCCGGTGGTCATCGGAGGCGACGATGCGTTGTCCGCCGTAGGTGGGATCGGCGTGTCAGAGGTATCGAGCGCGCTTAAACTTGATCGTGTCCGTGTCGAGCAAATTGGCCCGGACATTCTCATCACGGGGTACGCGCCACAGTAGCGGGAGCGTAATCACGACGCAGCTACACGCATCGCATGTTTACCGGAATAGTTGAAGAAGTTGGCGAAGTCCTCTCGTTCGAGGGGATGAAACTTACTATCCACGCGCCCGATGTCACACCCGGACTCAAGGAATCGGAGTCGATCTGCGTCGCAGGCGCCTGCCTGACCGTTGTGGCCCGTGAAGAAGGCGAACTCTCTGTCGAGGTCGTTCCAGAGACGCTGAGCCGAACCAACCTGTCCGAACTGAAACCAGGCGGACGCGTCAACCTGGAGCGTTCGCTTGCGGAAGGGGGACGCATCGGCGGCCATATGGTGCAGGGACACGTCGACGGCACTGCCGAGGTCTCGGCTGTGGAGAAGGACGGCGACTCGATCGTTATCCGATTTATCGCAGACGAATCTATAATGCGATACATCGTTTCAAAGGGGTTTATCACCATCGACGGCACAAGCCTGACCGTGGTGGACCGGCACGATGACGGTTTTTCCGTCGCAATAATCCCTTATACATACGAACACACGACAATCGCAGAGCGGACGACGGGTTCGAAAGTGAACATCGAAGTCGACATTACGGCAAAGTATGTCGAGCAGATGGCCCGCCCATATCTGGAGAAGTTGCTTGCCGACCACACCGGAAGCTGACCCCGGCGAAAACGTACCCGACGCAGATCAAGCGGCCGGGAACGTTGAAGCCGCCATAAAGCGGTATAAAGCGGGCCGCATGGTCATCATTGTCGACGACGAAGACCGCGAGAACGAAGGCGACTTCGCAATGGCGGCCGATTTCATCACTCCGGAAGCTATCAACTTCATGGCGACCGTTGGCCGCGGCCTGATCTGCGTGCCGATGCTCGGCGAAGACCTGGAGCGGCTGGACATCCCGCTGATGGTTAACCGGAACACCGCTTCGCTTGGCACTGCGTTTACCGTATCCGTCGACGCCGCGGATGGCATCACGACCGGTATCTCCTCCGCAGACCGTTCGTACACCGTGCAACTGCTGGCAAACCCGGAATCAGTGCCCGCAAACCTGGCCCGCCCGGGTCACATCTTCCCCCTCAGGTACGCACCCGGTGGCGTGCTCGTTCGTGCTGGACAGACAGAGGCTTCCGTGGACCTGGCCCGAATGGCCGGGCAGCGCGAGGCTGCCGTTATATGTGAAGTGATGAACGAGGATGGCACGATGGCCCGCCGGGCGGAGCTCGAGTCGCTTTCCACCGAGTTCGACATCCCGATCGTCAGCGTCGAGGACATCATCGAGTACCGATTCCGGCACGAGAAGCTTGTGGAGCGTGTTGCCGAAACACGACTCCCAACACCTGAAGGTGAATTCACGGTCATCGCGTACCGGAGTTTCGTTGATCATGACGAGCATGTCGCACTGGTGATGGGTGATATTGCGGATGGAAAGCCGGTCCTTGGCCGAATCCACTCGGAGTGCTTGACGGGTGATGTCTTCGGAAGCCTGCGCTGTGAATGTGGTCTCCAGGTTGAGATGGCACGTAAAGCCATTGCCGCTGAAGGACGCGGTGTCCTGCTTTACATGCGCCAGGAAGGCCGCGGAATTGGTCTCCACAACAAACTTAAGGCGTATCAGTTGCAGGACGAGGGCCTCGACACTGTCGAGGCCAATGAAAAGCTCGGATTCGCCATGGACCTCCGTCATTACGGCGTGGGCGCTCAGATCCTTGTCGATCTCGGCGTGAAGAAGTTCAACCAGATGACCAACAACCCCCGTAAAGTTGTCGGTCTACAGGGCTACGGACTTGAGATCAATCAGGTCAGCCTGGAAGCGCCTTCTAATCCCGAGAATCGTCGTTACCTGAAGACTAAGCGTGACCGAATGGGCCACACCCTGTCTGGCGCGGGGCTGGACGGGTAGTTCCCGGCGATATGCCAAGAGAGTTGAACGGCCACAGCGACGGGTCCGGTCTGCGGATCGGCATCGTGGTGGCGCGCTTTAACAGCTACATCACGGACCGCATGCTGGAATCAGCGCTTGCCAGGCTCGTAGATCTCGGCGTTTTGGATGCGGATATCACCGTCGCCCACGTGCCCGGGGCGTTTGAGCTTCCGGTCACAGCGGCAGCGATGGCGCGCTCAGATAACTACGACTCCGTGATCTGCATTGGCGCAGTTATCAAGGGCGAGACGGCGCATTTTGAGTACGTCTCAAAAGAGTCTGCAGACGGGATCGCCCGTTTGTCCGTCGATACCGGAATTCCGGTGATATTTGGCGTCCAGACCACGTATACCACGGACCAGGCCTTCGCACGTATTGGCCACGCCTCCGGGTACGCAGAAGCCGCTGTGGAGATGGCAAACCTGTTGCGTATGTTGAACGACGCCTGATGATTCGAACCCGGGGCATCATTATGGTGACAGCGATGTCGGTGATATTGCTGGCAGTGTCCTGCGCAAATATAGATGCTAGTTTCAAGTTCGGATGGACCTACGAAACGGACAGAATCGTCAACATTTCCGGACAGTCCAACCTACACGTCGGCGGCGAGCTGAGCTCTTTCAATATTGAGTTTGAAAACCTGGACAGCGTCGACTGGCAAACCCCGTACTGCATAGCGCTCGTCGACGAGGAGCGTCTAATTTCGATCTTTTTCGAGAGTGAAATTGACCTTGCGCCTGGAGAGAAATCTTCTGTCACCGCCACGGGAATATTCCCGGAAGGCCCGATCGGAAAGCGTTATGGCCTCATGTTCGTGATCCCGGGCGAAGTTATAGCGAACCCGTCGTCTGTTTGGTCCGGCAACAACGACCTTCATAGAAGTCGTGACTGGATTGAAGTGAGCGACTGCTCGCCGCCGGTGTAGGTTGCCCCGACGGGAAAACCCGGACACGCGGACTTGGAGCGCGGAAGCGTCGGTGCTACGCTCGTGTCGAGCGAAACGGCGCGGTATTACGTCCCGCCACGAGCATGGGAGGCCATATATGGCCGCCGAGCGGACCATATTCCACGTCGATATCGATGCATTTTTCGCCGCCGCTGAGCGCTCGGTTAACCCGGACCTGATCGGAAAGCTGCTGATCATTGGAGGTACCGGCGGGCGTGGCGTCGTGGCGTGCGCATCTTATGAAGTCAGGCCCTTCGGGGTCCGATCCGCCATGCCGATGTCCCGTGCCCTACGGCTCTGCCCGGATGCGCTGGTCATGAACAGCAGTCACGGCCTCTACGGCAAGATCTCGAAATCATTCATGTCCATTCTCCGGCACTACACGCCCGATGTGCAGGTGATGAGTGTTGACGAGGCGTACATGGATATGACCGGCACCGAGCGCCTGTACGGCCCACCTGAAAAGGCCGCACAGGTCATAAAGGACCGTGTGCGTGCAGAACTGAAGCTGACGGCCTCGATCGGCATCGCTCCCTCCAGGCTTGTCGCCAAGATCGCGTCGGATGAACGTAAACCGGATGGTATGTTCACCATACCGGCGGGCGATGAGGCTGCTTATCTTGCGCCGATGCCGGTCCGGAAATTGCCCGGAATCGGCCCTCGCGCCGCGGAGAAGCTGGCCCGGCTGGGCATCCAGACACTCGGGCAGCTTGCGACGTTTCCTGAAGGCCCGCTACGCCGCGAGATGGGGAACCAGTCTTCCAGATTGATCGAACGGGCAAAAGGAATTGACCATTCCGATTTGTCATCGGAGACCAAATCTAAATCGATCTCTTCAGAGACGACTTTTCACGAAGACTCGACAGACCGGACATTCCTGGACAAGACGGTCGCCGACCTGGCCGAGGGGGTCGGGAGACGACTCAGGCGTACCGGAAAACACGCCCGCAGCGTGAGCTTGAAACTACGCTACAGCGATTTCACGACCCTCACACGGCACAACACGCCTCAAGTGTCGTTCGATGGCGATGCACGTATTGTGGAGATCGCTACCGCTTTGCTGGACTCCACGCTGAAGCAACGCAACGCTCCGGTGCGCCTGATTGGTGTGGGCGTGGAGAACCTTACGGAACCGGCGGCCCAATTATCGTTGCTTGATTCAGCCGTAACAGATGACTCGGCTCTATCATCGACACTTGATCGAATTCGAGATAGATTTGGTGATGATTCAGTAAGCCGCGGACTCGGATAATCAAGATCCGGGTCGGGATTAGCGGGAATAACGATGTCCGTCGTCGTCTGTGCCTGATAAAATCAGGGAGTCGATGGCGATTCGTTCAACGGTAGGACAGCGGACTCTGAATCCGCCAATCCAGGTTCGAATCCTGGATCGCCAGCCACAAGGCCCCTTCGTCTAGCGGCCAAGGACACCGCCCTCTCAAGGCGGAGATCACGGGTTCGAATCCCGTAGGGGCTACCAAGCTAATATGGGCTCCCGCTTCGGCGGGGGCCTTTTTTGTTGGCGTCCTGACAATAGATCGCCTCCGCGAATTGGATCGTCCGCTGTTCGTGCACACTTAATTTCGGGAAAGTCGAGGGCACTTTTATTTTGGCTCGTACCGTAGGCATTCCTGCGCATTGTTTGACGCCGTCAACCATGCCGTCCACCAAGAAGGGCGGGGTTCCTGTCCACCCGTTTGGGGGCTAGTCATCACGAGGCAAAACCGGGGCGCCATCGAAACCAGTGAAGTGAAAGGGCCGAGGGAGTGCGTTGCCCGTCAAGGTATGTGGTGGCGGTGAGTGGCACGTGTTGGGGTGACACGGGCGTCAGGTTTCGAAGGGTTGGATGAATGGCACTATTTGTGACGGATGAAAAGCATTACTCAGGAGAACTCTTTTCGACCGATGACTTGAACCGTGTGGTACGCGATAGGACAGCGCCGGCGAAGATAGGCCGAGCGGTAAGCGAGTCAGAACGTTTTGAAGACCTGTACAGGCGTAGGGTCGCCCGAAATCCCGGGATAGCTGGTATCGGTTGGGACTACCAGAAGGTAGAGACGTAGACGGAGTGCTGGTAGTCCTGATCGTACCGTCGCTGGCCGGTGACCTGTCTCTCTGGCTGCGACCCGCGGATCAACACGCTCCGGTCTGGATGCCGACGACACATCTCCCCGATAGCCGCCAGTGACCGGCTTGTTGTTGGAATGACTTGACTTGTGCTTATATCGCCACGTCGGATTGCGCTAATTGCGTTAACCGTACCGAACGATATGACGATCACAATTCCGCCCGCGATGGCGTCCAGAAAGTAGTGATTACCTGTGACGACAATCGTGAACAGCATTATTAACGGGTAGATGAAAGCGAAGATCCGCAAGAAATGGCTACCGGAGCGGAAAAATATCAACCCAAACAGGACACTCCAGCCAAAGTGCAGACTGGGCATTGCTGCGAACGCGTTGTAGAAACTGGCGCCCTCGGCTCCGGAGTAGATCGAAGGCCCGAATATCGCCATTGTGTCGACGAATTCTTTTGCCAGCATCCGGGGCGGGGCCAGCGGGAATATGGCGAAGGCCGCAAGAGCGAACAGGAATGAGATAAGGACAACGTTGCGGTAGTACCGATAACGATGCCTGGACTTCATATACAGGATGACCGATGCCGTGATGATAATCGGGTAAAACGTGAGGATGTAGGCCCAGTTGAAGAAGACCACCATCGTGTCAGATGTCTCGATCGCCCAGCTCTGTAAGGTGGGTTCCCAGAAGAAACCGAGGTCTTTTTCCAGGTTTATCACGTCCTGGGCGTGGATGAACGCAACGGCGTTGATATCCGCTGCAATTATCTGCCGGATCAGCATGTAAAGAAGGTAAGCGCCACCGACCAGAGCAAATTCTCTCAGGTGAGAAGAGCCCTGCCATGACGCTACTCGACCGCCTATTCCGGCGGGTTTAGCGGCATCGTTCAATCTGCGCAATGCATGCATGTTCACTTCCGACGGGCGCCAATTACCCGCTGGTATCCGCTTGTCTGTTCCTGGACACAACGACCCGCAGCTTATCATTTCCTACGTACCGAGCACGATGATTTTACGATACGGATTTAAACCCCTGGATGTTTGATCCGGCGCCCACGACCACAATTTGGCCGCAAGCGCGGTGACCGGGCCGCGGATATACGCGCACAGCCAGGATCGAACCAGTGGGCGGATCAGACCGGCGGCCAATGTGTTTGACAGGAGAGCCATTGGCCCGCCGGCAGGACCAACTCGTGCCTCCGGACACCGGCGAAAGCATCTGTTAGCCAAAAGGCTCATGGATCTGACCCGATGAGTGCATCCAGATGAGCCATTTGGTGCGACGCACTGTGCCCACTCCAATCAACGATGTGAGTGGGCACCCAGACGAGGTCGAGTGGAGGCACCATACGCGTGTCTGGCCTGATCCCGATGGGTGAATTCAAGCGGTTCCCGATGACATGCAGGCCCGCTTTCACCAGTACGGGAATATTTAACGGTGAACATCAAGATTTCAGGATTGAGCCACAAAAAAGCTCTAATCCTTGCCCTCTTCGGGATTGTTGCCGGACTCATAGTGTCTGTGACTTCATTCGCGAATACGTCATCGTCGACCTCCATCGACATCGCCAGTGGTTCGGTTGAATTCGGATTTACTGTCGCCCAGGACGAGACCGCTACTACGGCGGTGACGGGCGTGACCACGGCGTCGATTGTGGTTTCAGATGGATCCACGTTCGCGGTCGGCGATCACATCCTGATCGAAACGGACGGCGACGGTGATCCAACGTCTGGGACTCAGCGTGGGTGGTTCACCGTCGCGGCGAAACCCACTACGGACAGCATGACCTTGCTTGTGGAAGCGGACGGCACGACCGACCCTCAGCCTGCGGGTATTGTGAGTACTGATGTGCTGTACGAGCCGACCGTGTACGACTCCAGCCACACGAAGGCCGGGATTAGCGGTTACCCGACAAGTGGATCAGCCTCAACATGGACACCGGCGCTCAACTCAGCGACGTCCGTGTTGGCGGGTGACGACTTTATCGTCAACTTGAAGGGCCTCACAAACGGAGACTCTGCTTTCGTAGAAGTTCTGAACACGAACCCGAACGAGCTCGTGAAGAACTACACGTACCTGAACCGCACGTTCGGTGTGTACGTCTATTGTGATTCGGTATCTGACTGTTCATCTGGACCATACTCTGCCACCACAACCGCCGGACAGTGGGTCGCGGCTAACGATGTCTCTGGCGAGACGATTAATGCCGTCGGCGATCTGCTCACCCTGGCGAATGCTCGTGTGCAGTTCAACTTGATTGGTGACTACGTGTACGCAATAACCATCGAAGGCGGCGCACTGTTCACGATAGACACCGCTACGGGCACTGGTGATTCGCTCTCGCCTTCTGATCAGATTGGTATCACCGCCCGATAGTTGACATGACGGTGTAGACCGGCAGGCTTTACAGCCGATAAAACTGGATACAGACGCCCGGTGGTTGCAATCAGCGTGATCACCGGGGGTTACTTTTTGTGTCTGAATCCTGCTGGATCCACATTTCGGGAAGAGGAAATGTCGTCGGTCCGAAGACCTTGCTCTGTGCTGGATGAATCCCAGGCCGCCCCCAACACCCGCCGCGCGGTTACGCTTGTATGGGCGCCGTATATCTGACTACCGTTACTGACCATTCATCGGCGTTCCATAAACGCCTATGACGATGCATACAGGACACGGCGGCGGAGGCGGAGGAGGCCGGATGGGATTCAATCGCCCTCCGCCTGACGCGCCCGAACGACCGGTCAAACGAGATACGCTGTGGCGAACTATCGCCCTGTATCGGCCCTATCGTCGTCGCCTTGCGGGCGTCATCGGCTCGGTACTTGTCAACGCCAGTCTTGGCGTAATACCGCCGCTCCTCGTCGCCACCATCATCGACGATGCGATCCCCAACGGCGATACGCGCCAGCTCTTCAACATCGTTGCGATCATGCTCGGTCTGACCGCTGCGTCCGGCGGCTTCAATCTGTTGCAGGCCCAGATGAACACACGAGTCGGGTTGTCGGTGATGCGGGATCTTCGGGGCAGGCTTTACAGCCACCTCCAGCGCCAGCCTGTGTCGTTCTTCGCCGGTACCCGGACCGGGGAGATCCAGTCTCGGCTGACCAACGACGTCACCAACACCCAGCTGGTACTCACCGACACGATTAGCACCATCGTGTCGAACGCCGCCATCGTGATCGCGTCTGTAATTGCGATGGTGATCATCTCGTGGCAACTATCGCTGGTCGCGCTCGGTGTAACGCCCATATTCGTCTTTTTCACTGTCAAGGTAGGCCGCCGCCGCCGCCGACTGACCCGTGAGGCGCAGCAGGCCGTCGCAGAGCTGACGGCGAGTGCAGGGGAGACACTGTCAGTGTCCGGCGTAATGCTCGCCAAGACATTTGGACGGGAGCGTGAACAACTCGAGCGCTTCGACGCCACAAACGAGGAACTGACGCGGGTCTCAGTGCGGCAGCAAATGACTGGGCGCGGCTTCTTCGTCCTCGTCCAGACTTTCTTCGGCATGGCGCCGGCAATTGTGTGGGCCTTCGGGGGCTGGCTGCTTTTCAATGAACGCGGTGGCTTGACCGTCGGCGAAATCGTCGCTTTCACCGCCATCCAGACCCGGTTGCTCTTCCCCCTCGCAGGGTTGCTGAACCGCGGCGTCGATGTGACGAGCGCACTGGCATTGTTCGAGCGAATATTTGAGTACCTTGACCTGGACCCTGATATCAAGGATCCGGTGGATCCCGTCCCGGTCAACCGGACCACGGTCAAGGGAGAAGTCGCATTCAGAAACGTCGGCTTCAAGTACGACGCTGCGCGGGGCATCGAGGACAGTTTCGGATTGGAGGATGTGACATTTACGGCCGCCGCCGGACGATTGACTGCGCTGGTCGGCCCGAGCGGGTCAGGAAAGACCACGATCGGCTACCTGATGTCACGGCTTTACGACGTGGATAGCGGAAGCGTCAGCATCGATGACGTGGACCTCCGTGACATGGCGCTCCTTGATCTTTCGACGCTCGTCAGCGTGGTGAGTCAGGACCCGTTCCTGTTCCACGCGTCCATCGCTGACAACCTGCGATACGGCGATCCCACGGCTACGGACGCTGATCTGGCGCGGGCGGCCAAGGCGGCACAGATTTACGACACGATCGCGGGCCTGTCGGAGGGGTTCGATACTATCGTCGGAGAACGTGGTTATCGCCTCTCGGGCGGCGAACGCCAGCGGGTAGCGATAGCACGCGCAGTGCTGGCCAATCCACGGGTTCTACTACTGGACGAGGCCACAAGCAGCCTGGACACGAAATCAGAGCGGATGGTTCAACGTGCGCTCGGCGAACTGATGGAGGGTCGTACTACCATCGCCATCGCCCACCGCCTGTCCACCATCATCGCGGCTGACCAGATCCTTGTTGTCCTGAACGGTCGCATCGTAGATCGGGGCACGTTCGACGAATTGGTATCGCGGTCCGGATTGTTCAGGCAGTTATACGAAGAACAGTTCACGGCTATACCGACCGATCTGCCCCTGTTGAGCGGGGATTCCAAAGACGCACCAGGCCCAGATCGTGATCTGGGTCGGATTCCTGAGCCCGCTGACTAAGTATTCGGCTGTCTTCCCCGGGACATGCAATAATCCGCCCGATCGGTTGATATTGCCCCCTAAATGTCCCAACTGGAGGATGGATTGCCGCCCATTCAAACCGGCGCGCTAAGCGAAGTTGCGCGCCTATTTTTCAAGCTCGGTTTGATCGCGTTCGGCGGCCCTGCAGCGCATACCGCAATGATGCGCGAAGAGGTCGTCAGGCGCAGGAAATGGACTACCGACGACGAGTTCATGGACCTGGTTGGCGCAACCGCGATCATCCCGGGCCCGAATTCCACGGAACTGGCGATTCACCTGTCGAACCAACGCGCTGGTTGGCGGGGACTCCTGATCGGTGGGGCGCTGTTTATCATCCCCGCCGCGCTAGCCGTACTGGCGATTGCCTGGGGTTACAAACGCTGGGGCGAGACGCCGGAACTGCTCTGGATGTTGTACGGCATCAAGCCCGTGGCGATAGGCATCGTCGCGTTCGCTGTGCTCGGCCTGCTCAGATCGGCTATCAAAGGCCCGGCCACGGGCGTCGTTGGAGTCGGAGTGGCCGTCCTCTTCTTCTTCGGTGTGAACGAACTTCTGCTTCTGGTGGCTGGTGGACTACTGATCGTAATAATTCGGCGTCAAATATTCGGCGGCGGGCGATTCACCACCGGATTGATCGTTGTGCCACCTTTCGCAGCACCGATAGTCGGATCCTTCCAGATGGCGGTTTCTACCGCCTCCGAATACAGCGCCCTGACATTGTTCCTGACGTTCCTCAAGATAGGCGCGATCCTGTACGGAAGTGGTTACGTCCTCTTCGCCTATCTGAACGTTGACTTCGTTGAGCGTCTCCGCTGGACCTCGGAACAAGAACTTCTGGACGCCGTCGCCATCGGCCAGATAACTCCGGGGCCGGTGTTCACCACCGCCACGTTTATCGGATACCTGGAAGGAAGCTGGTACGGGGCGCTGCTGGCGACGGTCGCCATATTCCTGCCCTCGTTTCTGTTCGTCGCTCTGCTCGGCAAGATTCTCCCGATCGTCCAGCGAACGCCGTGGGCGAGGGCCGCTCTGGATGGCGTCAACGCTGCTTCGTTCGGCCTGATGGCGGCGGTCTCGGTACGACTCGCTGACTCCGCCGTGGTGGATCCGTTTACCGGCGTGATGGCGGGCGGCACGTTCCTTATCGTCTGGAAGACGAGCGTGAACCTGGCATGGATCGTCCTGGGTGGCGCGCTGCTCGGTGTGGCTTACAAAAACATCATTTGAAGCGCTCTTATGGTCGCCATTTCCAGCCCGGTTACGCCATATCATTCACGCCATGGACATCGTGATGGATGGGCCTGGAAATAGATGTATCTGACGTTGTCATTCACAGGGAGTTGGATTCAACGACTTGTATGGCCAACGGCAGCTCTGGTAGTCGTAACCCTCGTTGCAAGTGGCAACGGAGAATCTGACAGTGTCGCCCAGTTCCCGGTCGAAATCACCGGCGAGTGAATTACCGCAGGTGAGCAGGTCTACGCCGCCAATTGCAGCTCCTGCCACGGGGAGATCGGTGAGACGCCGACGCTTTTCGGAGCGCCGTCTCACGCAGACGATGGGCACACTGGCACCACGCAGATCGGCACCTGTTTGAGTGGATCCTGGACGGCCCGCCGCTCGCACAGGTGATGCCAGGATTCCGAGGCACGCTAACCGACGACGAGGTGTACGCCGTTCTCGCTTACATCAAGTCAAAGTGGCCGGACGATACCCTGACGCGGCAGGCTGAGTTCTCCACGCTGGTTGAGCAGCAGTTCATCGAGGATATGGGCGGGTAGCTGGCCCGCTGAATCCGCTCAGGCCCAATCGCCTTCCAGCGGTAAGCTGTGCTCCTCCCAGTCAGCGATTCCACCGGCATATCGCCGGACGTTGCCGTAACCGCCCCGGGTCAACCGGTCGTATGCGACTTTGCTGCCGATGCAGTTCTCATCAGAGCAGTAGACGACGATCTCGTCATCCTTCTCCGGGAGGGTGGAGACATCTTTTGCGTTCGCTAGATTCAATGAACCGGGGATGTGCTTGGTCTGGAACGGCCAGTCCGTGAGCGTCATTACCAGCTTGAAATCGTCGCCGCGGTCGAGTTTCACCTTCAGTTCATTGCGATCGATCAGATTCATGATGCCCCTCCTTTCCAAGGGAACGTTCAGGTCGTTGGAGGTCGATTATCAGACCACGGGTGCGCCTCTTCGAACGCAGCTGATGCGGCAAGCACAGTTTCTTCTTCCCCGAATCCGCCGATCAGGTGAAGACCGATCGGTAACCCGTTGCGGTCGAACCCACAGGGCACGGTGGCCGCTGGGTGCCCCGTGATGTTCACCGAATACGTGAACGGGCTCCAGGTCCAGTACGCACGATCCGCATCCATCACGCGTCCGCCAATTTCGTGCGGCGGGCCGTCGGCCACTTTGAACGCCGTGGTTGCCAGCGTTGGACTCAAGACCAGGTCATAGCGCTCGAAAAGACGTTGAAAGTAGTCACGCGTTTTTGCAATGAACGCCATCGTCTCGTGATGGTCCACCGCCGTAAGCGTTCGGGCGTGCTCCATCCCTTCTCGGACTACATCGGTTAAAAGATCCGGGCTCGTATCGAGGAGATTGCCGTAACCAACGAGCGCTTTGAGATCGAAATAATTGCGGAACCGTTCCCACATTTCGTCGGGGTCGATCTCGAACTCAAACTCTTCGACGCTCGCGCCTATTCCCTCAAACGACCTCGCAGCGAGCGCCGTCGTTTCAGCCACATCCGGATCGACGGCGTTGCCTCCCATATCGGGAGTCCAACCGATGCGCAACCCCTGAACCCCACGTCCAAGCGCGCCGTCATAATCTGGCGACGGACCATCAAGCGTCCCCGGGGCCGCGTTTTCATCGGGACCGGTAAGCACAGACATCAAGAGTGCTGAGTCGCGCACATTTCTACTCAGGGGTCCACTCTGCGCCAGGTTATACGGGTGCCACGCCGCATCGCCGCCGCCGGAACGCGGCACACGTCCTTCGGTTCCTTTGATGCCGTACAGGCCGCAGAGCGAGCAGGGGATTCGTATCGATCCGCCGCCGTCTCCGCCCTGCGCAAGTGGCGTAATCCCCGCCGCTACTGAAGCCGCCGCTCCACCGCTCGATCCCCCACTCTCACGAGTCACATCCCAGGGATTCCGGCAGTCCTCACCGAGCTTATTGGACGTGTAACCAAGATGCCCGAATTCCGGCGTGTTGGTCTTACCTATGATGACGGCGCCGGCCGATTTGATACGGCGCACGACGATGTCGTCTCTGTCAGGGACGTTATCGGCATACACGGCCGAGCCGAATGTCGTGCGGATTCCGGCGGTCGGCACAAGATCCTTGATCGGAAACGGCAGACCGTGAAGTGGCCCTAGATCGTCGCCCCGCATCACCGAGGCCTCGGCTGAGTGGGCCGAATCCAGGGCCTGATCCGCCACGACCGTCAGGTAGGCGTGCAGCGTGTCGTTTGTCTCATCGATACGACGCAGCGTCCACTCGGCCAGCTCGACCGGCGACACCTCGCGCGCTGACACCATGCGGACAAGCTCATGCGCGGGAACAAAAGCGAACGAGTTCTCGATCGGCAAATTACTCAACTGTCTATTTCTGGTCGTGGTCCGGGTCGAGCGAGGCTAGCCCTTCATCTCGATAAGGATCACCACGGCTTCGTTGTCGCCTATGTTGGTGGTGGCGTGCTCGAACGGAGGGGTCTCCATCCCGTGTCCAGCCTCGAGTTCGATATCCATCGACTCACCATTCGGGTCATCGAAACGGACTTTGCAGTCCGTGACCGCATTAGCGATTGCGTTCGGGTGACCGTGCATCGGCGTCTTTGAGCCAGGGCCCCCGCGATACTCAAGCACCCTCACAGTGTCGTTCTCAACGATGACCTTGTAGAAATCTCCCGCCGCGTCTACTGCGTCTGCTGGCATTGAAAATCTCCTCGACTTCCGGCTTTCGGTTGAACGCCGCACTCTATCACGAGCCTCCGAAGCGACCTTTAATCAGGCCTTAGAGGACCTGAGGCGCGCGTTCTCTGTGATTGCATTAACCTTGCGCCGCGCCGCCAAAAATCGTGCCAGGCCATCCACACCGTTGAGGGGAATATCGCAGTGAAGATCACAGACGTTAAGACCTATGTTCTCAACACCGCAAGCGTCTTCGTCCGCATCTACACGGACGAGGGAATCGAGGGCGTGGGCGAGTGCAGCCCGGTCGTGCAGCCGGACGTGACCGCCGTTTACGTGCAGAAGGCCCTCAAGCCCCGGCTGATCGGCAAAGACCCGCGGGACACGGACCGGCTCTGGGACGAAATGTACTTCGGCACCTTCAAGATCGGCGGAATGGGTGCCGGACCGAACGCCATCTCGGGTGTTGATATTGCGCTGTGGGACATCAAGGCCAAGGCGGCCAACATGCCACTTTACCAGCTGATGGGCGGCGCCACGAAGAAGACCTTCAAGATGTACAAAAGCATCGGCGGCGGCTCCGGACTCACGGCCGAAGAGATGCGCCAGAAGGTCGAGGACGGCTACAACCAGGGCTTCCGTGCCTTCAAGATTCGAATGGACTGGAAGTACCAACAGGACAAGCGTTTAAAGGGCGATCTTGAGATGTTCCGACTCTGCCGGGAGTGGCTGCCGGACGACGTGCCGTTGAGCTTTGACGTCAACAACGGCTACTCCGTGAGCGCGGCGATCTCGCAGGGCAAGGAGTTCGAGAAGCTCGGCATATACCACTACGAGGAGCCGGTGCTGCCCTACAACTACAAGGGCATGCGAGAGGTGGCCGATGCTCTGGACGTGCCGGTGTCTGCGGGCGAGCAGGAGTACACGCGCTGGCAGTTCCGAGACCTGATCGAGGTCGCTCGGCCTGACCTCCTGCAGCCGGACGTGACTAAGTGCTGCGGCATCACCGAGATCCTCCGTATCGGGGCGATGGCAGAGGTAGTAGACATGCAGATCATCCCGCACATGACGCAGCCGTCGATAGGCAACGCGGCGTCGCTGGCGTTCTGCTCAACGCTCCGACACCCGGAACGGCCGCACGAGTACACGGGCCCGCGTAGTGACCTTGAGGCTCTCTTTCAAGACCCGATCACGTTTGATGGAGCAACGGGAACGATCACGCTGCCAGATCGACCCGGCCACGGACTGGTGATCGAGGAAGACGCGTTCAAAGCAGCCATCGTGACGGCGTACGAGTAGGGTGTTGAGACGTGCCTGAACCCAGTCCAAACCAGGGGAAGGGGTTCTTCAACCTCCTTCGGATCGTCAGAGCCGCGCGCTATACGGGGCGCGGCTTTCGGCACGCGCTGGTCCACGACACGTCGTTCCGGCAGGAGTTCGTGGCTGCTCTCATTCTGGCGCCGATCGGCATCTGGTTAGGTGACAACGGGGTGGAGCGCGCGCTTCTCATCCTGCCGCTATTGCTGGTCTTGCTCGTTGAGTTGTTAAACGGCGCTGTTGAGACGGTCGTAGACCGCATAGGGACGGAGCACAACGAGTTATCTGGCCGAGCCAAGGACCTGGCCTCAGCGGCCGTCTTTGTGGCGCTCTTGACCGTGCCGGTGACGTGGGGCCTTGTACTGCTGGGGTAAGGGAGTCTGCGGCTAACGCAGATGTTGCGCACCGATGCTGAGGCTCTCGAAGTACGGGTGCGGGCGGGCTGCTGCCCGCCCCTACACGCTCGTACAAGTACCGTCATTCCCGAGTAGTCGGGAATCCAGAATCAAGCGGTTGCGCTAGATTGGCCGGTCGAAGCGCTAGCCGGGAGATCCTTCGCTCGACTCAGGATGACGGTACTAGCGTGGCTACTTTTATTCGCCGAACCGCAGACAAACAAAGAGGCCGGTCCCAATCAGGACCGGCCTCTTCTGCTAATACTTAAACGAAAACCGAGCTCTACTCGCGCGCCCAGATCGTCTCGTACTGGCCGCCCTTGATCAGCGCCGTCAGTTCCTGGCTCTCAAGTGCTCGGAGCTCGTTAAGAGCGGCTTCTGCTGACGCTACCGCGTCTTGTGAACCGGTCGACTCGATACGCTTCATGACCCGCGCCCATACTCCGGACCGCACCATGTTCTCGACATAGATCGGCCACGGGATGGCGACGATCTCGGTCGCCTTCGGGAGGTGAGGGCGTGCGCGCTTCAGGCTGCGGAGCCGTTCATGCAACCCGCGTGCCATCGGCAGCACCCTGATGTACGGGCCGTCTTCAGGCCCCTGCCTCATGTCCAGAACGAGTGATCGCCTCAGACGAGGGAAAAAGAACGAAAGCGTCGGAGCGCTGTCGATGTGCCTGACGATGGCGTCGATATCCAAACCGAATTCGCGGTCCAAATCGCCACCCTACCTTTCGAGTTTCTCCGGTGAGTCGAAGCCCTGCGGCCCACCACCGGTGCTTGGGGGTTAGTTAGGGTTAGTTAACCTGCGAGGTCCCGTACGGTGGCCGTGAACGCTGGAAGAACCTTCTCCCAGTCTCCAATGACACCGAACCGTGCTGACTTAAAAATGTTGGCATCGCCGTCCTTGTTGATGGCCACGATGTTGCGTGCCCCGGACAGACCAGCCATGTGTTGTGAAGCGCCGGAAATCCCGACGCTCAGGTAAACGGTCGGCTTGACACTCTTCCCCGTCAAGCCGATCTGGTAACTGTGGTCGATCCAGCCCGCATCGCAGGCAGCGCGAGATGCGCCCACCGCTCCGCCGAGGAGGTCTGCCAGTTCTTGAAGCTGCTCGAACGGCTCCGGGCCGCCGAGTCCGCGCCCGCCGGAGATGATTACGTCGGCGTCCTCAAGTCGGACACCCTCACTCTCCTGGACAACCGTCTCGACCAGAATCGTACGCACTCCTGAAACAGCGTCGGACACGTCGAAATCTTCGACCGTGCCGGAGCCTTCGCCTTCTACAGGATCAAATACGCCCGGACGGATCGTCGCGATCTGCGTGCCATCCCCGTTGAATCCATATATGGCAAGCGCGTTGCCGCCAAATACCGGCCTTGTGACCGCAACGCGTCCGGTCTCGGAATCGAGCGCTACGTCGATGCAGTCCTGTGCCACAGCCACGCCCAGCTTGAAGGCGACCCGTGGTCCTGCGACTGCGCCGAAGTCCGTTTTGGCGAACAGGATGACGTCCGGTGAGATGCTCTCGTTGAGAGCGGCTACCGCAAGCACCGGCGCGTCGTAGCCGCCGGTGCCCTCGTCCTTGAGGGCGGGATCAGACATGCGGATCACGCGCTCAGCGCCGGGCGCTTGAGCAGCTGTAACGGCCGACAGATCGTCGCCCATAACGGCAAGGCTCACGCCTCCGCTAACGCCTTCATCCACAAGTTTGCCGGCCGCCGCCAGCAACTCGCCAGAAACGGCGGAAATCCCGCCGTCCTGAATCTCTCCTATTACGAGAATTCCAGCCATTTAAATAAGATTCAACTCTCGGAGACGGAGGGCCAGCTTCCGGCCTGCGTCCGCCTCGTCTTCGCCTTCGATAATTTCAACCTGGCTCTCGCTCTCCGGGATGAACAACCTGCGGAGTGTGAGAGTCGGCTTAAGGTCATCAACGGTCAGGCCGAGATCGTCCAACGTCAGCCGTTCCGGTTGTTTGCGGGACGCCGCCATGATGCCGCGTAGGGTCGGGTAGCGCGCTTCACCAAGTTCGTTACTCACGGTGACCACGGCCGGAGTCGGCGCCTCGACAACCTGGTATCCGTCGGTCAACGCACGTTCGACCCGCACCTTGCCGTCCTGCGGTTCAACATTACGCGCCAGGGTCACTGACGGGAGGCCAAGCCTCTCGGCCAGTCCAAGCGGTACGTGGGCCTGGTCCCAGTCGGACGCCTGTCGTCCGCCGAGGATCAGGTCAAACGGCCCGGTTTTCTCGATCATGGCCGCCAGCACTTTGACCGTGGCTGGGGCGTCAAGATCTTCAAGAGCGGGGTCCTCCGCCAGTACCAGGGCATCAGCGCCCATGGACAGTGGCTTCTTCATCACGTCCATGACGAAGTCGTTACCGACGGCGAGGATGATGACCTCAGCGTCTCCGGCGTCTTTTATGCGTAGAGCTGCCTCGACCGCGTGAAGGTCAAAGCCGTTGACAACTGGGGGAATACCCGGTGCTGGGACGACCCGGTTGACGGATTCGTCAACCTTGAACGCCGATGCGGGAGTTTCCGGGTCCGGTACCTGCTTCACGCAAACTGCGATTCGAAGCGCCAACCGCACCTCTCCAACTCGTGTTCATGGTAATTAACCGCGGTGCCGATCGCACCGGGTGAAGGTCGTGCCGTGACAGCCGCATAAGCGACTTTCAATGACTCCAAAATATCACCGGACTTAAGGTCAGTCAATCGGGGATGGCAAGCTGAGTATGTGTCCGAATGTCCCTGAATTACCTGCTACCGACGTCGATAGCGTTAATGACGGCCCACTTCATTCACGGATTAACGGCGTCGCGGGCGTATCCTGAACCGCTGTCGGAATTAACAAACGATTCCTTGATCCAGACATTTCATGGCAAAAACCGTCTTTCCACGAAGGTGGGAATCCAGAAGCGCGCGGCAGGTGGTCACGGGCTTTCCTGGCGAAGACCGTGTCTGGATTCCCGACTGCTCTGGAATGACGGGAAAAAAATCTTTGGACGCGGTCACGAGAAACACCCCTGGAGAACCCATCTGGAACGCCTAATTGATCAGGCCGGACGTGCTGGAATCCAGATCAGTCAGGATCAGTGCAAACAGTTCGCCGTCTATCACGAGCTACTGGAAGAGCATCGCAAACGGGCTAACCTGACGTCCATCACGGGCCTGGACCGGGTTCGTGATGAGTTGTTTGCGCGATCGCTAGAGCTCGCAGCGGCGCTAACGCCAGCTGAACGCGCCCGATACCTGGGGGACGGCAAACGCCTGATTGATGTAGGGACCGGTGCCGGATTCCCGGGCCTCCCGATGGCGATAGTGTTCCCTGCCACACATGTCACTTTGCTCGACGGGACCCGGAAGAAGACCGATTTTCTCGCCGTTGTCGTAGAGGCGCTGGGCCTCGAGCATGTTGAAGTCGTGAACGGTCGGGCCGAGGAGCTGGCCCGTAATGACGCACACCGCGAGTCCTACGACATCGTCACTTCCAGGGCGCTTGCCGCCCTCCCGGAACTGGCCGAACTAACGCTTCCGTTCTGTAAAGTCGGTGGAATGTCGCTAGCCCTGAAGGGCGCAAACGTAGATGAAGAGGCGAAGAGCGCTGCATCTGCCGCAGCGCAGTTGGGCGCCTCAACGGCGCTTCTGAGACCGGTTGCTCTCGGGCCACGACCCGAACCCGACACCGCGGTCTTATGGCGCAAAGTCTCCAACACACCGACCCGCTTTCCTCGCCGCACGGGCATCCCTCACAAGCGGCCCCTTGGTGTACCAAACCCTTCCAGCGTAAAGAAGCCCGTCTCCGACACCGACGAGGGCGGCGCTTGAGCAACACACCAGGCCAGAACGAACCCTCGCTCTCGAACCCAGAAATCGGGGCAAACGGAGACAGACCCCGGCTCGGCGACCGGATGTTCTCCAAAAAGACTCTGGCCGTCAGCGTCGTGGCGATCGGCGTTCTCGCAGTTGTGGCGTTCAGGGTTTTTGATATCGATTGGGGCGAGATGTGGGACCAGGTGAAGGACGTCGATCCGCTCACCTACCTGTTTGCAGGCGTTCTCTACTACACCAGCTTCTGGTTCCGCGGGATCCGCTGGAGGTTGATAGTGCGTGCGTCAGGCCTCAACAACCAGCCGGGCGTGGTCCAGATCGGTACGGCCAAATATGCAGCGATCATCCTCATGGGATGGTTCGCAAACTCCGTCGCCTTCTTCCGGCTTGGTGACGCCTACCGCGCTTACGCCCTGCATCGAGAAACACGAATCCCGCTGGCCAGTAGCCTGGGCACGCTGCTCGGGGAGCGCGCCCAGGACGTCTTGATCGTGCTCTTGCTCCTGGTCGCCGGGGCAATCGGCCTGTTGGTTACGGGCGAGGTCACCCTGCCCATCTACGTGCTCGTGGCCGCCATCGTCGTATCCGGCGCCACACTCCTCGCGCTCATCATCATGCGCAACTAC
>Ga0209554_1000343_pt1 | contig 38975 bp, 46 predicted proteins | sample MarorgKNORR_S2LV_5_FD_188221 | JGI IMG/M metagenome (GOLD analysis project Ga0209554, IMG submission 188221) | Marine microbial communities from the Southern Atlantic Ocean, analyzing organic carbon cycling - Bottom_A/KNORR_S2/LV (SPAdes) (version 2) | ecosystem: Environmental > Aquatic > Marine... | reverse complement strand
ACTTTACCGACATTGGTTTTAGGCAGTTCGTCAATAAACTCAACGAGTTTAGGCACTTTGTAAGCGGTGAGGTTTTCACGGCAGAATGCAATTAACTCTTCTGCTGTTACACTTTGTCCTTCGTGAAGCACAGCAAACACCTTAACCGTCTCTAGAGATTTTTCATCCTCTACACCAATACAACCACATTCTAATACAGCAGGATGTTCAGACACAACCGCCTCAACCTCATTAGGATAGACATTAAAACCAGAAATAATGATCATGTCTTTTTTACGATCAACAATAAAAATATGTCCCGAAGCATCGATGGTAGCAATATCGCCTGTTTTAAACCAGCCATTTTCGTCTATGCCAGAGTCCTCCGTTTTCCAATAACCTCGCATCACCTGGGGTCCACGAACGCATAATTCTCCAACTTCATCAACCCCTGAGATGACTTGGTTATCGTCATTTCTAATCTGTACTTCAGTAAAAGGGGCTGGCTTTCCGATACTGCCAGTAAAAGTTGGCTCTTCGTAACCCATCGCGCTGACTAATGGAGAGGTTTCAGTCAAACCATAAGCTTGCAGCATAACTGAATTGGTAACACTGTGCCATTTTTCAGCAGTTGAGGGTAAGGCAGCCATTCCACCAGCCAGAGGGGTAACAAGATTACTAAAATCCAATTTTTTAAAATCTTCGTTGTTTAATAATGCCTCAAAAAGAGTATTAACACCGGAAATCATATGAAACTTATTTTTTTTCAAAATAGAAACAAAAGTTGGCAGGTCTCTTGGGTTGGTAATTAAAACATTCTTTGCACCAAAATAAAACAACAAGAAGTTATGAGCTAGTAGAGCAAAGATATGATAGAGCGGCAAGGGGCAAATCGCAATTGTCTGATCCTTGTCAACATCCTCGTACAGCTTAGGATTAGTGACATAATAAGCTTGTGCAGTATTAGCCATAATATTTCGATGGGACAATATCGCGCCTTTAGAAACACCGGTTGTGCCGCCGGTATATTGCAAAAAAGCCGCCTGATCGTGAGATAATTCAATATTCGTAAAACTTTCTTTAGCGTTTTCACGCAAAACTTGACTAAAAGTGAGGGTGTTTTGAAGGGTGAATTTTGGAACCAATTTTTTAATTTTTCTGACGACAAAATTAATAATCTTACCTTTAAAGCCCAACAAATCGCCAACCGTTGTAAGCACGACTTGATCAACATTCCCGAGGTCTGAGCTCGCCACAACATGGGCCGCCCCCTCCCAGCAGAGCAATAGTCGAGCCTCAGAGTCTTTCAACACATGCTCCAACTCTCTCTTCGTATATAGAGGATTAATATTAACCACAATCATTCCAGCCTTAAGCACGCCATAAACAATCACGGGATAGGCCAGCATATTTGGCATCATTACCGCCACTTTATCACCAACATTAAAATGCTTACTCAACCATAAAGCCAAGGCGTTGACCTGATTAGAGAGCTGAGTATAACTCATGCCCACATCAAAGCTTTCAAACGCTATTCGGTCTTTGTGGCGCTGACAAGCGTTATCAAAAAAATCGACTAAATTGTCATTGTTTTGAAATATCTCCGTCTCTTCAAGACTGCTTGGAACGTTGGTGCTCATTTGCCCTCCTGGCATGATTGTGTTTTAGGAGTTTTGTACTTTTCTTTCAAACATCTCCTTGTAATGATTGTACACCTCTCCATCCTCTCGATAAGCATAACAAGAGTCAACAAATTTTTCTTTGATATAAGTCAAATTTTCAAGTGTTATATTATTTTCTTCAAGCGAAACATCATGATGTATAGTTTGAAAGGAGACCGTCGCCGCATACGCCAACATATCTGAAATGTGACGACAGCCTTTGGCACCGCCCAATACTTTAAGGACTTTTTTATTAAAGCCTGGTTTAACAAACTCACCTTTCAGTAAATGACAATTATCAACAGCTGCAGGGCAAATACTATAAGGGGACTCATTAATCGAAGCCTCTATATCAACAATTTCGTTTTTACTTGTCATTGTTAGTCGAATAGCCATATCGTGCAGCGCTTCGCCAGCAGCAATGTAACCTCTATCTTGGTTATTAAACGAATAGGTTTTTTTATCGGTAAGCATCACTTCAATATCCCAAAGACCGTCCTCTCTTTTATAGCCGTTACCAATCAGTCTTCGTCGATGCCTAAGATCTCTTTTAGCGGGTTTACTTAACATTTTTTCCTCCAAATCTTAACTATAAAAATACTTATACTTTCTTAAAAATACCAGCAGCACCCATGCCTGTACCGATGCACATAGAAATCATGCCGTACTCCACATCGTTTCTTTGCATGGCTGAAACCAAGGTTGCTGTTCTGATTGCACCGGTTGCACCTAGTGGGTGACCTAGGGCAATAGCACCACCCTGTGGATTAACTTTTTCCTTGTCAAGACCAAGCTCGTTAATGACAGCTAGCGCCTGAGCAGCAAAAGCCTCGTTCAGTTCAATCCAGCCAATATCCTCGATTGACAATCCAGCTTTCTCTAATGCTTTAGGAATGGCTTTAACTGGGCCAATACCCATGATCTCAGCAGGAACACCAGCAACAGCGTAAGCAACAAACTCTGCTTTCGGCGTTAAATTATATTTCTTAACAGCAGCTTCACTGGCAATCAACACCGCTGCTGCGCCGTCTGACATTTGCGAACTTGTGGCCGCAGTTACTGAACCTTCTTGTGCAAAAACGGTTCTTAGTTTTCCTAGTGCCTCGATATTGCTTCCCTCTCTAGGGCCCTCGTCTTGTGAGACAACATTCGTCTTTACGCTATACTCTTTAGTCTCTAATGAGTAAACAGATTCTGTTGTTGTAATCGGCGCAATTTCATCGGCAAATAAACCTTCTTTATTGGCCTTAAGTGCTTTTTCGTGACTCTCTAGAGCAAAAGCGTCTTGATCTTCTCGGGATATATTGTACTTATCAGCGACTTTTTCAGCAGTTAAGCCCATACCGAAAGCAATTGCAATATTTTCATCTTCAGTCGTTACCTTTGGGTTGACTGATGGCTTAAAGCCCATCATTGGCACAGTGCTCATGCTCTCCACACCGGCAGCAATAACCAGCTCAGCTGAGCCAGATTTAACCATCTCTGCAGCATTCGCAACCGCTTGTAGGCCAGAAGCACAGAAGCGATTCAACGTGTAAGCTGGCGTCGTATCTGGCAAGCCCGCAAGAAGTGTTGCAATACGTGCAACATTAAGCCCTTGAGGACCTTCAGGCATAGCACAACCAACAATGACATCATCGATATTGCTTTTAACTTCATCGCCATTACTCAGTGTTGAGAAAACACTTTGAATGGAATGAATCAATAAGTCATCCGCTCTGGTTTTGGATAAACTGCCACGCGCCTTGCCAACAGGGGTTCTTTTTGCCTCAATAATATAAGCTTTTGTCATTCTAATCTCCAATTAATTGCGCAGTGGCTTGTTGTTTCTCAACATAAACTCAATTCTATCCTGAGTTTTTTCAGTGCCCAATAACTTTAAGAAAGCACCCCTCTCAAGATCAAGCATCATTTCTGAATTAACAATGGTATTTTCTTCAACTTCTGAGCCGGTCATTACCTTGGCCACTTCTGTAACACATAGCTTGTCATGCTCGGAAATAAACCCACCACCATAAAGGTTGGCAACCTGTGCCATTGCGTTGGCATAGCCTGCCCTACCAACAACTTTAAACGTAGCGTCTTGAGGTGCTTTAAAGCCCGACTCAAGCATTGCAATTGCTTGTTGCTTTGCAACATAGAGCAGCTCATGAGGGTTAGCAATAATAATATCATCTCCCTTTAAATAATCCATTTGCTTCGCCTGCAACGCACTTGCTGACACTTTTGCCATCGCAATTTGTTCAAAGTATTTAGCCAGTAATGGGAAGATATCATCGCCTTCTTTGTTGGTAAAAGCACGGAGTGCCATTTCCTTCGAGCCACAACCCGCAGGCAAAACGCCCACACCGACTTCAACCAAACCAATGTATGAATTCATCGAGGAAACAACACGATTGCAATGAAGTAATAATTCACAACCACCGCCAAGCGCCAAACCATCGACCGCTGCCACAGTTAGGATCTTGCCATGCTTAAGGCGCATCATCATTTTTTGTAGAACACCAATCATACTTTTAACCGAAGTCAGATCACCCAATTTTGGCAAATCAGGATTCATCACTTCAAAGGCTTTTTTCTTTGCTTTAGCCGTCAAACCTGGTTCTTTTTCAAGCAAGCCTAATTTCACCGCCGAGACGATTTCGTAGAGATTTGCGCCCGCACAAAAATGCTCTTTCTCTTGTTTAAAGATGAGCGCATGAAAGCCATTTTCTTCCAAATGATCAAGTGCGCCGTCAATGCCAGTAATAACTGAAGCGCTCAACACATTCATCTTTGTTTTAAATGAAATGCTGGCAATGCCATCGCCAAGGTCAATTAATTTAGTGCCTTCGCTTTCAAGCAAAATATCTTGCTCATGCGCTTTTTCACCGGCAAGCACTGGTTTAAATAGTTGTCTTTCATAGACAGGGTGAGTTGATCTCGGAACGTATTTGTCCAACTTAGGATTAAAAGCACCTTCATCGCTATAAACCACCGATCGGTTCATTGCCCACTCAGGCAAGTCTGCACTGGCAAGTGTTTTTCCCTGAGAAATGTCGCTCAATAGCATGCCACGAATTACCTCCCAGCCAACCATTTGTGCCTGCTCAAAAATACCACTACCCCATGCAAATCCTGATCTAAGCGCCATGTCGACACAGCGAACAGTATCTGCAATGTACTCTAACTGAAAACAAGAATAGTGGAAAACATCTCTGTGAACCGACCATAAAAACTGCGCCTGTGGATCTTCACTTTCTGCCAAAGCTAGGAGTGATTTTTCAATACTGCCGTTTTCTTTTAAGATTTTTTTAACAACTGGACTGATTGTTTTGTCTGAAAGACGATAGTCACTAAGACCGGTGTCAAAAACGTAAATATCTTTACCACGCTTCTCATAAATACCTTTGCGAGTTTTACTACCCAAAGAACCTTGCTCAATCAAATCCTCAACCCAACTAGGCAGTTTAAAAAGCTCTAGCCAAGGATCGTCTTTGGCATTATCAAAAATATTCTTGACCACATTTTTCATCACGTCAAGCCCAACAACATCCAAAGTTCTGAATGAAGCACTGGCTGGTCGACCGATTCTCTTACCAGTCAGTGCATCAACAGTATCAGGCGATAGGCCGAAATCCTCAGCATGCTTCAGAACTGTCATGAAGGAGAAGACACCAATTCTATTTGCAATAAACGCCGGATTATCATTGGCATACACCACCTCTTTACCCAGGGCAGAAGTAATAAATCCTTCTGCTTTCTGCAGTAACTTTTCATCACTGTAATTTGTTCTGATCAACTCCACCAATGGTAGGTATCTTGGTGGATTGAAAAAGTGCACACCAAAGATGCGACTTCTTAACGATTCTGGTGCATGCTCTGCAATGGTATTAATAGACAGACCAGAAGTGTTGGTTACCAAAATAGCATCGTCCTTAACAAAGGGTGCAATCTTGGCAAATAACTGTTTTTTAATATCTAAATTTTCAACGATTGATTCCAAAATAAAATCACACTCCAACAACAACTCTAACGAGTCGTAAGTGGCTGTTTTGATTGAATCAAGAATCGTTGGAATTGCCAACGGTGTTGGCTTGAGCTTTTTCATTGTTTGAAGAGAAGCATCAAGCGCTTCCTGTGACATGTCAAACATGGTTACCTCAATGCCTAGATTGGCAAAATGTGCGGCAATTTGCCCACCCATCGTGCCCGAGCCTAGTATCGCTACTTTACTAAAAGCTTTGTCAAAATACTGTTTCATAATTACCTTATCTTTAAATATTATTTTTTATTTCAAAATCATCAACTCTGAGAGACTCCAGCACAGTATCGTGCCACACAAGCCAATTATCCTTTTCTTCAACGGTTAAAAGTTTGTCGGCAATCAACGTTTTCAGCCAATCTTCTAATGACTGACTTGGTTGGTATTTGTAGCCCGCCTGCTTCACTTTCTTTTTAAGTGGTTTAAGCAAACATGCCGCCTCATAGCCTTTCAATAGAATCTCGAATTGATGTCCAGGGTTGTCCTTCAAGTCGGTGCAAACACAAGACGATAAGTCACTGATTAACCAATCAATATCCGCAACAGACTTTGCTGTTGAAATTATCAATCTGTCGTCAACTTGGGCCGCCGTATTCGAAAATGGGAATAACAATAATGCTAAGAATTTTTTTACCAACCAATTAACCGGCAAATTATCTAAGTTTGCTCTCATTGCAACGTCCGCCTCTGCGGCCAGCTGCAATAGTGACAAACGCAAAACTTTACTCACCTTTTCGTTATTTTTAAACTTCTCTTCATAGAGTTTCAAGCAAGCGCTCATTTCGTACATTGCTGCAATTGCATCAGCAAATCTACCTGAAACCATTTCCTTACGTTTCAACGTGCCCGTGAGAATAAATAAAGCAATATCACTCATGGCAGCAAACTTGGCCGATAAAACAGCTAAGTTTCTATAGTAAATTTTAGTAGTAGAATCGCCATACGATTTTACACATCGCCCACGAGTCCACGCAAATAAAGTCGCTCTAGCGAAGTTATGCAAAAAGTAACCGACGTGAGTGGTTAAAGCCTTATCAAAAGTGGCCATACCGTTACCGCTCTTATCGTAAAGTGCATCTAACTCATCAAACATAGTCGCATGACAACGAATAAGGCCTTGTCCAAAAACCATCAAACTTCTGGTTAGAATATTAGCACCCTCAACGGTAATAGCAACCGGCGCAGAGGTGTAAACATTGGCAACATAATTTCTTGGTCCTTGCATCACCGCTCGACCGCCATGAACATCCATCGCATCGATGGCTGATTGTTGCATCATTGCGGTGTTTCGATACTTGACAATTGCCGAAATAATCGATGGTTTATAGCCCGCATCAAGCGCCCAAGTGGAGAGGTTGATATTAGCAGTCGCTCGATAAGCATTTGTTGCCAGTGTTGCCAGTTTTTCTTGTATACCTTCTAAGTTAGCAATCGGTAAACCAAATTGCTCTCTTGTTTGCGTATAAGCACTGGTCGTTAAAAGCATTGCTTGAGTTGCTGCAGCACTGGAAACCGGCAGAGAAATACCACGGCCAACGCTTAAACATTCCATCAACATTCTCCAGCCGTGACCTATCATTTTATCACCACCGATAATCCAATCCATTGGGATGAATACATCATTACCAAAAATCGGGCCATTCTGAAACGGCTCGCCAATAGGTTTGTGTCGCGTGCCAATGCTAACACCTTCCGTACTCCTAGGAATCAAAGCACAAGTAATACCAAGATCTGTTTGCCCAGAAAGTGGGTGGTCTTTGGCCAATAAATTGTCTGGATCAAAAGCCTTGAACGCTAAACCAATAACGGTTGCCACAGGGGCAAGCGTAATATAGCGTTTTTCCCAATTGAGCCTCATTCCCAAGACCTTCTTGCCCTCAAATTCGCCATAACATACAACACCGTTGTCAACCAACGAGCCAGCATCCGAACCGGCCACGGTCGAAGTCAGGGCAAAACATGGAATCTCTTTACCCGCTGCTAAGCGAGGCAAGTACTGCTCTTTTTGTGCATCCGTACCATAATTTTGTAGCAATTCGCCTGGCCCAAGTGAGTTTGGAACCATTACCGAAATCCCGAGAACCGTAGCAGCAGAAGCAACTTGGCCGACTATCATTGCGTGGGCGTAATGAGAAAAGCCTTTACCGCCATATTTTTTAGAGATATTGATTGCCCAAAAACCATTGTCAGCAATGTATTGCCAAACCTCTTTTGGCAAGTCATTCCCAGTGGAGAGCTCATAGGAGTTAACCATAAAGCACAATGTTTTCACTTCGTTATCTATGAAACTTTGCTCTTCTTCAGAAAGTTCCACTGCTTTCAGGTTAGTCAATTCCTGCCAGTTTGGGTTACCCTGAAAAAGCTCCGCATCCCACCAAACGTCTCCCGCCTCAAGTGCTATCCTTTCTGTTTCACCAATTGGTGGTAGCGCTTTGCGCATCAGTCCAAACAGCGGCTTGGTAAATAACAGTTTTCTAATGCCTGGAACAATAAAGACGCCAAGGAACAATACAATCCCCATCAATATTTGCAGACTCAACAATTCCGTTTCTAAAGCAAGTGGCACAACAAAGATTGCGTTTAAGAGCCAAAGGTATGCAAGCTTAGTTTGCGTTTTGGCCAGCAACAATAAAGTCAGCGCAAAAACGGCAGCCAACGTTAAAGATGGGTTTTGAATTAAATAATCTAAATATTCGGTCATTACAATCTGCCTTTAATAGTTGATGGAACAATCCCTAATAAAAAATTATAGTCATCCGTCTTCAAACTATAATTAACATAATATTACAAAAAGTTAACACTTTATTAGTGCGCCTCTTTTAAAAAATGATGCTGCCACCAAGGCGATCAGGTCTTAATAAATCACGAAGCCTTAAGTTGGACTAACATCTTCTCTTGAATTAAATGAATACCCTTAAGCGGGCGTAACATTACTTTAAAGTCGGTAATTTCACCCTTTTCATTCCAAGTGATCATATCTATACCATTAACATACAAACCATCCATTTCGACCTCGAATTCAAGCACCGCTTCATTGCCACTGACTATTTCACGTACGTATTTAAAAGGATATTTGCTAAATAACTGAAAGGCTGCACCCAGATATTGAGTCACGAGCGCCCTTCCCACTTGAGGTGTGTGCATGACTGGCGAATGAAAAACAGCATCATCCGACAGCAAGTCTCCAAGGCCCTCTATATCTGCTGTTTCAAGAATATGGTGCCATCTTTCAAGTGTATTCATTTTCATAATAATCTTCTTATTTAAAGTTAAAGAGCTGCCGCTAATCGCGACCCCTGGTTAATCGCCCTCTTTGCGTCAAGCTCGGAAGCGACATCAGCGCCACCAATTAGATGCGAAGTAATGCCATTTTTTTCAAGCTCAGATCGTAAGTCACGCAACGGCACTTGCCCTGTGCAAAGTACAATCGTATCCACTGGTAAAACTTGAGTGACACCATCTAGTGAATAATGTAAGCCCTCATCATCAATCTTGTTGTACTGAGCACCCGGTACCATGGTAATTTTTTTTGTTTTTAAGCTTGTGCGATGGATCCAGCCGGTCGTTTTACCAAGCCCCGCACCCAATCGTGTTTTTTTGCGTTGCAATAAAGTAATTTTTCTCTTTGATTTTGGTGCGTTGGGCTTAATACCTACAACACCGCCTCTCACTTTATTTTCTGGGTCTATGCCCCATTTAGTCAAAAATGCATTGATATCAACACTTGACTCATCACCTTCATGAGACAAAAATTCACAAACATCAAAACCAATACCGCCAGCACCGACTACCGCAACACGCTCACCTACTTCCTTTTTGTCTCGCAAGACGTCAAGATAAGTAAGGACTTTGGGATGATCTTGTCCAGGAATTCCAGGCTCTCTTGGTAAAACCCCAGTTGCAATTACTACCTCGTCAAAGTCACCGGCTTTAATGGTCTCTAGGTCTACTCTCTTTCCAAGCTTCACATCAACATTAAGCACCTCTAAACGTTTAGAGAAGTAGCGCAGAGTTTCATAAAATTCTTCTTTGCCTGGAATTTGTTTGGCTATGTTGAATTGTCCGCCTATTTCATTTGAAGCCTCAAATAAGGTCACTTGATGCCCACATTCAGCGGCAACCGTTGCACAAGCCAAGCCTGCTGGGCCTGCACCCACAACGGCAACACGTTTTGTTTTAGATTTTTTGTGATAAACCAAATCAAGCTCATGACAAGCTTGGGGGTTAACCAAGCAAGTGCTGCGCTTACGATTAAAGACATTATCTAAACAGGCTTGATTACAACCAATACACGTATTGATTTCATCGCTTCGACCTTCAATCGCTTTTTTTACAAAATTCGGATCCGCCAAAAAAGGACGTGCCATTGATATCATATCTGCATCACCGCGTGCCAATACTGCTTCAGCCACCTCGGGCGTATTAATGCGATTGCCAGTGATTAACGGCACCGAAACCGCACCCCGTAACTTAGCAGTGACCCAGGTAAAACACGCTCTCGGCACCATTGTTGCAATCGTTGGGATGCGCGCTTCGTGCCAACCGATACCAGTATTAATAATGCTCACGCCCACCTCTTCAAGGGCTTTTGCTAGCATGACCACTTCTTCCCAAGTGCTGCCTTTTTCAAGCAGATCAAGCATTGAAAGTCGGAAAATAAGAATGAAATTTGACCCAACAGCTGCACGAGTCTGCCTAACAATTTCCAGTGCCATACGAATGCGATTCTCAAACGAGCCTCCCCATTCGTCGGTGCGCTTGTTGGTATGTTGTGCGATGAACTGATGGATGAAATACCCCTCCGAGCCCATGATTTCAACGCCATCGTAACCCGCCTTTTGCGCCATACTTGCACAATTTACAAAATCTTTAATAGAGCTTATTACACCTCTACTCGATAACGCTCGTGGTTTAAACGGTGTAATTGGCGACTTAATGGCTGAGGAAGAAACGACAAATGGATGGTAGCCGTAACGCCCAGTATGCAAAATTTGCATACAAATCAGCCCACCTGCAGCGTGAACTGCATCGGTAATAACGCGGTGTTTTTTTGCCTCTTTTTTGTTGGATAATTTTTCTGAAAATAGCATCGCCCAGCCCGCCCTGTTAGGCGAAAAGCCACCAGTCACAATAAGCCCAACGCCACCACGTGCCCTCGCTGCAAAATAAGCAGCCATATTCTCGAAACCATCGGACTCGTCCTCCATACCAGTATGCATGGAGCCCATTAGTACACGGTTTTTTAAAGTAATATTCCCCACTTTAAGAGGTTTGAGTAAATGTGGGTACAACATATCACCTGCAGAGGTCATTTTTTCTCCTAATCAATCTTGGTAATCACTTAAGAAGTATTATTTTTTATATGTAAAAAATTATAGCTTTTTACGGTCAGTATATAATTGACACAATATTACTAAAAGTTAACACTTTATTTATAGTGGCCTCTGACCCATGAATGTTCATAGCGCTGTTTGGCGATCAATCTCTCGCTTACAATACCTTTACCCCGATGAGGTGAATGAAATATGCAACAAAATTGGTATCTCCCCGACCATTTTAGACAATCACAACCTAACATTACCATTAGATTTGTTCTTGAACTTTTTTATTGAGGCAGAAGGTGTTTTTGAGAGTGACTTGGTATCTATTAATTATGCTCGCATGGCTCAAATACGGCCAAATTATTCTGAGATTTTAGGAATGATTTCTTTGTATTCCCCTAATTTAATTGAGAGTTTTAAGCTGGTTCAGTCCTACATCAATCTTGAGTTAGACGGTATCAATATCAGCCTCATTCAAAAAGCCAACGTTGTGGAGATTCACTTTGTTGCGGACGCACTTGTCGAGCATTCTAATTTATACGAAAACCTCTGTCTGTCTATCTTTGCTACCTTTATTCAGTCAATGCACCATCCGATTAAAAGATTAACGACAAAAATACAAACAACACAAGCGCTTAGTGTTGTTCGCTCGTTATTTCACTGTCCTATTGCCTTTGAAAGCGATTACACATCAATCGTACTTTCGAATGAAGTATCACTTAAAAAAAATCCAACGGCCAATCCAAAACTAGTGAGTTTGCTCGAAATTATGGCTAAAGAAAAAATCGCCCAACAGGCCAGTGAGGGTAATATTGTTAAAAGGCTCGAAGATGTCTTTAATAGCCATGAAAACCACTACAGTAACATTAATATTAATGAGGTATCCAATCTACTAGGGCTCAGTGTTAACACTCTACGTAGAGCGCTAAACAAACACCATACAACTTTTCGTCAAAGTCTCAATAACTTCAAACTTAAAAAAGCCAAATCAATGTTAGCGCACAATTATTCCGTCAAAAGAGTGGCTTATTCACTGGGCTATACAGAGCCCTCAGCATTTATACGCTGGTTTATCAATCAAGCCAAGCAAACCCCAAAAGAATACAAAAAAGGATTCAGAAGCTAATTAAAATTACCCAGTAATCACAGAGTATGGGTATATTTATGAACTTACTCTGTTAGAGTATTAATGAAGTGCAACAATCAGCAGAATATCAAATGCACAAGATTTATTGATTTAAAACCATAATGTTTCGCCCTTTAGAGTAATTTCCAATATTGACATTTATGATTGAAAAGCTAACAAAAGGCTATGTAGGTGCCTTCATTATAGTAAGTGCAATTACTGCACTATGGGCACATCAAGGCATCATTGAGTCGCATACGAAAGATTTGCAGGCTAAGGCAAGTGAAAGAGTTAGTTTGTACCAAGGCTCGCTTAATAATGAATTAAAGCGCTTTGGATTTCTGCCTCATATTGTTGCTCGCAACCAAGAGCTGATTGATTCTGCGTTTAGCAACCCAGATCAAGCTAACATTTCATTAGAAGGCATAAAAAATGCCTCAGGTGCCGATGTAATCTACGTTATGAGCAAGTTTGGCAAGACATTGGCCTCTAGCAATTGGAGAAGTCCAACAAGTTTTGTTGGTAATAATTTTGCATTCCGCCCCTACTTTAAAGAGGCTGTTTCGGCAGGCAAAGGTTATTTTTTTGGAATTGGAACAACATCAAAAAAACCTGGATACTACATTTCTTCTGGAGTTAGCGAGGGTAATGAAATTACAGCCGTCACAGTGGCCAAGGTAGACCTAAGTATAATTGAAAATACGTGGGTAGAGGCTGGTGAAAACATCTTTGTAACCAATCGCGATGGCGTAATAATCCTTAGCAGCAAGGAAAAATGGAAGTACAGCGCGTTATTTCCATTAAATACAAAACAGCTTTCGTCTATCTCCGAGCAACGACAATTTGCTGATGAGCGATTAAATTTACTTACTGACACTTACCAAGCAAACGATTCAGAAATTATGATTGATGGCATTTCCTATTTGGAAAAGGTAACTGATGTTGGCGAACAATGGAAAATGCACTTCCTCACTCCAGAATCAAGTGTGACCCAATTAGCCGTTGTCACGTGGGCCAAAATTGGATCAATCATACTTGGCGCTGTTGCAATTTTTCTCCTCATCTGGCTCTCTCAATTTCATGATAAATTACAAGTTTCACGTCAAGAGTTTTTTGAGCTAAAAAAACTAAATTCTCTGCTAAAAAAAGAAATTGAAAATCGACAAAAGATTGAGGGTGAACTTATTGTCGCCCAGAAAGATATAAAAAGGACCAGCAAACTGGCAGCCATGGGGCAGTTATCAGCATCTATCATTCATGAACTAGGCCAACCTTTGTCTGCCATGAAGACATACATCGCAAGTTCACAACTGCCTAATGAACAAAACCAAATTGATATTGATCATATGCAATCGATACTACCTAAATTGGAGGGCTTGGTGGACAGAATGGCTGAAATCTCACAACAGCTCAAATTCTTTACTCGAAGTGGTGAAAATGAATTGTCATTAATTGATATTCGCCACGCGCTTAATCAAGCTTTAACTATTACACAGTCTGACCTTGAAGAGGAAAACGTGGAAATTGAAGTCTTATGTGAAGATGTCACTTATCTGGTCATGGCGGGTCAAGTACGTATGGAGCAAGTATTTATCAACCTAATTAACAACGCGAGAGTGGCGATGACTCACTGTAAGACAAAAAAAATAACTGTTCGTATAGATGCCAAAGAGGAAGAAGGTCAGATTATTGTTAAAGTGAAAGATATTGGTGAAGGAATGTCAAAGGACACACTGCACGCCTTATTTGATCCCTTCTATACAACCAAGCCGTCTGGCGTCAGCCTAGGACTTGGCCTAACTATCTCCACTAATATTATTCATGAGTTTCATGGGTCTCTAACTGCAATGAACAATACTGGTAAAGGCGCTTGCTTCATAATCACACTCCCCATGGCATAATGAAGCACGCACCTAAACAATTTGTTGTTATTGTTGATGATGACCAGGCCATGCGAGATTCGATATCTGATTATCTGAATAGGGCTGGATATCATGTAAGGTGCTATCAGAGTGGTAGCGAAATGCTTTCTGAGGTTGATAATTTGAATATTGGCGCTATCGTTTGTGACTTGAAGATGCCGGGAATGAATGGCATGGAAATTTTAAAGGCACTTAAGTCTCAAGATAACACTTCTCCGTTCATTTTGATTACTGCTTATGGTGACATTCCAACCGCTGTAAAGGTAATACATATGGGTGCCTTTGACTTTATTGAAAAGCCGTTTGTTCCGAAAGTATTGAGAGAGACAATTGATTTAGCATTAGAGCATCACCAGTTTAAGGCTGACGATTTTAATAAAAAGAACCACTCGAATACTCCTGTCCCGCTAAATCAACTTCTTATTGGGCAAAGCACTGTTATGACAAAATTTCGCCAAGAAGTAATTAACTGTGCAAGCGCTTTGCACAACCTACTCCTAATTGGTGAGGAAGGAGTTGAAAAAGCACTGGTGGCAAGGGCTATCCATCAACATAGCTCTCTTCGTAAGTTACCCTTTATTCATGTCAATTGTAATTCAGTTTCAGAGTCGTTGTTTAGTAAAACACTTTTAGGACCTGAAGGAGCGTTTGAAAAGGCGGGTGATGGTGTTATCTTTTTGGACAAGTTAGATAGTATGCCTTTCGAATGTCGCATCCAACTACTTTCCTTGTTGGAAAAAAATGTTTTTCAATACGCCTATAGACCAAAAATAAACGTTAAGACACCAAAAATCATTTGCTCGGTTAGTATGACACCCCAAGAGAATAAGACAAATACTATTATTGGTAAAATCTGCCACAGGGTCGGGAAGATTCACCTGAAAGTACCCTCATTGAGAGAACGCCCTGATGACATTATTGAATTGTTTAATAAGAACATTACTCAAGCTGCAAACGAATATCAAATCTCGATACCACCACTGTCCGCTGAAGATGTAGTAACCGTGTCATCTTACCATTGGCCAAAAAACCAAAAGCAATTGAAGCAAATTGCAGAGCGTTTTGTTCTATTAAATCGCACGAAGCATGTCACTATAAATCACTTACTGGACGTGTCCCCCGAAGACATGATTGACATGACCAACAGTTCTAACAAAACCCTGCGAACTTTGACTCAAGACTTTGAAAAACAACTAATTACACAAGCCATGATTGAATGTTCGGGCAATATTACACAAGTATGCAGTCTTTTAAAAATACCCAGAAGAACACTAAATGAAAAGCTATTGAAGCACAATTTAACTCGTACAAAGTTTTTGTAAAATTTGCTATTCAGACTGTTCAATTCAAATTGTAATCGGCGGATTTCCGCTTATTGTATGGCAACAATCCGCCTAACACATCCCTCTATCAATCGCTAGACTACCTTGGGCCTTAGCTTTTTCTTTATTGTTTCACATCTAAAGCTTCGGTTTACATCTAAACTAATAGGAGAATAAAATGATTAACAAAATACTAGGCACAGCGGTTAAAGCTCTTGTGCTTTCTGGACTAATGATTAGCCCTGTCGCTATGGCGGATACCCATACCATCCCGCTTGGTGCGGCGGTCTCTTTGTCAGGCAAATACTCAACAGCGGGCAACCACACCAAAAATGGTTACGACTTGGGTGTCAAATATGTCAATTCCATGGGCGGTGTTAGTGTCGGTGGCAAAATGTACGATATTGAAATTATCTACTATGACGATGAGTCTACACCTGCTCGCGGTGCGTCACTTGCTGAAAGATTGATTCTAAGAGACGGTGTGAGTTTTATGTTGGGACCATATAGTTCTGGCCTAACTAAAGCCATTGCTCCGGTGACAGAAAAACACGGCGTACCGATGGTTGAAGCAAATGGCGCTTCTCGCTCATTGTTCAATCAGGGCTACAGATACATGTTTGCCGTGCTGTCAACCTCAGAGCAATACCTACAAGAAGCAGTGAATCAGATAGCAGAACACGCTGGCAAACCAGCGTCAGAGATAACAGTGGCTCTTGCAATGGAAAATGATCCATTCTCACAAGACATTAGAGCGGGCGTTATGGATGACGTTAAGCGTCACGGCATGAAAATAGTGATTGATGACAAGCTGCCTAGAGATCTAAGCGACATGACATCTACCTTGGTCAAAGTGAAAGCACTTAAACCAGACTTACTTGTAGTGTCCGGTCACTCTAAGGGCGCAGCATTGGTCGTAAGACAAATGAACGACCTTGGTGTTTATGTGAAAATGCTGGCACTGACGCATTGTGAGTCTGCAAAGCTTCATGACACAGAAAAATTCGGCAACTTAGCGGACTATACTTTGTGTGCGGCACAGTGGGCACCAAGTGTCACAAGTGAAGGTGCTATGTTTGGAACTGCGGGCAACTACTCTGCCATCTTTGAAAGCGAGTATGGCTACGTTCCACCATATCAAGCGGCTGAATCAACTGCTGCAGTTTTAGTTATGGCAGATGCTTTAACGAGAGCAGGTTCGCTTGATAAGGATGCGGTTAGAGATGCTCTTGCTGCAACTGATATGTCAACCTTCTACGGTCAAATTAAGTTCTCAGAAGCAGGCAATAACATTGCAAAACCAATGCTTTTGCGTCAGTTAATTGACGGTAAATACTATGTGGTAGCACCTGCAAATGTTGCAGATACTGCCCTTGTCTACCCACGCCCTTAACGGCGCGAGTTGCTAGGTTATTTAAATAAACCAACAAGGCAGCGCTTACTGCGCTGCCTTTTTTTTAAGCAACCCTTAAAACAACAATGATTACTTATTTAAAAATTTTAATTGAAAGCCCAGAATTCTTAGCACAATTGCTCATTAACGGCTTTTTGATAGGTGCTATTTTTGCACTAATAGCCTATGGTTTGGCATTGATCTGGGGGGTGATGGATATCATCAATTTTGCACAAGGAGAGTTGGTTATCTTTGGCGGCTATATCACTTATACACTATTTTATCAATTCGGCATCCACCCTATACTCACGATTCCTATCGTTGCTGTCGTTCTATATGCATACGGCTGGGCTATATATAAAACGATCATTTATCGATTATTAGGACAAAAAGATATTTTCATCACAATTTTGGCCACTTTTGGTATCGCAATCCTCATGCAACAATTAATGCAGGCAATATTTGGCCCAGATGTGGTCACTGCAAACCCCGAGCTAGGCATGCAAGTCTTATTCGACGGCAAAATTATAATTGCGAATATTCAAATTATTAGCTTTCTCATTTCTCTTTGTGTGGGCACTATACTGTTCATTGTTATGCGATATTCACGCTTTGGACAGGCTATCCGTGCCACGTCTCAAAATTCTCGCGCTGCAAGAATATTGGGAATTGACATTGACAAAGTTTACGCCAACACATTTGCAATAAACGCTGCACTTTGTGGAATCGGCGGATCTTTAGTGGTAATGATTTGGACGATACATCCATTTATAGGCTTGGTATACACATTTCGCTCGTTCATGATTGTCATATTGGCGGGTCTAGGTAATTTCGCCGGGATAATTTTTGCCGGTATGGGTGTAAGTGCCCTTGAAAATGTCGTCGGCTTTATCATCGGCGCTGAATTTCAGGCTGCCTTTATCTTTTGCTTGCTTGTCATCATTCTTATAGTGAGAAGTGCCAGAGCACGAAAAAAACGAGAATACATAGCGTAATTGAGAATTTATTATGACAACAAAAATAAAACTTAATAATCTTATCTGGCTGGGATTACCAATCATTGTGGTTGCACCACTCCTTCTTCCAGGTTATACAACTCTCATGACTTATATTTGGGTAATGATTGTCTTGGCGCTCACATGGGACATGCTGGGCGGGCAAACAGGCTATACCTCTTTCGGCAACATTACATTTTTTGGTGTGGGTATGTATGTGTCCGCTGTTATACAACGTGATATGTTCACATCAGGTATAGATCGATTTGAACGCGTCTCTGAAATCGTGGTGAGTTTGAGTGCGAGTGAGTACTTTATAAGTCTCGGAACAGGTGCCCTTGCTGGCGGAGTCGTGGCGGTTTTGCTTGCAGTGATTCTTGGTTCAGGAATATTGGGTATGCGCGGCCATTATTTTGCCATTTGCACCCTAGGACTTGGTCATGCTGCTGCAGAAATAGCAAGCGGAATCGATTATATAGGCGCAGGGTCCGGAATGGTAACGCCAATTTACCCAGAAGACGTAGTATTGGGAAAAGAGATTTTTTACTTTTATGTATTTTTTCTACTTGCACTTGTCACATTTGTTGTCTTTAAAAAGATATACAAGAGTCAATTTGGCTTAGCCTTAAATGCAATTAGAGACAATGAAAACAAAGCCGAATCAATGGGCATTCATACAACCCAATACAAAGTAGCGGGTTGGTCGATTTCTGCCTTCTTTTTAGCGATTGCTGGCGCGGGAGTTGGAAATGTTATTGGATTTATCGACCCAGTGGAGATTGCTTTTGCAGGCCCGACATTTGGCGTTTGGATGATTGTTATGGCCATACTTGGTGGCAAAGGAACGCTTTGGGGACCAGTGGTTGGCGCTTGTGTTTTGTATTTATCCAAAGAAGTTTTTTGGACTTACTTGTTAGGATGGGATAAGGTGGCCCTTGGCCTTATGATTGTAGTTATTGTTGTATATTTCCCGAAAGGGATATTTGGCTGGGTAGAGGAAAGAAAACAATTCAATAAGCTAACTATGTCTCAAAAAGGAGATGGCCAATGAATATATTAACAGTTAAGTCGGTTGCTAAATCTTATGGCGGTGTTGTTGCTAATCACAATGTTTCGCTCACAGTGCCACAAGGAAAAATAGTTGGCATTATTGGACCGAACGGATCTGGAAAAACAACATTGTTCAATTCAATTGTGGGCCACCATGCGATTGACTCTGGTGAAATACATTTTGATGGTCAAGAAATATCATCAATGACCATTCCAAAGATTGCCCGACTGGGAATGCTTAGAACATTTCAACAAACCCATATTTACGGAAAAATGAGCTGTGTAAAAAATATGCAGATTAGCTCAGATATTGATGCTAACTGGAGAAGTATTTTTAGTCCGTTTCCCAAAGAAGTTGACGAAATGGCCGACGAACTATTGGCTTTTGTTGGATTGTATAAGAAGCGTTTTTTATTGGCTGGCGATTTGTCTTTTGGGCAGCAAAAACTCTTAGAATTTGCCATGGCCTTAATGAAAAAACCAAAGATGCTGTTACTTGATGAGCCAACAGCAGGGGTTAATCCTACCCTAATTAACGGACTTATTGATCGACTGAGGCAGGTTAATGAGGAGAAGGGCATAACGCTGCTGGTGATCGAACACAATATGCGAGTAATCATGAACTTAGCCGAGCACATATACTGCGTGGCGGGTGGAACAATGCTTGCAGAGGGAAAGCCAGATGACATTCAAAATGATCAACGTGTCATTGATGCATATTTAGGAAATTAGAGATGGAAAATAAAATCCACGGTTATGGGCATGGCGGTGTCGGAACTGTTATTTCAGTTGAAGATGTTGACAGGCAAGCAGGTGCTTTAAAAACTCAAAATATTACTATTAGTGATTTGGATGCCTTAACAGACAACAAACCACACCTTGCTATCGATAAACTTAGAGCAGGTTATGGAGAAATGGAAATCCTCCACGATATTGATTTGCGCATTGGAGACGGTCAGTCACTCTGCTTAATAGGCCCGAATGGTGCAGGAAAATCAACAATCTTGCATAGTATTTTTGGCTTTACAAATATATTCAGTGGCAATATTAGTATTGATGGCAAAGAAATAACGAGCTTCTCGCCAAGTAAAAAATTAAAAGATTCGGGTATTGCATACATCCTACAAGACAACTCAGTTTTTGCCGATATGACGGTTGAGGAAAACTTGTTAATGGGTGGTTATTTGCTCAACAAAACGATTGATGCTAAAAAAGCAGTGGATGAAGTGCTATCTGAATACAATCGCCTTAAGAATCGCAGAAATAACAAAGCAAGCTCTCTTTCTGGTGGTGAAAGACGTTTGTTGGAAATAGCCAGAGCATTAATAATGAACCCTAATGTGCTTTTAGTTGATGAGCCTTCGATTGGCTTGGAGCCTAGATTTATTAACATGGTGTTTGAAATTCTAGGGGATTTGCGAGATAACCAAGGAAAAACCATTATCATGGTTGAGCAAAATGCCAAAAAAGGCTTAGAATTTTCCGATATAGGCTATGTTATAGTCTCGGGCGAATTGGTTCTTGCAGACTATGGCAATAAGTTACTAGACAACCCAGAGGTAGGTAGGCTTTTCCTAGGAGGTTAGCTGTAACACTGCTTATTTTTCTGCATTTATTACCCAAAATGGGTTAATTATTAATGTCCTTAATTAACCAATATTGCCTCTACTCACATTAAAGCGCCTCAGTTATCCTGTCTATCAGAGGTAAGCGTTTTTGTTATTTTAAACAACAAGCAGCAAGAAGCACAGGGCACGACAGGAGCGATTATCATGAAAAATTGGCAGCTTTTAAGAATCTACACTACCTTGAATTTATTCGCCAGCTACCTCGCACAGCCATGCTTAAGATGGTTAAGCACAAGCTGACCAATCACGCCATTTCTGGGGCCCGAAGGTCGGATTTCTAGGCTTAAAGTGGTGCTTTTTTTTTGAAGGTTGTGCGCCTGCTTTAAGCAAAAATGTGAGCTCGTCTTGAGGCTAAGTGATGTATTCGCTATGCAAATGGGCATATGATAAAGTATTAATTTTTTACAATAATATGTTAATTACAGTTAAAAATGGACAACCTATAATCGTTCAGTAGAACTTGTTCAGATGAAATCTGAAGGGCTTCTATAGCACAATAAACTATTATATATCTAGTTATATTGTTTTTTAAAACGGAATATAATGAGAAAGAAATAAAGAAGTAAGAAATAAAGAAAAACAACAACAACAACTAAGGAGAGTTAAAAATGAACAAAATTACTACGATTTTTTTCACTGCTATAATCAGTACAGGCCTAATGGTTGCAAGCACTGTACAAGCAGATGATGGTATGAAACATCAATGGCGCTATGTGTCCATCGCCCCACTGGGAACACCTTGGGTGAGCCACGGTCAGGCATTTCGTGATGCCTTGTTTGAAAATACTGATGGCGCTATTGACATCACTATGTACAACGGTGGTCAATTAGGAAATGAAGAGGCTACTCTAAGAGAGCTGTCAGAAGGCACGATTGATATTGGTGGATTCTCAATGGCCGGCATTTCCTCACTTGTGCCGGAAATGGCTTTGGCAACTGCACCATATCTATTCGATTCTTATGCGGAAGTCGACTGTACTTACGATAATTACTTGATTGATGTTTTCTCACCTTTGGTAGAAAAAGCAAATCTTAAGTTAATTCAATGGAATGAGATTGGTTATACACATATGATGACTCAATCAAAAGTACTGACTCCAGAAGATGCAAACGCGCTTAAGATGCGTGTTTCAGCCTCGCCAGCTGGGCGAAGCTACTGGGCGGCTTTAGGTAATGATGGTATTTATGTTCCATTTATGGAAATGGCGTCAGCACTACAAACAGGTTTGATTCAAGGTGCTTCTATGCAAACCATTCCTTACGTAGCTATGGGCTTTATGAGACTTGCTCCGCATTTCACTCTAACTCGTGATTCACATGACGCTGGTGCGATTCTAATGAATCTTGACTTGTGGAATAGCTTAAGTGCAGACCACCAAGCGGCAATTACAAACTCATTGCAACCACAGCAAAATTTACGTGCTGGTGTTCGCGGCATGTCGGCTTACTTGCTAGGCCAGGCTAAAGCAGCAGGCATCCAAGTGTATGAGTTAACGGATGAGCAGCACGGTGCGTTTAGAACTGCGGTACAAGACATGTATGGCCCTATGGTTGAAGACATGGGTGGCGATGCAGCAGCTCTATGGCCAGAAGTTCTTGCAGCACGTGATCTATGTCGTGCTTCATTAACGCCTCAATAAACACTAAATAAGAAACTCTTATGGCTGTTTTCATGCAACGTTTGTTTAATATTGAGGCTTTTGTCGCTTCAGTATGCTACATTCTTGTTGCTCTAGCGATTATTGTCGATGTGGCAGCCAGAGAGTTTTTTAACGAATCTATTTTCGGCATTCAAAAAATAGCAGTGTATTTGGTTATTACTGTCGCCTATGTTGGTATGGCAATGGCAGCTGGGCAAAACAAACACTTGCGACCGAGATTTGCCGATAACTGGGCGCCTGCTTCATGGCGCCTTTTTATTGAGCGTTTTGGCGATTTATTGGCCGCCATTTTATTTTTATTTATGGCCGGTGTGGCCTTTCAAATGTTACAAAATAATTTTAACCATCCGGAATGGTACGCCATGCATATTAGAGGGCCAGTATGGTCAAGTGAATCTGGCTGGAAGATAGCCACCATCGGCGTCTCAGAGTGGATGGTTCGCTGGGTAATGGCCTACGGCTTTTTCTCTACCGCATTTCGCTACGCCGTATTTTTTATCCGACCCGATTTAAAGCCCGCTGAAGCTGGAGGCGACGCATGACCTCTATATATCTGTTAGGCTTGGTGTTGCTATTATTGGTGCTACGACAAAATATTATTACCATTCTTGTTGTCCTTGTTTCATCGATCATCCTACTGTACAGCGAAGAACGACTGTACTTCATGGTCGAACACATGTGGCGAGCACTCAACCATGAAGTGCTACTCTCAATACCACTGTTTATCCTCTGTGGTGCAATCATGACACATGGTGCCATCTCTGTTCGCCTCATCAATATTATGCGCACAGCAACTTGTGCTTGGCCAGGCGGCCTTGGCGCTGCATGTATTTTATCCTGTGCCTTTTTTGCCGCAATCTCCGGCTCATCGATGGTTACTCTATTGGCGGTTGGAACCATCCTCTATCCAGCACTTAGAAAAGAAGGCTACTCTCAACAATACTCACTTGGTGCCATTACCAGTGCCGGCACTTTGGGCGTTATTATTCCACCATCGATTCCGTTGATTATTTACGGTATTAGCACCCAAACATCGATCACAGATTTATTTTTAGCCGGCCTTATTCCAGGACTGCTACTAACAGCAGCATTGCTAGGTTACTCGCTGGTTAAGAATAGAAAACTGCCTAGACACCCCTTTAACCCTAGAGAATTTTTCACTGCAGTAAAGGTTGGTATTTGGTCTTTATTAATGCCTGTTATTCTGCTGGGAGGTATTTATTCAGGGCACTTTACCGCAACCGAGTCGGCGGCTGTTGCTCTAAGTTATGCCGTAGTTATTGAGCTGTTAATCTATAGAGAGATTAAGATGCCGCAGTTGAAAAAAATGGCGATCGACACCAGTCAGTTGGTAGGAACCCTGGCGCCAATTATTGCTATTGCAATGTGCTTGAATGATTTACTAGTCCTTGAGCAAGCACCACAATTATTAAGCGATTGGATGAAGGCAAATATTGACTCTAAGGTGTATTTTCTATTAGGATTAAATGTAATATTGCTACTAGTGGGCACTTTAATGGAAATTAATGCCGCTATTTTAATTATGGCGCCGATTATCCTACCACTTGCTCGAATTTACGGCATTGATCCTATACACCTAGGTATTATTATGGTGATTAACCTGGAGATTGGCTTGCTAACGCCACCGGTAGGATTTAATCTCGTTGTCGCAATGACAGCCCTCAGGGAGAAGTTCTCAGATGTTGCTCGATCGGTTGTGCCTTTTGTCGGCATGATGTTGGTGGTGCTGATAATTATCTCATTCGTACCAGAACTGTCCTTGATGTTAATTGGAGAGCAGATGCAAGACCCTGCCTCACTGATGATGGATTTGGATGATTTCTTATTGTTAATGGAAGAAAACCCAGATCTAATGGTAATGGAATAAGCACCCATAAACGAATTAACTTTGCGCAATATCCGCTGAAATTTAGAGAATTGATATCAATGGTAACACATCATAGATGTGCTATTATTGTCTAAAAAACACAAACAAACAGCTATAAATGTCATAAAAATGACTATTTCTTTAGAAAATAGGCTTATTTATAGTGAATATGTCTGAAAAATATGATTTTTCATTAGAAATTTTACAAATTATTGTCAAATATTGACTGTATATTGAAAATATCTGAAATTTTTGACTGGAAATAGTCAAAAAATAAAGTTGGATTTATGACAATTTAGCCTTAACCAGCTGAGAAACAACACCCATGTCAGCTTTGCCGTCTAATTGACCTTTAAGCATGCCCATCAGCTTACCCATGTCTTTCATCGAATCGGCGCCAGAATCGTCAATGGCTTTGTCGACAGCACTAGCAACTTCATCGTCACTCAACTGCTCTGGCATGTAGTTGTTTATAATCACAAGTTCGGCTTCTTCAATTTCAACGAGATCTGTACGACCACCTTCGCTAAACTGTGTGATTGAGTCTTTGCGTTGTTTGACCATTTTTTGAATAACGGCCATAACTTGCGCATCATCTAATTCGATGCGCTCGTCAATTTCTCTTTGTTTGATTGCCCCAAGAATCATACGAACTGCTTTGAGGGCTTGCTTGTCTTTCGCCTTCATTGCTGACTTCATATCATCAGTAATGCGTTGTTTTAGCTCAGACATAATGTGTGTGTTTGTGTTGGACTATAGAGGACTAAAAAGAAAGCTTTTATTGATACTGATTGAATTTTCAAACTGGAAAAATGATTTAGTTTTTTGATAAAAAAGCGCAGCAATAATGATTTGTATTACTAAGGTTTTTTATGGAAAACTGGGTTATTTTAACTTTTGAAAAACAATTGAGTATTGATAAAATCTTTCTTCAATACATGCGCTTACGGTGGACGCGATTCTTAGCCATTTCTTTGTGCGTTCTTTTAACCGCAGCAGCTTTTTTGCGTTTGTTAACCCAAGTAGGCTTTTCGTAAAATTCTTTTTTTCTAACGTCGGTGATAACACCGGCTTTGTCGCATGAACGACGGAAGCGACGTAGTGCGATATCGAATGGTTCGTTGTCTCTTACTTTAATTGTTGGCATACGATATATCCTTTATGATTCTGTTGTTGCTTCAACACTAGCTTCTTCGCTGCTGTCAAAATCAACCAATTGTACTAAAGCCATAGGAGCCTTGTCGCCCGTACGGAAGCCCGCCTTAAGGATACGGATGTAACCACCAGGACGGTCTTTATAAAATGGACCAAGCTGAGTAAATAACTTTGCAACCATAGCATCATCACGTAACTTAGAAAAAGCGTGGCGACGATTTGCAACACTGTCAGTTTTTGCCTTAGTAATTAATGGCTCAACCACACGACGAAGTTCTTTCGCCTTAGGCAATGTTGTTTTAATAGTCTCATGCAAGAACAAGGAATTCGCCATGTTCTTGAACATCGCTTTACGGTGCGATGAATTACGATTTAGTTGTCTACCTGACTTTCTATGTCTCATTTCTTTATCCTATTTCCTATGCCTTATTCACTCATAAGATCAACTGGTGGCCAGTTCTCGATTTGTGTTCCGAGCTCCAGTCCTTTTTCAGTTAATACTTCTTTAATTTCGTTAAGTGATTTACGACCTAAGTTTGGTGTTCTTAATAAATCTGGCTCAGATTTTTGGATCAAGTCACCAATGTAGTAAATTTGCTCTGCTTTCAGGCAGTTTGCTGAACGCACGGTTAACTCTAACTCGTCTACCGCTGATAAGTACATCGGCGGGAAGTCATCAGAAGTTGGTTGTGGTGCTTCTTCTTCGACAGGCTCAAGCTCTACAAATGAAGAAAGTTGATCTTGCAAAATCGTTGCAGCACGCTTAACTGCGTCTTCTGCGCTCACAGAACCATTGGTCTCAATTGTAATATTTAATCTATCAAGATTCACTTTTTGCTCAACACGCGCTGATTCAACATTAAAGCTAACACGCTTAATCGGTGAAAAACTTGCGTCTAATTGCATACTGCCGATTGTTTCAGACTCGATATCACGAGCAACAGCAGCGTCATAACCAGTACCTGTTCCAATCTGTAAAGTCATTCTAATTTTGCCGCCATCATTGACAGTAGCAATCACTTTCTCTGGATTGAAAGCAGATACGTCTGTGCCGTTTGCTTCAATGTCAGCAACAGTGACTTCACATGGACCCGACTTATCGATAACAACCGTTGCGCTATCCGTCGCATTAAGTGATACTGAAGCTTCTTTAAGATTAAGAAGAATATCAAGCACATCTTCCTGCACACCCTCAATTGAAGAGAATTCGTGCATAACACCCTCAATAGCAACCTCTGTAATGGCGGAACCCACCATAGAAGACAACAATGTTCTTCTTAGGGCGTTGCCTAATGTGTGTCCAAAACCACGCTCAAGTGGCTCAAGAACAACACGATATTCATTTTTGCTCAATTCAACAGAATCGACTAATTTTGGTTTTAAAAAATTTCTAGCACTACCTTGCATACTTAATTCCTATTTAGAATACAATTCAACAATTAAATGTTCTGCGATATCAGATGATAAATCATCACGTGCAGGAACATTCTTAAAAACACCTTTTAACGCTTTGTTGTCAACATCAACCCATTCTGCAACACCATGCTGCTCGGATAGCTCAACTGCTAGTTGAATGCGACTTTGTTTTTTAGCTTTCTCTCTTACCGAAATTTCGTCATTAGCACTGACTTGGTAAGAAGGAATATTGACCAGTTTGCCGTTAACCAAGATAGACTTGTGTGAAACCAATTGTCTTGCTTCGGCGCGCGTTGCGGCGAAACCCATGCGGTAAACAACGTTATCAAGACGACACTCAAGAAATGACAAAAGATTTTCGCCTGTTGAACCTTTCTTTGAGCTTGCTTTTTTGTAGTAAAGACGGAACTGCTTCTCTAGAATGCCGTAGATACGTCTAACTTTTTGCTTTTCACGCAACTGTAAACCATACTCAGTACCTTTTTGACGACGGGCATTTGCACCGTGCATTCCAGGAAGCTGTGTTAATTTACACTTTGAATCAAGTGATCTAACGCCACTTTTAAGCTCTAAGTCAACGCCTTCACGACGTGCTAGCTTACATGTAGGACCCGTATATCTTGCCATAATTTACCCTTAAACTCTACGTTTCTTAGAAGGACGACAGCCGTTGTGTGGAATTGGCGTCACATCTGTAATTGATTGAATCTTTAAACCCTGCGCATTCAAACCACGAATTGCTGAATCTCTACCTGGACCTGGGCCTGTAACACGAACTTCAAGATTTTTCATGCCCATTGCCTGTGCTTTTTCACCACAACTGCCAGCAGCAACTTGCGCTGCGAAAGGTGTTGATTTTCTTGAGCCTCTAAAGCCTGAGGCGCCAGAAGTTGCCCAGCATAGTGCATTACCATGACGATCGGTAATCATCACAATCGTATTATTAAACGTCGCGTGGATATGCGCGATACCGTCAGAAACAATCTTTTTAGACTTCTTCTTAGTTGTTTGTGCTTTAGCCATAACTATCTGTCCTAATTATTTAATTAAACGACGAGGACCCTTACGAGTTCTAGCGTTAGTTTTCGTTCTTTGACCGCGCAATGGAAGCCCCTTTCTATGGCGGATACCGCGGTAGCAGCCTAAATCTCTTAGGCGTTTGATGTTCATTGCAACTTCACGACGCAAGTCGCCTTCAATTTGGAATTGTGCAACTGCACCACGAATCGCTTCCAATTCACCTTCTGTCAAGGCAGAAACCTTAGTGGCTGGATCTAATTTAAGTACTTCACAAATTTGTTTAGATCTTGTTTCACCAATACCGAAAATTGACTGCAGGCCAATTACAATATGCTTATGTGTTGGAATGTTGATTCCCGCTATACGTGCCATTATTTAGCTCTTCCTACGTGTGCCATAAACTCTACCTATATCCCTTTAAATACAATTATTGAGCGAGTATTTTCACTCATATTATTAAATTGAAAAAAACGTGCAATTTTACGTTGTTGATCAATCATTGTCAATGTAATTATCCTTGTCTCTGTTTGTGACGAGGCTCTTTACAAATGACACGAATGACGCCGTGACGCTTGATTACTTTACAATTTTTACACATTTTTTTAACTGAAGCTCTTACTTTCATAATGTTTCCTTACTTTAAGTTCGCTTTACGCATCAGCCCCTCATATTGATTTGACATCATATGAGATTGCGCTTGCGCGATAAAATCTATCGTCACAACGACGATGATAAGAAGACTGGTACCGCCAAAGTAGAAAGGTACGTTCCAGTATAAGATTAGAAATTCTGGCAACAAACAAACTGCCGTAATATAGGCGGCGCCAACAGCTGTTAATCTTGAAGTTACACCGTCAATGTAATCTGCCGATTGCTGACCTGGACGAATGCCCGGAATAAAACCGCCAGATTTACGCAGGTTATCAGCTGTATCATTGGCATCAAATGTTAATGCTGTATAGAAAAATGTAAAAAATACAATTGCAGTACCATAAAAAGCAATATACAAAGGCTGCCCTGGGGAGATTGCTGCAGTCACGTCTGCTAACCAACCTAAGCCTTCAGTTTGTGAAAACCAGCCGCCCATTGTTGATGGAAACAAAATGATACTGGAGGCAAAAATTGGTGGAATCACACCCGCCATGTTAATTTTAAGTGGTAAATACGAGCTTTGTCCGCCCAACATTTTACGACCTTGCTGGCGCTTGGCATAGTTCACCGTAATACGTCGCTGACCTCGCTCCATAAAGACTACGAAAGCCATCACCAGTATCGCCATCATAAAAATGACAACAACAGCAAAGACGCTTAATTCACCGGTACCAACCATGCTCAATGTATTGCCAAATGAAGACGGCAAACCGGAAACAATACCCGCAAAAATAATCATCGAGATACCGTTACCAATACCTTTTTCAGTAATTTGCTCACCCAGCCACATCAAAAATAATGTGCCTGTAGTTAATGTCACCACTGTCACAAAGTTGAATGTTAAGCCTGGATTGGTTACCAAATCAAAACCGCCGCCCGATTGAGATTGAAGAGCAATTGAAATACCATAAGACTGGAAAACCGCCAAAAAAACCGTACCCATTCGCGTGTACTGAGTAATCTTGCGACGACCGCGATCACCCTCTTTCTTCAGTTGCTCAAAATGAGGCACCACAGAAGTCATCAAATTCATGATAATCGATGAAGAAATATAGGGCATGATGCCCAAGGTGAAGATGGACAGGCGCTCTAAAGCACCACCCGAAAACATGTTCATCATGCCTAGGATGCCTGTTCTGTTATCTTCAACCAGTGAAGCTAATGCGTCTTGAGAGATAAATGGAATCACAATATGTGTTCCAAGTCTGAAAACGATTAACGCACCCACTAAATAGAGGATGCGCTTTATTAAATCTTCACTAAGTCCTAATCGGTTTTGGCTCATTTTATTACCCGCATTACTCGCTAACAGTTCCTTTAGCTGCTTCAATGGCCGCTGTCGCACCTTTAGTTGCTCTGATACCGCTCAAATTGACTGCACGGTTAATCTCACCAGACAACATCACTTTAACTCTTAAGATATTCTTAGTCACCAAGTTGTGTTGCTTCAAAACATCAATATTGATATCTGTTTCACTTAATTTGTCTAATTGTGACAAAGTAACTTGAGAAGTTACTCTAGAGATACGAGAAGTAAAGCCAATTTTTGGCAATCTTCTTTGTAGTGGCATTTGACCGCCTTCAAAACCGATTTTAGTAAAACCGCCTGAACGTGATTTTTGACCTTTGTGACCGCGGCCACAAGTTTTGCCCGTACCAGAACCCATGCCACGACCGACACGCTTTCTTGAAGTTTTCTCGCCATCTGCTGGCTTTAATGTATTAAGATTCATTGTTTAACCCTCTACTCTTAATAAGTAAGACACTTTATTAATCATGCCTCTAACGCATGGCGTATCTTCTAGAACTACTGTGTGGTTGATGCGCTTTAAGCCAAGACCAGTCACTGTCGCACGGTGGGAAGGCAGGCGACCATAGAAGCTCTTTGTTAAGGTCACACTAACGGTTGCTTTCTTAGGTGCTGCTTTTTTAACTGGTGCCTGTGCTCGCTTGACGGGTGCTTTTTTAGGGGCAGCTTTAGTTACCACTTCTTTCTTAGGTGCAGCAGCTTTAACCACTGTTTTTTTAACGGGTGCTTTTTTAGCGGCAGCTTTCTTTGGCGCTGCTTTTTTCTCTAATTTCTCTTCAGCCATTACGCTTCCCCAGTAATTTGTTCTACAGTTTTGCCACGCTTGAGAGCCACACTTGTAGGAGATGACATGTTAGTAAGACCTTCAATCGTTGCTCTAACAACACTGATTGGATTACGTGTACCATTGCATTTGGCCAAGATGTTATGAACACCAACAGCTTCTAAAACACTACGCATAGGACCACCAGCAATAACACCTGTACCATCAGAAGCTGGCTGCATGTAAACTTTAGCAGCACCAACACATGAAGTGATTGGGTAATGAAGCGTGCCATTAACTAGAGGTACTGACTTCATTGATTTTTTAGCCTTATCCATCGCTTTTTGAATTGCAGCAGGCACTTCACGTGCTTTGCCTGTACCATAACCAATCTTACCGTTACCGTCACCAACAACAACTAAAGCAGAAAAACCAAAGATTCGACCACCTTTTACTACTTTAACAACACGACGAATGTTCACCAATTTTTCGATGTATTCACTCTCTTCGTTATAATTATTTTTCTTATTTTCAGCCATTGTATAAACCTGTATAAATACTATTTATTAAAAATCCAGTCCGCCTTCTCTTGCTGCATCAGCAAGCGCTTGAACGCGACCATGATATTTAAAACCTGAGCGATCAAATGCAACTTTAGAAACTTTAGCTTTCTTAGCTGCTTTCGCAATCAAATCACCTACTTTAGTTGCAGCTTCAACGTTGCCACCATTTTTCATCTTAGCAGTAATACTCGAAGCAGAAGCCAATGTCTTCGTGCCACAGCTACTGATGATCTGCGCATAAATATGTTGCGAAGATTTAAAGACACATAGACGCTCCACACCTTTTTCAGCATGTTTTGCTCTAAATTTAGTTGCTCTTCTTATACGAGCTTGTTTTTTAGAAAGTTTCATCTAAATACCCTTAATCAATTATTTCTTCTTAGCGTCTTTACGAACAACCTGTTCGTCAGTGTAGCGAACACCTTTGCCTTTATAAGGCTCTGGTGGACGGAACGCTCTAATCTCTGCAGCAGCTTGACCCACTTTTTGCTTGTCGATACCTTTTACAATCACTTCAGTTTGTGAAGGCGTCTCAGCAGTAATTCCAGCAGGTAAAGTGTAGTTCACTGGATGCGAAAAGCCCAAAGTAAGATTTAGAACCTGACCTTTTGCTTGTGCACGGTAACCAACACCAATCAGTGTTAATTTCTTTTCCCAGCCTTCTGATACGCCTTTGATGAAGTTTGCTGTATTTGCTCTAGCAGTGCCTGCTTGAGCCCATGCGCCCCTCTCTTCTTTTCTACTAACTTGTGCAGGTGCAAAAGTTAATACGTTATCTGTGTTCGCTATAACAACGCTTGGATGAACACTCATGCTCATTTCCCCAAGCTTGCCTTTGACTGTTAAAACTGCACCGTTTTGAGACACTTCTATACCGGAAGGTATTGTGATAGGTGATTTTGCTACTCTTGACATACTTATCTCCTAATTAGCAAACGCTACACAATACTTCACCACCAACGCTCTGAGCTTTGGCCGCTTGACCAGTCATCACGCCTTTCGGTGTTGAAACGATAACAATGCCCAAGCCGTTCATTATGCTTGGCATCTCGTCTTTACCTACGTACACACGTAAGCTTGGCTTCGAAATTCTAGCCAATGAATCGATAACAGGTTTATCATCAAAATACTTTAAAGTAATCGTTAATGTTTTAGTAGCTGCAGTGTCACCGTCTACGGCAAATGAAGAGATATAACCTTCATCTTGTAAAACAGTTGCAATAGCAGACTTTAATTTCGCTGCTGGCATAGATACTGTTGGTTTCTTTACTGCATGCGCGTTGCGGATGCGTGTCAACATATCAGAAATTGGATCAGACATACTCATATTATTCTCCTACCAACTTGCTTTAGATAAACCAGGAACTTCACCATTCATGGTGCGTTCTCTTAATTGTGTTTTGGCCAAACCAAACTTACGGTAGAAACCGTGCGGTCGACCAGACAGTCCACAGCGACTACGCTGACGAGATGGAGAGGAGTCTCTTGGCAATGTTTGTAATTTAATCACTGCTTGGAAACGCTCTTCATCTGAAGAGTGAATACTCTTAATAATCTTTTTTAACGCAGTACGCTTTTCTTGGTATTTAGCAACCAATTTTGTGCGCTTAACGTCTCTATGTATCATAGACTTTTTAGCCATCGTGTTATCCTTTATCCTTGAATGGGAAATTAAACATCGCTAATAGTTTCTTAGCATCATCATCACTTTGTGCAGAAGTAGTGATAGCAATATCCATACCACGCACTCTAGTTACTTTATCGAAATCAATTTCAGGGAATACGATTTGCTCTGTAAGGCCCATGTTGTAGTTACCACGACCATCAAATGATTTCGGGTTCAAACCACGGAAGTCTCTGATGCGGGGGATAGCAATATTCACTAAACGATCAAGGAATTCATACATTCTCTCTCTACGCAAAGTTACTTTACAACCAATTGCATTACCATCTCTTAATTTGAAACTCGCCACTGATTTACGTGCCAAGCAAGTCATCGGTTTTTGTGAAGAGATTAAACCTAATTCTTCTAGGGCGCTTTTAAGAATTTTCTTGTCGCCTAAAGCTGAGCCGAGACCCATATTAATGGTAATTTTTTCAATCTTAGGGACTGACATAGGATTCGTCATACCTAAGTCAGCCTGTAATTTTGGCAAAATCTCATTTTTGTATTGTTCTTGTAATCTAGACACTTTTCACCTATCTTTTAATATGTCAAACTATGGCTTCGCCATTTGACTTGAAAAATCTTTCTTTAACGCCTTCAGCATTTACTCTTAAGCCAATGCGGTCCGCTTTTTCAGTTTCAGCATTGTAGATTGCCACATTAGAAATACTTAAAGGCATTTCTTTTGATTCGATGCCGCCTTGTACACCCGCTTGCGGGTTAGGGCGAACATGCTTCTTAGCAAGGTTAAGACCTTCTACAATTACTTTAGACTCTAATACTTTAGTAACTGTGCCAATAGAACCTTTGTCCTTACCAGTAATAATGATCACTTCGTCGTTTTGTTTAATCTTAGCCATTACAACACCTCTGGAGCAAGTGAAACAATTTTCATAAACTGCGCGCTTCTTAGTTCACGAGTAACAGGGCCGAAAATACGAGTGCCGATTGGCTCGAGTTTTGTATTAAGCAAAACAATGGCGTTATTATCAAAACGAATCTTTGAGCCGTCTGCACGACGAACACCATGGGCTGTACGCACAACGACTGCGTCGTAAACATCGCCTTTTTTAACCTTACCGCGTGGCGAAGCTTCTTTGATGCTCACCTTGATAACGTCGCCAATATTGGCATAGCGGCGCTTAGAGCCGCCTAAAACTTTGATACACATTGCTTTAACACCACCGCTGTTATCCGCAATATGTACTCTTGTTTGCATTTGAATCATTTTTTTCTCTCTACAATTCGATTAATTAATTAGTACTTACTGATTTTTCAACAACTTCTAATAAAGCCCAGTTTTTAGTCTTTGAAAACGGCTTTGATTCAGCAACACGTACAACATCGCCTAAACCGCATTCATTGTTCTCATCATGTGCATGTACCTTGGTACTACGCTTGATGTACTTTTTGTAAATTGGGTGGCGCACTTTACGCTCTACCAAGACAGCAATTGTCTTATCGCGGCTGTTGCTTACAACAGTGCCGGTTAGTACTCTTTCTACAGAATTCGACTCGCTCATGATTGCTTCTCGTTAATAATTGTTTTAATTTGGGCAATGGATCTTTTAGTTTTGCCAAGCTTTGTTGCGTCGTTCAATTGCTCTGAACGGTGCTGCATGCGCAACTCAAAATGTTCTTTTAATAATGTCATCAACGTCTCGTTTAATTGAGTAACGTCTTGCTCTCTTAATTCTTTAACATCCATTACATTACCGTCCGTTTAATGATTGTAGTGCTTACAGGTAGTTTGGCTGCAGCAAGCTGGAAAGCCTCTATTGCAGTTTCTTCATCAACACCTTGCATTTCAAATAACATTTGACCTGGCTTAATTTGTGCAATCCAATACTCAACAGAACCCTTACCTTTACCCATTCGTACTTCTAATGGTTTTTTAGTAATTGGTTTGTCCGGGAAAACACGGATCCAAATTTTGCCTTGACGCTTAACATGGCGTGTCATTGCACGACGTGCTGCTTCAATTTGTCTAGCAGTCATACGACATCTTCCTGTTGCTTGTAAGCCGATCTCGCCAAAGCTTACATTGCAGCCAGTAGCCAAGCCGCGGTTGCGACCCTTCATGACCTTTCTATATTTTGTACGTTTAGGTTGTAACATCTCTCAATTCCTTTACTTCTTGCCTATTTGCTTGCTTGCACCACGTTTAACAACTTCTTCAATTGTGCCTTTCTTGTGGTCAAGAATTTCACCTTTGAAAATCCATACTTTAATACCGATAACACCGTATTGCGTGTGAGCACGATATGATGAGTAATCAACATCAGCACGGAAAGTGTGTAATGGCACACGACCTTCACGGTACCATTCTGAACGCGCGATTTCAGCACCATTCAAACGACCACTAACCATAATCTTAATACCTTCTGCACCCAAGCGAGTCGCATTACCCAATACACGCTTAACTGCGCGACGGTACATCACACGCTTTTCAAGCTGTTGCGCAATGTTTTCAGCAACGAGACGTGCGTCAAGCTCCGGCTTTTTAATTTCCTCAATACTAATATGAACAGGAATGCCCATCTTTGCAGAGACAATTGCTTTTAAACGCTCGATGTCTGCGCCTTTCTTACCGATGACGATACCTGGACGTGCTGTGTGAATAATCACTTTAGCATTATTTGATAAACGCTCGATAGCTATACGACTAACCGATGCTGAAGCTAACTCTTTAAATAAAAAATCTCTTACGTCAATGTCAGACAATAAGTACTTAGGATAATCAGTGCTATTTGCATACCACTTAGAATCCCAATCTTTAACGATTCCTAATCTAATACCTTTTGGATTTACTTTTTGACCCATACTGATTACTCGCTTACGCCAACTGTTATGTGGCTACTTCTTTTTAAAATACGATTCGCTCTACCTTTTGCTCTAGGGCGAATTCTCTTCATCGTAGAGCCTTCATTTACGAAAACGCTACTTACTTTTAACTCATCAATGTCTAAACCATCATTGTGTTCGGCATTAGAGATTGCAGAGCTTAGGATTTTTTTCACTAAAACAGCTGCTTTCTTGTTGCTAAATGACAAGATGTTCAAAGCCTCTTCAACTGGCTTATGACGAATCTGATCTGCAATAAGTCTCGCCTTAAAAGGGGAGATTTTTGCGTACTTATGAATTGCTTTAACTTCTTTCATCATCAAAACCTAATTACGATTTACGATCACCGGAGTGACCTTTAAATGTACGTGTTATGGCGAATTCGCCTAACTTATGACCAATCATGTTCTCATTAATTGAAACTGGAACATGGGCGCGTCCGTTATGAACAGCGATCGTCAAGCCAATCATCTCTGGAACGATGACTGAACGACGTGACCAAGTTTTAATTGGTTTTCTGTCATTAGCTTCTTGAGCCTTTAATACCTTTTGGATTAAATGCTCGTCTACAAATGGTCCTTTTCTTAGTGATCTAGCCATAATTTACCTTTATTTTCTACGACGTACGATTAACTTATCAGTACGCTTATTACTACGAGTTTTGTAACCTTTAGTTGGTGTACCCCAAGGTGAAACTGGGTGTCTACCACCACTAGTCTTGCCTTCACCACCACCATGTGGGTGATCAACAGGATTCATCACAACACCACGAACCGTTGGTCTAACACCTCTCCAACGCGTCGCACCGGCCTTACCTAATTTTCTTAAGCTGTGCTCAGATTTAGAAACCTCACCCATCGTTGCACGGCAATCAGCCAATACTTTACGAACTTCACCAGAGCGAAGTCTCAATGTGACGTAGTTTCCTTCTTTAGCAACCAGTTGCACTGATGTACCAGCACTTCTAGCAATCTGTGCACCCTTCATTGGCTTTAATTCAACACAATGAATAACACTACCTAGTGGGATGTTTTTCAATGGCAACGTGTTGCCTTTCTGAATGGCTACCGAGTTACCAGAAACAATTTGTTCGCCCGCTTTAAGGCCTTTTGGTGCAATAATATAACGTCTTTCACCATCAGCATAAAGCACTAGTGCAATATTAGCGCTACGGTTTGGATCGTATTCTAAACGCTCGACTGTTGCTGTAATATCATCTTTATTACGTTTAAAGTCAATGATACGATATCTTTGTTTGTGGCCACCACCTCTATGTCTAACGGTAATCTTACCGCGGTTGTTACGACCACTAATTCTGTTTTTGCTTTCTGTTAAAGCGGCGAAAGGTTTGCCTTTGTGCAAATCCTTATCAACAACACTAACGACAAATCGTCTGCCGGGTGAGGTTGGTTTTCTTTTAATAACTACTGCCATAATAATTCTCTATGAAGCGCTTACGTCAATCATCTGACCTTCAGATACTTTGACCACTGCTTTTTTCCAATTAACGCGACGACCAGACTTACCTTTGAACATTTTTTTCTTTCCTTTAACATTCAAAGTTGTTACCGCTTCAACCTTTACGCCAAACAATGTTTCAACTGCTGAGCGAATTTCTCTTTTATTACTATCAGGCGTTACTCTGAATACGTACTGGTTATTGATAGCACCCCTTGTTGTTTTCTCAGAAACAACTGGCCCCAATAATACTTTTAATACTTTTTCTTGATTCATAGCATTGCCTCAACTTTCTTCAACGCCGCTTCAGTGATAACAACGTTCTCATAGCCAATCAAACTAATAGGATCAATGCTTTGCGTATCACAAACACCAACGTGGTATAGGTTGCGTGAAGATAAATATAAGTTTTCGTCCAACTCATCAGTCATTAATAATGCGTCTTTAACATTGAGAGATGACATCAAGGTGGTGATGTTTTTTGTTTTAGGCTCAGAGATATCAAACTCTTTAACCACTTTCAAACGCTCGGTACGCAAAAGCTCAGAAAAAATACAGCTGATAGCGCCTTTGTACATTTTCTTATTTACTTTCTTGGAGTAGTCACGTGGTTGCGCTGCAAACGTTACACCACCACCAGTCCAAATAGGACCACGAGATGTACCCGCACGAGCACGGCCAGTACCTTTTTGCTTCCATGGTTTTTTACCGCCACCACTAACTGCGCTACGGTTTTTCTGTGCCTTAGTGCCGCTCCGGCCAGCTGCCATATAAGCCGTTGTAATCTGGTGCACTAATGACTCGTTGTAGTCGCGGTTAAAAACAGCATCAGACACTTCACTAGAAGTTGACTTATTTGTTTTTAAGTTTAATACTTTTACTTTCATCTCAAAACCTTTGTTTGATTCTCTATTTAAGCTTCTGCTTCTGCTTCTTCACTTGGCACTTCTGCAGCAGCTTTTGCTTCAGACAGTTGCTTAGAAATTTCTGCGTTTACACTATTTTTCTTACTAGACAAACGTACTTTAACAAAACCCTTATTAGCACCTGGAATAGCGCCTTTAACAAGTAGTACGTTACGATCAAAGTCAACTCTGATCACTTCTAGGCATTCTTCAGTCACTTGAGCGTTACCCATTTGACCCGCCATTTTCTTACCTTTAAAGACACGACCTGCATCTTGACACTGACCAGTAGAACCCAGCGCACGGTGAGAAATTGAGTTACCGTGAGTGGCATCTTGCATGCTGAAGTTATGACGCTTTACACCACCTTGAAAACCTTTACCTTTCGATTGGCCAGTAACATCAACGTAGTGGCCTGCACCAAACATTGATACATCAATACTCGTCAAACCCTCAAGCTCTGCTTCGTCTGCTCTCATTTCCCAAAGACCTAAGCCAATTTCTTGTGAAGCTTTCGCGTAGTGACCTTTAATGGCACTGCTTACACGACGCACTTTTGCCTCGCCTTTTTTATTCGTCTTAGCACCAGTTGTAACCTGAAGCGCACTGTAGCCATCAGTATCGGTTGTTTTCTTTTGTACTACACGATTAGGCTCAATCTTAATAACACTGACTGCAGATGCTCTGCCGTCATCTGTCATGAAGCGCGTCATTCCTATTTTTTGTCCTACCAATGCAATTGCCATTTTCTTAATCCTGTCTTAATGTCTTCTAGTTCAGTTTGATTTTGACGTCAACACCAGCTGCAAGATCTAATTTCATCAATGCATCAACTGTTTTGTCAGTTGGACTAATAACGTCCATCAATCTAACGTAAGTTCTTAATTCGTATTGGTCTCTCGCATCTTTGTTTACATGCGGAGAAGTCAATACCGTATAACGTTCTTTTTTTGTAGGCAAAGGAATTGGTCCTCTGACGCTAGCGCCTGTGCGCTTAGCTGTTTCTACAATCTCTATGGCTGATTTGTCGATTAAACGATGATCAAATGCCTTTAATTTAATTCTGATATTTTGATTGCTCATTTGCCTGTTTGCCTTTTATGACTTCTGGAACGAAAAAACCGTCGATTATACAAGAAATCAACGGTCTTTACTAAACTAATTACCCCGTAATCTTCGATACAACACCCGCACCTACCGTACGACCGCCTTCTCTGATTGCGAATCTTAAACCCTCTTCCATAGCGATCGGTGC